>JAEEGI010006526.1_pt1 | contig 26311 bp, 21 predicted proteins | sample 8958751 | NCBI WGS metagenome assembly JAEEGI01 (sample SAMN16246545, study PRJNA631951) | gut metagenome | biome: gut microbiome; feature: rumen; material: KS-attached | host: Bos | place: Iran: Karaj | collected 2018-10 | reverse complement strand
CGTTGATCATTTCTATCTCGATACCGACCAGATTGATGTGCGAGGGAATCATGTGCAGGCCGTCCATTTCCGTCTGGATAAGGGTATCCTCCACGGAAATCGACCCTTCCATCAGCTCGTACAGGCTGCGGTGACGGTCGTCATCCGGAGAGAAATTCAGGCCGGACGTGGTATTGGCTTGAGGATCAGCGTCTATGATAAGTACCTTCTTCTCCAGGGCGGCGAGCGACGCGGCCAGATTAATGGCCGTGGTGGTCTTGCCTACCCCACCCTTCTGATTGGCAATAGCTATTACTTTACCCATAGTATGCAAAAATACGAAATAATTCTTACTTTTGCACTATGACTGAGCCTAAAACTGAATGGTTTATAATAGTCAATCCCCGCGCAGGTTCGGGTAAGACTATGTCGCTGTGGGTGCCCGCCGAGCAAAGAATGCAAAAACTGGGCATCCCCTTCATTACGGCCATGACCGACCATAAGCGCCATGCCACAGCTCTTGCACACGATGCCGCTTCCGAGGGCTACCGCAAGATTCTGGCCGTCGGCGGAGACGGCTCCCTGCACGAAACCTTTTCGGGAATTGCCAGGTATTGTGACGAAACCGGAACACCGACTGAGGAATTTACCTTGGGTGTGATGCCCATCGGTTCGGGTAACGACTGGATCAAGTCGTTGGATGTTCCCAATGACCTGGACAAGGTAATAGACCTTGTGGAAAAGGAGTCTGTGGGCGTGATGGACGTGGTTAAGGTCACCGGTGGCGGAGGCAAGGTTTGCTACATGGCAAACGTGGGCGGCACCGGGTTTGACTCTCACGTCTGCAGCCGGGTCAACTTCCAGAAAGAAGGCGGTAAGCGTGGCAAGCTGATATACCTCGATGCACTGCGCTATACCATCACGCATATCAGTGCAATTTCGGTCAAAGTGGTTGCCGATTCAAGCACTGTTTTTGAAGGCCCCTGCTATTCGATAGCTCTTGGGAACGGTAGGTACAGCGGCTCCGGCATGCGCCAGGTACCGCTTGCCACAATCGACGATGGTATAGTTGATTATATGATTGTACCTAAAGCTCCGCTTCATGCTCTCGTAAAGCAGATCCCCAAACTCTTCAACGGTACCGTCAACGAATCGCCTCTGGTTATTTCGGGCCGCTGCTCGCATTTACTCATCGAGCCTCTTGACGAACAGTCGGAAGACATTTTCGAACTGGACGGCGAGATAGAGGGGAAACTCCCTATGAGCATTGAGATGGATGGCCGGCGGATCAATGTCATCAAAGGCTGAGCTGATACTGTAGCTTTACTTCAAGTTTACCGCTTTTAGTATCTGTCATCCAAGGATATTCAACATCTGATACCCTTAAATAGAAGCTATGCCTGCGGCTGGGCTTCCAAACCCCGTATACCGATGCAGCCCAACCTTTGCCATAGTAAGCCGGCACATTGAAATTGCCGGGTGCGTCACGTTCGTAAACATATATCCGGCCCTCCCAACTGTCTACTCTGAAAAGTGTCCAGCGGGCGAACAGTTTGAACTTTTCGGCCTCCCTTCCGGCCTCCGCATTGAAAAGCCATGCCAAGTCCTTGGTATGAACCAGGTCAACCCTGCTTTTCAGTACCCATTTCCAAGCCTCCAATTTCAGCTCTCCCCTGCCTTCAAGCCTCCAGTCTTTCTTTTTGCATGCAGCAGCCCTAATCGAAGGACTGATCACCAGAGCCCCTGCAGACAACGAAGGCGACCACTTTCCCATAAGTCTGAATTGCTTGGAAGAATAATAGACGACCCCTTCCAGGGTACGCGAAGATGCGCCCGCAGCTACCTCTGCGAGGCCCTCGGACAGGCGTCCCATAGCACCGATCTTGATACCGTAAGAAGGAATCCAAAACGCTCCCAGCACGCCTTCCGGGCGTCCTTTCCAGCATAACTCTCCATATAGCCCTACATTGGGCAAACCTATTCTGAAATCGGCCGACAGTGCTTTAGAGGTAGCATTAAGCCCCGCCGTAAAGCGTTTGCCCGTATAAGAAAGATATCCCATAGGCGTCCCGTCCGCAAAAGAGTAAGCCGCTGCAAGCGACCATCGTTTATAATCAAAATCGGCCGCTATGCCGCAATATCCCGGGTTATATGATCCGGTGGCGGAAAAACCGGTGGGACTGCGCCTGAATGATGCCACAGAACTCCACGGTTGCAGCGAGAATCCGCTCCACACGGCGAGACCTTGTCCAAGACGTGCGTTGAAATGGCCGAGAACTACTTTCCCAAGATATTTTCGACCGTAGTACGCAGCGCTGAGGGTGCCGATTCCAGGGCTTACATCATCGTAAGTGCTTCGCGCCGCCCAGTTGAGTTCCGCCCTTTCGCCAAGCGATGCTTTATAACGGAATCCTGCCGCATACTGCAGCTTGTCAACCGATTTAGCCGATGCGCGCAGCATAAGGTCATGATGCAGTTTATGCGCATTTCTTTTGCCGGGAGGCCCGGAAGAACTCAGGCGCGTAAAAGGTTTAAGCGCTTCTGCATATTCAGGCCCGAACCCGTCGACCAGGGCAAGTTCGGTATAAGACAGAATATCGCCCGAACGCTCCCTCTCGTCTATCAATGCGGCGACTTGAAAAGGGCTCAGCAGTCCGCACGAAAGCAGGCGGCTGCGGGGGCTGAGGTTAAGCTCTACAGGGTGCAGTTCGAGGGCCCTGTATGCATCAAGGGTCGTTTGGTCAAGATCTTCCATGCAAGATGCTCCGCACAGATAAAGAACCGCCTCCTCAAAACCGGGTCCTGCGAAGCACAGGAACAACAATAGCAGTGTTTTCATAGTCCATAGTTTAACACCGAAATATACGATTATTTTGCGTATATTTGTACTTTGTTATGCAGAAAGAGATTGTACGAACCTATAACCTTGGCGGAGATTTGTATCTGAAGATGCTTTCTCAGGGCTGTGCACGCCTTGGAAAGAACCGCCAGGCAATTAATGACCTGAATGTTTTTCCTATACCGGACGGAGATACCGGAGACAATATGTGTCTGACTCTTGAAGCAGGTTATGCCCAGGCATCACCCCTTCACGGCGCTTCCCTTTGCGAGATTGCAAATGCTGTTTCCTCGGGCATGCTTATGGGCGCCCGTGGTAATTCAGGAGTAATCCTTTCCCGTATATTTGCCGGCCTAGCCAAAGGGCTCACCGGCCTCAAGGAAACCGATACGGCCGGCTTTGCCGCTGCTATGGCAAGCGCTGTCACTGAGGCATACAGTTCCGTTTCCAAGCCTGTAGAGGGCACCATTCTTACCGTAGTACGCGAAGGCGCCGACAGTGCCGCTCCATACAAGAAAGATTCCATGGAGAACTATATTTCGGCTCTTACCCACGCGATGGAAGACTCTCTTGAAAAGACACCCGACAAACTCCAGGTACTAAAAGAAGCAGGAGTTGTGGACAGCGGCGGTGCGGGCCTGCTCCAGATTTTCTACGGCTTCCAGGATGCCCTGCTCGGCATAGAAGAAGGACGCCACGAGAGTGCCGGCGCACCTTCCGCCACAAGGGTTGACCTGTCGGCATTCGACGAGAATACCGAACTTGAATTCGGCTATTGTACGGAGTTCCTGCTCCGCCTCCAGAGCAGCAAAGTCAATCTTGACGGCTTCGACGAAAAAGAGATTGAAGATTATATCCTGAGCGCAGGCGACTCTGTGGTCTTTTTCCGCGAGGGCAGCATCATCAAGGTACACGTCCACACCAAGAAACCCGGAGATATTCTTAACCGCTGCCAGCAGTGGGGCGAGTTCCTTACGCTCAAAATAGAGAACATGACGCTCCAGCATCACAATTCTTCTTTTGCCCCAAAACAGGAAGAGGTAAAGCGCAAAGACTTCGGTATTGTCACCGTCGCCAATGGCAGCGGCATCGTGGATGCATTCAAGACCCTTGGAGCAGACTATGTGGTGGAGGGCGGTCAGACCATGAACCCCTCGGTAGCCGACTTTATAGCTGCGTTTGATGCCGTAAAGGCTCGAAACATTTTTGTTTTTCCCAATAATTCAAACATAGTTATGACTGCCAGGCAGGCGGCTGATATTTACACCGGCGCCCACGTGCTGGTCGTTCCCACCAAAGACCTGGGAGCAGGTTACGTGGCAATTGCATCTCTTGATACTTCGGCAGGTGACCCTGAGGCCATCGCCGAGTGCGCCGAAGAAATTGCATCCGGAGTAGTCTGCGGCCTTGTCTCCCCTGCCAGCCGCGACACTGTAAAGGATGGCAGGGAGGTACACAAGGGCGGTTATATCGGATTCCGCGGCAGCGAGGTCCTGAGCAGCGGAGATGAACGCTTCTCTACCGCCCTGGATCTCCTTGGCAGCCTGGATGCAGGAGAACATGACGTGGTAATCGTGTTCACCGGCGCCGACGTTCCTGAAGAAGAGTCGCAGGCGTTTTGCAGTGCCATTACCGCTGCCTATCCTTCAACCGAAATTATTTTTAATCACGGCGGTCAAGCCGTATATGATTACACATTCATCTTATGCTAAGACTATTCACCGACACCGATTGCGACGTAACTCCCGCAATTGCCAAAGAGTACGGCTACGAGCTCATTTCCATGCCCTATACAGTTGATGGAAAACTCTATCATCCTTATGTCTCCGAGCCCGACTTTGACCATAAGACTTTCTACAACATGCTGCGCGCAGGTACACTTCCTACGACCAGCGCCATCAGCGAGGCCGTTTACCTAAGTTACTTCGAGCCTGTTTTTGCAGCCGGGGACGACATTTTGTACGTTCATTTTTCATCCGGCCTGTCCAATACCTTCGAGAGTATGCGCATGGCGCTTAAGACTCTCAACGAGAAATATCCCGAGCGCAAATTCTGGAGCGTAGATACCCTTGGTATCTCTGCGCAGTCGCTCAATATGGCTCTTGAGATCGGCGACCTTTACAAGGCCGGCAAAACCGCCGAAGAAATAGTTGAGTGGGCCAAGGTCGAAGTGCCCAAGTTTCCTCTGTACTTCATTGCCGACGACCTTAAGTTCTTCCGCCGCAGCGGCAGGGTGAGCGGCCTTGCCGCCACTATGGGTTCGTTTATCGGCATACGTCCCGTAATCTACGTCGACGACAACGGCAAGATGATATCCATCGGCAAGGAAGTCGGCCGCAACAAGGCTATCGACAGGCTCGTCCAATACGTCGAAGAACTCGGCGAGGATGTCAAGGGACACCGCGTGACCATTGGCCATGCCGACTGCCAGGAACTGGTTGACATACTTGTTGCCAAACTCCGTGAGAAGTTCGGCGACGACCTCAATATCGTCATCAGCCTTGTCAACCCCACTATCGGAAGCCACTGCGGCCCTAACGGCTTGGGTGTGTGCTTCCACGCAAAACACCGCTAGGCTATGGTAGAAATCAGAGAAGTCAGGACCTGTAAGGAACGCAGGGATTTCGTCAACTTCCCCCTTAAGCTCTATAAGGGAGTTGACTGGTTCTGTCCCCCGCTGTACTCCGATGAGATGGCGATTTTCGGCAGCAAGAACATCTACAACGATACCTGCGATACCGTCTATTACAGCGCCTACAAAGACGGCAAGATGGCCGGCCGCATATCCGGCATCATCCAGCGTGCCGCCAACGAAAAGAACAACGAAAAAAGAGTGCGTTTCGGCCGTTTTGACTCAATTGACGACCAGGAAGTTGCCGACGCTCTTTTCAAGGCTGTCGAGACCTGGGCTGTTGAGAGAGGTATGGACACCGCTCACGGTCCCCTGGGCTTCTCGGATTTGGAAAGGGAGGGCCTGCTGATTGATGGTTTCGAAGAATACTCTACGTTCGAAGAGCAGTACAACTATCCTTATTACCAGAAGCTTATCGAGGCCAACGGATATACAAAAGAAGTGGACTGGAACGAGAGCAAGCTTACTGTTCCCAAAGAATACGACGGCAACATCGAGAAGCTTGGCGAGTTTGTGATGAAGCGTTACAAACTTCATATAGGCCCAGCTAAGAATGTAAAGGATTTCATCGACCGTTATGCGGACGGGCTGTTCGACCTTATCGACAAGTCGTACGATAAGCTGTACGGCACCGTCCCTTTCACCGATGCCATGAAGAAGCAGATGATAGACGGTTTCAAGTTCATCGTCGATTTGCGCTACGTGGCAGTCATACTTGACGAGAACGACAGGATGGTGAGCTTCGGAGTGTGCTTCCCCAGTATCATAGAGGCCTTGAGACCTTCCGGCGGGCATATTACTCCCGGAATGCTGCTGCGCTTCCTTAAAGCAAAGCGTAAACCTCGCGTCATAGACCTTGGTCTTGTGGGTGTTGACCCCGAATACCTTAACAAAGGCATCAGCGCCGTATTCGCGGCAGCTCTCATGAAGATGCTCCGTGAAGAGGGTATAGAATATGCCGAAACCAATCTGAATCTGGAAGACAATTATGACATCCAGAATCTGTGGAAGCACTTTGGGCGTACCATACATAAGAGGCGCCGCGCGTTCGTAAAGAAGTTGATATGATTAAGATAGTACTTGACTGCTTTGGCGGCGACCATAGCCCCGAGGCCAATGTGGACGGTGCAATTGCCGCCCTCGGGCAGTTTGACGACCTTCTTTTGATCCTGAGCGGAGACGAGTCCGCGCTGCGCAAGTGCCTGGAGGGCAAGAGCTACGACCCTTCGCGCATAGAAATCCTCCACGCCCCGCAGGTAATAGGCTGCAACGAGCGTCCCACTGATGTCATCCGCCTCAAGCGCGACAGCTCCATGGTCAAGGCCATACGTCTGCTTCGCGACGACGACTCCGTGGCAGCTATGGTCAGCACCGGATCCACTGGAGCTCTGGTCGCCGGGGCCCTCACCCGTCTGGGCCGCCTGAAAGGTATCATACGCCCTGCTTTCTGCCCTATCCTTCCTACGATGAACGGAGGCCTGGTGGGCATATGCGACAGCGGCGCCAATGTGGAGGTCACACCCGAGCACCTGCGCCAGTTCGCCATCATGGCATCGCTCTACATGGAGAATGTGTATGGCGTCAGCAAGCCGCGCGTGGCCCTGCTCAACGTGGGTAAGGAAGCCGAAAAAGGAGATGAACTTCGACAGACCGCTTACAAGCTTCTGAGCGAGACATCCGAGATCAATTTTGCCGGCAATATGGAGAGCCGTGACCTTCTGAGCGGCAACTACGACGTGGTGGTTGCTGACGGTTTCAGCGGCAACGTGTTGGTCAAGACCACCGAGGGCACGGCCCTTGAGCTTCTCGGCAAACTTAAGAAAGAGATTTACTCCAAATTCATTTATAAGCTGGGAGGAGCTCTGATGGCGCCGATGTTCCGCAGCCTGAAAGATTTTATGAATTATCAGAACTACGGTGGAAGCGTGCTTCTCGGCACTTCCAAAGTTGTTGTCAAAGGACACGGCAGCAGCAAGGCCACCGCTGTATGCAAGTGCATCGAACAGGCCTACAGGATGCAGCTCAGCGATCTTGGGGGCAAGATCGAAGATGTAATCTGCCGCTACGACCATTACGAACTATAATTCGCTACAATATGTTTGAAGAAGTAAAAGCAATCCTTGCAAAACAGCTCAGGCGTGACCCTGAGACCATCACTCTCGATTCCGATATCAAGAAAGATCTCGGAGCCGACTCGCTTGACATCCTTCAGCTCCTCATGAGGGTTGAAGACGATTACGGCATTGTTATCCCCGACCAGGAACTGGCCGGTTTCAGGACCGTTGCCGATGTGGTGATTTTTCTGAACAAACAAAAACAATAAAACCATGGAAAAGATCCATCTCCACGACAAGACTTTCCGCAAGTTCATCTTCCACTCCCGCATTCAGGAGGCAATTGATGAAGTAGCCGAAAAAATCAACAGGGACTTCGAAGGCTGCGAAGACGTTCCCGTGATGATTTGCACTCTTAATGGAGCGCTCCCCTTCACAGGAGAGCTTTACATGCGCTTGAAATTCAACTGCGAACTTGGCAGCGTGAAACTCAGTTCTTACCGCGGCACCGAGACCACCGGAACGGTGCTTACGGTGCAGGGGCTTTCCGAAGATGTCAGGGGCAAGCGTGTAATTGCTTGCGAGGACATCGTCGATACCGGTAATACTATCCTGGCGCTCAGGGAGTTGCTGCTTGCCAACGGAGCTACCGAGGTGCGCATTTGCACCATGCTTCTTAAGCCCGACGTTTACGACAAAGACGTCAAGCTTGACTACGTGGGTATGGAAATCCCCAACGACTTTATTGTAGGCTTCGGCCTCGATTATGACGGGCTCGGCCGTAATTACAAAGACATTTACGTTCTGGACAAATGAAATACTACATTCTGTTCGGCCCTCCCGGGGCGGGAAAGGGCACACACGCAGGCGCCATTGCGCAGAAATACAATCTCAAGCACCTCTCTACCGGAGAGCTGCTCAGGGCAGAAATAGCTGCCGGAACTCCCCTCGGGCTTCAGGCCAAAGACCTTATCTCGGCCGGCAGCCTGGTGCCCGACGAAGTGGTGGAAGGCATGATCGAGAACGCATTCGAGAGCATCAAGGGCGTGGACGGATTCCTGCTTGACGGATTCCCCCGCACTCTTGCCCAGGCAGAAGCTCTGGACAAGATTCTTGCCGCCCGGGGCGAGAAGGTGAATGGCGTGATTTCGATAATGATTCCCGATTCCCTGGTCTTTGAGCGGATAGCGGGCAGAGCTAAGATCGAAGGCCGTGCCGATGATGCTTCTCCCGAAGTGATCGCCCACCGGATTCAGACTTACCATTCCCAGACCGAGCCGCTGAAGGAGTATTACCGGGCCGCAGGCAATTATTATGAGGTTGACGGCTACCCCGGAACTATTGAGGAGAACCGCAATCGCGTGCTGGCAATGGTAGAGACCATCTGTTAACCAATGGCCCGTGTTAAGGAAGACATAGAGGCTCTGAGCCGGAAACTGATAGAGGATGCCCGTGCAGGGGTGTTCAAGCCCCTGTATGTCCTTATGGGGGACGAGCCCTATTACCCCGACTTGGTATGCCAGGCCATTATCGACAACTGCGTTGACGAGTTCGGGAAAGATTTCAACGAAACCATATGCTACGGCGCTGACGTGACTGCCGAACAAGTAGTTACTGCTGCCCGCCGCTACCCCATGATGTCGGACCGCCAGCTGGTAGTAGTCAAAGAAGCCCAGCTCATGAAGTCGCTGGAAGATATTGCTGTTTATTGCAATGAGCCCCTCGACTCCACCGTGCTGGTGCTTCTTATGCACAAAGCGTCGCTTGACAAACGTAAGTCTCTCTACAAAGGGGCGCAGAAAATCGGTGTGGTGCTTGACAGCCCTGCCCTGCGCGATTATGAGATGCCGGGATGGATTGCCCGGTACTACGCTTCGCGGGGCCTGGACATCTCTCCTGAAGCTGCCGCGCTGCTTGCAGAATCGGTCGGTACGGAGCTTTCAACGATAGTCGTAGAGACCGACAAATTACTGAAAAACCTGCCTGAAGGGGCCACGTCAGTATCTGTAGCAGACATTGAGAAGAATGTAGGTATCTCTCGACAGTTCAGCGTGTTCGAGTTAACTAAAGAGCTGTCGTACAGGAATGCTTCCAAGGCCTTGAGCATTGCGGCTCATCTCGGCAATGCCGCACGCTTTGCCATGCCGCAGGCGGTAAGTGCGCTTTATATGCATTTTTACCGTATCCTTAAATATGGAGCACTTCTGTCCCGTCATGGCGTACCTTCTCCCGAAGACAAGGCGGCCGCACTTGCCGGAGTTAATCCTTACTTTTACCGGGAGTATGATACGGCGGTCCGCAACTATCCCCTGCCCAAGGCAATTGCTGTAGTCTCACTTCTTTGTGAATACGATTACCTTGGCAAGGGAGGTGACGGTCTTGCAGCCACTCCCGCCGAACTCCTCACCGAGCTCGTCGCAAAAATCCTTAACACTTAGCATCGGTGGCTCCACAAAAATAAGGGCTCCGATAGTGATGACTTGGAGCGAAGCGACTAAGTCCCCGCCCCGAGGGCGGGGGTGTGGGGGTGGGGTAACGTGGTAGCTCCACAAAAAAATAGGGTTCGGAGTTCCGGAACCCTATTTTTTTGTGGAGCTGGCGGGAGTCGAACCCGCGTCCAAACAAAGCGCCAAAAAGCTTTCTACACGCTTATTCTTCCTTTGGTTGTCGGCGGCTGTACGAGGGAAGACGCCCTTAGCAGCAGCTTATCCTCTGAATCTTAATGGAACCTGGAGGCGGCAGTTCCACGCATCCGCTTTGAATGATACCCCTTGGCCCGGACATAAGCGGCTTAAAGCCGGAGGGATATACGTCAGTGCCGCAGCCTTGGCGGCTCTGATTAATGCTTAATCTCTTGGAGATTAGCAAGCGTATGAATAGTTGTAGTTGCCTACTAATTGTTTGACATCCGGGATTAACGGGCCGTATGCCGGCGCCCGACGTGCTTACCTTCCGTCGTCAATGCTGTCAAAACCAGAACAGCCCCAAAGCAAAAGGATTGCAAAATTGCAAAATAAATCTCTCAAATGCAACTTATTTGCAAATCATAGGATAGTTTTGTAATTTTAAAGACCAATATTCATCAACTATGTTCGGATATCGCCCTGACGGAAAAAAAGTTAAAGATCTCGACCCTATCCAGAGGATAATGCCTCATATTATGGTGCATCGCCACGATGCGCAGAACCTTACCTCTTACGATTGTCCGTGTGAACCTATGGATGAGTTCATCAAGGCAGAATACGAGAGCGGGCAAAAGTATAACTATATGCATATACTCATTGCTTCGCTCGTGCGTACAATAGCACTGTTTCCCCGCCTTAACCGCTTCATTTGCAACGGCCGCATTTATGCGCGCGACTGCATACAGATATCGTTCGTCGTAAAGAAGGGCCTGAGTTCGGATGTGGCGGATACTACCATAAAACTCAGTTTTACCGGCCATGAAAGCATAGGCGAAATACGTGACGCCATTGACGAGGCCATTCAAAAGAACAACAGCCTTGACACTTCAAACGGCACGGACAAGCTTGCCCACATTATAACCCTTACGCCTAATTTCTTGATACGGCTGCTGGTTAACCTTATCCGATTTGCCGACAAACACGGGTTGCTGCCCCGTTCTGTCATCAACCTCAGCCCTTTCCACACCACTGCTTTCATTACCAATCTCAAGTCGATCAAGGGGCCTTCCATCTTCCACCATCTTTACGACTTCGGCAACACCGGAATGTTTTTCGCCATGGGCAAAGAATCGCTTCAGCCGGTGGTAAGCGACGGCGAACTTGCAGTCGGCAAGATAATGCCCATCCAGATTGTAACCGATGAGCGCTTCTGCGACGGCTTCTACTTTGTATCTGCCATGAAGCAGATACGTATGCTGCTTGCCAAACCGGAGCTGATTAAGGAGAGGCTGGAAAGCGTTGCAAAAGACACAGTTGTACAACATAGCTTCAGGAATAAAAAATGACTCCCGTTTCTTTTACCTGCGATTACTGCGAAGGCGCGCATCCCAAGATACTCCAGCGCTTGCTCGACACCAATATGATTCAAGCCTCCGGCTATGGAGAAGATCCGTTTTGCTTCAGCGCCAGGGCAAAGATTAGAGAAGCAACCTGCTGCCCCAAGGCCGATGTGTTCTTCCTTGTAGGAGGAACCCAGACCAACGCTACGGTCATCGATTCCATGCTGCGGGGATACGAAGGTGTGATTGCCGCTACTTCGGGCCATATTGCCGTACACGAAAGCGGAGCAATTGAGTTCGGAGGCCATAAGGTCATAACTCTTCCCGCAAAAGAGGGCAAGCTGGAAGCAGTTACCATTGAAGATTACTTGAAGGTTTTCCATGCCGACGAGGCCAAAGACCACATGGTCCTGCCCGGCATGGTGTATATCTCCTTCCCTACCGAATACGGTACAATATACAGCCGCAGCGAGCTTAAGGCCATAAAAGAAGTATGCAAACGATACGGCATTCCGCTGTTCATAGACGGGGCGCGCCTGGGATACGGCCTCCAAAGCCCGGCCTGCGAGTTGTCTTTACCTGAGATAGCTTCGTTATGCGACGTTTTCTATATTGGCGGAACCAAGGTCGGTGCGCTTTGCGGAGAGGCAGTAGTATTCCCCGGAGGCAACGCACCGGCACATTTCTTCACCACCGTAAAGCAACACGGAGCCCTCCTTGCCAAAGGGCGTTTACTCGGCCTTCAATTCGACACTCTTTTCACTGACGGCCTGTATTTTGAGATAAGCAGGAACGCCATAGAAAAAGCCATGGAGCTTAAGCAGCTTTTTATCAGCAAGGGTATTCCTCTGTACATCGACTCCCCTACCAACCAGCAGTTCCCCATAATGACAAAAGAAGACCTCGTCCCACTGGAGGGCAAGGTCCTGTATGAAGTTTGGGAGACTCTCCCGGACGGCCGGCTTGTTACCCGCTTCGCTACCAGCTGGGCGACAAGTGAGGCGCAGATCGAGTACCTGGCGTCTCTACTTTAGCACGCCGAGTTCCTTTCCGACCTTGATAAATGCCGCGATGGCCTTGTCAAGTTGCTCACGCGTGTGGGCGGCTGACAGCTGAACGCGTATGCGCGCCTGCCCTTTGGGCACCACGGGATAATAGAAACCGGTGACAAATATACCTTCCTTTGCCATGGCTGCGGCGAATTTCTGGCTGAGAGGGGCATCGTACAGCATAACGGCGCAAATGGCTGACTGCGTAGGCTTGATATCAAAGCCTGCGGCAATCATCTTGTCCCTGAAGTAGGCTACATTCTCCTGCTGGCGGTCGTGCAGCTCGTCGCTCTCGTCGAGGAGTTTGAAAGTCTCGATTCCGGCGGCGCAAATCATTGGCGGCAGGGAGTTGGAGAAAAGGTAAGGACGGCTGCGCTGGCGCAGCATGTCGATAATTTCCTGACGGGCTGCGGTAAATCCACCTACGGCTCCGCCGAAGCTCTTGCCAAGGGTACCGGTGTGAATATCAATGCGGCCGTACAGGTCAAACAGCTCCGCTACTCCCCTGCCTCGCTTGCCCACCACTCCGGCGCTGTGGCTCTCATCGACCATCACCATGGCATCGTACTTCTCGGCAAGGTCGCAGATCTTGTCCATAGGGGCCACGTTGCCGTCCATGGAGAATACGCCGTCTGTCACGATAATGCGGAAACGCTGGGCCTGCGCCTCCTGGAGGCACTTTTCAAGTTCTGCCATATCGGCGTTTGCATAGCGGTATCGTACAGCCTTGCAGAGGCGCACGCCGTCGATGATGGAGGCATGGTTAAGAGCATCGGAGATAATGGCGTCCTCGGCTGTGAGGAGCGGCTCGAACACACCGCCGTTGGCATCGAAGCAAGCGGCGTACAGAATGGCATCGTCGGTATGGAAATATGCGGCAACGGCCTTTTCCAGCTCGCGGTGAAGGTCCTGGCAGCCGCAGATGAAACGGACCGAAGACATACCGTAACCACGGCTTTCCATTGCCTTTTGGGCGGCCTTGATGAGCCTGGGGTTATCGGAGAGTCCAAGATAGTTGTTGGCGCAGAAATTAAGCGCTTTGCTGCCGTCCGCAAGGGTGATCTCGGCGCCCTGCGGTGAGCAGATTATACGTTCACGCTTGTACAGTCCGGCCTCGTCTATGGCCTTAAGCTCCTGCTGGAGATGTGATTGGAATTTTCCGTACATAATTTATGTGGCTTAATATCTTTTTCTCCTACAAATTTAATAAATTTGCACTATAATTAATAGCACAATGAAAAATGTTTTAGTTATAGGCGCTACCGGCCAGATAGGCTCGGAGCTCACTATGAAACTTCGCAAAACTTACCGCCACGGACGCATCGTGGCCGGATATATTCCCGGATCTGAACCAAAAGGCGATTTGCTTGAAAGCGGCCCGGCCGAGCAGGCCAACGTCTGCAACGGCAAGCAGATAGCCGAAATCGTAGATAAATACGATATCGACACCATCTACAACCTGGCGGCATTGCTGTCCGCCACGGCCGAGCGCCTTCCGCTCAAAGCCTGGGACATACAGATGAACGGTCTGATCAACGTTCTCGAAGTTGCTCGCGAAAAACATTGCGCCGTGTTCACTCCTTCATCAATCGGTTCTTTCGGCCCCGATACTCCGCGTGACAATACTCCCCAGGATACAATACAGCGTCCTACTTCCATGTACGGCGTAACCAAGGTTGCAACCGAGCTGCTGAGCGACTGGTATTTCCATAAATACGGCGTTGACACGCGTTCCGTACGCTTCCCCGGCCTTATATCATATAAAACCCTTCCGGGCGGCGGAACCACAGACTATGCGGTAGAGATTTACTATGCGGCGGTAAAGGGAGAGGAATTCGTCTGCCCTCTGGCCCACGGTACCTTCCTTGACATGATGTACATGCCAGATGCCATTAAGGCCGCGGTCAATCTCATGGAAGCGGACCCCCGCTACCTTGTGCACCGCAATTCTTTCAACATCGCCTCCATGAGCTTCGACCCAGAAGAGGTGTACGATGCCATACGCAAGCATATCCCCACTTTCAAAATGCGTTATGAGGTCGATCCCGTACGCCAGGCTATAGCTGACTCCTGGCCCAACAAGATGGATGATGTGTGTGCGCGTAAAGAATGGGGCTGGGCGCCCTCTTACAACCTTGAGACCATGACAAAAGACATGATCAAGCACCTTAAAGAAAAACTGCTCGCCGGGAGCAATGAGCAATAAAAAAGGGCGGCCCCTCGAGGCCGCCCTTGGCGTGTTTATTTGTCAAACAATTTTTCCTTGGCCCTGGTGAGCTTCTCCTTCATGGCGTCAACTGCACCGGTAATTGCATTCTCGAAAGTGTCGGACACTTTTTCGATGATGAGGTCGTCCCCGGGAAGGTGGATGTGAAGCTTTGCCTTCTTTCCTTCCTTGACATCTTCGAGTGTCACTTCGGTCTCGGGTGCAACACCGGGAAGGAAAAACTTCTCCAGACGTGAGACTTTCTTTTCGACAAAGGCGACTAATTTCTCGCCGGCGTCGAACTTGAGAGCTTTGAGTTTAATCTCCATTTTTACCTCCGTTTTTGGCCCTTGGATGGGCGTTTTTATAAACACTTTGCAGCCGCTCGACAGTATTGTGCGTATAGACCTGCGTGGCGGCAAGGGAACTGTGACCAAGGAGTTCCTTGATGGAATTAAGGTCCGCTCCCCCGGACAGAAGTTCCGTGGCAAGAGTGTGGCGGAGCACATGAGGAGAGCGCCTGACAGTAATGCCGGGCACAGCCGCGAGCTCGCTTTTGACCACCCTGTCCACGTAAACAGGATACAGGCGTGCACCTTTTGGCGTGCGCAGCAGCGGCGCCGAAGGCTCATACGCATCATCTGTCAAAGAACTGACTGCTTTCAAATATAATGAAATTTCTTCACAAATTGAAGGAATCAGAGGAATTTCTCGCATTTTGTCGCCCTTGCCGGTAACTCTCAGCACCGAGCGCCCAAAATCGACAGAACCCACGTTGAGTGAAATAAGCTCAGCCCTGCGAAGGCCGCAGGAAGCGAGCATGCTGATGATGAGGCGGTGAAGCTTCTGTTCAAGGGTACCGAATTCCGGATCGCCTTTGGTGCCTTCGAAGTAGGCTTCCATCGACTGGTCTTTGTAAAACACCGGAAGCCGCTTTTCCACTTTCGGGCGCTTGACCAGGTGCACCGGATTGCTCTGGATTACGTTCTGCTTGATTAAGAAACGGCAAAAGCTGCTAAGTACGCTAAGGTGCTGCGATACGGTGCGTGAGGAGAGTTTCCGCGTATCCATCAGATATACTTCATACGCGCGTATGGCATTTACGTTCATCAGGGTGCCGAAATCTTCCGAGCCCTCGCAGAAGCGTACGAATTCATCCAGCACCTCGCTATAGATGCTGCATGTGCGCTCGGAATATCGCCGCACGTCCCGAAGGTAACTTAAGAACTTATTTCTCATTCAGGCCAAGCTCCGGAGCACGCTTTCGCATATATGCGTCCGCTTCTTCAAAGTTATTACCTATAACTCCGTCCAGGATAGCTTCTTTCACCAATTCCTTCAGAAGGCCTATCTCGTGGCAAGGAGGGATGCCATACACCTGCATAACGTATTCGCCGCTGATGGGATTCTTGAAATTGCGTATGCGGTCCTTTTCTTCAACTACGGCCATCTTGCCCTTGACGAGTTCGAAGTTCGAGCGTATCCGCGCAACTTTAGCCGGATTCTTGGAAGTAATGTCCGCATTGCAAAGAATCATCAGGGCGTCGATATCGTCGCCGGCATCGAACAGAAGGCGCCTGACGGCGCTGTCGGTAACCTCGTCATCGACCAGTGAAATGGGCCTCATGTGGAGCCACACCAGCTTGCGCACAAGCTTCATTTCTTCTTGCGAGAGCCTGAGGCGGTTAAAAATCGAAGGCACCATCTTGCTCCCGACCACATCGTGGCCATGGAAAGTCCAGCCGATAGCAGGGTCGTAGCGCTTGCAGACGGCCTTGCCTATATCGTGCAGCAGGGCAGCCCAGCGGAGAGGCAGACTGTCCGATACGGAAGCGACATTGTCCAGCACGGCCAAAGTATGGGCGAAGTTGTCTTTGTGCCCCCGTCCATCAACCGTTTCAACGCCCTTCAGGGCGGAAAGCTCCGGCAAAATGTGAGGCAGCAATCCGGCCTCGTCCAGAAGACGGAAAGCCATCGAGGGACGAGGTGTCGCGAGCATCTTGGTGAGTTCTTCGGAAATACGCTCCACAGACAGGATACTGAGGCGTCCGGATAGAGCGCGCATGGACTCCATCGACTCGGGGACGATCTTGAATTCAAAACCGGGAGTGCTGAGCTTGGCGGCGAAACGTACTGCCCTCAGCATTCTCAGGGGATCGTCGGAGTATGTGGTATCCGGATCGAGAGGAGTGCGGATAATTCCGGCGGCAAGGTCGCGAACTCCGCCGAAAGGATCGACCAGTTCCCCGTAATTGTCGGGCATAAGGCTGAGCGCCAGTGCATTGATTGTAAAATCGCGGCGCAGCTGGTCGTCTTCGAGGGTGCCGTTTTCGACAATTGGCTTACGGGATTCGCGTCGGTATGATTCTTTCCGGGCGCCTACAAACTCAATCTCGTCGCCGTGCCATTTGAGCATAGCTGTTCCGAAACTGGGGAAATACGACACTTGCCTGCCGCACCTTTCTCCCACGGCGCGGGCGAAGTCGATACCGCTGCCTTCAACCACAATGTCTATGTCGGTGCACTCTCGCCCCAGAAGGCAGTCACGCACATATCCTCCTATCACAAAGGCGCGTACTCCCCTCTCGCCGGCCACTTCGCCTACAAGCCTGAACACCGGCCGGTCAAGAAATTGCGACATTATTGTTGACATAACATCTGTTCGTATAGCGGCAGGGAGCCGAAAGCTTTGAAAGCTGGGCCGTCCCTGCGGAAAATCAATGTTTTAACTCCATTTGTCAGTATCAGCCAGCGCACATCCAGCACCATGTTGTAACGCATGGCCTGGGCGGCAACTGAACTGTCGATATCCACCTCGGGGCGCTTGCATTCAACCACGGCAAGCGCCTTGCCGTTACGGTCGTATACCAATATGTCGGCCCGCCATTTCTTGGCTCCGAACTGCAGAGGTGCTTCGCTCATCATAAGATGTGCCGGCACGGCGCAGTCGTTCAGCAGTATAGAGATGAACCACTGGCGCACCCTCTCCTCTGCGGTTGCCGCAACCTCTTTGCGCCTGAGCGGGTCGAACAGCTTGTCAGTTGACATTGCCATATTTCATGTAGGCCGGATACCAGCAGTCGGTGGAAACGATACTGGTGCAGGAATAAGTGTTCCCGTAAGGGTCGGTGGCCACCACCTTGACGCTTGCCGATGGGTCCTTGAGCGTATAGGTGTACATATGGAACATGCTGGTATAGTACGAAGTGCTGTTTGAGCGCCCGCGCCCGAGCACTCCGATATGATAGCCTATAGCCCACCAATCGTTGGAAGCTGATGCGTCAACGGTATAAGTGGTCCCGGAAGTGACGGAATCAAAAGTCTGGCGCTTGTAAGACATCAGGGTTGCCGTGCCGCTGAGGACATCGTTCTCATACACCTGCACCTTCCAGCGGGAGTCACCGTTGAATACGTTGATCATAAGACGCGAGGCTTCGTGAGGCCACTTGAACTTGGCATAGTTGCCGCCGTTGGTAATGTTGCCCTGATAGACCCGGATCTGATAGTCGCGAGTGTTCATGCTGGTATTCATTCCTATCGAGTACTCATCCTTGAAAGAAGTGCCCTCGATCTTATAAACGGTGTAGCCGTTAGGCGCGCCGTCACCTTCTACATTGCTCCACCACCACTGTCCGCACACTGCCGCGTGAATATGCTCGGCTATGCCTCCGACGCTCGGGGCGTATCGCTTGTAGTGCGTATGGCCGGAGAAAATCTTGGCCGACTTATACTGCTTGAGCAGGGACAGGACTTGGCTTACATGTTCGCGGCTGGTGTTGCTCACCAGAGGAATATGGCCGCACAAAATCACCATCTTGGTCTTGGGTACGTTGGCGAGGTCGGCCTGGAGCCAGGCCCACTGGTCGTCGGTGTATCCGCAGTGGTATGAGGATGCATCGGTATTGCTGTCGTAGATTATGTTGCGCATACAGACCACATGCACGTCTCCCCTGTTGAACGAGAAGTTCACGGGACCGAACACTTCCTCGAAATTGCGCTGGGCACGCAAGTACAAAGTGCTTGTGCGCGTGTCGGTAGTTAGCGGATTGCTACTGTAGAAATATGTGTAATCGTGGTTGCCCATGGTTTGGAACACCGGCATATTGAGCTTGGCAAAATGCGAGCGCATTGTTACCATACCGGGGTTGGAATTCCTGGTTCCTTCTGAATACACGATATCGCCAAGCGTCACTCCGTAGCAAGGCAGTGACTGGGCGGCTATCTGTGCATTGATTGCCGGAACAGCTTCCTGGTTGAAACGGTCGGTATCGGCCTTGCCCGTACCCCTGTTCTGATAGTGAGACTGCGGGTCGGCCATTGCGAAGAGCATGAATGAATTCTCGACTGCTCCTTTCTTAAGGGTAAAGTTATAATCAGTTCCCGGGCCTGTGTAAGTCTGGTAGAAGGCCGGGCAGCCGTCGGAGCGTTTTTCAATAACCGCATTGGAAGGCAGAGATACGAAAATGTACCAGGAATCGGGACGCGTGGCCAGGCGGTATTTACCCTGGGAGTCGGTGACTGCAACAGAGAAGCCGTCACTAACGCTGATTCCCGCTGCAGGTGTATTGTCATCAAATGTAACCGTTCCTTCGGCATATGTCGCGGGGCCGGGAGTGTTGCAGTAGGCATAAATAACATGCACGGTCGCCACAAAATTCGTCCCCATAAGGAAATCGCGGAAATTCCTTTCGGTAAGCTCGGTGGAAACTCCTCCGGCGCTTACAGAACCTTTCACCTCGATTGGATTCTGTGCAGAACCGAGAGTTACGCTTGACGTATTATTGTTATATGCGCCTATCACCATACCGACGTACCCCCTTCCGGAGTCACCGCTCACCACATCGCAAAGTACCTTGCAGCTCTCGGAAGTAGCGAGGTTAACGCCTCCGTGGCAGCCAATCAATCCGCCTATACCTCCTTGCAGGGCGACGTCCGACTTGACATCTCCCTCGTTGATGCAGGCGTCAAGAATGTGGTCCTGGGAATGGAATCCGTTGATACCGCCCACAGCGGAGCTGGAGTTCGCCGAAATGACGTGTATAGTACCTTTGTTGGTACAGTTCTCGATCGCGCCTGTACCTCCCATTATGCCTCCTATGCGCACTTTTCCGGCACCCGACATAGTGATATTGCCGGTATTTGTGCATCCGGAGGTCTTGCAGGCAATTGTTTTGTGTTCTCCGTTGCCCCAACCGACTATGCCTCCTACCGGAGAATTGGACTTGCTGCAGTCGAGCACGATGTCAATATTTCCTCCGTTTGTACACTGGCTTATGTTGGTATGGTCGTTAACTGCTTGATAATTGGCAGTCTCGTGAAAACTGCCTCCGCTGATGCCTCCCACGTCGAAGATATAATTATAAGCCGTATAGGCAGCACGCGTGGCGGTCGTGGCTGTAACAGAAATGTTTCCCGTATTTGAGCACTTGTTTATGTCCCCGTAAGGCGAGCCGGCTATGCCGCCGATCTGGCTGCGCTGATATGTGGAAGTGCACTTGTCTACCTCATCGTTCACGAACACTATCTCGCCGCTGTTGACGCAAGATCTGGCAGCGAATCCCTCGAAAGCAGCACCCGCGATGCCGCCCAGGTTTGATGCGGAAGAGGCTATTTTGCCGATTGCACACATGCCGCTGCCGTATTTGGCAACCAGGCGGACCGGAGCACTGTTGGAGCAATTATCAAAAGTGCCCTCACTGTAGCCGGCCACGCCGCCCAGAGCTGCACCGGTTATGGAAGAAGTGCTTGTAAATGACACTTCCCCTTCGTTGGTGCAGTTTATAACGGGTCCATAATTGTATGCTGTTATACCACCCATCACAATGGGGCCGAACAGAGGGGCGGAAGCGCTGCCGCTGATCTTTGCCTTGTTGGTTACGTTTATCAAGCGTCCGTTATTGGTCAGCGAGAGCGAAGCGCCCAGCCCGGAGGAAGGCGCAGGGGTGCCTGTAAGCACAAGGTCCGTAATTATACCGTTGTTTGTGCCAAACAAAGGGGACTCTCCTCCGGTAATATCAATCTGCCGGAGGTTTCCATCGAGGAATCCTCCAAAACCGGAAGCCGGCTCGAAAGACGTGCCTCGCATGTCGATATCGTTCATAATCAGCACTCTCGATTTATCGCCGGCAGATGTGGCCTTAAGGAACGCGGCCAACTCGGCAGGCGTTTTAATAATGACGCAGCTCTCGTCAAGGGCAAGTTCTCCGAGGGACACGCTCAGTCCCGTGGTGATATCGAACGGCGTACTTGACTCCATGATATAAGACCCGCCGTCGGCAACTATATACAGTGTCAAACCGGAATAACTACCCGGATTGATGGCAACCGCATAGTTTCCGGCTGTGCCGGGCAAATTCATGGTAACCGAACCTTCGTCGAGACGGAATACCAAATTGCGTACGCCTTCAGGGGCACTGAAACGCAGCATGGAAGTGCACTGGCTGAAATGCAAAGCACTTCCGAGCTGTCCCTCGCTGTACATAACAAGAGCCTGCGGATCGGCGCCTGCAGCGCTGACGCTTTGCTCGGCAGGGACGGAATATGTCAATTTGCTGCCTTCAAGCTTTGCCGCCGAATAAGGATATACTGCCTTAAGGTTTGATGCAGAAGCGGAAATCTGTCCGCTGAAAGTGGCCTGGGATGATCCGGCACCCGAAAACAGGGTAAACTCACGGATGGCGGAGCCGTCGTAAACGGCAAGGCGGTCACCCTCCTGCCAGGAAGGATGAAGAAGGGTCTCGTCCAAAGCGACTTTTGAGCCGTCTATTCCGGCATTAAGGCAGACTTCAATGAGCGTTCCATCCTCGGGGACATCGTTACCCGACTCAGGTGTACAGGCATAAAACAATGCCGCACAAACGAGCAAAGACAGATATAGTTTATTCTTCATAACCAACAAAAATAAATAATTCTTGACAAATATTACTATTTGGAGCCAAGAATCATCGATGCGATACTATCCGCAACTCCGCCGCCCTGCCTGCAATAGCCGGCCGCGGCTTTGCCCATAGAGGCAAGATACCCTGGCTCGGCCTTGAGCCTTGAGTACCAGGCACAAAAATCTTCCCTGTCCTGCACGGCGACGGCAGCTCCTGCGGCAATCATATTCGTGCAGTGGGTCTGCTGGGTGCCGAATAACGGGCCAAAAGAGACTGGAATACCGTAAGCAGCCGGTTCTATGATGCTGTGCGGCGACTCTCCGCTGAATCCCGAACCCACAAAGGCTGCAAATCCGTAACGATACAAGCGTGAAAGCATGCCCACAGTATCGACAATCAACGCCTGGGCATTCTCCGGAAGTTCACCGGGATCGGTATATAAAACGGCGCCGCCTTTGATGGATGAGAGCAGATGATTAAGCTGCGTCTTTCCCTGTTCGTGGGGAATGATCAGGAATTTGTCCCCGGGATTACGGTTGGCAGCGGCAATAATGCACTCATCGTCCTCGTCGGGGAGGGTGCTGCCGGCCACGAAAACCTTACGCCCGCCGCTCCAGCGCTCCACAAGGTCATTGCTCCAGGGTTCTGAGGCTATAGCATTAACCCTGTCGAGGCGCGGGTCTCCGGAGAGTGCAATATTGCTTAGCCCCGCATTTTTGAGCACTTCAAGCGAAGACTCACTATTGACTATTATTTTGGTGAAGCAAGTTCGGAACGCGTCAAGATATATCTTCCCGATAGGCTTAAAATATGCCATATCAGGCAAAAAACGGGCTGATATCAGATATGCCGGTATATTGCGGTCGCGCAGTTCGTGAAGGAAGTTGAGCCAATAGTCGCTGATGGAAACTATAACCTTTTCGGGACGCACCAGGTCGAGGAAGCGCCTGGCGTTACGCTTGGTGTCAAGGGGGAGGTAAAAAACAAAGTCGGCCACCGGGTCGTTTTTCAGATGCTCATAACCCGAAGGAGAGAAAAAAGTCACCAGAAAACGATACTTGCTTTCCCTTTTTCTTATGGCCTCGATGACAGGACGCGCCTCTTCGAATTCGCCATAGGAGGCAGCGTGGACCCAAATAATGTTATTTACGCCTTTACAGGCCGCCTCTATGCGTTCGAACTGGCCTGCCCGTCCCTTAAAGAATTGGTATAGTTTAGAGCTCATAAATACTTGGCAGTAAATGTAGAAGCCGATTTAATCCCTTCGGGTGTTCCTTCGAAAACTATGCGGCCGCCTTCATCGCCGGCATCGGGGCCGAGGTCGATAATCCAGTCGGCGCTGCGTATTACGTCGGGGTTATGCTCAACCACCACAAGAGAATGCCCGGCCGCAAGGAGAGCATCGAAACTTTTCAGCAGTTTCTCAACATCGTAAAAATGAAGGCCGGTGGTCGGCTCGTCAAAAATGAAGAGTATTTTCTCGCCCTTTTTGTCGCGGCGGCTCATGTTCAGGAAATATGCCAGCTTGATGCGCTGACTTTCGCCGCCGGACAAGGTGCTGCTGCTCTGGCCAAGGCGTATGTACCCGAGGCCCACATCGAGGAGCGGCTGAAGACGTTCCACGACTTCTTTCGCCTCCGCTTCCGGCCCTTCGGCAAAGAATTCCGATGCCTCGGAGACGCTCATCTTAAGTATGTCGTCTATGTTTTGGCCCCGGTAGCGCACTTCCAGTACGTCGGGCTTGAAACGCTTGCCGCCGCACTCGTCGCATACCATTGTAACGTCCGCCATGAACTGCATCTCAATCTTCACTACGCCCTCGCCCAGACACTCCGGGCAGCGGCCGCCTTCCTGGTTGAAACTGAAATAATTGGGCCCGAAGCCGTTGATTTTGGCATATTGTTGTGCGGCCAGCAGCTCCCGTATGGGGTCGTATGCCTTGAGATAAGTCATTGCATTTGACCGGCTGCTTCGCCCGATGGGGTTCTGGTCTACATATTCAACCCTGTCGATACGGTCTAGATTGCCGCTCAGAGCGCGGAATACTCCGGGAAGGTCACCGGAATCGTTGATGCGCCGGTTAAGAGCCGGATACAGAATATCCCCCACCAGACTGGATTTGCCGGAGCCGCTTACTCCGGTCACCACCGTCAGGACCCCGAGAGGGATACGGACGTCAATATCTTTCAGATTGTGCTCATGCGCACCTTCTACGGTTATGCTGTATTGCCAGGGACGGCGCGTGCGCACATAACGGTGGCGCACTCCGTCGAGGTACTGAAGAGTGAGCGAGGTCTCCAGCTGATCGTTGGAGTAGTTGCCCGGATAACCTTCGTAAATGACTTTACCGCCGAATTCTCCAGCCCTTGGCCCCATATCTATGAGCCAGTCGGCTGAACGTATTATCTCCTCGTCGTGTTCCACCACGATGACGCTGTTTCCCAGGTCGCGCAGGCGCTTGAGCACCTTGATGAGACGCTCCGTATCGCGGGGATGGAGGCCGATGCTCGGCTCGTCAAGAATATACATCGACCCGACAAGGCTTGAGCCGATGGCGGTAACGAGATTGATACGCTGGCTCTCGCCGCCGGAAAGGGTATTGCAGGCGCGGTTGAGCGTAAGGTAGCCCAGGCCCACGTCATCGATGCAGCGAAGGCGCGAAATTATTTCGGAACGTGGTTCTGCAGTAACTTTTGCCTCGTTGGGGGTAAGTTGAAGATTCTCTATGAATGTAAGCAGTTCTTTTACATTCAGGTTCAACAGCTCGGCTATTGTTTTACCGCCTACTTTTACCCATAGCGCTTCCTTGCGGAGACGCGAGCCCTTGCAGGCGCTGCAGGTAGTTCGTCCGCTGAAGCGGCTGAGCATATACTTATACTGTATTTTGTAACGCTGCGTCTCCACCCACTCGAAGAACTCGTTGATTCCCACCAGTGAATGCTCGTCGTTACGCTTGCTGCGGGCGTTCCAGATCAGGTCTTTTTCGCGCTCCGACAACTCGCAATAAGGCTTGAATGCGTCGATATCGTAATCGGGAGCCAACTGAACCAGGTGGTCTTTGAACCATCCCATCTTTTCTCCCCTCCAGCATGCGATCGCGCCGTCGTAGATGCTCTTGCTTTTGTCCGGGACTACCAGATCTTCGCTAATTCCTATTATCTTGCCCAGGCCTCCGCATACGGGACAGGCCCCCAAGGGGCTGTTGAAACTGAATAGATAGTCGTCGGGCTCGATGAACTTTATGCCATCCAGCTCAAAGCGGCTGCTGAAGCTGCGCTGTATGCCCCCGTCGGTAGCTATGTACATAATGCCGTCCCCGCGAGAGAAAGCATCGGAGAGACTGGAATGGAGACGCTGGCTGTCGGAAAGGTCACGGAAACGGTCGAGCAGCAAGTATGCTTCCACGGGCTCATTACCCTGCAGCACGTCTTCGATTTTTGCAGGAGCGCCATCCGCCCATAGCCGGTTGTATCCGTCTTCTTTAAGCGCGAGCAAAAGTTCGGTGCGGTCGGAACGGTCCTTCCATCCCAGCTCGGCAAGGATATAATGAGGTTCCGGCAGAGAATTTCCGTCAGCAGTGAGCGATTTGAGGTAATCGATTACGTCGTTCACGCCCTCTTTGCGCACTTCCCTGCCGCTCACCGGGCTGTATGTGCGGCCGATGCGGGCGAATATCAGGCGCAGATAGTCATAAACTTCCGTTGTGGTGGCTACGGTGGATCGGGGGTTCCGGATATTGACTTTCTGTTCAATGGCAATTGCCGGCGGGATGTCTTCGATGGCATCCACGTCTGGCTTTGTCATACGCCCCAGGAACTGACGTGCGTAGGAGCTTAAACTTTCAGCAAAACGCCTTTGTCCTTCGGCAAAAAGGGTGTCGAATGCCAGGCTGGACTTGCCGCTGCCCGATATGCCGGTGATAACCACCAACTTGCCACGGGGAATTTCAATCGTGACATTCTTCAGGTTATTTACTCTTGCACCCTTGATCAGCATAATAGGATACAAATTTGCTAAAAAAATACGAGAAAGCCGTTGGTTTTTTAAAAATTGTTCCTATATTTGCAACCGCGTTTGACGCAAACCAGCACAATTGGTGCGGTAGTTCAGCTGGTTAGAATGCCGGCCTGTCACGCCGGAGGTCGAGGGTTCGAGTCCCTTCCGCACCGCAAGCAGCTCTTCCAGGCAACTGGAGGAGCTGCTTTTGTTTTGTCTTTTTCCAAGGGTCAATCTACCAGTCCGGCTATGACGGCCGTGGTAAATCCTGCCTGCTCCATTGCATTGAGTCCGCGTATGGTAATGCCTCCGGGAGTCGTAACCCTGTCGATCTCGGCTTCAGGATGAGAGCCCCGCTCCTTTGCCAGGTCTACCGCGCCCTTCATTGTCTGGAACACAGCCTCTTGCGCCTCGTGAGGATAGAGGCCCAGCTGCACCCCTCCTTCCATTGCAGCACGTGCATAGCGCAAAGCGAAAGCCGTCCCGCAAGAAGCTACCATCATACCGGCATGGAGTCTCCTTTCATCAACAATCAAAGTCATTCCAACCAGGTCGAACAAAGCCTTAACCTCTTCATCAGCGCCTCCGATGACGGGAGAACAGAAAGTCATACTCTCCCCTATCTCGGCGGCCAGATTAGGAATGACGGTATATGCTGCTCGGACGCCGGAGCCCGACAGCCACGCGGCCATCTGCTCCGAAGGGATACCAGCC
>JAEEGI010006520.1_pt1 | contig 26316 bp, 22 predicted proteins | sample 8958751 | NCBI WGS metagenome assembly JAEEGI01 (sample SAMN16246545, study PRJNA631951) | gut metagenome | biome: gut microbiome; feature: rumen; material: KS-attached | host: Bos | place: Iran: Karaj | collected 2018-10 | reverse complement strand
CCAGTGCAAGGCCCTGCGCCAGCTCACCCGCCCCTTCCTGCTCCGCCGCCTCAAGAGCGCGGTGCTCGACGAGCTGCCTGCGAGGACAGAGCAGAACATCATCATCGACCCCTCGGACGACGAGAAGGCCTTCTACGAGATCCTGCGCCGCAAGGCCGTGGAGAGCATCGAGCAGGCCGACCCCATGCATCGGCGCTTCCTCATCCTCGCCTGGCTCACCAAGATGCGTCTGGCCTGCTGCAGCCCCTCGCTCTCCAGCGAAGACGTCAAGGCCGGAGCCAGGCGCCGCGGCCTCAAGTTCAGCAGCAAGATAGACCGCCTGCGGGAGACGCTGGAGGAGCTCATGGCCGGCGGCCACAAGGCCCTTGTCTTCAGCCAGTTCACGAGCTTTCTCGCGCTCGTGCGGCAGGCCCTGGAGAAGGCCGGCATAGCCTTTCTCTACCTCGACGGCCAGACACCCGAGAAGGAGCGCCGCAGGCTCGTGGACGCCTTCCAGAACGGCGCCTGCCGCGTCTTCCTGCTCTCGCTCAAGGCCGGCGGCACGGGCATCAACCTGACGGCCGCCGACTACGTGGTGCACCTCGATCCCTGGTGGAACCCCGCGGTCGAGGACCAGGCTTCGGACCGCGCCCACCGCATCGGCCAGCTCCGCCCCGTCACTATCTTCCGCTTCATCATGGCCGGCACCGTCGAGGAGAAGATCCTTGCCATGCACCGGGAGAAGCGGGACCTGGCCGCCGGCTTCCTCGAGGGCACCGAGCAGGCCGTCAAGCGCATCACCGACGAGGAGCTCCTCGAGCTTCTGCGCTGACCTGGCCCTGCGCCGCCTTCAGCCAGGGAAGGGCGCTGCCAGTCGCCGTCGCTGGAGGCAGGGGACTACGGTCTGGGAGCGGCGCATGCGCCTGCCGTCCTGCGGCAGGCTGCCATTCCTGCTTCGCTGTCCTGTCTGCGGGGCTTGGACCTTCCATGCCGCAGCGTGCGGCGATTGGCCTGCGTCCGGTGCGCTTCGCCGTTGATTTCTCATGTCTCGCGCCATTGCGTCTTCAGGAGCTCGGCGAAGGCGAGGCAGTCGGCGTCCGCCGGAAATGGAGCTCTCGGCTTCCTTGAGGAAGGCGCGCAAGAGGCCATGACGCAACGCGTCTCGGACCAGCGCCGGCCCAGAAGGCAGGCGCCCTCTCTGATGTCGTCCACTGCCTCATCCTCGTCGAGCGGCCGGCCAAGCGTCGTCTCCGTCCAGGGCCGGCGCCCGGGCTGGAAAGGGGAAGAAGCGGCCTGATCTTCGGCGACGTCCAGGAAGCCCAGATGTCGAGGATCATGGCGGAGAGCCGGCGGCTTGCGCTGGGCAGGTGCCGAAGCCGAAAAACGGCGTCGTCCACTGGCTGCCAGCACAGGTCTTGAGGCAGGAGCCTGAGAGCGGCGAGTACCCGCCCTCCCGGAGCGTGGAGGACGTTCTTGCCAACAAGGACGGCGTGCTCAGCGAAAATCTGCTCGAGTTCAAGCTGAGCGTCAGCGAATAGAAATTGACTTTTCCAGATAATTCAAGTAGTAGAGTGACGATAAAGGTGGCAATGGAGATTTTTCATGGACTCAATCTTGGAAAGAATTGACAACAACTACAAAGAAATTAAAAAATTTAGGCCCTTTGAGGACAAGAACCTGCTCAAGCAGATCCGCGACTTCTACAGAGTGGAGGTCACTTGGTCGTCGAATGCCATCGAAGGAAGCAGCTACACGCTCTCAGAGACGAAGGTGCTGCTCGAGGACGGACTGACCGCCGGCGGAAAGCCCCTCAGCCACGCTCTGGCCGCCAAGAGCCATGCCGAAGCCTGGAACTACATGTTTTCGCTTCTGCAAGAGCGCTTCCTTTCCGAAAACAGTCTTCTCGCCATGCACAGGCTCCTTCAGGGACTGGAAAACGATGCCGTTTCCGGCTCGTACAGAAAGGAGCAGGTGTTCATTACCGGTTCAAAGCACATGCCGCCGCATTTCAAGGACATTCCTGTAGCGGTGCAAAATCTGGTCAGGAACCAGGAGAAGCTGTTTGTCGCATGCCATCCCGTGGTCGCAGTTGCCAAATTCCACAAGGAGCTTGCGTTTATCCACCCCTTTTCGGACGGCAACGGCCGCATCGCCCGCCTTGCCATGAACTGCCTCCTCATCCAGCGGGGCTTTCTTCCAGTCTCCATTCCGCCGACGCTCCGGCATGACTACGTGGAAAGCCTCGAACGCGCTCATGTCAACGATGCAGACCTCATCGCCCTTGTTGCGCGGGCCGAGCTGGAAACACAGAAGGATTTCCTCCGCATGCTGCGACAGTGCGGGGCCGAGCCGCACGAAGCGCCGGCGCAGGCTGGAACGCAGGCGGAGGCTGACGGCCCGGGCTGGTAGCGGGTCCAGGCGCAAAGATCCTGCACTGCGGGCTTCCGAGCTTTGGGCATGCGCATTCGGGCAAGGCGCCGTGCTGCCGGCGAACCCCTTGGAGGTGGCCTGCGTGGCGTTCTTCACCGAGGAGGGAGACTGTCCCCTGCCGGAGAACTGCCGCCTGGCGCTGACGGCGAACACGGACGGGTGGCGTGGCCGGCCGGATGGACTGCAGAGAGCCGGATGGACTACGCCTCCGAGGGTGCCGGACGGGTCCGGCGTAGTCCCTCCCGCAATCCAAAAGCATGTGGCATGCAATGAAGGGACATGACATGGCCTGGTTCTTGCAGACATGGCCTGCCATGTGTCATTTTGAGCCAAGGGGCTGTTTTCAAAACAGAAAAAAGGAAACCGCCACGTCAGTTCGATGATGTGGCGGGCATCCTTGAAATCTGTATGGTACCGGATCCGGATGCGCTGAAACTGGTGCCGGAAGCGCTGCTGACGCCGGCTCTCGTCGCAGCTATAGTGGCAAGCAGCGCGGCCTGCTCCCTGTTCCCGAAGAGCACGTCGCCGAGGTGGTAGACCGTGTCCTTCGGGCCCACGCAGGCACTCCAGTTCGCGAAGAGCGCCTCGTCCATCTCCGAGGCCGAAGCGAAGGGTCGGCTGCAGTAGCGGAGAACGGCGCCGTGGCCGAAGTGCGTGTCGGCGGTGAAGAAGATGCTCATGGCGGTGCCTCCAGAAGAAAGGGCCATCCCCGAGGGCTTCGTGGGCAGGCGGGGATGACGGCATCGCCTACATGGACTGTCTGGCTGGAATGAAGAGGATAGAGCCGGGGTAGTTCTGGAGAATCCGGTCTGACGTCACAAGGAGAAGCCCCTCGGAATTGGCCTGCGCCACGAGAAGCCTGTCGAAGGGATCCCTGTGCAGCGGGGGGATGCTCTGCAGCATGAGGACGTGCTGGCCGAGCACCGGCAGTTCGCGGTATCGGTGCTCGAGAAGCTCCCGGCGCAGGACGCCGCCGTCCACGGTGAAGTCCGGGCGTCCGAGACCCACCTTGATGACGATCTCCCAGATGCTGGCGACGCTGAAAAAAAGTTCGTTGCCGGGATCCGTCGCCATCGTCCTGGCGCGTTCCGGAAGAGTCCCCTTCGCCGCCCACAGTAGCATGTGCGTGTCGAGCAGAATGTTCATGCGGAAGGGCCCTCGAACATCGTGGCGATCTCTTCTCCTCCCATGGAGTCGAAGTCCTCGGGCACCTGCAGCCACGGCATGAATCCAACGCGGTCTTCCGGCTTCACTTCGGGCCGGCAGGCCTGGACCGTGACCAGCGGCGTGCCGTCCCTCGCGATGACGAAGGGCTCGCCCTGCACGGCCCCTTCCACGAGGCGGGACAGATGCGTCTTGGCATCGTGCATGTTGACCTGCAGCATGGCATCCTCCTTGCTTAGCTAAGCTGTGAACTAACTTTATGCCCGCTAGAAGCCCGGGTCAAGCCTGCCTGGCGCGGATGAGTCGCGAATTCGGGTTTCAGACCCGAGGACAAGCATTTCCATGCGGGGTTGTCCCCCCGCTCCCCCCTGTGCCGACGGGCATCGGCGGGGAGGATGCCCCGCCGTGACCCGCGGCCGTATCCTGATCAGAGCGTCGTTTTCCCCTCCTTCCCCCTGCCATCCCCGTTGCCTCCCGCCGGAAGCAGGGCCCTTCCCGCCGTCTTGTCCCGCTCCTTCCTCCCGCGCCATGCAGGGGATAGGCGGGCCATGTGCCTGCCGGGGAGGCTGCATGCGGAAATACACCACTGTGGAAGCGGCGCTGACGGCCGTCAGCGAGGACGGCCTGGCCCTGCGGGACGTGCCGGAGGATCTGAAGACGGCGGAAGTCTGCATGGCCGCCGTCAGTGAGTACGGACTGGCGCTGGCGTTCGTGCCCAGGACAATGAAGACCAAGGAAGTCTGCCTCGATGCCGTGAAGCAGGACGGCAGGGCGCTGCGATGGGTGCCGGCAAGGATGAAGACGGAAGAAGTCTGCATCGAGGCCGTCCGGCAATGCGGGCGGGCGCTGAAGATCGTGCCAGAAAGGCTGAAGACGCCCGAAGTCTGCATCGAAGCCGTCACGCAACGCGGGCTGTCCCTGCCGGACGTGCCGGTGAATCTGCGGTCGGAGGAGATGTGCCTGGTAGCCGTCAGACAGCATGCGGGCGCCATGCAGTACGTACCGGTTCGGCTCCGAAATGACGTCAAGACCGCCCTGGAGCAGGAGACGGCTGCCTTCACCGAGTCGGAAGTCGCAGAGCCAGAGACCGACGCCCCAAGACCGTAGATGCAGGCTTCAACCGTGCCGTTGCGCCATTCCGGCCGTCTCCCATGTCGGCAGGAGACTTTGCGCCATTCAGATAGAGGCGATTCAGCACACTGGGTCGGAATTGCGCCGTTCGTTGCGCCATTCACGCCAGCAGGGCCGGACTATGCATCTGCATCGCCGGCCCGGCTCTTCGCCCATTCTTTCAGCGACACGGCAGGACCCTCTCGGAGAGCGTCCAGATAGTCGGCCCACAGTTGCATCATCTCCGTCCGTTCTTCAAGATACTCGCTGATGTTGTATATGCCACGTATCTTATCCATGTGAGCAAGTTGTCTTTCTATAGCGTCTTTGTTAAATACGACATATTCATTCAGCAATGAAGAAAACGTTGTGCGGAATCCATGCATATAGACATCAATATATTGTGTTGTATCCTAATTTTTGAAGCGCTTTCAATAGAGTGTTTTTAGAAATATGTCCATATTTTTTTGAGCGCTTTGAAAAAATATAAATTTACTATCCTTTTAAAATTCTTTTGATAAGTTGAGAATTTCAATTACTTGTCGGGACAGAGGAATCAAAAGTGGCTTTTTCATCTTCATTCTCGCTGCGGGAATGGTCCAGATCGCCTTGCCAATATTGATTTCCTCCCAGAGGGCGCCAGTCAGCTCTTCGGGTCGCAGGGCAACGTACGGCGCGAGGCGTAGCGCCAGGCCCGACTGAGGCACTTGGCAGCGCGGAAACCAGCCGTGGATGCGTCGCAGCAGGAGCCCCAGATCTCCGGGATCGGTAATGGCGGGACGGTGCTCCGCCGGAGGCTCGTCCGGCAGCAATTCAGGCAGGTGCGCATCGGGGAAATAGTCATCGCGGACGATCCCCTGAAGGCGAGCCCAGTCGAAGATCATGACGATCATCTGCGCAAGCCGGTGGGGCACGGTCTTGGCGCCCCGGCCGGAAACGCTTTTTCCAGCGGGCTCTCGGCCGCGACAACCAGATCCTTCTTAATGAGTTCAGCGATCGGCCGGGAGCCGAGGGGGCCTTTGAGGTATCCCTCGTAGCGGCCTCTGTGCCGGAGGATCACTTCTGGCTTCACGCGCCGGGCATAGTTCTCCAGCCAACCAAGGGCCGCATCCTCGAACGTAGGCAGAGCCGCTCCCTTTTCCTCAACAATATGGAGTCCATCAATGCTGAATTTGACGCGATTCGGCGGGATGCCGTCCTTGAGCTGTTGCAATGCAACGGCCTAGCGCTTCCTTGCCTCGCTGAGGTTGATTTTGCCCTGATCAGCCCTGCCGTATTCGTCGAGAGTCAGTCAGGTATTGACGCCTGGCATTCTGACGCGGACCTGCCAGGACGTCATCGAGTGCTGGTAGTAAAGGTACAGTCCATTGCCACAGCCCAGTCTATACGGATACTGTGGTGGCCTGAACTCGTCGATGTCCTTGGCTGACAAAGGAGCCTTTCGGTTTGGCATGGGGACCTCCCTGCTGTTCCCAGAGACTGCGACCTGGCGTCCGATACCCTTTGCGCCATTCGTTCTGCCGGAGGAATTTCCTTTGCGCCATTCTTTACGCCATTCGGTGCACGGCAGCCAGACTATTCTGGGAACACCATGACAAATTTTAACAGCCGCAACTGGGAAAAGTCTTGACACAACACCTTGAAATGAAAAGCTCCCAACGCTGAGATCGCCCAAGCGTTGGGAGCTTTGAAAATCTGGTGTGGTACCGGAAGTGGGACTTGAACCCACAAGGTGTTGCCACCGGAGGATTTTGAGTCCTCTGCGTCTACCAATTCCACCATTCCGGCACAGGGAGCATGCACTCCGCAAGAAAAAGTAGCCCCGTCGCACGTGGCCAGTCAAGCGCTGATTTTGGCCTTCCTTGCCTAGCGCTTGTCGGGCGAGGTGCCGGCTTCGGTGCCGGCCATTTCAGCGGCCTTGGCCTGGGCGCGGCGCATGGCCTCGCCCATGTCGGCGGGCACGCCTCTGGCCTGGGCGCTGGCTATTTCCTCTTCAAGTATTTTCAGCGTGAGTTCGCGGATGCGGTCCTCGAGAGCCGCTGCCTCTGTCGTTTCCTGGGCCATGGCTGTCCTCCTGTCGCGTTCCTGCCGGAAGATCCGGCAGACAGAACCATACGCGCTTTTCGCGGCTGGCAAAAGCCGCCGGCCTAGGCCAGGCGTCGCGCCGGCAGCCTGCCGCTGTGCTCCCCGGCTCCTTGCGCATTGACAAGCGAGGATGGCTGATTTATAGTTGCAACTAGCTGATTATATTAATATTTCTTCAAATTCAACAGCTTGGTGGCGCGCAGGTTTTCCTGCGCGCCCCTGCGTGCAGGAAGGCGCCATGTCCGACTTCGTCCATCTCCACTGCCACACCGAATACAGCATGCTCGACGGCGCGATCCGCCTGAAGGATCTCTGCGAGCGGGCCAAGAACTACGGCATGCCGGCAGCGGCCGTGACGGACCACGGCAACATGTTCGCGGCCGCCTCCTTCCAGAAGGCCTGCTCCGCCTACAGCATCAAGCCCATCTTCGGCTGCGAGGTCTACACCTGCAGCAACCACCTCGACACGACAAGCGAGGACGCCAAGCGCCGCCACCATCTCGTCTTGCTGGCCAAGAACATGGACGGCTACCGCAACCTCGTCAAGATCGTCTCCAAGGGCTGGCTCGAGGGCTTTTTCTACAAGCCGCGCGTGGACTGGGAGATCCTCCGCAAGCACGCCGAAGGCCTCGTGTGCCTCACGGCCTGCATTCAGGGCGAGATCCCCCAGGCCTGCCTTGCCGGCGACATGGACAAGGCCCGCGCCCTGACGAGGCAGTACGCGGAGCTCTTCAAGGACAGCTTCTACCTCGAGATCCAGGAGAACGGCCTCGCCGAGCAGAGAGTCATCAACGCGCGGCTGCACGAGCTGGCGGAGTCGGAGGGGCTTCCGCTCGTTGCCACCAACGACTGCCACTATCTCGATCACGACGACGTGGAGGCCCACGACATCCTGCTGTGCATCGGCACCGGCTCCACTGTGGACGACCCCAAGCGCCTGCGCTTCCACACCGACCAGCTCTACTACAAGTCGCCCGAGGAGATGGAGCGCGACTTCCCCGGCGATGCCGAGGCCCTTGCCAATACGGCGCGCATTGCCGAGCAGTGCAGCTGCGAGCTCGTCTTCGGCAAGCACTTCTTCCCGGTCTACAAGCTGGAGCCCGGCCAGAGCCTGGAGTCGGAGTTCCGGCGCCTGGCCGAGGAGGGCCTGGAGCGGCGCTTCCGCGAGCACCCCGATCCCGGCTCTCTCGACCTGCAGAAGTACCGGGATCGCCTGCAGCACGAGATCAAGGTCATCCTCGAAATGGGCTTTCCCGGCTACTTCCTCATCGTGCAGGAATTCATCAACTGGGCCAAGAACAACGGCGTGCCCACGGGGCCGGGACGCGGCTCGGCCGCAGGCTCTCTCGTGGCCTGGGCCATGCGCATCACCAACCTTGATCCCCTGCCCTTCAACCTGCTCTTCGAACGCTTCCTGAACATCGAGCGCGTCTCCCTCCCCGATATCGACGTGGACTTCTGCGAGCGCAGGCGCTCGCGCGTCATCCGCCACATGGCCGACACCTACGGCGAGGACTCGGTCTCCCAGATTGCGGCCTTCGGCACCATGAAGGCCAAGGCCGTCATCCACGACGTGGGCCGCGCGCTCGGCATGAGCTTCCAGGACCGCGCCTCCATTGCCAAGCTGGTGCCGGCCAACGATCCCAAGATCCACATCCGGGACGTCTTCGCGGCCAGCGAGGATCTCCAGCGCCGCTACGCCTCGGATCCGCAGATCAAGAAGCTCATCGACATTTCCGAGAAGCTCGAGGGCCTCACCCGCCAGGCCAGCATGCACGCGGCCGGCCTCGTCGTCTCGGACGGGCCCATGACGGACTACCTGCCCCTCTTCAGGGGCAGGCACGGCGAGCAGGTGACCCAGTTCGACGGCCCCATGGTCGAGCAGACGGGCCTGGTGAAGTTTGACTTCCTGGGCCTCAAGACCATGACGCTCATCCAGGACACGCTCGACAACATCAGCCTGGAGGGCAAGGAGCCCCCCAATCTGGACACGCTCCCCTTCACCGACCAGGCCACCTACGAGCTCTACTCCCGCGGCGACACCGACGGCGTCTTCCAGGTCGAGGGCTCCGGCATGCGCCAGTACCTGCGCATGCTCAAGCCCTCCTGCTTCGAGGACGTCATCGCCATGCTCGCCCTCTACCGCCCGGGTCCCCTGGGCTCAGGCATGGTCGACGAGTTCATCAAGCGCAAGCACGGCGAAGTGCCCGTGGTCTACCCCCACGATTCCCTGGAAGACTGCCTCAGGGACACCTACGGCGTCATCGTCTACCAGGAGCAGGTCATGCAGATCGCCCAGATCATCGCCGGCTACACCCTGGGCGGCGCAGACCTCCTCCGCAGGGCCATGGGCAAGAAGAAGGCCGAGGCCATGGCCCAGCAGCGCTCCGTCTTCGTGCAGGGCGCGGCCAAGAAGGGCATCGCCGAGGAGAAGGCCAACGAGATCTTCGACCTGATGGAAAAGTTTGCGGCCTACGGCTTCAACAAGTCCCACTCCGCGGCCTACGCCCAGATTTCCTACTACACGGCCTATCTCAAGGAGCACTACACGAGCGAGTTCATGGCCGCCCTCATGACCAGCGAAATGGGCAACCAGGACAAGCTCCTCAAGTACATCTCCTGCTGCAAGGACCGCGGGGTCGAGGTGCAGGCGCCCTCGGTCAACTACTCCCACCGGGCCTTCACCTCGCATGCGGGCAAGATTGTCTTCGGCCTCGGCGGCATCAAGAACGTGGGCGACGAGGCCATCCAGGAGATAGTCTCGGCCCGGCAGAAGGGCGAGTACGTCTCCCTCTTCGACCTGTGCTCCCGCGTGAACCTGCGCAAGGTCACCAAGCGCGTGCTCGAAGCCCTCATCAAGGGCGGCGCCTTCGACTGCACGGGGGCGACCCGGCAGGCCCTGCTCTGCTGCCTCGACCAGGTGGTGGAGAAGGCCCAGAAGAAGGCCAGGAGCGGCGCCCAGACAGGCTCCCTCTTCAGTCTGGCGCCCCAGATGAAGGTCGTCCAGGAAAAGCTGCCCGGCGTTGGCGTCAACATCCCGGACGCCAGCCTCGAGGAGTTCGCCGACGACGTCAAGCTCCAGAACGAGAAGGAGGCCCTGGGCTTCTACCTGACCTCCCACCCGCTCCAGCCCTTCACCCAGCAGATCCACCGGCTGCGCGGCATGACGCTGGAAAGCCTCCAGGAGGCCGGAGGCGGCGCCGAGGTGCACTCGGCCGTGCTCGTCACGAGCGTGCGCGAGGTGATCACCAAGGCCAAGTCCCAGCGCATGGCCTTCGCCCAGGTCGAGGACCTGACTGGCCACGCCGAGGTCACCTTCTTCCCCAGGGACTACACCGACGAGGTGCAGGCGCTCCTGCAGAGCGACAAGCCGCTCTGGATAGACGGCACCGTCGACGTCAGGGGTCAGGAGGAGGCGGAACCGCAGCAGGCAGAGCAGGACATGGACGAGGGCGAAAGCCAGGCCCCGCTCCGCGAGATCAAGATTCTGGGCAACCGGGTCCGGCCGCTGTCCGAGGTCTGCCAGACCACCATGGAGCCCGTGATCGTGACCATCCCGCCGGACAGGCTCGACGCGCAGTCCGTGGCGAGCCTGAAGCGCATCCTGGAAAACCACGCCGGCCCCGTGCCCTGCGAGGCGCAGGTGCTGCTGGACGGCGAGTACTGGTACCATCTGGCCCTGCCGCCGGAGCTTTCCGTGACCCCGGGGCCGGAACTGGACAGGGCCGTCCAGGCTTGGGCCAGACCGGGATAGCCCCTGGCCAGACCGTAGAGCCGGGCCCGCTTCCCGCTTGGCGGGCTAGCCGGGCTAGCTGGGCTTGATGCGCTCTGCCGCCAGCCTGGCCGCGCCCCAGAGGCCTGCCGTCTCGCTGTTGAAGAGGTAGACGGGAATGGCCTTGAGCATCCTGGCGTGCCGGCCCTGGGCGATTTCGTCTCTGAAGGCCTTGGATCGCGCGATGCCGCGGTTCTTGATGGCAATGCCCCCGGCTATCCAGAGCCCGCCCCGGCAGAGGGTGGCGAGCATCCAGTCGCGGCAGGCCCTGCCGTAGAAGCGCGCGTAGGAGGCGCAGAGCTCCCGTTTGGCCCGCGGCCCGCGGCCTTCGGCCAGCATGACGGGGCTGCGCAGCCACCACTCCTCGAGTCCGAGCACCTTTTCGCCGAGCTTGGCCGCATCCATGCCGGCAAGGCCCAGATACTTGGCGAGCCCCTCGAGCCCGCGTCCCGAGAGCACGTCCTCGACTGAGGCGTAGGGGCCTTTGCCGCGCTTGTCCCACTGCTCGGCCATGTAGCGCTGGAAGTCTTCCTCGTCGTGCGTGAAGGGAAAGGCCGCATGCCCGCCTTCGGACGCCAGGATCAAGGCCCTGCCGTCCCCCTGGGGAAGAATGGCCGAACAGCCAAAGCCCGTGCCAGCGCCGCAGCAGGCGCGCACGGCCTGGGGATCAGGGCAGGGCTCGCCTGCCACGAGTTCGGCCCTGGCGCCCTCCTCGGTGAGCACGGCGCTCGAGACGGCCTCGAAGTCGTTGGCAAGCCGGCAGGGCATGCCGCCGAGGGCCTCGGAAAGCCCCTGTTCGGAGAGAGCGAGCGGCGCGTTGGTGAGGCTGGCGCGGCCTTGCGCGACAGGCCCGGCCACCGAGGCGCAGAGGGCTGCCGCCTCTCGGACCGCCTTGGATCCGAAGGCGAACTCGAGGCCGAAGACGAGGTCGTCGGGCATGGCAACCTTGGCCGTGGGGATTGCGGCTAGGTCTTCCAGGGCCAGGCGGCCCTTGCTCAGGCTGAAGAGGGCAAGCCGGCAGTTCGTTCCGCCGATGTCGCAGGCAAGCACATGGGGCATGGCAGGGCCTCCCTGAGGCTGATTCATTGGTGCTGCGTGCCGGAGTGGTCGCCGGCTCGTCCGGGACCGGCGCCGGCAGCCAGACGGCACCGGGGCCGGTCCTTGGGGATGCGGGCGGAGGCTACCAGCCGCTGAGGCTGCGGTAGTCCTGCTCCATGACGTCGCCGAGGAAGCGGTCGTCCATGAACTGCCAGCGCACGCTGCCGGCGGCTCTTGGCTGGACGGGGGCCTGAGGCGCGGGCGCCATGACCGCAAAGGCCTTGCGGGCGCGCTCCTCGAAGCCCTTGACGAAGCCTTCCTGGCCGAAGGGCAGGGGGGAGAGGGCCGTCATGCCTTCAGGCGCAGGCTCCCGGTACTCCAGGATGATCTTGGTCAGACGGTAGTTGCACACGAGCGCGCAGTAGCGGGCAAGCCAGTAGCAGGGAGCGCCGTCCTCGCCGGCGTCCACGGGCTCGCCGGCAAGGCCGGCAAAGGGATCAGACTTGCGTGGAACCAGATAGGTGAAGGCTGTCCAGCCCTTGCCGCCGAAGACTTCCATGCCCTCGTTGACGGCGCCGGGACGGGGATGGACCGTGGTCCAGTACCAGCCGTTGGGCAGCTCCGCATGGGTCACCGAGGCCTCGGGTCCCCGGGGGCCGGCCGCAAAGACGTGGCTGTGCACGTCGAGAACAAGCCCGCCTGCCATGTTGGCGTCGTAGAGCCTGCCCGAGCCGAAGCCGCCGGCTTTCCAGGCCAGGCCCGGCACGGCGACCTGGATGGCGGGACGGGAGGTGGAGACGTAGGAGCCCTGGGCGTCGAGGCCGCGCTGCTGGAAGCCTGCCTGGCATCCGCCAAGGAGCAGGGTCAGCGCAAAGGCTGCCGAAAGAAGCTTTTTCATGGAGTACTCCCTGGGCCCTGCGGGCCCTGGCTGATCAGTGTTGCCTGCCTGGACTATATCCGCAAATGCCTGCGCCTGCCAGCGTCGCGGCCAGCCAGGCCAGGCTCTCGCCCAGGATGGTTCCGCCCAAGTCTGCCAGTCGCGCCAGTCGCGCCAGGACGCATGCCTTCTTGGCGCGGCCGCAGCGCAAGCGCAAAGGCGCCGCGCCCCGGACGTTTTCGGAAGCGCGGCGCCTGCAGCCGCCATGGCGGCAAAGGGCACGCCGGATCTAGCGCGAGAACTTGCGGAACTTGGGCCTGTGGGGCTGCTCGGCCTCCTTGCCCAGGCGCTTCTTGCGGTCCTGCTCGTATTCGGTGTAGCTGCCCTCGAAGAAGTCGACCTGGCTGTCGTTCTCGAAGGCCATGATGTGGGTGGCGACGCGGTCCAGGAACCAGCGGTCGTGGCTGATAACGAGCACGCAGCCGGCGAAGTTGTCCAGGGCGTCCTCCAGGGCTCGCATGGTGTTGACGTCGATGTCGTTGGTGGGTTCGTCCAGCAGGAGCACGTTGGCGCCCGACTTGAGCATCATGGCCAGGTGCAGGCGGTTGCGCTCGCCGCCGGAGAGCACGTCCACCTTCTTCTGCTGGTCCTGGCCGTTGAAGTTGAAGCGGTTGCAGTAGGCGCGGGCGTTGACCTCCATGCTGCCGAGCTGAATGGTGTCGCGGCCCTGGCTCACGAGCTCGTAGACGGTCTTGCCGGGCTCGAGGGACTCGCGGTGCTGGTCCACGTAGGCGAGCTTCACGCTTTCGCCGACCTTGAGGGTGCCGGCGTCGGGCTTCTCCTCGCCGGCTATCATCCTGAAGAGGGTGGTCTTGCCGGCGCCGTTGGGGCCGATGATGCCGACGATGGCGCCTGCCGGCACGATGCAGGAGAAGTTCTCCATGAGGAGCTTGTCGCCCATGCCCTTGGTCACGCCGTCAAGCTCGATGACGGTCTTGCCGAGCCTGGGTCCCGGGGGAATGTAGATCTGCAGATCCTTGGCGCGGCGCTCGGACTCGTGGGAGAGCATGGCCTCGTAGGCGTTGATGCGCGCCTTGCTCTTGGCGTGGCGGCCCTTGGGAGACATGCGTATCCACTCGAGCTCGCGGGCCAGGGTCTTCTGGCGCTCGGTCTCGGCCTTCTCCTCGTTGGCCAGGCGCTTTTCCTTCTGCTCGAGCCAGGAGGAGTAGTTGCCCTTCCAGGGAATGCCGCGGCCGCGGTCCAGCTCCAGGATCCAGCCGGCCACGTTGTCGAGGAAGTAGCGGTCGTGGGTGACGGCGATGACGGTGCCGGGGAAGGTGTGCAGGTACTCTTCCAGCCACTGGACGGATTCGGCGTCGAGGTGGTTGGTGGGCTCGTCCAGCAGCAGGATGTCCGGGGCCTTGAGGAGCAGCCGGCACAGGGCCACGCGGCGCCTTTCGCCGCCCGAGATCTGGGGCACGGGCATGTCGCCTGGCGGGCAGCGCAGGGCGTCCATGGCCATGTCGAGGCGCGAGTCCAGATCCCAGAGATCCTTGGCGTCCATCTCCTCCTGCACCTTGGCCTGGCGCTCGATGAGGGCGTTCATGGCATCGTCGTCCATGGGCTCGGCGAACTTGGCGTTGATGTCCTCGAACTCCTGGACAATGGCTTTGAGCTCGGCGACGCCGTCCTCGACCACCTCGCGCACGGTGCGCGTCTCGCCGGCCAGGGGCTCCTGCTCCAGGTAGCCGAGGGTGTAGCCCGGGGCGAGCACGGTCTTGCCGTCGAACTTCTGGTCGACGCCGGCAAGGATCTTCAGCAGGCTGGACTTGCCTGCTCCGTTGAGTCCCAGGACGCCGATCTTGGCGCCGTAGAAGTAGGAAAGGGAGATGTCCTTCAGCACTTCCTTCTGACCGTGGCGTTTGGAAACGCGGATCATGGAGTAGATAATCTTGTCCGGTTCGTTGCTCAAAGCTGCCTCGCGATGGGGGGTTGAGGTTGGAGTGGGGCGTGGGCCCTGCCGCCGGAGCCGCGGGCCCGGGGGCAGCATACACGAGAGAGGGCCGGGGATTCAACCTGGAGCAAAGGGCAAGGCGCCCCGCTTGCGCAGGGCGCCGGAACAATGGAGACGCCCCGCACGCAGGCGGGGCGTCTCGGGAATCTATGTCATCGCCCGCCAAGGCGGGCGTAAGGCGGGTTAGAAGCCCCAGCGCAGGCCGAGAGAAAGCTCGTGGGCGTAGGGGCGGATGCCAACGGAGCCGCTGCCGAAGGGCGAGGATCCCTCCACTTCCGTGTAGCCGAAGTCGACGTAGCGGTAGCCGGCGTCGATGGCCATGTTGTCGTTGATCTGGTAGGCCGCGCCAAGGCCGACGTTCCAGGCGAGGTTGGTCTGGCGTTCGTCCTGGCTGGCGATGCTGTTGCCGTTGCGGTCGTGCACGTCCACGCCCAGGTAGTTGAAGGCAAAGCCGAGGCCCGCGCCCACGTAGGGGGTGAAGGCCGAAGAGTTGTGGAAATCGTAGTAGACGTTGGCAAGCAGCGTGGTCGAGTTGAAGGTCTCCTTGCACTCGCCGCGCGCGCCGGTCCAGCTGCGCTCGCTGTTGCCGCGAAGCGCGCCTTCCAGCTCGATGCGCAGGGGAATCATGTGCTGCGGCCAGAAGTCGTAGCCGGCGGCCAGGGCGCCGCCGAGAGTGAACTGGGAGTAGTTGTCGATGCCGAATCCGCCGAGGCCGGAGTGCTCCACCGTGCCGAGGTTCTGCATGGTCATCAGGAACTTGGGAGCCAGGTACATGCCGGTGCCTTCCGCGGAGGCGGTGCCGGGAAGGGCGAGGGCGCAGACGAGCGCCAGAGCAGCAATGATGCGTTTCATGATGATTACCTCCATTGGTTCCCTGCCCGATGGGAACGGTCCAAGCTTTGCCCAGCGCGCCAATAATGTCAAGCAAAGCTTGAAGAAAAAGCGCAGAAGGCCTTGGTTTTCGGGAAAAGCTTTGGACTTTTTCTAAACATTTTCTCATAAGAAAAAGGAAAAATGAAAAAACAAGAGTATTTCAGAAGCGCATAGTGTGGCTAGCAGAGCTCATATCCAATTTTCATACGATCTTGCAGGGCAGGAAGGCATGAAAAAAGCCCCATTTTCTAAGAAAACGGAGCTTTTTGGCAAAAATAGGAAAAATCAGCTAAAGCATGGACATGGGGTCGAGGTCGAGCTGGATGCGCAGCCTGGCGGCCTGGGGCTGGGCAAGCACGGCGCAGTAGAGCTGGCGGGCGCTCTGCCAGTCCTGGGCCTTGACGAGGCAGTGCCAGCGCTTGCGGCCTGAGAGCCAGGGTATGGGGGAAGGCACGGGCCCGAGCAGGCGTATCTGCCTGGCCCTGGCTTCGCGCTTGAGGAAGGCGCAGGCCTCCTGCATGGCCTCCTCGCCGGCCCGGCTTTCCCGCTCGTAGGAGAAGCGGATCATGGCAAGCCGGACAAAGGGCGGGTAGCCGTAGCGCTGGCGGCGGACGATTTCCTCGCGGTAGAAGCCCTCGTAGTCGCTTCGTGCCACGTACTGCCAGCAGTAGTGCCCGACGTCGCGGGTCTGGATGAGCACGCGCCCCGGCTTGTCGCCCCGGCCGGCGCGGCCCGCCGACTGCACGAGCAGCTGGAAGGTGCTCTCGGCGGCCCTGTAGTCGGGAATGCTCAGGCCAAGGTCGCCGTCCGCCACCACGGCGAGGGTCACCTCGGGGAAGTGGTGGCCCTTGGAGAGCATCTGGGTGCCCACCATGACAGGGGCCTCGCCCCTGGCGAAGCGGGCGAGCAGCTCCTCCACCGCGCCCGGCCTGCGGGTGGAGTCCCGATCCAGCCTGAGCACCGGCTGGTTGAGCCTGGCCGAGAGCCAGTCGGCGAGCTTTTCCGTGCCGTCGCCCACGGGCAGGTAGTCCATGTGGCCGCACTTGGGGCAGGGCGCCGGAAAGGGCATGGACCAGCCGCAGTAGTGGCACAGGAGGCGGCCTTCGCCGCGGTGGTAGGAGAGGCCGACGGCGCAGTTGGGGCAGGCGAGGGTTTCGCGGCAGGGCTGGCAGTAGACGTGGTGGGCAAAGCCCCTGCGGTTGAGCAGCACCATGGCCTGCTCGCCCCGCCCGACGGTCTCCTCCAGGGCCTCGATGCTCCGGGGCGCCAGCAGGCTGGCGTCCTCCTGGCCGAGCAGGCGCAGGCGCGAGATGTCGACGAGCTCGATGGGCGGAAGTTCCCGCCCCGAGACGCGCCGGGGCAGCTCGAGCATGGGCAGGGCCTGGTTCTGGACCGCATGCCAGGTCTTGAGGTCGGGCGTAGCCGAGCCAAGCACCAGCAGGGCCTTCTCCCTGCCTGCGCGGAACCAGGCCAGTTCCTTGGCCTGGTAGGGCAGGATTTCGTCCTGCTTGAAGGAGGCGTCGTGCTCCTCGTCCAGGACGACGAGGCCAAGGCGGGGCAGGGGCAGAAAGAGGGCGGATCGCGTGCCCACGGCGAGGCAGGGCCCCTTCGAGGCAGCAAGGCGCCGGAAGATGGCCTCCCGGCGCGTGGGGTACTGGTAGCCGTGGTAGAGCACGGGCTCGGTGCCGGGCAGGGCTTTGGCGGCGTCGCGGCGCAGCTTGTGGGCCAGGGCCACTTCCGGGGCCAGCAGCAGGACGGATCGCCCCTGGGCCAGGCAGCGCCTGGCCAGCTCCAGGTAGACCGCCGTCTTGCCCGAGCCCGTGACGCCGTAGAGCAGGCGGTGGGCGGCCTCTCCCCGGGCCAGGAGGCCCGTCATCTCGTCCACGGCGTGCCGCTGGTCGGCGTTCAGCTCGAAGCCCAGGTCTTCCGGCGCAAGCAAGGCCTCGTTCACCGCAAAGCCGGGCTCGTCCTCCTCGTCGCGCTCGACGGCGATGGCGCCCTGCGCGAGCAGGCTGGCAATGACGCTGCTGCCCGAGGCGCCGAGCTCCCTGGCCAGCTGGCGCCTGTTGCAGGGGCCGTGGAAGGCGAGCCGCTCGAGGCATTTGATCTGCTGGCAGGCGTTGGGACGCACGGGCCAGGGCGGATCCACGGCCAGAACGCAGCGCTCGCTCCTGGCGGGATCCTTCCTGGGCGGGAGCATGTGGGCAAGGCCTTCCGCAAGCTCTTTTGCCAAGGCTTGGCGCTCCCTGGGCGTGGCGCTCCGGATGCGGGAGAGGGCTATGGTCCTGGGTTCTCCCTGGCCGGCCCTGGGACGGTGCAGGGAGACCTTGAGCTCCCTGAGGAAGGGGATGAGGAGGGCGATGGTCTGGCCGCAGGGCGCGCACTGGCGGGAGGCCAGATCCTCCAGCATGGCGAAGAGCGCTTCGGAGAGCAGGGGCCTGTCTTCCAGGGGCCAGCAGATGTCTTTGAGGACAAAGGGCTGGCCCTTGGGGTTCAGGGGCACCTCGTCCGTGAGTCTGCGCACGATGGCGGGACGCAGGGGGCCTGCGCCCACCGGCACGGCGCAGCGCAGGGCCGGACGCCAGAATCCCTCCGGAAATCCCGGCGGCAGGGCGTAGGTGAGGTCCAGGTAGGGCGGCTCGAGAAGGGCGACGACGGCGTTCACGGGAGGCGTAGGGGCAATGGGGATGAACGGGGCGGGAGGAAAAAGGCAGGCCCCGCCCCTGGCGGCTGGCAGGGGGCGGGGCCGGGAAAAAGGGAGCCCGGATGCTCGGGAAAGGGGGGCCTGGAGCCGGGTCCAGTCCGGGAACAGGCCGAGTTCAGCCCGAGCTGAGTCCGAGATCAGGCCTAGTGCAGCTGGAGGAACTGCTTGAGCTCGTCGATGAGCTGGTAGCGCACGTTCTCGTCCTGCAGGCCGAAGTAGATGTTGGCGGAGAGGAACTCGGGCCAGTTGCCGGCGTCGAAGCGCTTGCCCGCGATCTTCACGGCCATCATGCCCTTGTCCTGGCACATGGCGGCCATGGCGTCGGTGAGCTGGATCTCGCCGCCCACGCCGGGCGCGGTCTTCTCGAGGTAGTTGAAGATGTCCGCCGACAGCACGTAGCGGCCGACGATGGCCAGCCTCGAGGGGGCGTCTTCCTTCTTGGGCTTCTCCACGAGGCCGCGCAGCTTGTAGACGCCGGGAGCGGTCTCCTCGCCGTCGACGATGCCGTAGCGGGAGACGTTCTCTTCGGGCACTTCCATGACGCCCACGACGGACTTGTCCTCGGCGAGGGCCACGTCGGCGAGCTGGCGTATGCCGGGCACGCCGGAGAAGATGAGGTCGTCGCCCACCATGATGGCGAAGGGATCGTTGCCTATGATCTGGCGCGCGCAGAGAATGGCGTGGCCGAGGCCCTTCTGCTCCTTCTGGCGCACGGCGATGACGTTGACCTCTTCGGCCACGCGCTGGATGGTGTGGAGCAGGTCGTACTTGCCGGCACGCTCGAGTATGCCCTCGAGCTGCAGGTTGTGGTCGAAGTAGTCCTCGATGACGCTCTTGTCGCGGTTGGTGACAAAGACCACGTCCGTGATGCCGGCAGCCCTGGCCTCTTCGACCACGTGCTGGATGACCGGCTTGTTGAAGACGGGGAGCATCTCCTTGGGGACGTTCTTGGTGGCGGGGAGGGAGCGGGTGCCCCATCCGGCGACGGGGATGACGACTTTGCGAATGGGCTTCATGGCGATGCCTCCGTATGTTGACTGGCTTGCGCCGGGGGCGGCGGGCCGAAGGGCCGCCGGACTTGCCCAGCATAGCCCGAAACGGCGCGCTTGAACAGATCTTAGGTGGCCGGGCTGGCCGGATGCCGGATCTGCGTGGCGGAGGCAGGTCCGGCAGCTTGCGGCCTAGCGGGCGAGCTCCTTCTGCACGACGCCGGCAAGCTCCTGGGCGTACTGCTCGACCTTGACCTCGTCCTCGGCCTCCACCATGACGCGGCACAGGGATTCGGTGCCGGAGTAGCGCAGAAGCACGCGGCCGCGGCCGGCGAGGGCCTCCTCGACCTTGCGCACGGCCTCGCCTATGGCGGGGCGCTCCTCGAAGGGCAGCTTCTTCTCCACGTGCACGTTGACGAGCTTCTGGGGGAAGAGGGTGAGCAGGCCCGAGATCTCCGAGAGGGGGCGCTCCTTCTCGCGCATGATGTGGAGCACCTGCAGCGCAGCCAGCAGACCGTCGCCGGTGGTGGAGAACTGGCGGAAGATGAGGTGCCCCGACTGCTCGCCGCCGAACATGACGCCCTCGCGGCGCATCATCTCCATGACGTAGCGGTCGCCGACCTTGCTGCGCAGCAGGCGTCCGCCGCGCTCCTTCATGAAGAGCTCGAGCGCGAGGTTGCTCATGGCCGTGGCCACCACGGCGTTGCCGGGCAGGGCCTCGTGCTCCATGAGGTGCTGGGCGCACATGGCCATGAGCTGGTCGCCGTCCAGGATGTGGCCGTGCTCGTCGGCCATGATCAGGCGGTCGGCGTCGCCGTCCAGGGCTATGCCCAGATCCGCGCGGACCTCCTTGACCTTGGCGGACATGGTTTCGGGATAGAGCGCGCCGCAGTGGTCGTTGATGTTGATGCCGTTGGGCTCGGTGCCGATGCGCACCACCTCGGCGCCGAGCTCCTCCAGCGCCAGGGGGGCCACCTTGTAGCTGGCGCCGTTGGCGCAGTCCACGACGATGCGCAGGCCCGTCAGGGTGCGGCCTGCCGGGAAGCAGCCCTTGGTGTAGACGATGTAGCGGCCGCCGGCGTCGTCGATCTTGGTGGCCCGGCCTATCTTGGAGGAGTCGGGGTAGGGCCAGTGGAAGTCCTGGTCGAGCACCATGGCGGAGATGGCGTCCTCCTTCTCGTCGGGCAGCTTGAAGCCCTCGGCGTCGAAGAACTTGATGCCGTTGTCGGCATAGGGGTTGTGAGAGGCGGAGATGACCACGCCGAAGTCGGCGCGCATGCTGCGGGTCAGGAAGGAGATGGCGGGGGTGGGCAGGGGACCCGTCATGATGACGTGCATGCCGGAGGCGCATAGGCCCGCGGTGAGCGCCGACTCGAAGGTGTAGCCGGAAAGGCGCGTGTCCTTGCCGATGACGACCTTGTGCTGGCAGTTGGGAGCGCGGCGGAAGTAGACGCCGGCCGCAATGCCGAGCCTGAGGGCAATTTCGGCGGTCATGGGATAGGTGTTGGCCCGTCCCCGCAGTCCGTCCGTGCCGAATAAGCGTTGAGCCATGCTGTGCCTCCTTGCGTTCGCATCCAAGCGCCGCTGAAGCGCTTGCTAGAAATCGTCCTGCTGGAAATCTACCTGCTGGAAATGGTCCTGCCTGAATCTGTCCTGCCTGCATGCCGGCGAACGCGCCCTGCCTGGCGCCGGCTAGTTGAAGAGGCCGGCCTCGCCGTCGAGATCCGCCTCGCCGTCCTGCTTTTCCTGCTTCTCCTGCTTCTCCTGCCTCGCGCTCCTGCCGGGCTTGGAGCCTCCCCTGCGGGTGACGGTCACCTCCTCCGTCAGGGGCGGCAAAAGCGTCATGCCTTCCGGCAGGCGGTAGTGGAGCCGGACCCTGGCGCTTTCGCCGGGCGCAAGCTCCGGCGGGATGGCCGAGACGGCTATCTTGGCCAGATAGCTCGAGCTCTTGGCCAGGGCATCCGGCACCTCCACGGCCACGTCCAGCTCCGCGGGCTCGACGAGAAAGGCCTCGGGCTTGTTGGCGCCGATGGCGACCCGCAGGCGCCTTGCGACCGCAGTGCGGCCGCTCGTCATGGTGTACTGCACCCGCACGGCCGAGGGCGTCGCGGTGACAAGGTTCGGCGTGTCGAGGTTCATCGACTGGTTCAGCGTGGTGCCGGCCGCCTTGGGGTCGAGCAGGATGAAGAGCTTGATGCTGGACATGTCCGAGACGATGCTCTCCGGCCCCTTGATGGTGACCGACGAGGGCGAAATGCTCACGTCCCCCACCGTGAGGGCGCCGGTCCTGAGGGGCGAGGAGACAACGGGCTTGACCGTGACGCTGCGCTCCGCCAGGTTGTCGGCCTTGACCACGATGCGGGCAGGCTGGATGTCGATGATGTCGAAGGCCCGCAGATCCCCGTGCATCTCCTCCGGCGTGAGCGGAACCACGGTCACGCCCTTCTTGACCTTGGAGAGATCCACCTGCTGGGTGAGGTGGCGCTTGCCTAGGGATCGCAGGAGCGTCTCCGGCCCGCGCAGGCGTATGGTGAGCTTGCTGACGAGGCCCTCGGTGATCACGAGCTTCGGGGAGACTCCGTGGTAGTCCACGAAGACTTCGTACTGGGCCTCGATGCGGTCGCGCACGCAGACCATGTACCACATGAACGTGGCTGCCAGGACGGCGATGAGCAGGGAGACCGCGTGGGGGCCGAAGAGTTTCTTAAAGGACGTCATTGAGCACCGTCCTTAGCCTGCCGGCATCGAGATTGCGCGAAAGGACGCCGTTGGTCGCAATGGAGATTTCGCCGCGCTCCTCGCTGACCACGATGGCAACGGCGTCCGTTTCCAGGGTGATGCCGAGGGCCGCCCTGTGGCGGGTGCCGAAGTTCTGCCCCTTGGCCTCGGCCAGGGGAAGGATGCAGGCGGCCGCGGCGATGCGCCCGCGGCTGATGATCACGGCGCCGTCGTGCAGGGGCGCCTTGGGGTGGAAGATGTTGCGCAGCAGCTGGCGCGAGAGCCTGGCGTCCAGGCGCACGCCCTCGCGGCGTATCATGTCGTCCAGGTGCATGCCGCGCTCCACCACGATGAGGGCGCCGATGCGCGCCTTGGACATCTCCTCGCAGGCCGAGGCCACGTCCTCCACGCTGGAGGCCCTGAGGGCCTTGTGCTGGAAGAGGTGCTTGGTGCCCATCTCGCCGAGGGCCCGGCGTATGTCTTCCTGGAAGATGACAACGATGACGAGGAAGAGGGAGGTGAAGATGTGGTCCAGCAGCCACTGCAGGGTGTAGAGTCCCAGGGCCCGGCTGAGGAAGTAGAGGAAGGTGAGGATGCCGAGGCCCGAGACCACGGCAAGGGCCCTTGAGCCGCGCAGGAGCTGGATGACCTGGTAGAGGAGAAAGCTGACAATGCCGATGTCGAGCAGATCCCGCCAGTCCACCACGATGTGTTCAATCATGCTGTGCGCCGCCTTGCGCCTGGAAGAAGTGGGGGACGCCTGTCCATGGAGAGTTCCTTAGGCCTCGGAAAGCGCCTGGAAGAGCGCGATGGTTTGCGACGTCGCCTGGACGTCGTGCACCCTGTGCCAGGCGTAGCCCTGGACCAGGGCCAGGGCTGTGGCGACCTGCGTGGCCGTGCCCCGCCTGGCCGTCTCCAGCCCCAGAAGGTCTTTGAAAAGCGACTTCATGGAAAGCCCCATGAGCGAGGGCCGGCCCAGATGAGCCCAGGCCTCGGGATGCCGGATCAGGGCCAGGTTGTGGACGGCCTTCTTGCCGAAGCCTATGCCGGGATCGAGGATCACGTTCTCCTCGGGAAAGCCGGCCCTGACGAGGCGGGAGAGCTCCCGCTCGAAGAAGCTGGCCACTTCGGCCGCCGGATCGGCGTAGCGGGGGTGGTCCTGCATGGTCGCCGGCGTGCCCTGGCAGTGCATGAGCACGTAGCCGGGCCTGTACTGCACCAAAACGTCGGTGAGTCCGGGATCGAAGGACTGGGCGGAGATGTCGTTGATCACGTCGCAGCCAGCCTCGAGGGCCAGGACCGCCGTCGAGGCGCGGCAGGTGTCCACCGAGACGGCGGGCGGATTGGGGGCTGCCTTGAGGGCCTTGAGCACGGGCAGCACCCTGGCCGCCTCTTCGGCCGCGGTCACGGGCCTGGCGCCGGGCCTGGAGGATTCGCCCCCCAGATCGAGCATGTCCGCGCCGTCCTGCACAAGGCGCCTGGCGTAGGCGAGGCCTGCCTCGGGACTGTCGTGCCTTCCGCCGTCGAAGAAGGAGTCGGGCGTCAGGTTGACGATGCCCATGACGCCGGCGCAGAGACGGCTGGCAAGAGGACCCGTGCGCCCCGTCCAGACGGGGCGCTGCACGCGTTCCGCCATGCCCCCCTCCTTAGCTCCGGGGACCTTGGGGACCTTGCGGCTTTGCATCGTCTCCGTTGCCTGCCGCGTCCCTGGCCTCGTCCTGCACTTCGCCCTGCACTTCGAAGGAGAAGTCGGAAGCGCCGGGTTTGCCGGGCTGGCTAGGCTTGCCGGATTGGCCGGGCTGGCCCGCCGGCCTGGAAGGCTCGGCGGCCGGCAGGGGCTTGCCTTCGATGAGCAGGTTCAGGTCGTCGCCGCTGATGGTTTCGCGTTCGATAAGGGCTTCGGCGATGCGGTGCAGGGCCTCGATGTTGTCGCTGAGCAGCTTCGTGCAGCGGGAGCGGGCGTCCTCGACGATGCGCTTCACCTCGGCGTCGACCAGGCGCGCCGTGTCCTCGCTGAAGTTCTTGTTCTGCACCCACTCGCGGCCGATGAAGACCTCCTCGCCCTGCTCGCCTATGGCGAGCGTGCCGATGGCTTCGCTCATGCCCCATTCGCAGACCATCTTGCGCGCCGTCTTGGTGACGCGCTCGATGTCGTTGGAGGCGCCGGTGGTGACGTCCTTGAAGATGATCTCTTCGGCGACGCGGCCGCCCAGCAGGATGACCAGGTTGTTGAGCAGGAAGCTCTTGGAATAGCCGTGGCGGTCTTCGCCGGGCAGCTGCATGGTGATGCCGAGGGCGCGGCCCCTGGGGATGATGCTCACCTTGTGCACGGGATCGGAACCCGGCAGGAGCTTGGCCGCCAGGGCGTGGCCGCCCTCATGGTAGGCCGTGATGCGCTTCTCCTCGTCCGAGAGGATGAGGCTCCTGCGCTCGCGGCCCATGAAGATCTTGTCCTTGGCGAACTCGAAGTCCGCCATGTTGAGCTCGGTCTTGTTCTGCTTTGCGGCCTGGAGCGCGGCCTCGTTGACGAGGTTTTCGAGCTCTGCGCCGGAGAAGCCGGGCGTGGAGCGGGCGAGCGTCTCCAGATCGACGTCCGCGCCGAGCGGCGTCTTCTTGGTGTGCACCTGGAGTATCTGGCGGCGTCCGGGCTTGTCGGGCGTGGAGACCGTGACCTGGCGGTCGAAGCGGCCTGGGCGCAGCAGGGCCGGGTCGAGCACGTCGGGACGGTTGGTGGCGGAGATGAGGATGACGCCCTCGTTGCTCTCGAAGCCGTCCATCTCCACAAGGAGCTGGTTGAGCGTCTGCTCGCGCTCGTCGTGGCCGCCGCCGAGGCCTGCGCCGCGCTTGCGGCCCACGGCGTCGATTTCGTCGATGAAAATGATGCAGGGGGCGTTCTTCTTGCCCTGTTCGAAGAGGTCGCGCACGCGCGAGGCGCCGACGCCGACGAACATTTCGACGAAGTCGGAGCCCGAGATGGAGAAGAAGGGCACGCCGGCCTCGCCGGCCACGGCGCGCGCCATGAGGGTCTTGCCGGTGCCTGGGGGGCCGACGAGCAGGACGCCCTTGGGAATGCGGCCGCCGAGGCGGGTGAACTTCTTGGGGTTGGAGAGGAACTCCACGACTTCGGAGAGCTCCTCCTTGGCCTCGTCCACGCCGGCCACGTCGGCGAAGGTGACCCGCTTCTTGTCGTTCTGGTCGAGCAGCTTGGCCCGGGAGCGGCCGAAGCTCAGGGCCTTGCCGCCGGCGCCTCCCTGCATCTGGCGCATGAAGAAGACCCACACGCCGATGAGCAGAAGCATGGGGAACCAGCTGACGAGCAGGGTCATGTACCAGGGCTGGTTGTCGGCGGGCTCGGCCTTGATCTCCACCTTCTTCTCGAGCAGGCGGGAGACCATCTTGTCGTCGCGGGGCGCGTAGGTGTGCACGCGCCGGCCGTCGGCCATGAGGGCCGCGATCTCGCTGCCCTGGATGGTCACGGACGACACGGCGCCGGCGTCCACGCTGTTCATGAGCTCGCTGTAGGAGACGCTCTGGCGTCCCTGCTGCTGGGGCTGCTGGAATATGTTGAAGAGCAGCACCATGCCGAGGATGATGACTGCCCAAAGGAGCATGTTGCGGGAGAACTGGTTCAAGTCGGGGCCTCCGTGGGGTCGCTTCGCGTAGGGAAAGCGGCGAAAAAGCGCGCGAATAATAGCCTTGCGCCGTTTGCGGTGTCAACGAAGGGCGAGCCTGCCAGCCCTTGCGGGGACAGGCTGGGCCAAGGGCTGCGGGTACGCCGGACCGGCCTGGCCCTGAGCCTGCCGGAGCAGGGAAGCTGTCCCTCTGCGGGCGCAGCTCGGCGCCTTCATAGATTAAGGATGAAGGAGGCCTTGTCCAGAGATGCGGAGCCCTTGGCTGGAGGAAGGCGCATGGCGGTGCATCCCCAGCCAGGCGCGCAGCTGACGCTGCATGGCCGGCTCCGGGGCGCTTCTTCAGGATTGCGCCTCTGCCGCAAGATCATGGCCTTGGCCTTGCGACTGGGCGAGGAAGCGGGCCTCGGCCCATTTGCCATTCGCCAGGGAAGGGCTTAGTTTTCACGCATCGCCGTGCCTTTGCCTGCCAGGACGGCCGTCCTGCGGCGATGGCGTACGGCACCTGTTCCGGGGCCGTCAGCCCCGCGCCTCTACCGGAGGGCAGCAAGCCTTCCGCAGCCACCACGAGGGAGTCCGCCATGCCCAATTCCGTCATTTCCACCAAGGCCGCGCCTGCGGCCATCGGTCCCTACAGCCAGGGCATCAAAAGCCAGGGCCTGCTCTTCTGCTCCGGCCAGATTGCCATCGATCCCGCCACCGGCGCCATCGTCGAGGGCGGCATTGAAGCGCAGACCAAACGCGTGTGCGAGAACGTCATGGCCCTGCTGAAGGAAGCCGGCGTCGAGCCGTCCAGCGTCGTGAAGACCACGGTCTTCATCACCGACATGAACGACTTCCCGAAGGTCAACGAAATCTACGCCAGCTACTTTGCCGAGCCCTTCCCGGCCCGCTCCTGCGTCGGCGTCGCCAGCCTGCCCAAGGGCGCGCTGGT
>JAEEGI010006516.1_pt1 | contig 26327 bp, 24 predicted proteins | sample 8958751 | NCBI WGS metagenome assembly JAEEGI01 (sample SAMN16246545, study PRJNA631951) | gut metagenome | biome: gut microbiome; feature: rumen; material: KS-attached | host: Bos | place: Iran: Karaj | collected 2018-10 | reverse complement strand
CAGTAATCCTTCGCTGCCTGCTCGAATTTGTTGTCGCCCGGCTCGTAGTAATGCGCGTCCTTCAATTCGTCGGGCAGGTACTGCTGCTCAACATAGTGGTCGGGGAAGGCGTGGGGATATTTATAGAACTGTCCCTTGTTCTGATTGTCCTCGCCGTCAAAGTGCTTGTTCTGAAGCTGACGGGGAATTCGTCCGAAGTTGCCCTTCTGCACGTCGGCTGCCGCCGCTTCGATGGCGCTCACGCCCGAATTTGATTTCGGCGCCGTGCAAACCATAATAACCGCGTCTGCAAGCGGAATCTGAGCCTCGGGAAGCCCGACGGCAAGCGCTATGTCGCAGGCGGATTTTACTATCGGAATAATCTGCGGGTACGCAAGTCCCACGTCCTCGCACGCACAGACCATAAGGCGCCTTACCGCTGACGGCAAATCGCCCGCCTCAAGCAGCCTTGCGAGATAGTGAAGCGCAGCGTCGGTGTCAGAGCCGCGCATCGACTTCTGATAGGCGGAGATAACGTCATAGTGCTCGTCGCCCGCTCTGTCGTAGCGGAAGGAATTGCGCTGAGTAAGCGCTTCAACGCTTTCGAGGGTTACGAGCTTCTTATTCTTTTTCATCTCGGCGCTCAGGTATGCAAGCTCGGTGAAATTAAGCGCCTTGCGCACATCGCCGCCGCTTGACATAGCGATATGCTCGGTTACGCCGTCCTCAAGGTCGGCCTTGATACCGCTTTCGCTGACTAAGAATTCAAATCCGCGCTCTACTGCGGGGATTATTTCCTTGCCGCTGACGGCCTTGAATTCAAATACCGTCGAACGGCTAAGCACCGCCGAATAGACGTAGAAATACGGATTTTCCGTCGTCGAGGCGATAAGCGTAATCGCGCCGTTCTCAATGTATTCAAGCAGCGATTGCTGCTGCTTTTTATTGAAATACTGAATCTCGTCAAGGTAGAGCAAAATGCCGTTCGGCGCGGCGAGTGTGTCAAGCTCGGCAACTACGTCGCGGATGTCGGCGATTGACGCATTCGTGCCGTTGAGCTTGTGCAGTTTCTTGTTCGTCGCGTTGGCGATAATACGCGCAAGGGTAGTCTTTCCCGTGCCCGAAGGACCGTAGAAAATCATATTCGGGACCTGTCCCGAAAGTATGATGTTTCTCAACGGCTTGCCCTCGCCGAGAAGGTGAGTCTGACCGACCATATCTTCAATTTTTTCAGGTCTGAGCCTGTCAGCCAGCGGTTTTGACATAATTACTCTCCGAAGATAATATTTTCAATTTCCTTTGTGTTTTCAACTATAAACTCGGCACCGTGCTCCTCAAATTCCTCACGGCTGCCGAAGCCGTAAAGCACGGCAATTGTTGCTATGCCCGCGCCCTTTGCGCCGTCTATATCGTATTTGCGGTCGCCGACCATTATAACGCGGGACTTGTCGGTGCAGCCGAGGTTTTCCATAGCGTTGAGCAATATGCCCGTTTTGGTAGCACCCTTTTCGTCGAAGGACGTGCCGCCTATGTAGTCAATATATTTGCCGATGCCCGAATGTTCAAGAATTATCTCTATAAATTTTCTGGGCTTCGAGGATGCGGTTGCAAGCTTTATTCCGTTTTCGTGAAGGGCTTTGAGAAGCTCGGGAATACCCTCGTAAATATCGTATTCATAAAGCCCGCCCGTCGAATAATGCTCGCGGTATTTTTTGATTTCAAATTCAATCTTATCCTCTGAAAAATGAAACAGATTCTTGAAGCTGTCGTAAATCGGCGGTCCTATGAATTTGCGTAACGTAGCCATATCGGGCTCGTCAACGCCACCGCATTTCAAAGCGTAAATAAGGCTTTCGAATATTCCCCTTGACGAGTCAATCAGAGTCCCGTCAAAGTCAAAAAGCACTGCGTCGTAATTAGCCATTATTTCACCCTAAATCTGATAGATTGATTATCTTCTCAACATAACCTTCAACGCCCTCGGTGTAGAAGCAGACGGCGGTATTTGTCGGGAAGAAGATACTGTAATGCGTCGAGTAGTCGCTGTCCTGGAAGCTCGACAGCTTCTCGGTTTCGGTGTTGTAGATATAGATACGGTAGTCGAGCACGTTTGTCGACGAACCCGCGATAACAACGTACTTTGAGTCGCCGCTTACGGCAAAGCAGTTGGGATTGAGCTTGAATTCGGGCAGCTCGATAACTGTTCCGTCGTAGAGCGAATAGAGCCGTCCGTCCTCCTTGCAGAGAAGCCAGTCGCCGCTGCGCACGTATTCAACCTCATATTCGGCGTAGAATTCCCTTACGGTTACGGTCTCGCCGTTTGAGTAACGCTTGAGCGCAAAGCCGCCGTTCATATCCTGAAGATAGACGAAGCTGCCGTCGGCAAGCGTGCGTACATAGGTGTCAAGCACGCCCTTGACCGCTTCTTCCTCGCCCGCGGTATTTTTAACGTAAATATCTATCGGAAGATCTTCGAGCGTAACCTCGTAAGCGCGCGACGAGAAGAACGGAACGCTCGCGTAATCGCTTTTCAGTGAGTTGTCGGTGAGCATGGCAAAATCGCTGCGAAGCGCACCGTTGATGTCGAGCATACGGTTGTTATCGGACAGAAATCTCGTCAGTGTCAGACTGCTTCTGTCGAGCACAAAAGCCTCCTCCCATACGGGGGAGAGGGAATAGACGTCCTTTATATTCGTGTGTGCCAGCAGAAGGCATTTTCCCTCCTGCTCAAAGCCCTTGGGCAGGTTTGTAATTTTGCACATCAGAAAGTCATAGATATATACGTCGTCATTTTCATTTGACGTGTAAACGCCGTAACCCGTGAGCTTTCCGTCACGCTCAATATAGTGAACGGTGACGGGAATCTGCTGGTTGCTCAGAAACAGAAAAATGTCAAACTTTCCCGTCTCGGCGGTCGGCAGATATTCCGTGCCGTTGAACTCGTAAAACGCGATTTCACGCGCTGTGTTTGCGGTATAGACCACGCCGTCAATGTCGGTCGGGACATAGGGTACGGCTATCGCCTTTGACGACAGAGTTATGCTCGCAAGGTCGGTTACCTCGGGCCTGATTGTCTCTTCGGGAGTGTCGGGCTTATTCTTATTGACATACCAGACCAGCACCGAAACGACCGCCGCCAACGCCAGTACGGCGAGCATGACAGTCAGAACGGTCTTTTTTATTTCCTGCTTCTGTTCCTCGGTTTTCTTAACCTTTTCCTTTTTCAAGCCGTTTACTCCTTTAATAAATATCTTATAAATTATACTATTACATACTAAAAAAATCAAGCGAACACAGTATTTACTGTTTACATATTTGCGATAAAAATGTATAATAACTTTTGAGAGGGTGAATAAATGTTAGGTATTATTGAAATTATCAAGGTAATCTTCCTCGGTATCGTCGAGGGAATTACCGAGTGGTTACCCATCAGCAGCACCGGACACATGATACTCTTTGACGAGTTTGTCAAGCTGAACGTCAGCGACGAGTTCAAGGAAATGTTCTTCGTCGTCATTCAGTTCGGTGCGATAATCGCGGTTATAATCCGCTTCTGGGATAAGCTGTGGCCCTTTGCAAAGAGTAAGCAGGGGCAGGGCATAGTCGTTAAAAAGCCGATTATCAATCTGTGGCTTCACATGCTTGTTTCCTGCGTTCCCGCGATAATAGTCGGACTTCCGCTCGACGATTTTATCGACGAGCATCTGTATAATCCTTACGTCGTAGCGGCGGCACTGATAATTTTCGGCGTAGCCTTTATCTGGGTTGAAAACAGAAATGCCGCCCGAAAGCCTCAGATTACCCGTGTTTCGCAGATTGACTATAAGACAGCTCTGATAATAGGTCTGTTCCAGCTCATAGCGGCTCTGTTCCCCGGAACGTCGCGCTCGGGCGCAACGATAGTCGGCGCGCTTCTGCTCGGAGTATCAAGGCAGGTTGCCGCGCAGTACACGTTTTATCTTGCAGTTCCCGTTATGGCGGGCGCGAGCTTCTTAAAGCTCGTCAAATACGGACCGCACTACTCGGCAACTGAGTTCTTCTATCTTATGCTCGGTATGCTCGTAGCGTTTGCGGTATCGTGGGTTGTTATCAACTTCCTGATGAATTACATCAAGAAGCACGATTTCAAGTTCTTCGGCTGGTACAGAATCATACTCGGCGCATTTGTGCTTCTGTTTTTCGTAATCAAGGCAATCGCGACACACTGAAAAATCAAAATTAAAAAGGCGGCTGTTGCCGCCTTTTTTACTTTATTAATTCTTTCCCAATTCGTTGGAAAGCCTGCAAAGCTCGTCGAGTGTAAGCGCTTCGGCTCTCACAGTGGGGGAGAAGCCGCAGTGTTCAAGCGCAGAAATGACCTTTTCCTTATCAATTTTCATTATCGACGAAATTGAGTTAACCGCCGTTTTGCGCCGTTGCATAAATACCGCCTTGACGAGTGAAAAGAAGAACTTTTCGTCGTCGACCTCAACGGGCGGCTGAGAATATGGTGTAAGGCTTATTACCGCCGAATCAACCTTCGGGCTGGGCATAAAGCACTCGCGCGAAACGTCGAAAAGCTTCTCGGCCCTTGAGTAGAAATTGACCGCAACGGTTATAGCGCCCGACTCTCTCGAACCGACGTCGGCGGTTAGTCTGTCCGCCGCTTCGCGCTGTACCATTACGATTATTCTCGCAACGGGGAGCTTGTCCTCAAGCAACTTCATTATTACGGGTGAGGTAATGTAATACGGCAGATTGGCGCAGATTACAACCTCTTCGCAGTCTGCAAATTTTTCCTTAATCAGAGCGTGCAAATCGACCTTCAGAATATCGTCGTTGACAACCTCGAAGTTGTCAAAATCGGCAAGTGTTTCGTCAAGCACGGGCAGAAGCCGTCTGTCAAGCTCAATTGAAACGACCTTTTTGGCTCTTTTGAGAAGCTCCGCCGTAAGCACGCCCACGCCCGCTCCGATTTCAATAACGCCCGTTTCACTGTCGGCTACGGCATATTCTGCCATAGTCGGGCAGACGTCTGGGTCGATAAGAAAGTTCTGACCGAGCTGTTTTGAAAACGTAAAGCCGTGCCTTGAGAGTACGGCTTTAACTGTATTTATGTCGGAAAGATTATACATATAATTCCTTTACTTTTTTGAGTATTTTCATACCCTCAACTATCTTTTCGTCTGACGGAGTAGAAAAATTAAGGCGTATGCAGTTTGTCTTTTCGTCAGGCTCAACTATAAAGGCGTTACCCGGCACAACCGCAACCTTGTTTTCAACGCACTTGGCGGCGAATTCGAGCATATTTACGTTTTCGGGAAGCTCGCACCATACGAACAGACCGCCCTCGGGACGCACGTACTTTACGAAGTCGCCCCAGTACTCGTCGATAAGGTCGCACATAAGGTTGAGCTTGCGGCGGTAAATGGACTGAATCTTAGCGATATGCCCGCTCATATCGGTCTGCTTCATCCACTCGTCAACAAGTATCTGCGTGAACATTGTCGAGTGAGTATCGGCAGCCTGCTTGCCGACGGTCATCTTTGAAATAATTTCCTTCGGAGCAATAACGTAGCCTGCGCGGATACCGGGAGCAAGTACCTTTGAGAAGGAGCCGGCGTAGATAACTATACCGTCCTCGTCAAAGCTCTTTATCGTCGGCACATCCTCGCCCGTAACTCTCAGGTCGCCGTAGGGATTGTCCTCGAGTATGAGCACGCCGTACTTCTTTGCAAGTTCGTAGAGCTTCTTTCTCTTTTCAAGGCTCATCGTGCAGCCCGACGGGTTCTGGAAGTTCGGGATAGTATAGATGAATTTTACATTTTCGCTTGTTTTGAGCTTTTCCTCAAGTATTTCCATATTCATACCGTCGGCCTCAACGGGTACGCCCTTAAGCTTGCAGCCGTATGAACGGAAGCAGTTGAGCGAACCGATGAACGACGGAGTTTCACAGATAACCGTGTCGCCGAAATTGCAGAAAACCTTGGTTGTAAGGTCCATAATCTGCGTAGCGCCCGAGGTTATGATAATATCGTCAAATTCTCTGCCGATATTCTTGTCAGCCTTGACGTATTCGAGTATTCTTTTGCGGAGAGGCGCATAGCCCTCGGTGATGCCGTACTGTAAAGCAAGGACGGGCATCTCGTCAAAAATTCGCTTCGAAATTTCTCTTACCGCGTCAATCGGAAATGCCGCCGCGTCGGGGTTACCCGCAGCAAAGGGGATAACCGACGGGTCGCTTGTCGCCTTGAGTATTTCTCTGATGGCGGACGGTTTGAGTGAAGATATTCTGTCGGAAAAAACGTAATCCATATTTATCATTCCTTTAACTAATGACCGCAGATTTCTCCGCGGTCATCTGATTTTTTATAAGATTGCGGGCAAAAGCACCTTGTAGAATTCAACGAGTACGAACGCAAAGCCGCAGCTCGTCAACAGGGTAAGTCCCGTTCTTTCGAGTGCTGAACCAACGTAGAGTATCGCAAAAATCGGAGCCGCAATAATCTTGACGAACATATTGCTGTCCTTTGAGTAGATGAGCTCCTTGAGGGTAAGCGCATCCTCCCACTGCGGGAAAAGGTTTGTAAGCATTGAAATGCCTAACCAGAGGTAAATATAGCTCGGGAAATTTGCAGCGCCCGATTTCATATAGAACTCGCCGATGTAGAGTATGTTCATGGCGCCTGCGCTTAAGAACATAAGTCCGAGCATGAGATTGAAAAGGAAGGGGAAGAAGCATACGCCGAAGCATACGCCGCGCTTCTTGATGAACTCGTGCTCTATGTGGCCGCACATCTCGCTTCGCGCAAGATATCTGCCGTCCTCAACGAGAACCTCATAAACTCTGCAGGAGAGATGTTCGAAGAACGCCTTTGTAAAGGTGCCGACGATAGTGAGATATTTAACTATTACATATATAACCGTCATTGTATATCGTAATCCCCCTGTGCAAAGATTTCTTCAAGGCTCACAGTGCCGTCTTTGTATGCGAGTACCTCGTCACTCATTTTAACGCCGTTTTCCTCAAAGAGTTTGGCAATCTCGTCGTAGCTGTCGGTTTTGCCCGCCGCTATTGAGGCGATTGCGTAAACTTCGCAGACCTGAACAGAGTACTGGGAGTCTTCGTAACCGCTGGCTGCCGCGCTGTAAGCCTTCTCAATGTTGCCGTCAAGAAGGTAGCAGATTGCCTGCTGACGGTAGAACTCATAAGCGTTCGGACTGCCCTTGTCGATATTCTTCTGAGCGAGCGCTATGGCGTCAGTGCGCTTGCCGTTAATTCTGAGATTTGTTGTTCTTATAATATCAGCCGTGCTGTCCTCGGCGTTGTAGCCTTCAATCTGCTTGCAAAGTTCTTCAACGTCCCTGCCGCTTTTGTTGTAAAGGTCGCCCAGAAATGCGCCGTAAAGCCAGGTAAGCTCAGGATAGGCAGCACGTACCTTTTCAAGGTGTGCTATCTGAACTTCTTTGTCCTGCTCCGAAAGGGCGGCGGCGTAGAATTTGAAGAATTCCATCATTGCCGGATCGTAGTTGTCAATCTTTACAAGGTAGCTCGGACTTTCCTCGGCGCCATCACCGAGCGATTCCTGATACTTATAGCTTTCCTCGGTGGACACGCTTAAGAGCGCGTCGATTCTGCCAACGATTTCGGCGTAGGGAAGTTTGGAATAATCATCGTCTTCAAGCTTCTGAATTTCTTCATAGAGCACCTGATAGCCGTCAAGCTGAGCCAGACGGTAGCCCTCGTAAGTCTTGAAGGTTTCGTAAGCCGTCTTAAGATGCGGAAGCTTAAGTTCAAAGAGATTAAATTGCTTCTCATAGGTCCCTATATCGTCGAGGACGTTAATCATGAGCATATTCCTGACAGCTCTCTGATAGACAAGCTCGCCGTTAAGTTCACTGTCCTTCATAAGACCTATTGTGTTATCGTAAGCGCTGTATGCCGAATACAGCATTTTTTGCTTTTCAAGATGCTGGGCTCTTGCAGCCGCGGAGTATATCCCGACGCGCTGAGCAAAATTGACGCACGCTACAACGCTGAGTGCAAGAACTATAAGCACTAAAAGCACATTGAGAAGCTCAAACGGATAGCGGCGAAGCCCCCGTTCGCAGTCTCTGCAGTAAGGGGAGTCGGGATTGTCCTTCGTGCCGCGTCTTTTTTCACCGCAGCACTCGCAAAGCTCCTCTTCCGGTATTTCGTCGGGAGCTTCGGCGTCGTATCTGACATCATCCTCAAGCTCCTGAATAAGAATTTCCTGCTCTTTTGCCTGCTCGGCCGCACGGATTTCCTCCTCAGCCTTAGCCTTGTCAAGTTCCTCCTGGAAGGTACGGGCAAGCTCATCCATCTCCGCTCTGAGCTTTAACTCTTCGTCGGAAAGGACTTCCTCGTCGATATTCTCGGAACCGTTAACCTTGTTTTCGTCCAAGCGAATACCTCCTTAAAATAAATCTTAAACATTCTACCACTAATTCAATATAAATTCAAACAGTATATATAATTAGTTACAGTTTTTTTACATTTTACTGATTGCTGCCGTTTAACAGTGCAAGTATTTCTTCTTTTGAAAAACGGTATTTTTTATTGCAGAAGTTGCAGACAACCTCGGTCGTTTCGTCCTGCGCCATTTCCGAAAGTCCGTCCTTACCCGTTGCTATGAGCGCTTTTATCACACGCTGCTTTGAGCAGGTGCAGCGGTATTCTACCTGCGCTTCGTCAAGCTTTTCGAGCGTAAATGATTTGAGCACCGTGCGGCAGATTTCCTCGGGAGTTAAACCCTCGGCAAGCATGGTCGTGACGGGCTTTATGTCCTGCAAATCAGCTTCAATTATATCTATGGTGTCGTCGAGCGCAGTGGGCAAAAGCTGTATTATAAATCCGCCCGAGCAGATTATTTCGCCGTTTTCCGGCTCAACGAGCACGCCAAGCGCGCAGACTGTCGGTACCTGTTCGCTTACCGCAAAATATGAGGTGATATCCTCGGCTATTTCGCCCGAAACTATCGGTATCTGTCCGACGTAAGGCTCCTTCAGTCCTAAATCCTTGATGACCGTAAGGCTGCCGTTTGTACCGACCGCGCCCCTGACGTCGAGTTTACCCTTATCGTTTAAGGGCAATTTAATATTCGCGTCGCTGACATATCCGCGCACGTTGCCCGACGAGTCCGAAACCGCGAGCACCGTACCGCACGGGCCGCCGCCGTTGATTTTAACGGTCAGGCTGTCGTCCTTTCCCTTGAGCGCGCTTCCCATGAGCGAAGCGGCTGTCAGCAGTCTGCCCAGCGCCGCGGAGCAGACCTTTGAGGTGCCGTGAATTCTGCGCATCTCGGTTACAATATTGGTCGAGTCAACCGCCATAACGGAAAACTGACCGTCGTCGTTTATCATTCGTACAAGATTAGCCATTTCTCGTTTTTCTCCTTGCAATAAAAACAGTACGTTCGGCGCTGTCAGACGGTGTTTCGCGCGTCATATCGCCGTAGTTTTCCAGAAGCTCAAAATCCGCCTTTTCAAGCATTGATTTTACCGCTTCATATTCATAAGCCCTTTCGGCAAAGCTTTCGCCCGAACGCTCATAGGTCCCGTCCTCGTTTTCGGTGAAGAAGTCGAGCGTGATATCAACCGTCAGGTCTTCGCCGACGGGGGAGTTCTGCCAGACGCAGTACACGCCGTCGAGGTCGTAAACGAAGCATTTTTCTGCAAGCACGCTTTTGTGCTTGTAGGGCGTGTTCATATCGAAAACGAAAATTCCGCCGTCGTTCATAAACAGCGAAACGCTTCTCAAGGCCTTGAGCAAATCGTTCGTGTCGGTCAGGTGGTTAAGACTGTCAAGCGCGCACACGCAGCAGTCAACCGTGCCGAAAAGGTCGAGCTCCCGCATATCCTGACACAGGAAGATGGTGTCCGTGTCGCCCTGCTCATATTTTTTGTTCTGAGCCTCGGCGAGCATTTCCTCCGAAATATCGACGCCGATAACCGAAAAGCCCTTTTTCGCGAATTCAAGCGACAGAGTGCCCGTGCCGCACGCCAGGTCAAGCAAAAGCCCTCCGTTAAGACCGTAATCGCTTAACAGAGAGCAAAAGTAATCTGCGCGTTTTTCGTACCCGACGTTTTCGGTCAGTTCGTCGTAGACCGCGGCAAAGGAGGAGTAACTCATTTTTCCTTCCTCTTGATTCCCAGACGCTCAAAAATAACGTCGTAGCCGTCAGCGCCGTACTGAAGCGAACGCTTGACACGGCTTATCGTGGCGGTCGAGGCGCCCGTTGCATCCTCGATTTCCTTATAGACCTTGCCCTCGGTTAGCATCTTGGCAACGACTATACGCTGTGAGATAGCCTGAAGCTCGGGCATGGTGCAGAGGTCCTCAAAAAAATTATAGCATTCCTCCTTGGACTGGAGCTTAAGCACGCAGTCGAAAAGGAATTCAAAATTGTCCGTCTTAAAACGGCTGTCCATAATCAAACCCCCATTTGATTTATCATACGTTAACATTTTAACACATTAAATCCCGAAAGTAAATCCCTTTACGGTAATATGTTTTAATCAAGTCAGGTACACTATATATAGTGTCAAAAAACGCAGGGGAAAATGAAAAAAATAATTTTTTGAATTTTTTGTTTTTTTCTTGTTGACAACCGAGTTTTTTTATGATATTCTATTCAAGCCGTCAAAACGACGGCGGACCATGTGGGAGCATAGCTCAGCTGGGAGAGCATCTGCCTTACAAGCAGAGGGTCATAGGTTCGAGCCCTATTGTTCCCACCATTTGGCCCGGTAGTTCAGTTGGTTAGAACGCCAGCCTGTCACGCTGGAGGTCGTCGGTTCGAGCCCGATCCGGGTCGCCATTTCATTTGCCTCTGTAGCTCAGTTGGTAGAGCAGGGGACTGAAAATCCCCGTGTCATTGGTTCGATTCCGATCGGAGGCACCATATGTGCGGATGTAGCTCATCCGGTAGAGCGCCACCTTGCCAAGGTGGAGGTAGCGAGTTCGAGCCTCGTCATCCGCTCCAAAGGACGCTTAAAATCTTAAGCGTCCTTTTTTAGACCAATGACACTTAAGTTAATACGGCGACATAGCCAAGTGGTAAGGCACGGGTCTGCAAAACCCTGATTCCCCAGTTCAAATCTGGGTGTCGCCTCCAAAAAAACCTCGCTTCTGCGAGGTTTTTTTATCCATTGCGACAGCAATGGCATATCATCAATGCGCAAAGCGCATTGTATTTCATTACGCTGTCAGGCGTGCATATCATCCGCAATGATGATATACAAGACTTAGTCTTGATGAGATACATTTTCTCCGAAAATGATGAGATGCAATGCTTCGCATTGATTATTCGGATTATAAATGATATAATCCGAATAAAGGAAGTGTTATTTTGAATAAGAATTATCTGCTTGTTTATTCAGAGCAGCTTGCAACAGATATTGAGGAGTTATGCACAAACCTCAAAGCGCCTACAAATACAATTTTTCAGCTTCGTAAGAGCTCAACCAGCATATATGCCAATATTTGCGAAGCGCAATATGCACAGAGCAAGGCGGATATGCTGTCGAAGTTTTCAATTTCCTTAAAGGAATGCAATGAAACGGAGGGCTGGTTGAAACTCTTGTTTAACAGCAAGGTGATTGACGAGAAGACGTTTAAGGATTACAGAAATCTCTGCGGACGCATTAGAAGATTGTTGATTTCAAGTTGCAAAACATTGAAAGATCAGCTTTGATCAGTTCTTTTAATTGAGGTTATATTTAATGGTGACGAATAATGAAATCTGTAAAATACGGTAATATATCATTTCTGGTTGACGTTGAAGGTACAAGAGAATATTATAAGACTTCAACTTTATGCGACTGCGACAGCTGTCAAAAATACAGCTCAATCATCAGCGGCCGTTTTCCGGAGCTTGAAGCGTTTCTCTCTTCTTTCGGCATAGATATAACAAAACCGGATGAGACTTCGCCTATTGAAACGGGCGAAGGTATTCTTTATGATATGGTTGGTTATACCGCTTGCGGAAAGATTGAAAGCGGGGCAGATGAGATTCTCACTTTTGACGGTCTGAAGATTAGCTTCTGTAACGGATTTGACTTCCCGAACGAACAGACACAACCTTATTTTTCTATTACTGTCAATGAATTGTATATCACATAACTTCTTTACGGGAGAGTAATATGAAACTTACCGAGAAAAAACTGAATATACTCTCTAAAATAATGCTCTTTACGGCGACGGTTATCTGGGGCAGCTCGTTTTTTATACTCAAAAACACGCTTGACGAGATACCCGTTTTCTTTTTGCTGTGCGTTCGTTTCGGCGGAGCAGTGCTGATAATGAGCCTTGTATTTATAAAGCATTTCAAAAACTTCAGCTTAAGGCATCTCTGGACAGGCGCGGTTACGGGAGTCTTTCTCGGACTCGCGTACATAACCCAGACCGTCGGGCTTAAATATACTACGCCGGGCGTAAATGCGTTCCTGACCTCGACGTACTGCATACTCGTACCGTTTATGATGTGGTACGTTTCGAAAAAGGCGCCCGATAAATTCAACTTTATCGCCGCTTTCACGGTTATAGCCGGTATAGGGCTGGTGTGCATCGGCTCGGGCGCAGTTGAGTTCAGCTTCATGGGCGAAGGGCTGACAATGATTTGCGGCATTTTCTTCGCCGCCGAGATGGTTGCCATAGAGCACTGGGGCGTAAAGCTCGACGTTATTATCTTTACGATAGTTCAGTTTGCCGCGGCGTTTGTCTGCTGCCTTGTGTGCTTCTTTGCCGCGGGTGAAAAGGTGCCTACGTCCTATTCGGCTTCGTCAATATGGTCGCTCGCGTTTCTGACGGTGCTCTGTACGGTGGTCTGCTTCCTGTTTATGAATGTCGGAATCAAGCACACCTCGGCTTCGTACTCGGCTATCGTCACCTGTCTCGAAGCGGTGTTCGGCGTACTGTTCTCAATAGTGTTCTACCACGAAAAGGTTACGCTGCAGATAGCGATAGGCTTCGCGGTAATCTTTATCGGCGTGCTGATAAACGAAACAAAGCTTTCGTTTATCAAAAAGAAAAAAGATTGACAAACTCAAATTTGCATAACAAAAAGGCAGGGGAGACCCTGCCTTTAATTATTTGTCCTGTTATTATTTAATGCCTTCAAGCAACTTGATTACGTCGTTGTTATCGGCTCCGTTCTTAAATCCAAGACAGTACGTGAAATCTCCGTCGGTCCAGGTCACGAGCGAAATCTTGCTGCCGTTGCCCTTGACGGAATACTGCTTGCCGTTGGAGTTGAGCACGTCGCTGTTTTTATAGGTATTATAGTCGCCGCTGATGTCCTCGGCACCTCTTGCCTTGCGAAGGTAGCCGCCCTTGAATTCGATTTCGAGTATCGAGTCGGAGATAACCGAGTAATTGATAACCTGCTTGATATCGGCGGGAACGGTAATGTCAAAGCCGACCGCCTTTTCGGCATCTTCAAGAGTCTGATAACCGACAACGGGGTTGGCAATTTCAACGTTGTTGTCTGCGGTTCCGCGGTCGAAAAGGATAGAGCGTTTGATGTCTCCGTTGCCGTCGGCATCTACATGGTAGGTTAGAAGACAATAATACCAAATCGGATTAACTGTAACCCATTCTTCTTGGCAGAGAATTAAGTATTCGATTCCGCTGTCTTCTTTTGTTGCAATAAGTGCAATAAGATGCCAACCTGCACCTGTCATTGCCGCATCATGATACGTCTTGTGAAGACTTTCTGCAAGACCGTCAGGTAATACCGGACTTTCGGTTTCGACCCAGCTGCCGTCGAAGAATACGGAATCGGCTGACTCGCTGTTTTCATAAACCTCTGTAATTGTCGCATTGCCCTGCAAATCCTCATAAATGTAGAGAATAACGTAAACCTCTTCCGCATCGGGAACGGTTGCCTTAGCCTTGCAGAGTACGCAGTGGTTTCTGCCCGCAACTATCTGACTTGCGATATATGCGACGGGAGTGTATTCAACGCCCGTGAGCGTTTCGGTCGCCTTGCTGAAAATCTTCATGAACTCGTCTGTGATTTCGGGAGATTCTGCTTTAACCCAACCGCCGAGCAGTTCGGTCGAAGAGCCTTCCGCGTCGGAAGCTATGCTTTCGGGCTCTTTGCCGCTTAACGCCTGCTTGATCGAATTGCTGTTGCAGCCCGCGAATACGGTTACTATCAAAGCTGTTGCTAAAATCAATGCCAATGTTTTTTTCATATTTCTCACCTCAAAAATGTGCTGAGCTTTTCGGCTCTCATATAATAAGACGCCTGAAAATACAAAAGTGTTGCATTATTTCAAAAACAATTCTCTCGCATTTCTGTCGGTTACGTCGAAGATATGCTGAATGTCGGTATTTCTGACCTCGGCAATCTTTTGCGCAGTATAGGGAATATGAAGCGAGGTGCAGCGCTGACCTCTGAAGGGTACGGGCGTCATATACGGAGCGTCCGTTTCGAGCAGCAGTCTGTCCTCGGGGACAAAGGCGGCAACCTCGACGGGTTTGACGGCATTCTTAAACGTAACCGCACCGCCTAAGCCTATATACATACCGAGCTTAATAATCTCCTTCGCCATCTCGACGCTGCCCGAAAAGCAGTGCATTACGCCCTTGGGTTTAAGCTCTCTGAGAATATTCATGGTATCTTCGTGAGCTTCACGGTCGTGAACTATGACGGGCAGGCCGTGTTCGTTTGCGAATTCAATCTGCTTTCTGAAGATTTCAAGCTGAATATCTCTCGTTTCCCTCTCATAGTGATAGTCAAGCCCGATTTCACCGATTGCAACGACCTTTTCGTGTTTGATCAGCTCGCCTAACACCTCGATATAATTGTCGGGTACGTCCTCGGTATTGAGTCCGTGATAGCCGATGGCGGCGTAAATGAACGGGTATTTTTCAGCCAGTTCAATATTAGCCTTCGAGCTTTCGGTATTGACGCCGCAGGAGATTACGCCCGAAATGCCGTTTTCGGGAAAAGACGACAAAAGCTCCTGCGAATCCTCGCAGAAGCGTTCGTCATCATAATGTGCATGTGTGTCAAAAATGTTTTTATACATTATCTTATCTTCGAGCCGTTGGGAATGCTGTCGTCAAGGAAGAGTACCTTAACGTCGTCGCCCGCGTCGGCGGCAAGTATCATGCCGTTACTCTCAACTCCGCAGAGTACGGCGGGTTTGAGATTGGCGACTACGACTATCTTCTTACCTACAAGGTCGTCGGGAGTGTACCACTTCGCGATACCGCTGGCAACGATTCTGTCCTTACCGCTGCCGTCGTCGAGTGTGAGCTTAAGGAGCTTCTTCGCCTTCGGAATCGGCTCGCAAGCCTTGATTTCTGCGGCTCTCAATTCAACCTTGGCAAAGTCGTCAATGCCTATCTGAGCTATGCCCTCGATTTCCTCAATGCTCTTTTCCTCAGCCTGAGCAGCCTTCTGCTTTTCAAGCAGCTCAGCTATAAGCTTTTCGGCGTCAATTCTCTCGAAGAGCACGCTCGCTTCGCCTACGCTCTCACCTGCTTTAAGTCCGCCGAAAGTTTCAAGCGAATCGTAATCCCTGACGTCGGTATTAAGCTGGGCGAAAATCTTTTCGCTCGTTTCGGGCATATAGGGTTTTAAGAGTATCGCAAGATAGCGTATGCCTTCAAGAAGATTGTAAAGCACCGCGCCCAGACGCGCCTTCTTGCTCTCGTCCTTTGCAAGCGCCCAGGGCATCGTCTCGTCAATATACTTGTTGAGCCTTCTTGCAAGAGTGAGCACGCACTCAACCGAGTCGGCAATCTTATACTCGTTGAAGCATTTGTCAACGTCTGCAAGCGTTTTGACCGCAAGCGCCTTTATCTCACCGTCAAGCGGCTCGGCGCAGTCGTTGGGCTGAATTACGCCGTCGAAGTACTTCTTCTGCATCGCGATAGTACGGTTTACAAGATTGCCTATCGTATTCGCAAGGTCGGAATTGTATCTCTCAATAAGCGTTTCGTATGTAATCGAGCCGTCGGATGCGTGAGGCATCTCGGAGAGAAGATAGTATCTGACCGCGTCAACGCCGAACACGTCAATCAGGTCCTCGGCATAGATGACGTTACCCTTTGACTTGGACATCTTGTCCTCGCCGAAGAGCAGCCACGGATGGCCGTAAACCTGCTTCGGGATAGGCTCGCCGAGAGCTTTAAGCATAATCGGCCAGTAAATCGTGTGGAATCTTACAATATCCTTGCCTATGATATGAACGTCGGCAGGCCAGTATTTTTTGTACAAATCGCCGCTGCCTTCGGGGTCGTAGCCGAGGGCGGTGATATAGTTTGAAAGCGCGTCAATCCAGACGTATATAACGTGCTTGTCGTCAAAGGTTACGGGGATGCCCCATTTGAACGAGGTTCTCGAAACGCATAAATCCTGAAGGCCGGGACGGATGAAATTGTTGAGCATCTCATTCTTTCTGGCTTCGGGATAAATGAACTTGTCGTTGTTCTCGATGTATTCTTCAAGCCATTTCTGATACTTTGAAAGCTTGAGGAAATACGCTTCCTCCTTAGCCTTTTTGACAGGTCTGTGGCAGTCGGGGCAGCAGCCGTTTTCGTCAAGCTGGCTCTCTGTCCAGAAGCTTTCGCACGGCGTGCAGTACATTCCCTCGTATTCGCTCTTATAAATGTCGCCCTGATCGTAGAGCTTTTTGAAAATGTGCTGAACTGCCTTTTCGTGATAGCCGTCGGTTGTTCTGATGAATTTATCGTAGGTGGTATTGAGCGCGTCGCAGATATGACGGATTTCGCCCGCTACCTTGTCAACGTATTCCTTGGGAGTAACGCCTGCCTGTTTGGCGTATTCCTCGATTTTCTGTCCGTGCTCGTCGGTGCCGGTCAGAAAGAAAACGTCATAACCGAGCATTCGCTTATATCTCGCAATTGCGTCGGTCAGTACGATTTCGTAGCTGTTGCCGATATGCGGCTTTCTGGAGGTGTAAGCGATGGCTGTTGTGATATAGAACTTTCCTTTATCACTCATTTTAATCTTCCTTTCGGTTATGGGATTTGCCGACTGATGAAATCGGTCAATATATTCTATCACTAATTACATTTTATATCAATATTTAATTTACATTTTAATAAACACAAGGCGTCTTGTGGAAATTTTGAAAAATTATACTTTACATTGTGATTTTTGTGTGATAGAATACAAAATGTAGCAAATAGAAATTTTTTAACTTAGGATGTGAATTAAAAATGAAATGTCCGTTTTGCTCATACGAGGAGAGTAAGGTTATCGATTCAAGACCCACCGACGAGGGCGAGAGAATACGCCGCCGCCGCGAGTGCATGAAGTGCGGCAAGCGCTTTACAACCTATGAGATTATTGAGAGCGTTCCGATACTCGTTATCAAGAAGGATAAGTCGAGAGAGGTATTCGACCGCAATAAGCTGCTTTCGGGTATGATGAGAGCTTGCGAAAAGCGTCAGGTTTCCATTGAAACGCTCGAGAAGGCTGTTGACGAGATCGAGGCCAATCTTCAGAATTCACTCGACAGAGAGGTTACTTCAATACATATCGGCGAGCTTGCCATGGACAAGCTTAAGGAAATTGACGAGGTTGCCTATGTCCGCTTCGCATCGGTTTACAGACATTTCAAGGACATCAACGCCTTTATGGACGAGCTTTCGACTCTTCTTGAGGATAAATAAGATTGTAATAATAAAAGCAGGGCTTTCGCCCTGCTTTTTTGTTTTGCCTGATTCGGTTTTCAACCCGTCTGAAGTCCGAAGCTTACGGACAGGGCGCGGTCGATTCTGTCCATCTCGCTGTCCGTGAGGTTGCCCATGCGTTCTTTAAGACGTTGCTTGTCGAGCGTGCGCACCTGCTCGAGCAGGACTATCGAGTCCTTCTGAAGTCCGCTTTGCGCAGCGCGGACGCTTATGTGCGTGGGCAGGCTGTTTTTGTACTTCTGACTTGTGATTGCCGCCGCAATTACCGTCGGGCTGTATTTGTTGCCGATATCGTTCTGAACTATCAGTACGGGGCGAAGGCCGCCCTGCTCGGAACCCACAACGGGACTTAAATCGGCGTAGTAAATGTCACCGCGTTTAACCGTCATTTGCTGTCACTCTCCATAGGTAATTTTATCTTGCAATTATATTTTTGCCCGTAAATTACCTTTATAATCATTTTTTCGGGGAGCAATACATTATATTAATCTGGTAAATTTAGGTGAATTACTTGTCTTCAAATGAGCCAAGTACCTTCGGAAGCTCGTCAGCAACGGCAAGCGCGGTCGTACCCGTCATTGAAGCTTTCGCCGCTACGCTCTCACCCGCAAGACCGTGAATGTAGGTGCCGCAGATTGAAGCGCTGTACGGACTTAATCCCTGAGCGACAAATGCCGCAATAAGTCCTGCGAGCACGTCGCCGCTGCCCGCGGTCGCAAGGGCGCTGTTGCCCGTCATATTGACGTAGAATTTGCTGCCATTCGCACTGACAACGGTGCGCGAGCCCTTGAGCACAACGCACGCTCCCGTCAGCTCGCAGAGCTGCTTGGCGGCGGTAATTCTGTCGGTCTGAACGGCGCTTACGTCAACGCCGAGAAGCCTTACCGCCTCGCCCGGATGCGGAGTGATGATAACGGGCGCTTTGGCATTTTTGATAAACTCGGGACGTCTGCAAATCACATTGAGCGCGTCCGCGTCGAGTATGACGGGAACTTCGGAGTTTTCAAGCACGAACTCAACGATTCTCAGTGTGTCGGCGTTGTTGCCCATACCGCAGCCGATAAGTACGCAGTCGCATTTTGTCAGCTCTTTCGCGAGCCGCTGTATTGCGTCTGACGACATGGTGCCGTCCGTGTTTGAGGGCAGGGGAATGAGCAGACGTTCGGGACTTTGCGACATCATTACGGGATATGCCTTGTCGGGGAATGCGGATTTGACTATTCCCGCGCCGCCCTTAACTGCAGCCGTTCCCGCAAGAAGCGCTGCGCCGGGCATCTCGTAACTGCCCGCTATTATAAGCGCCTTGCCGTAGTCGCCTTTGTTGGAGTCCTCGCTTCTTTTCGGGAAACGAAGCTTTATATCCTCTGCGCCAAGCGAATAGGTACTGACGTATTTATCAATTATATCCTCGGGAATACCGATTGAAACAACCTTGATTTCGCCCGCGTATTCCGCTGACGGGAAATAAACGAGCGAATATTTGAGCGCGATAACCGCTATTGTCATATCAGCCTTTACAACTGATGAGCATACGGCGCTCGAATCGGTGTACAGTCCGCTGGGCAAGTCCACGCTTACTACAAAGCCGTCGGAAGCGGAAATGCGTTCGAAAAGTCTCGCGGTCCTTTCGTCGGGTTCGCCGCGAAAGCCCGTTCCGAAAATACAGTCAACGACAATATCCGCTGAAGCTATACGGCCGTTGTGATTTTCGTTCGTCTCGTCGTACATCTCGATATTGACGCCCAAATCCTTGGCGCGGCGGCACATTTCAACGGCGGTTTCAGCCGTCGGAAGACCGTCCGCGAGAAGAACGCTTACGCGGTAACCGTTTTCGAAAAGCTTGCGCGCGATAACGAAGCCGTCACCGCCGTTTTTACCCTTGCCGCAGATAATAACGGCGTTCTTGAAGCCCGAGTCCTCGAAGCGGTCGCGTATGATTTTTGCGCAGGCGGAGCCCGCGTTCTCCATCAAGCGTGCATACGAAATACCGCTTTCGTTGGCGGTCTGCTCAACCTGCATAATCTGTTCGTGAGATAGAATTTTAATCATATTATTTCTCCCCGGTAAACGCCGTAACCATAGCGGCGGCGTAGTCTTTTGTGTGAGTCAGGCTTAACGCGAAATCAAAGCTGAGTTCATCGGCAAGTTCCTTCGCCCTGCCCGAAAGCTTAAAAAACGGCTTGCCGTTTTCATCGTGAAGCACCTCAACCTCGCGTAAATCAAAACCGCTCAAGCCCGTGCCGACGGCTTTTGAAAACGCTTCCTTTGCGCAGAAGGCGGCGGCGTAACTTTCGGCGCGCTTGTTTTCAAGCTCGCGAAGCTCGGCTTCGCCGTAAACGCGTTTTCTGAAGCTTTCGCTTTCAATAGCTTTTTCAACCTTTTCAATTTCGACTAAATCAATTCCGTTTGAAATCATATCAATTCCTCCGATATGACTATTCTATCATACTTTATTAAGAATTTTTATATAAATCTGAAAAAAATATTGAATTTTTATTCCTATATGGTAGAATTATAGCAATTTACAAGCAAAAGAGGAATAAAAATGAAGATTTTTATTTTTGATAACGCGCATCAGATAGGCAACGCCGTGGGCAAGCTCTTTGTCGATGCGATTAACGAAAAGCCCGATATCGTACTCGGACTTGCTACGGGCGCGTCGCCTGTTCCGACTTATAAATACATCGCAAAGCAATGCGCCGGAGGTAAGGTCTCGCTCAAAGACGTTAAGACATACAACCTTGACGAGTACGTAAATCTTCCGAAGTCGGATAAAAACAGTTATTATTCCTTTATGCACCATGAGCTTTTCGACCATACGGATATAAAGGAAAAGAACGTGCATTTCCTTAACGGCAACGCGAGAGACACCGAAAAGGAGTGCAGGAAATATGACGAGATGCTCGAAAAGGCGGGAGTTGATATTCAGCTTCTCGGTGTCGGCAGAAACGGACATATAGGCTTCAACGAGCCGTCAATATGCTTCTCAAAGGGCTCGTTCAAGGTCAAGCTCACGCAGTCGACCATAAACGCCAACAAAAAGTATTTCGACGAAAACCCGATGCCGACCGAGGCGCTGACTATGGGCGTAGGCTCAATAATGAAGGCGAAGAAAATCGTGCTTATAGCCGTCGGCAACGAGAAGGCGGACGCGATTGCCGCACTTGTTCACGGCGACGTTACACCCGTCTGCCCTGTGTCGATACTTCAGTTTCATCACGACGTTGAAATATATCTCGACAAGGCAGCGGCAAGTTTGCTGTAATTATTAATAATATATTTAGGGCGGTCAGTGACCGCCCTTTTTCTTATGTAAACAGCCTTGACGGGGGAGAAGTTATTAATAGATTGTTTACAAATAATTTTGCATAAGATATTGACATTTTGGAAAAATAAGGCTAATATTATCAGTGTTAGCACTCGATAGTGTTGAGTGCTAAAAGGTGCTAAACGGCAGAAAATCAGCGTAGATATAAAGGACGGTGAGAAAATGGAAATGACCGAGAGAAAGAATAAGATACTCGCGGCTGTTGTCGAGAGATATATTCAGACGGGCGAGCCCGTAGGCTCGAAAAACCTGCTCGACTCTCTTGGCTTATCCGTTTCCTCGGCGACCGTTCGCAACGAGATGGCGGACCTTATCGATATGGGCTATCTTGAGCAGCCGCACACCTCTGCGGGACGTATTCCCTCGACGGCGGGCTACCGCTACTACGTTGAAAACCTGATGACCGCTTATGATATGAGCCCGACCGAAAAGAAGCTTATTGATATCAAGCTTCACGAAACCACGGGCGAGCCTCACGCGGTGCTTGAGAGAGCGGGCAACATAATCGCCGATATTTCAAAATGCGCGGCGATTTCGACAACACCCGCCGACAGCGAAGCGGTTATCAAGCGCATTGAGCTTGTGCCGATAGGAACGCACACTGCTATGGTTGTAATGCTCACCTCGTTCGGCATACTCAAAACGAGGGTAATAAGAACGGACAGCGAGATAACGCTCGATATCGCGGAGACCTTTTATAATATAGTTAAGGCGAATTTCATCGGAAAGCCCGCGTGCGATATCACGATAGCGAGGATTCAGACTCTGGCTCTTTCGCTCGGCGAAAAGGCGCTGGCGATGACGCCGCTGCTCGTAGTGCTTTCGGATTTGTCAAAGATGACCGAGAAAACGGAGCTTCTGCTCGAAGGCCAGACAAATCTTCTCGGCTACAAGGAATACGAAACAAACGCCTTTGAGCTGATGGAATTCTTAAGACGTTCGGAACCGCTAAACCGTATTTTCACTCTTGAAAAGAACGAAACGGGCGCGCCCAGCGTGCTTATCGGTAAAGAACAGCTTTACAGAGAGCTTCAGAATTCAACTTTGATTTTCTCACGCTATTCGATAGGCGGCCGTCAGAGCGGAGCGCTCGGAGTGGTCGGACCGACAAGAATAGACTACGCGAGATTGATACCGTGTATAAGGTATATTTCGGACGTTGTGGGAATAATTCTTTCAGATAATGCGGAGGATTAAATATGGCTAAAAAAGATACAAAAAAAGAACAGCCCGTTGACGAAGCGCTCGAAAACGAAGCAACCGAACCCGAGGTTGAGGTTGAAGAAGAAAAAGAGCCTTCGCCGCTTGAAAAGGCTGAAGCGATGCTGAAGGATGCGAACGATAAATTCTTAAGAACGCTTGCCGAGTACGATAACTACCGCAAACGTTCACAGAAGGAAAAGGAGGCCGCTTACGGCGACTCAAAGGCGAGCGTGCTCGCGGATTTCCTTCCGGTTATGGACAACTTCGAACGCGCACTTGCAAACAAGGACGCTTCTCTGGAGGATTATCAGAAGGGAATTGATATGATTTACAATCAGTTCTCGGACGTGTTCAGAAAGCTCGGCGTTGAGGTGTTCGGCGAGGTCGGCGATGAGTTTGACCCGAATATTCACAACGCGGTAATGCACGTCGACGACGAAAACGAGAAGGACAACACGATAGTTGACGTCTTCTCAAAGGGTTACAAATTAGGCGACAGAATTTTGCGGCCTGCCATGGTCAAGGTTGCAAACTGAAATAAATTAACAAATAATCTTTGGAGGTAAATATTATGGGAAAAGTTATAGGAATTGACTTAGGTACAACCAATTCATGCGTAGCGGTTATCGAGGGCGGCGAGCCCGTAGTTATCGCCAACGCCGAGGGCGCAAGAACGACTCCGTCGGTAGTTGCGTTTTCAAAGACAAACGAGAGAATGGTAGGTCAGGTCGCAAAGCGTCAGGCCATAACCAATCCCGACAGAACAGTTTCCTCAATCAAGAGACACATGGGCTCAGATTATAAGGTAAACATTGACGACAAGAGCTATACACCGCAGGAAATCTCGGCTATGATTCTTGCAAAGCTCAAGAGCGACGCAGAGGCTTATCTCGGTTCTAAGGTTACCGAGGCGGTTATCACCGTTCCCGCATACTTCACCGACTCACAGCGTCAGGCTACCAAGGACGCGGGTAAAATCGCAGGCCTTGAGGTAAAGAGGATTATCAACGAGCCGACGGCGGCAGCGCTTGCCTACGGTATCGATAAGGAAGACGACCAGAAGGTTATGGTTTACGACCTCGGCGGCGGCACATTCGACGTTTCGATTATCGAAATGGGCGACGGCGTTCAGGAGGTTCTCGCAACCGCAGGTAACAACAGACTCGGCGGCGACGACTTCGACCAGAGAATTATCGATTGGCTTGCAGACGAGTTCAAGAAGGAGCAGGGCATTGACCTTCGCTCGGACAAGATGGCTATGCAGAGACTCAAGGAAGCCGCGGAAAAGGCTAAGATTGAGCTTTCGGGCGTAACCACCTCTAACATCAGCCTTCCCTTCATCACCGCAGACGCAACGGGCCCCAAGCATCTTGAAACAACTCTTACCAGAGCCAAGTTCAACGAGATGACAGCAGACCTTGTCGAAGCGACTATGGGACCGGTACGTCAGGCACTTTCCGACTCGGGACTTAAGACCTCAGACCTTAACAAGATTCTTATGGTCGGCGGTTCTTCGAGAATCCCTGCCGTTCAGGACGCTATCAAGAACTTCACGGGCAAGGAGCCCTTCAAGGGTATCAACCCCGACGAGTGCGTAGCAGTCGGCGCTGCAATTCAGGGCGGCGTTCTCGGCGGCGACGTTGAAGGCATCCTTCTTCTTGATGTTACTCCGCTTTCACTCGGTATCGAGACTATGGGCGGCATCAACACCAAGATTATCGACAGAAATACTACAATCCCGACCAAGAAGAGTCAGATTTTCTCAACCGCAGCTGACAACCAGACCTCTGTTGAGGTTCACGTTCTTCAGGGCGAGAGAGAATTTGCCAAGGATAACAAGACGCTCGGCGTATTCCACCTCGACGGCATTATGCCCGCACCTCGCGGCGTACCGCAGATTGAGGTTACCTTCGACATTGACGCCAACGGTATCGTTCACGTATCGGCCAAGGATTTAGGCACTCAGAAGGAGCAGTCGATTTCAATCACCTCCTCGACCAATATGTCCAAGGAAGATATCGAAAAGGCTGTCAAGGAAGCCGAGCAGTTTGCCGAACAGGATAAGAAGCAGAAGGAAGCCGTTGATACCAAGAACGAGGCTGAACAGCTCGTTTATCAGTCGGAAAAGATTATTTCCGAGAACGGCGACAAGTTCTCAGAGGCTGACAAGAACGACGTTCAGCAGAAGATTGACGCTCTCAAGGAAGCGCTCAAGGGCGAGAACATCGACGATATCAAGGCTAAGAAGGATGAGCTTACACAGTCCTTCTACAAGGTATCCGAGGAGCTTTACAAGCAGGCTGTGGCTCAGGCTCAGGCCGAGCAGGCTCAGAACGGCGGCGCGGCAGGTAACGCTGACGGCGCCAAGGGCGGCGACGGCTACTATGACGCCGACTACACCGACGTTGAGGATCCGCAGAACTGATTTTGATTAAATTAAACGGGCAGGGGACCTGTTCCCCTGTCCGAAAGGCATATTTGATGGAGTGTACTTATGGCAGATAAAAGAGATTATTACGAGGTCCTCGGCGTTAACAAAAACGCAACCGAGGACGAAATTAAAAAAGCCTACCGTCAGACTGCAAAAAAGTATCACCCCGACCTGCATCCGGGCGACAAGGCGGCTGAGGAAAAGTTCAAGGAGGCAAACGAGGCCTACGAGGTTCTTTCCGATCCCGACAAAAAGGCGCGTTACGACCAGTTCGGTCACGCGGGAGTCGATCCGAATTACGGCGCAGGGCAGGGCGGCTACGGCGCAGGTTTCGGCGGTATGGACTTTGACCTCGGCGATATATTCTCAAGCTTTTTCGGCGGCGGCTTCGGAGGCGGACGTTCAAATCCAAATGCTCCGCAAAGGGGAAGCGATACTCAGACGAGTGTTACAATTTCATTTGAAGAAGCGGCTAAGGGCTGTAAGCGCACCGTGCAGACGATGAAGATTGATGTCTGCGACGAATGTCACGGTAACGGATGTGCCGCAGGCTCGAGCCCGAAGACCTGCCCGGACTGTCACGGAAAAGGACAGGTTACCGCGCAGCAGAGGACGCCCTTCGGCGTAATTCAGACTCAGAAGCCCTGCTCACGCTGTAACGGCAGAGGTACGATAATCGATAATCCCTGCAAGAAGTGCGGCGGCACGGGCAGAGTCAGAAAACCGTCAACGATTGAGATTAATATACCCGCGGGCATTGACGATCGTCAGGTTATCAACGCCAGAGGGCAGGGCAACAAGGGCATCAACGGCGGACCAGCAGGCGACCTGAGAGTAGTTGTCAACGTTCGCCCGCATCCGATTTTTGAGCGCGAGGGCTACAACGTTTGGGTTGAAATGCACATCACCTATCCCGAAGCGGTTTTAGGCTGCGAATTAGAGGTTCCCACACTCGACGGCAAGGTCAAGTACAACGTACCTGCCGGCACTCAGTCGGGCGACGTTTTCAGACTTCGCAACAAGGGCATTCAGACGCTCAACAACCGCGGACGCGGCGATGAGCTCGTAAGAGTTATAGTCGATATACCCAAGAAGGTCACCGAGAAGCAGAAGGAGCTGATTACCCAGCTTTCAAAGGAACTCGGTACTACGGGCACGAAACTCGGCGAGGATAAGAAAAATATCTTCGGCAAGAAGAAAAAGTAAAAAGGCATAAAAAATCCTCACGGAATTCCGTGAGGATTTTATTTTGTTGAAATCAAACCAAAACCAGATTATCGCTTGTCGGTGTTTCTATTTCGTATTTTTCCATTGCTTCACGGTTAACGAAAAGCGAAACGGCAATATCGGCGTTTACGGGAATTGACGAAACCGTTTCGCCCTGCATAATGCGGTCGGCTATGAGCGCAGCTTCGCTTGCGAGCATGTCGGCGCCCGTGAACGCGCCCATAAGCGCGCCCGCTTCAATAAAGCTTTCGGATGAGGTGAAAACAACAGTATTGCTATTGTTTGCGGTATTCATTATCATTTCAATTTCATCCTGGGTGAAATTGTCGTTCGGTATATACAGAGCGTCCGAATTCTGACACAGAGCCGTAATTTTACCCGCAAGCTCCTCGCCCTCTTTAACAGAAGCGAGCGAAACGGTGTAAGCGTTTTCGGTCAGCACGTCCTTAACGGTTTCGGCGTCGGTCTTTGCAAACGCGCAG
>JAEEGI010006515.1_pt1 | contig 26329 bp, 15 predicted proteins | sample 8958751 | NCBI WGS metagenome assembly JAEEGI01 (sample SAMN16246545, study PRJNA631951) | gut metagenome | biome: gut microbiome; feature: rumen; material: KS-attached | host: Bos | place: Iran: Karaj | collected 2018-10 | reverse complement strand
AGTGAATCAGTAAAGCAAATCATGTCGACTAAGCATTATCAGCATTCCTGCAACAAACTCTTCCGCTTTTGGCTGATGGCGTTAATATTCTGCGGTCTGCCAATCTCAGATTATGTTGCTCAGACGGAAAACATCAGTAAAACGGCAGAGGAAGAGTGCGTCGCACAAAGTGATGTCCTGCACCACTACATGATGCAGGAACAGCAGAAAATGCCAGCCGGCTTTGTTGTTACTGCCAAGAACGGAGAACGAATAGGAAGTTCACGCCCAGTCCGACTCATTCCAACACATGGTGGCAAGTCTGGCAGGATGCTCAGTCGCTTGACATCAGCGAGTTCCATTTACCATTCTAATCTCTATTCCCTACTCTTTCGCCTTTCTGACTGCGGAATACGAGTTGGGGCTGCGTCTCCTCGATTCTATTATGTCATAGCGTTGAGACGCATTCTTTGTTAACAATACAGAATCTTTCCACTTTTCAAGGCAAGCAAAGAAAAGCGGCTGCACACAGTGTTGCAACCGCTAGTTTATCGTATCATTAACAAAAAGAATAAGAAATGTCAAACATCAAGAATTTGGAGATGGCCAAAGCTGTCTTCGCAAAAAGCTATATTAGTATCAAAGAATCATTCTTCGGACTCTGTCAGAAGGTCATCTACACGCCTACAAACAGCCGAGTAAAAGCAGTCATACAAGAGTATTCTGCCGATGAAGGTGTACGACTGGAACAGTTGCTTTCCCTTCCCGCAGACAAACAGGAAGCAGAACTCGCCTCGAAAGGCAAGCCTGCTGTCACCACCATGGGCAACTACCAATTGCAAGCCTGCGTGAGCGACGACCGTCAATTCTGTGCCGTACAACTTTTCCGCTTCTACGACTTTGCGTATCATCCACTGGACGAACCTCGTTTCTTCGAAGGAAAGGAAGCAGAGACAATCTTCAAATTAATCTGTTAATAAATGACCGTCCGAAGCAAGTTTCGTCTGCTCCTATTGTGGAGCGGACGACCTTGCTTTTCCTGTCTTTCAAGAAATACATCAACTATGTTCATCTATATATTATACACAATCATCGGAGCAACCTTTGTCATCGTCGGAGCCGACAAACTGACAGACGGAGCAGTAGGCTTGGCAGAACGGTTCGGAATATCCGAGATGGTCATCGGACTGACAATAGTTGCTTTCGGGACATCGCTCCCTGAGTTCATCGTAAGCTTCCTTGCAAGCATCTCAAACGACAATTCAGCTACTGCACTCAGCGTAAGCAACATCGTGGGCAGCAACCTGTTCAACATGATGGTTATTGCCGGATCATCAGCCGCCCTTTCCCCTATCATCATATCTAAAGACACCGTGCAGAAAGACATCCCGCTGTGCATACTGGCAAGTATCATCCTATCGTCCCTAGCTCTTGACACCTTGCTTACCGGAAACGAGACCAACATACTAACCCGAAGCGACGGAATCGTCCTGCTCGCCTTCTTCTGTATATTCATGGCATACTCGTTTAGCCTGGCAAAACGGAAGGAGGACAAAAGCATGACAAATCAAATGTCCGCCACACGCATCGCATTGTTCATCGTTCTGGGTCTTGGTGCATTAATAGGCGGCGGAGAACTCTTTGTCAAAGGCGCATGCGGAATAGCAAGGTCGGCAGGAGTGAGCGAAGCCGTCATCGGACTGACGCTTGTCGCTGGCGGAACCAGTCTTCCTGAACTTGCCACAAGCATTGTAGCAGCCCGCAAAGGACAGAACGCTTTGGCCATCGGGAATGTCGTTGGCAGCAACATCTTCAATATCTTCTTCATTCTGGGCATATGTGCAACCGTTAAACCGCTTGCAGTCACAGGACTCACAACATTAGATTTCACCTTTCTCACAGCCAGCTCCTTGCTCTTTTGGTTGTTCTCTCGTAGCAGCTACAAATTGTCACGCGGAGAAGGAATAGTCATGATACTGGCATACATATTATATTTAGTTTGGCTTGTCGTTAATAAGAACATCTAAAGGGGCAATTATTCGGCAATAATGGTATAGATTGCACAATAAACACTCACTTTCTGCGAAATTGGTAAACATTCAGCCAATATGTGTAATACCTATATGAAATAATGTCCGTACTTTTGCACCGTGATTCAAGATTACGTCGCGAAGACAGGCGGCGCCTCAGCAATTCGATCAAAATCGATTGCGTTCGGCTTGCACTGTCTTTGCAGTCGAAATCTCAGCCTGCAATTTGACCTATAGAACAACATATGGTCGTTTCCAGCCTGCAAAATGACCTATACGCCAAATTCCACCTGCGGAGATGGGCAACTTCACACGTGGAAATTACAAACATCGCGTGCGGCGTTGGCAATCTTCGCGTGCGGCGTTGGAAAACGCCCTGTGCCATATCTCAAGACGTGACACTTTAACACACAAATTTTTGTAAAGATTTTTACTGGTTTCCCCCGAACTCATAATCATTGCTGTCTGGAGAAAACAGCCTGAAAGCTTACTGCCCCTTTGGGACGTTCCAAGCCCCATTACGCTAAAGTGAGGATAAGAAGCGTTAAATAGCAGTTTTATAAATAAGCGCGAAGTTTGTTCCGGACACCAATATATAAGAACATACCATCACATAGTGTCCTTTATACAAAAGAATAATCCCATAGTGAAGGTGTCTCACTACGGGATTATTTCTTTACTCTTCAAACATATAACCGAAGCCCGTTCTGCTGACAATGTTTTGGGCGTAGTGCCCCAGTTTCTTGCGTAGGCGTGTGATGTTGACATTGACAGTACGTTCTGTAACGATAACACCTGCCCAAATGGTATCCATCAACTGCTGCCTCGAAAGCACATTGCCGCGGTTTTGCAGAAGCAGATGGAGAAGGGCGAACTCTGTGGGTGTGAGGTTTATGGGATTGCCGTCGATGGCTACTGTCTTTTTGTCAGGGTTCAACTGCAGACCATTGTAACAAAGCAGACGCTTGCCTAAGCGTGCTTCAACGATATTCATGACATAGTCGCCGATTTTCTCGCAGTCGGACACGATGTCGCTGTAGAAAGTGCCGAGGGTATAGGAAAACTGATGTGAATTGACGCCCACAATGGTCTCGTTGCGGAGCTGGTCGCGCAGTTCATTGATGTCGCTCTCGATGGATAGTGAGTCGGCAAGCGAGAGGTCCTTGCGACGCCCGCTCACCACGACAATCATCTGCACGACGGCCTCGTTCACCAATCGCAGCATATCGTGCAGCTTGACGTATTGCTCGGCTGTGAAGTCATCCTTGTTCTCGCGCAAATGGTTCACTGTACGTGCTATCTTGTAATTGGCATCGCCAATGGATTCCAGTTCGCAAATTTGACGGAGAATCACGCGCACCTTTTCCTTTGAGTCGTCCGATAGATGCTCTTTACCCACTTGCTCCAGATAATTAGCTATCTCCATTTCCATGTTGTCGGCTATTGTCTCATAACGTTCGATGCGGGCGTACATACTCTCGAACTCTCTCTTATCCTTCTCGTCGATGATAGCGCATACCATTCCAAACATGCGATGCATGCGTTCGCCATAGTGCACTATTTCCTTCTGCGCTTGCAGCACAGCAATTTCAGGCGTTTGGATTACACCTCGGCTGATGAAGTGCAACGTAGTTGGCAGCTCGGCCTCGGCATTTCTTATTGGCAGAAGCCGACAAACAATCCGCTCCATTTGTGGAATAAAACCAATGAGCAAGGCCGTGTTAAGGACATTGAAACAGGTATGGAACATGGCCAGGACGACGGGTATCTGTGCCGTCCCTCCAGTCCCGGCTGGTTCATAGCCAACGAGATGGCACACCATATCGACAAATGGATAGAACACGGCAAGCACCCAAATGACGCCAAACACATTGAATAGGAGATGAGCCAGAGCTGCTCGTCGAGCTTGGGTGCCAGCTCCTAAGGCTGCAAGGTTTGCAGTGGCTGTGGTGCCTATGTTCTCGCCCATCACCAGAGCTATACCCATATAGATGGGCAGAATTCCTGTAGAGCATAGCAAGATTGTGATTGCCATTACTGCTGCCGACGACTGCACCACGCAGGTGATGAGGGTGCCTGCGGCCAAAAAGGCAATAATGGTGAGATAACTGTCTGTATCGAACGAGGCGAAGAAGTTTACGACATCATTATTATGAGCCAAGTCCATTTCGCGTCCTACGCTGCTCAGCATAAGCAACGACCAGAAAAGGAAAGCAATACCGAAAAGGAAGTCGCCTACCACGCGATGGCGTTTCTTGTAGATAAGCACCATGCCGACGAGGAAGGTGGGAAATACGACGAGGGTAAGATCGAGATTGTAGCCCAACGACATAATCCATGCCGTGAGCGTGGTGCCGATGTTGGCGCCCATGATGACAGAGATGGCTTGAGCCAGCGTGAGCAGTCCTGCTGAAACGAACGAGACGGTCATGACTGTTGTAGCCGAGGAAGACTGCACGGCGCAGGTGACCATCGTACCTGTGAGCATACCGCTCAAGCGGTTGCCTGTCATCCGGGCTAAAATGTGTCGCAAACTTGGACCTGCCATTTTCTGCAAGGCATCGCTCATGGTCTTCATACCATAGATAAGTAGTGCCAGTGAGCCAAGCAATTTGAAAAACAATTCAATCGACATATCTTCGTATATTTTCTAAATACGCGACAAAGGTACGAAATCCTGTCAAAACACACTAAAAAAGGCGATTACAATTCGGTTACAACATCTATTTGTCTCCCCAAACATGCTGTTATGAGACTTATTGTTGCAAGAAAGAGCAAATGAAATGGTGAGAGATACCCTAATCCATAAATAGTCTAATAATGGTATGAATTTTATCATTTTTATTCACTTTCTGCGAAATTGGTAAACATCCAGCCAATATGTGTAATACCTATATGAAATAATGTGCGTACCTTTGCACTCGAAATCAAACTACAATTGCAAGAAACTTAAAAACAAAAAATCATGTTAGGCAATTTTACTTTCCACAATCCTACGAAGCTGCATTTCGGCGAGGATTCTTTAAGCAAACTGAGTGAAGAACTGAAAAACTATGGCAAGAAGGTGCTGCTCTGCTATGGCGGTGGTAGCATTAAGCGCAACGGCATCTACGATCAGGTGATAGCGGAGCTGAAGAAGGCCGGTTGCAATGTAATAGAGATAGCCGGCGTGATGCCGAATCCTACTATAGAAAAGGTGCTGGAGGGTGCTCATCTGGCTCGCAAGGAGAATGTCGATTTCATCCTCGGTGTGGGCGGCGGTTCTACCGTTGACTATTGCAAGGCTGTGGCCGGATGTGCTTGGTACGACGGAGATCCTTGGGAGTATTACTTCAAGAACTGGCAGCCGATAACCTGCCGTTGGATTCCCGTGGGCTGTGTGCTGACAATGGCTGGCACAGGCTCTGAGATGGATAGCTGCTCGGTTATCTCAAGCCACTCGGAGAATCGCAAGCTGTTCTATAACTTCCGCAACCCCGATTTCGCCATACTGAACCCTCGCTTTACGTTCACCGTTCCAAAGTATCAGATGGTGGCTGGTATTTACGACATCATGAGTCACATTTTGGAGCAGTATCTGTCCGGAACCGATGACAATACGAGCGACTACATTGCCGAGGGACTGATGCGTTCACTCATCGTCAGCTCACGCAAGGCTATTGTTAACCCGGAGGACTACGAAGCACGTTCAAACATTATGTGGACGGCCACTTGGGCACTCAACACGCTCATCGACCGTGCTAAGGCTACCGACTGGATGGTTCACATGTTGGGACAGGCTGTGGCTGCTTTTACCGATGCCACTCATGGCCATACGCTCGCTGCCGTCAGCGGCGCCTACTACCGTCTGCTCATCAGCAAGTCGCCTGATGCCGTACAGAAGTTCAAGCGTCTTGCTATGAATGTTTGGAATGTATCAGCCGATGGTAAGTCTGACGAACAGATTGCGATGGAAGGTCTTGAGACGATGGAACGGTGGATGCGCGAACTGGGACTGGCGATGAACATCACCGACTGCGGTGCCAAGCCCGAACAGATTGAGGGAATGGCCGATGCATGCCCCATCTGTCAAGGAGGTTACTACATCCTGAATCGTGACGAAGTGGTACAGGTGCTTAAAGATAGTTTATAGTTGATAGTTTAGAGTTTAGAGTTAAGAATTGAAAACTAAAGCATTATTGCTGGGTCTTATGATGACAGCAAACGGTTTCGCTCAGGGCGTGATTGATGTGCACAGTCACATCATCACTCCTGAGTTTGTGTCTTCACTCGAAAGGGAGGAGCGATTGATGGACGAAGGGTTCCCTCTGCCAAAATACAATGTGGAAAATCATGTGAAGTGGATGGACGAGGCTGGTGTGCAGACATCGGTACTGACGTTGGCTGCTCCACAACCATCTTCTGTTGAGGTAGTGAGGCAGTCCAATGAGGCAGCGGCTCGCATCAAGAAGGAACACCCGGGCAGATTCCTGTTCTGTGCTGCCCTACCCCTACCCGATGTCGATGCTGCCATCCGCGAAGCCATTTATGCTCTCGACACATTGAAGGCCGATGGTATCAAGTTGGCAACAAATGTTGATGGGCAATACCTTGGTGCACCAGAACTTGACACGCTTTTCTCTTTGTTGAATGAACGGAAAGCAGTCATTATCCTCCATCCGCATCGCCCAGAACCAGTCAATCGTCAGGTGATGCAGCAGACGCCGCTCGCCATGCAGGAATACCTTTCCGAGACTACACGAGCTGTGACGAATATGATAAGCCGAAACGTACTGGCTCGCTATAATAATATAAAGGTGTTGGTGCCTCATTGTGGTGCTTATCTGCCGTTGGCCATACCACGTATGAAGTCACTGACACATGTGATGCAGGCAAACAAGATGGTGGGCGAGATTGATTATGAAGCCAACCTCCGCGGATTGTATTACGACCTTGCCGGAGCACATAGCCCCGAAGTTATCCGCATGCTGCTCACCATCACCACGCCCGACCACCTTCTCTATGGCTCCGACTACCCTTATGCCGCACCACAAGTGCTCACGAAGAGTCTGGCGAGAATGAAGCAGTACCTGACAGACGAGCCTGATCTTGCACCATTCAAGGAGATGATACTATGGAAGAATGCAAAGTGGTTGTTTGGCCAGACTGGAGAAAAGCCATCGGCAGAGACAGCTGCAACAAATATGATTGTCCGCATTGCTGAAATAGAGGTCTATCCGCAGCATTTGAAGGAATATCTCGCCTTTGCCAACGAAGTGGACCGATTAAGTATAGAACGAGAGCCAGGAGTCGTCTGTCTCTACCCCATGCAGAGTGCTGAGGACTCATGCCAGATTCGCATCCTTGAAATCTATGCCTCAGAGGAGACTTATCAACAGCACCTGAAGACTGAGCATTTCCAGAAATACAAGCAGGGGACACTTCACATGGTAAAGAGCCTGAAACTGCCCTTGATGAAACCGCTTGACCCTGAAACCATGAAACAAATATTCAAAAAGCAAAGAAAGCCATGAAACAGATTCTATTATTTTTAGCAGCAATGTTGTTCTGCTGTTGTTCTGATGAAAGCGAAGCGAAAGCAGAAGTGAAAACTGATGTGAAAGCTGAGGCATCTGCCAATATTGTTAAGACGCTTGTCGTTTATTACAGTTACACAGGCAACTGCCGCGAGATTGTGACCACGCTGAGAAGCCAGCTAACATCCAATGTGCTGGAGATTCAGCCTGCCGAGAAGGGATTGAGGTATGAGGCCAACGGCTATGCGCTTGGCACGGAACTGCTGAACGCTATCAACGACAATCCCGACGATGCCGACAGCTACCCTGCCATCGACCCTGTGGATACCAACCTGGACAACTACCAGAACATCATCATTGTCACCCCTCTTTGGTGGAGCCAGATGGCAGCCATCATGCAGACTTTCTTGTTCCAAAATGCTTCGAAAATGGCAGGGAAACATGTCGCAATGATAGTCTCGAGCCACTCGAGCAGCATCAGTGGCGTGGTTAGAGATGCCAAGCGACTGCTGCCGGATGCCGTTTGGATGGGCGACGCTTTGTGGATAAACGCCAGCAACCACTCGAAACGAGCCGCGCTCATCGAGAACTGGCTCAAGACCTTGAACTTTGCTAAAGAACAAACAACCATGAACAAAATTTCCATAAGCATCGACGGAAGGACCCAGAGCGTAACGCTCGAAGACAATGCCGCCACAAAGACTTTGGTCGAGAGGCTGCAGCAAGCGCCCGTTACCGTGACGCTCAACAGCAGCGGCGACTTCGAGATATGGGGGGCATTGGGCTTCTCGTTGCCCACAAGCAACCAACAGATTACGGCTCAGCCTGGCGACATCGTGCTTTATAATGGCAGTAACATTTGCCTCTTCTATGGCACCAACTCCTGGAGCTACACGCGTTTGGGACATATCGACGGGCTGTCGGAAAACGAGTTGCGCTCATTCCTCAAAGCGGGCGAAAGCAATATAAGTGTAACCCTTTCGCTGACATCTGGCGCTACAGCCATCAATGGCATGCATGGCACAGAGAACGAAGACGGGGCATATTGCTCTCTGAATGGCATGAGGGTGAGCAATCCGTCGAAAGGGCTGTATATTAAGAACGGCAAAAAGATACTGTTATGAAAAGAGCAATATTAGTCGCAGCACTTTTGGGCGGGATGCTGACAGGCTGCACAACCAAAACGGATAAAGATATGGCAACATTGAAACTGACACAGGAGTGGGACAAGGTGTTCCCGTTGAGCGAGAAAGTGAGCCACAAGAAGGTGACTTTTGAAACACAATACGGCCTGACACTGGCAGCAGACCTCTATACACCAAAGGATGCCAAGGGCAAGATGGCTGCCATTGCCGTCTCTGGTCCCTTTGGTGCCGTCAAGGAGCAGTCGAGCGGGCTCTACGCCATGAAGATGGCAGAGCGTGGTTTCGTGACGCTGGCCTTCGACCCCTCCTTTACGGGAGAGAGCAGCGGTGAACCGCGCCGCACAGCATCGCCCGACATCAATACCGAGGATTTCATGGCAGCTGTCGATTTCTTGTCGAAGCAGGATAATGTGGATGCCGAGAGGATTGGCATCATCGGCATTTGCGGTTGGGGAGGCATAGCACTTAATGCCGCAGCTGCCGACACACGCATCAAGGCTACGGTGGCCGCCACAATGTACGACATGACGCGTGTCAGCGGCAACGACTACAACGATGCTTTCGACGACGAGCAGTGGCGCCACCGCAATCGCGAGAACCTCTCGAAGCAGCGCCTCGCCGACCCCGGCGCGATGGCTGGCGGCGTGCTTGACTCCGTGCCACCACAGGCGCCCAACTTCGTGCACGACTATTTCGACTACTACAAGACGCCACGCGGCTACCACAAGCGCTCGGGCAACTCGAACGATGGATGGCGTGTCATCGGCACACAAGCCTACGCCAACAGCCGCTTCCTCTACTACATCAACGAGATCCGTTCGGCCGTCCTCATCATGCATGGTGCCGACGCCCATTCCCGCTATTTTGGCGAGGCTGCCTTCAACTATATGGTTGACGGCAAGGCCGAGGGCTACAAGTTTGTCGGCGAGCCCAATCCCAACCCCGAGAACAAGGAACTGCTCATCATCCCCGATGCCTCACATTGCGACCTCTACGATGGTGGCTACGAGGAGAAAGCAGGACAGGGACAGCCCAAGAACATGATTCCTTGGGACAAGCTGGAGGCGTTTTTCAAAGAGAACCTGAAATAATGTTATTGAGAGAAGAATGAAAAGAATCGTTTTATTCATAATGGCAATATTGACTATGGCAACAATGAGCGCACAGATGCTGACGGAACGGCATAAAGGATTGGCGGCATGTGCCTGCCTGATGGCACAAGGAGATACGGAGCGACTGGAACCTGCCATCCGGCGGGCTCTCGATGGCGGCGTTACCATCAACGAGCTGAAAGAGGCATTCTCGCAGCTCTATGCCTACACGGGCTTCCCACGCTCGCTGAACGCACTGGGAGTGCTGAGCAAAGTGCTGGAGAGCTCTCCCTCTTTCGGCGGAGAGAGTAAAGAAGAGGGCTCTAAATGGCAGGAGGGAAAGCCCTGGAAGCGCCCCGCAGAATGGGACAACGCCAAGAAGGCCTACGAACTGGGGGTAAGGAACCAGACACAATTATCCGGACAGCCCTTCGACTACACCTTCTGCCCGCAGGACGACTACTACCTGAAGTCGCACCTCTTTGGCGACATCTTCGCTGGCGATCAACTCTCTGCTGCCGAACGCGAGATTGTGACCGTAGCAGCGCTGAGCGGTCTGGAGGGAGTTGCCCCTCAGCTGGCTGCCCACAAAAAGGGTGCCGTGAACATGGGCAACCCACAACAGCTGGTGGACGAGCTCACCGAATGGCTCTGCCGCGAGGGCTATACCCTGAGCACCAAGTGGCCGAAAGGCGAGCCTAATCCCTACGGCAAATACTTCATCGGTCAGAGCTATCTGGCCGATGCCGGCGGCGGCGTGATGAATGTGACCTTCGAGCCTCGCTGCCGCAACAACTGGCACATCCATCACGGACAAGTGCAAGTGTTGATATGCGTGGCCGGTCGCGGCTGGTATCAGGAATGGGGCAAGGCGCCGCAGGAAATGACACCCGGCACCATCATCGCCGTTCCTGCCGAGGTGAAGCATTGGCACGGGGCAGCCAAAGACTCGTGGTTCCAGCACCTCACATACCACAGAGATGTGGAGGAGGAAACAGGCGAAGCCCCGAAGGGACAGCAAGAGCAGAGCAATGCCGGCCCTGCCCAGCCGCAACAGAAACCGAGCGGCACGGAATGGCTGGAGCCCGTGAATGATGACACCTATAATGCCCTAAAACAATAATTGAAGACAGCAGCGTCCGGAAAATTCGGCTTGGTTCGCGCTTTTAATAGCCTCCATTCCAACCCTATCCTTCGCTTCGCTCTGCACTGCTCCTTCTGTGAAAGGGAGGGAAGTAGAGGAAGCTATGCTCTCGGTCCCGCTAAGGGAAGGAGTGGAGAGAATCAGGCCGAATCTACCGGACGCTACTGTTTTTGTAAAGATTTTTCGCAGACAGACTCTTTCTGGCGGCTTATTTTTGTTCGTGTGGCACTTTGCTACCCTGAACGCAAAATAAGGGCTTAAATCGCGTTTCTTAGTACAACAGGCGGTTTGCGAAGAGGAATCTTCCAGCACCGAGCAAAGAAAGTACAAGTTACTCGTGTTGTATTGTTAATCCCTGCGTAGTTTTCTGCAGATTTTCGCCTGTGGAGTTGGTGAACCCCGCGTGGGGAAATTGCAAACTCCGCGTGCGGCGTTGACCAATTCCGCGTGCGGCGTTTGTTTTTTCCTCCCGCGTCGGTGCCAATGGCCATGTTTTGCGGGACAATTTTTGTAAAGTTTTTTGTAATGTCGTTTTGCGCCGGTTTATTCCTTTAGTCGCGTGTCCCGTCCCCCTCGGCCTTTGGGGAAGACATGATGGGTGTTGGCCCATTCCTCCCATTTCCCCACGAGCTGCTTCAATTGTTCGGGCTTCTCGGCAGCAAGGTCGTGACGCTCAGTCCGGTCGTCCGGCATGAAATAAAGCTCCCATTTGTCGGTCACTTCGTCGCGTACGGCTTTCCAGTCGTTCCACCTCACATAGCAGTTGTCGGCATGCTCGCCGAAAATGTATTCATGGAGCTTCTTGTCGGGATGACTGACGGCTGGCATCAGGCTCGTTCCTGCCAGGGGAATGATGTCGTTGCCTCCGTGATAGGTCTTTGGATAGGTGGCTCCAGCCACATCGATGAAGGTGGCCATGAGGTCTGTGACGTGGCAGATGTTGTTCCTGAACTGCGAGGCATATTGCTGCGTTTGCTCAGGCCAGGAGACGATGAGCGGCGCTGCTATGCCGCCTTCGTAGGCACGGCGTTTGTACTTACGGTAGGGCGTGTTGCTCACCATTGCCCAGGGCTTGCCATAGGACGGCTGCACCCAATGCTGCTGGTTGTTGATGTCGGCGATGGTGCCGAAGCCCGTCTCGCTATAGGGCTCGGCACACGCTCCGTTGTCGGAAAGGAAGATGATGAGGGTGTTGTCGAGCTGCCCCTTCTCTTGGAGGTAATTGATGACACGGCCAATGTTGTAGTCCATGCAATGAACCTGAGCGGCATAGACCGACATGCGGAGGGCTGAGTTGTCCTGTTCCTCTACGGAAAGCTCGTCCCATGTCCTGGACTCCCATTCAGCCAGCCCCCATTCGTCCTTTATGAGTCCCAGCTCCACCATTCTCTGCCTGCGCTGTTCGCGTGTCGTCTGCCAGCCATCAGCATAGCGCCCTGCCATCTTCTCGATATCGGCATCCTTGGCTTGCAGAGGCCAATGCGGGGCGTTGTAGGCAAGGTAGAGGAAGAAGGGCTTGTCGTCCTGCTGCTCTTCGAGGAAAGTGATGGCGTGGTCGGTGAAGGCATCGGTGGTGTAGTAGGGAGGCCGTGGAGCGGGAAGGTGCATGTTGTCGAGCGTGAGTCCTCTGCCGCCACGGGGTTGCAGGTAGCTTGTGGCTCCCGCAAGGATGCCATAGAAGTGCTCGAACCCTCGTTGCAGCGGCCATTTCTCCTTTCCGTGCATGCCGACATGCCACTTGCCCGTCATGTAGGTGTGGTATCCGGCATCGCGAAGCACCTCGGCCATTGTCAAGCAATTGCGGTTCAGGAACCCCATATATCCGTGCTCACCCTGATGCTCTGGGTCATCTCCGTCTTTAAGCTCAGGGTCTTCCGACATTGCTCCGATGCCGGCTTGATGGGAATAGAGGCCCGTCAGCAGGCTGGCTCTGGTGGGACAGGAACGTCCGCAATTGTAGAACTGCGTGAAACGTAGCCCACGAGCGGCTAAAGCGTCGATATTGGGTGTAGGAATCTCGCCTCCGTAGCATCCGATATCGGAATAGCCCATGTCGTCGGCCATGATGAGCAGGATGTTCGGACGCTTGTCCGTCTTCTTTGCCGACCAGCAAGGGAAAGCCGTCAGCAACGCCACAGCAGAAAGACTGCCTTTGATGATAATGTGCTTCATAATGTGTCAACTTTTCAACTTTTTACCTTTTCAACTTTTCAACTTTTTACCTTTAGTAACCCGTTATCTTCCATTCCTTTGGTGCGACGAATCCCTTCTGCCCTTTCCCATAAGGTATTTCTTCCTGATAGGGCACAATGGCATCGCCCCGCACTACCGTTTTGCGTAATAGCTTGACTCTGTCAGGGTCTTCATAGATGCGACCTTCGCGCTTTTCGTAAGGGTTCTGCAGGATGTCGGTGATGAAGTCCTTCTGCAAGCCGAGATGCTGACCGGCCAGGATGAGCTTGTATTGCTGGCAAACGCCTGCACCGCATCCCAGATACATGTCGCGGTCTATCTGCTTCTTCTTGCCTCGGAGCACACCATAGATGCTGATGCCGTCGTACGGATTCTTCGGTTTTCCCTTTGCCCCGATGATGTCGGCCAAGGTGGGAAGGATATCCACGAAGCCCGTGACTTGCTCCAGTTTCCTGCCGCCCTGCTGGAAGCCTTTCTTCCAATAGATGCCGGCAACCGTACGCACTCCACCTTCCCATTCGTCGAACTTGGAGCCACGCAAGGGACGGTTCACGCAATAAGGTTCCATACCCGGCACGCCTCCATTGTCGCTCATAAAGAGGATGATGGTGTTGTCCCACTCGCCGCTCTGACGAATGGCTTCGAGGATAGTCCCCACGCCTGTATCCATTCGAGAGACCATTGCCCGATAAGTCCATCCCTTCTGGTCTTTTTGGGGAAGGGCATCGAACTCCTCTTTGGAAATGAACTTACGGATTTCCTCTTCGGGTGCCTGATAAGGGGCGTGCGGCGCATTGAAGCAGGCATAGACGAAATAAGGCTCGCCCTTGGCGTATTTCCTGATGCATCGCGAAGCCTCAGCAGCAATAAGGTCTGTTGAATAACCTTCCTCGTGGCACGACTCCCAATCATTGTGCCAGTCAAGCTCTTTCTCTCGCGTATGGTCGAAGTAATCGAAGGCTCCGTTCAGCGTTCCATGGAAATGCGTGAAACCACGATTGAGCGGGTAGTAGCGCAGACGGCTGTGCCCCATGTGCCACTTGCCAATGGCTGCCCGGTTAGTGTAGCCGTTTCGTCCCAGCACATCGGCCATCGTCTCTTCCTCGACAGGAAGTCCATAGTCTCGCCAAGGCGGAATGACTGTCTCGCGAATGCCAAAGCGACTGGGGTAGCGACCCGTCATGAGTCCGCATCGTGTGGGAGAACTGACGGGAGCCGTATAGAAGCGGTCCAGTTCGATGCCTTCGCCGATGAGACGGTCGATGTTGGGCGTCGGGATAACGCTGCCGTGATAGCTCACATCGCCCCATCCCAAGTCGTCGGCCACTATAATCACCACATTGGGACGTGTGGCTCCGAAGGCGTTTGCTGCGGTTGCTGCCCCAAGCAAAGCCAAAGCCTTTCTCCCTTCCATTACCATTCTTTCAGTCTGTGTTCTTCGTACCAGGCACACACCTTTTCTGCCAGTTTGCGGGCTAGGCGTGGGTTCTGGTCTGCCAGATTCTTTGTTTCGTTACGGTCAGCCTCGAGGTCGTAAAGCTCCATGTCCGTGCAATTGTCGTTGCAGAGCAGTTTCCATTTGCCTCGACGAATGGCCAGATGAGGGCTACGGTTCTCCTTCCTACCAGGGAAGTTGAAGCTCTTGTTTCGACCGAAATCCCACATCAAGTCTGTGCTGCGACTCTTGCTGTTCTTTCCCAGAAGCTGGCGCGACATATCTTCTCCCCTGCTCTTATAGCCCTTTTCGGTTGAGATGCCTGCCATCTTGCAGAGCGAAGGATAGAGGTCCATCGCGCTGAGAATGGTCGTCTCGTTGCGCTCTCCAGCCTTTATCTTGGCAGGATAACGGATGATGAAAGGCATATTGATGCCGCCCTCATAAAGGCTATTCTTTGCGCCTCGCATCCCTAAAGTGCGGCGTTGCATGAAACTGGGAGCAGGCCCATTGTCGCTGGTAAAGACGACGATTGTATTCTCCGCTAGTCCCATCTTGTCGAGTTCGTTGAGGAATCGTCCCAATTGCACGTCCATCTCCTTCAGTACAGGCTCGAAGGCGTCTTCCTTTTCCCACTTTTCACGCTTCTCGGCAAAGAATTCAGGCACCCAAGGTGTGTGCATGTCATCAGGCCAAAGGTTCAGGAAGAAGGGCTTGCCATTCTGTTTCCTGATGAATTCGAGGCTCTTATCCACGAAATAAGCCGTCCGGTTCCAGCGCTTCACGCTATCGGAAGCAGCCCATATCCAACGCGTCGAAGTGATGATAGGGTCTGGGTCTGGACTCTCGTAAGTTGAGACGTGCTCGTCGTAGCCATAGTTCTCGAAGCCAGGAGCATCCGTTACATCACGACCGCCGCCAAGATGCCATTTGCCGATATGAGCCGTAGCATAGCCTGCTTGCTGGAAAGCCCTCGCGATACTTGGCGCGGAAGGATTCAGGTAGTTGAGCTGCTCAACCCTCTTGTTGGCAGCACGCGTGTCCATAAAAGTATTTATTCCATGCTCCAAAGGGTATTGCCCAGTAATAAGGCCGCAACGGGAGGGAGAGCTGACAGGAGCAGCAGAGTAATACTGCGTGAAGGAAAGCCCTTGCTGAGCGAGTCGGTCGATGTTGGGCGTCGGCGTATAAGAGCCTCCAAAACAACTCACATCTCCTATGCCCATATCGTCGATATACATGATAATGACGTTCGGCTGCTTGTCTTGTGCGCAGAGCGTAACAGGCAGCACAGCAAGCCCTGAAAGCACTTTACGGTAATGGGACTTTTGAGTCTTCATTGGTTTATGTGTTTTATTTAACGTGCCAAGTTGACTAACTTAACGTGTCAAGTTGACTGACTTAACGTGTGTAGTTTGCAATCTCTCCTGCCGGCGTTTGGGATATAACTCCTTATTCCAAGACATCCATGTCGATGCCTGTATCGCCCATTTGCTTCATCCATTCGAGCAGAGCCTCCTTCATCTCTGCCACCCGGGCAGCATATTCTGGCAATTCGGCCAAGTTGTTGAGTTCCCAGGGGTCTGTCTGGTGGTCGTAGAGCTCTTGTGCAGGACGATGGACGAACTTGTCTATCAGCCAAGAAGCCCGTTCGTTGGTTTGAGCCGTTACAATCCACGAACCCCACATATCGTTGGTATCTTCTGGTTTCATCATGTGCTTCTCGCTATACGGCCTCTCGTGCATCAAGTTCATGATGAAACGATAGCGCTTGTCCTGAATGCTGCGAATGGGATACGCAGGCCCTTCTGGATGATTGTTGTGAATGCCGTATGCCCACTCCCTGACTTGCGCCTTCTTCTTGCCATATAGGATGGGCAAGAGACTGCGGCCGTCCAAAGTATCGACGGGAGCACCTCCGGCAAAGTCGATAAGTGTGGGCAAAACATCTTCGTACTGTACAAGGGCATCGCTGACAGAACCAGCCTTAATCTTTCGCGGATAGCGAGCCAAGAAGGCGCTGTGCTGGCCGTAACGGTAGCAAGTCCATTTGCCAAAAGGCATCTTGGGACCTTGTTCTCCAAGGAAGATGACAAGCGTATTGTCCAATTGTCCTGTCTCCTCCAAAGTGCGAAGCGTCATCCCCACCTCGTTGTCGAGCATACGAATCTCTGCCAGATAGTCGCAAAACATTCGTCTGGTTACGGCATTATCCACACAGTTAGGCGGCAGATGCACACTATCGGGATTGAACTCGGAAGCATCGCCGGAATCCCAAGGAGCGTGGGTGTTGATGCTACAGACGAAGAGGCAGAAGGGCTGCGAGTTGTCGCGGCTCATGAACTCACGAATGCCATCGGGCGTGGAAACGGGAGGATGGGACATCGTGCAGCCCACAGCAAAGCCTGGTATCTTCTCGAAGGGGAACACCTTCAGCTGCTTTACTGGATGGTCTTTGCCTGTTCGCCCAACACGATACCCAAGGTCGGACATATAATGTACCACACTCTTGAGGCCGCGATTCACAGGTTTATGGTTTCGGAAAGAACCATGATGCTGCGGATACAAGCCCGTATAGAGGGATGCTCTGATGGGAACGCTCACTGCCATAGAGCAGAAGTTGTTGGTAAGCAGCATGCCCTCCTTAGCCAAACGGTCAATGTTGGGAGTCTGGAGGTTTTCGCCTCCATAGCATCCAATCTCGTTAGTCCCCAAATCGTCGGCTATGAAAACCAAAATGTTTGGACACGGCGTGGCCTGCCCTGCGTATGCAGCAGAGCAGACCAAGCCAGGAATCCAAATCAGTTTGTTTGTTTTCACTTAATTGTAACTTTCTTGCCGTTCATGATGTAGATGCCCTTAGGCAACCTTCCATTCGACATCTTCTGACCAGCAAGATTATAGATACCGTCGCTCGAGCCAAATGTTCCTTCGATTGTCTGAATGCCATCAGGATCGATTTCATCATCGACTTTGACACAAATAGAACGATTGTTCATGTCGAAAGCGACAATATAGTTTGTCGGACCGTCACCTGCTGGCCATTCAATACGCAAACGATGCTGGTTGCCCCATCCGCGTTCCAAATCTCCAACCGTTTCGCCGAGAGTGAGGATGCTGTCGTTCTTGGCAGTTGCATAGCTTGCCTCGAGCCAGCCCGGACGCGTCGTCGTGCTGTTCTCCACATCATCGAGAGTAGAACGACTTGCCATGATGAGGAAGGTGGCATAACCTGGATATACATAGTCCTCGAAGAAGCGTACAGTTCCCACATACACGCCATCGCCCACATGCTCCAGCGGCGCCATCTCATCGTTCTTCCAGCGATGTTCTTGGCCATCCTTGTTGATGATAGAGCCACAGACAAATACACGGTCGTGCCATGCGTATTCAATAGGATCAAATACAATAGTACTGTCCTTCGGATTTAGCGTAACACGCATCTCTGCACCTATCACCTGATAGTCCTGGTCGGCACCTTCTATGAGCGGATGACTGTTGTATGCAGGTGTGACGAATCGACGATACTGCTGGTTGGACTTGAAGGTCTGGTCGAATCTTGTGAAGTAGATTCCAGCACGAGCATCAGCATGAACGAGGTTGGCACGATTCTGAGTCTTGAAGGTACCTGTGTAGGTTCCGTCAGCCTGACATTGGAGGGGATAAACCTTGTTGGGTGTACCATAAGCAAGTTCATTCCCTTCGCCATCCAGCAAGTCGCCTTGAACATAGAAACCACCGCCAATCGAGGCATCGTCTCTGATGTCTGTCTCGTATTGCTTCACCTCTTCGTCCGTGAGGTCACCGCTTAGCAAATGTTCTTGAATTTCGTCACCCTTCGCATTCAACGCATTGCTCAGGTCTGGGTCTGTTTCAAGAACAGCATCGCCTTGATTGTAGCAGTACTCCATCAATCCGCTCAAGTCATTGTATATGGCATAACTGCTATTGATGGCATTGAACTCTGCATTGATTTGCTTGGCAAGTTCCAACTTAGCTTCTGTATTGTTTTCTGCATTTGCCCTATCGATGAGAGAGGAGATTCGATTCAGAAGTGCTGTGCTGATGTAGAAGCCCTGTTCTTCCTGTGCCAAACGCAAGTTTGCGAGATGCTCTCCGAAATTATCCATCATGGCTTGGATTGCATCCTGATTCTGCCCACGATATATGAGACGGAACTTGCCCCAGGCTGTCACGCCGCCCTCGTACCAAGGCATGCCAGTGTTCTGAATGCCAACGCGCAAAGTGCCGTCATCAACGATAGCGTATGCATGGTTGACGAAACGACCTGCCCCGAAAGCAATACTCATAGCAAAACGACCATCAGGAACCCAACCTGTGCCGGTATCTCTGTCGTAGGAATGAGTCTCCTCGCCATTGTGCGGAGCATCGGGGTCGTTCGAGGGGTCGAAGCGGCAGTTTATGCCGTTGATGGCCTCATCGTATGGAAGAGCGCACTTGTAGAGGTTCCAAACGGGCGTATGGAAGTCGTTGATGAAGATGTCGGCAGCCACCAGTTCGCAACCGGACTGGTCGCCCTGACCGATGTCGCCTGTACGCTGATATGCAGGAACAATCAGTTCGTAGAGGCCATTAGGCAGACCTTCTTCCAAATCCTGATAGACATAGAATGCTGTGTTCTTGCTGGCACTCACGGGATAGATGTCGAGGAAACCGGTGCGGGAAGAGAAGTTCGAGCCATTACCAGTTTTAGTTGTCTTTGCCTCCCATCCCTTGAAGTTGCCATCTTCTGCGAAGTCGGCATTATAGATAAGGTTAGAGAGGTCGGAGCCATCGTTGACGCTATTCTTGATGGCAAGAGTGAGCAACTCCTGGACGAAGGCAGTCTCTGCTGCCAATTCTTCTACAGAGAGTGTCTTGACTTCGAGAATATGCTTGGAGGTACCGTTAGGCAGACCTTCCACCTCTTCCTCATTATCGTTGATGTAACTATAAAGCAGTTCGGCATATTGACCATTAAGATGTTCGCGATTATCAAGGTCGTCAACAACGGCCTGAACAGCTGCAGCATAGTCAATATAAGCCATGTGGCTCAGACGGATTTGTTCTGGCAGACGCGAGAGCTGGTCTGCAATGTCCAAGATTTGTTCTAACGAAGTATATTGTTCAAGATCTTCACTCGCCTTTTTATATTCTTCAACCAAGCTGGTTTGTGCTTCCAACTGGTCAAGTTCCTGCAGGTTCTTTTCCTGTTGAGCTTTGATCAGTTCTGCAGCAGCATCGGTATCGCTCACACGCTCCAGACGCCATGTGTCCCATACAGTCCAGTTGCCAGTCAGATACATTCTATTCTCCAGACCAACTTTTACAATATCTTGGTCATTTTCTACAACGAAGTATATAGGCTCATTCCAATAAAGACCCTTTTTGAAGTAATCACGGCAAGCAGCCAATGAATTTGGCACATAGTAGCCTGTAGCACTATGGTAAGCCTGGCCTCCGGTGCCTATTGCCTTCTCCTGTCTGCCATTGGCAATGTCCATGAAGAGATTGCCTATGCGAAGGCCTTTGACCTCGGCATAATACTGGCTATTATGGTAGAGCTGCACATAGTCGGGGTTCAGTTCTGCATCTTCATAAGCCACGCAATCGGTATTCGACCAGGCTTTCACGCGGGAGAGACCCTGCACGCGCAGCTTGTAGAGACCGGGCTCGAGGCCAGTCAGTTCTTGGTAGGAGTCGAACCACCTCTGGTTCCAATGCTCTGCCACGCTGTTGTTGATGGCAAGGCCAGAACCGTCGTTGCTCTGATTGTTGATATAGCCGCCGGGAGCGTCGTGGTCGGCATTGGCAAAGATGCGAATGAAGGGATAGTCGGCATCTTCCAGTGCACAAACCTGGCAGAAGCCATCTTTGTATGTATGAGGAGGAATTACCACTTCACCATTATTGGAGAAATAAGCAGTTTCTTCATCATAGGTGCCATCGCAACGCATTTCAGCCTGCACCACAACTGTTCCATGAGTAGGAATGAATGTTGGGAAGTAATCCTCTTCTTCACCGTTATCAAGGTTTTGGAACCAGCGAATGACACTTTGGTCGCCATTGAGGCGATAGCATAGCGAGCCGCTTTCCAGTTCAAAGTCTCCAATACGTTGTGCCTGTGTGCCATACATACTGAAGCAGTTAGTTATGATGGCGTTGTCGTGACGGAAAGCATATTTGTCATCGCCCTGAATGCCGGAAGCAGTTGCAGAGGTCCAGCAATTGCTGATGACAGCACCATTGTTGCCAAGCCAACCAATCAGGGCAGCACTTTCTGCACTTCCCGAAATGGAGCCTGTACTATAACAGTTCTCAACTGTCAATTTGGCAATGCTTTGGGAGTTGGCCCCCAAAATGGCACCAGCACAAGTGGTGAGGCCACTGACATTACCTTCGAAGCCAAGGTTACGCAGTAGCACGTTTCCTTGCAGGCCGCAGCCGCCAATAAGGGCTGTTCCCTTGGCACCTGTCAGATAGCAATTCTCGTCGAGACGCAGGTTCTCTATTGTAGAACCACCTCGAATAAAGTTAAAGAAGCCAGACCAATCGTGATCGACTCCATCCATCACAAGATTACTGATTGTGTGATACTGTCCGTCGAAATGGCCAAGGAAAGGAGTAGCAAGCGAGCCGATTCCGGCAAAATACTCTCCATCCATATCTATGTCATTATCCATGACAACCTCAAGGTTCTCATAACCTGCTGCCACATATTCAGCCAACCATTGCAGTTGAAGTGGTGTGCTCATGTGCAACACACCGTCCACAGGTGTCACAAATTTGTCGTTGAAAGCTCCGCAAACGGTGCAATAGAAGTCGCCATCTTCGAATGTATGTGGCGGCAGAACGCTGCCCTCGTTTGAGTTGCTATATGTTCCCTCGTCGCCGACGGGAGTACCGTCGCAAAGCAAAGTGCCTTGCATATAGACTTGCAGACTCGTTGCAAACGGAACGGGATAAGCATCTTGTCCGAGAGTCTGATAGAAAGAGATGTTCGACTGGTTGCCATTGAGGTAATAGCAGAGGCGACCGTTTGCCACATCTTCTGTCGTGAAGTCGTGGTCGATGCCTTGTGTAGCACCTTCGGTTCCACTGATATCAAATACATTTATGAATGTACCTGTGAGACGTCCCAATTGGTTTCCGGCATTAAAGCCCGTCACGATACCCAGGTTGATGATGTTCTCTTGGAGGTTTTGTGCGTTATTTCCATAGTAACCAGCAACGACGCCTGCATAGCCGTCGGTGGCTGTACTGGTGATGGCTCCTGTGTTGACAATATTGCGAATGCGCCATGTTGGAGCATTGCCAGTTTGACCGCCTACCAGGGCAGCTGCATCTGTACCGCCTTCAGCCGTCACGTTAGCCTCGTTGACGATGTTCTCCAAGGTGATGAGACCCGTATTGCCTTGGCTGCAACCTGCAATGGCTCCCACTTGATGATGCCCAGTAAAGGAGCAGCTCTTATCTATAATAAGGTTACATACACGCGTATTACTGTCCGAATTGCCACGCAAGTAACCGAAGAGTCCCTGAATGTTTTCTGTCGGACGATTGATGACAAGGTTCTTGATTCTGTGTCCTTGTCCGTCAAAGGTGCCACGCCAGCGCAGGTCAACGTTCTTTGCAATAGGTGTGTGTTCAATGCCTTGCATGTCGATATCGTTCATCAGGCGTGCGCACAAATCGTTCTTTCCTATATTGACCATTGCAGAGAACCATTCCAATTGGTATCCGTCGCTAATCTCATAGAATCCGTCTTCTGCTTGCTCTACATAATTGAGGTCGAGTGCACCGCAGATGTTGCAGATGCCATGCTCGAAGTCGTGCGAGCCAATCAGGCACGATGGCGGTTCAGCCTCGCGGAAGAACCAGAAGCTCTTGTGGTTGGTTCCTATTGCTGCCATGTACGACTGAACAATCTTGTTGTCCTCGTGCCAGTTCATGGCAAAACAGGCAGAACTGTTGAAGGCAAGATTAACGTGGTTGGAACTCGTCATGCCGAAGCAATCGGTGCCTTCGCTTGGGGCAGACATGATGAAAATCTCAACAGGTTCTGTTCCCATGTTCACCGCCACATTGGCAGACTCTGCTACAGCCTGGATGTAACGTTTGCTGTAGAGGTTCTGGACATAATAGCAGCCCTCATTTCCTGTTGGAATGAAACGCCAATAGGAATAGGTGTCCAATCCTACGTTGCATTGCAGGATTTCCTTCCCCGTGTCCTTCATGTACGCGTCATGATTGTTACGCGAGGAAATGGTGTAGTACTGGTTCTTGTCAATGTCAAGACCCATGGCGGATGCCAAGCTTAGCAATGGCATCAGCAATAAAAGTAAAGTCCTCTTCATAATGATGTTATTAAAGGTTATTAAATAAAGTTTTGCCAGTTATGATTGTAGTTAAATAGGAAATTCTTGATGCTTTCTGTTTGCTCTCGTGGTGTTGGGCAAATCCACACGAGGTTTTCGATAAATCCACACGAGGATTTTAGCGAATCCACACGAGGTTATTTATCATTTGTTGTTGATTGCATGTCGATGAGCAACTTTCTTGCCGTTCCGTATATAGATTCCAGGATGCCCTACATCATTTAGTAAACGGCCTTGCAGATCAATCCATTTACCATTTGACGATTTACTATTTACTGTTTTTTGAGGGTGAAGGTCGGTTATTCCTGTGATGATGTCATCCGGCACAACGGCGAGCGTCCAAAAAGAACGATGGTTTGTTCCGGCTGCGGCGGCATACGTCTGGACATAGCAGTTTGCCTGATTGCTCTCGGCACGCAGGTTGAGTCCGATAGTGCCGGATGAGAAGTCGTGTGGCGTGACTGAGGTGCAGGCAAAGCCATACCTGCCGCCTTCGTTCGTTTGGGCTGCCACGTAATATTCTGCGCTCTGATTGCCCATGCTGATCATCTGTCCGGAAGACTTGGTATAGCCTTGTATGTAACGACCTGTCACGAGGTTGCGGACATAATAACATTGGGCGTTATCGGTCGGTTCGAATATCCAATAGGCCGCATCGCTTGTGCTTCCCTCGCAAGTTATGCGGTTGTCGCTCTCCACATTATCAACCATATAAGCAGGTGTGCCCGAGAAATTGCGGATGGTATATGCGTGGTCTTTCAGAGGCCAGTCAGAAGCTGTTGGGTCATCGTCGTGGTTGCCTGGATAATATGGTGTGGGGTCGAAGGTGTTATCACGAATCTGACGGATCTGTTCGGGCGTGAGAAGGCCCTTGAAGAACCAGGCATCATCGATGTAACCCTTGAAGTAGCTCTTGCCCGTCTTGTGTCCTCCGATGCGGAAACCGCCGGTGCAGGTCTCGAAAGAACCTGTCGAAACAGTGCAGTCGCGCTCTCCATTTATGAAATATGTAAGGCTCTGGCTGACGGGATCACACACGATGGCGACATGTTGCCAAGTGCCCGGCTGGAGGGAACCCACGTTTGCCCGATGCTGACTGCCGCTCAGGAAGCTGTTGTAGAAGAATGATGGTGTGCCGCCACCAACGGGAGCTTCTGCTCGGGCATACAGATAGATGCGTCCCGTGCCTGCATTATCTTTCTGAGCAAGAATGATTTCGTCGCGGACATAAATGCCGTCTTCTGTCTGATTGCTGGCATTGGGAGCCGCAGTATTCTCGTCGTAAACCCACGCGCAAAAGGTGGTCTGCGTTACTCCTGTGTCGAAAATGCCTGTTGTGTTCAAGTCGAGATACTGGGCATTACCATTGAGGTGGAGTGCGCGACCGAGTTTTCCCGTTCCGAACGTAATGCCGTTGGAACTAGGAGTAAGTACGTACTTGGAAGGCGAAGCGTCGTCCGTGTTGTCGTCAAAAGGGTAATGGAAGATAAGTTCGGTCTTGGTCTCGGGAATATCGTCGGGTACATTCAGGCCGACACTCTTTGCCCAAGTGTTCCAGAGACTCTTCATCTCACGCACCTTCTCGGGGTGTTCGGCTGCTACATTATTGGTCTCGGAGAGGTCGTGAGCGAGGTCGAAGAGTTGCCAGCCACCATTGGCAAGGGCCGTAAGCCGCCAGTTTCCCTTGCGGACGGCTTTTCCTCTCTCGTGTTCCCAATACAGAGTGCGCTCATCATCCCAGCTCTCCTTGTCCTGCAACAACGGAAGGAAACTCCGGGCTTCGTTGCACATCGGCTTGATACTGTTGCCGTTATAGAAAGACGGATAAGTCGCGCCGGCAAGTTCCAAGCAAGTAGGCATCACATCAAGGAAGGTGCAAGGCTGCGACATAATCGTTCCTTCCTTTTCCTCGGCCATTCCTGCGGGCCAATGAACTATGGTTGGTGCTGCCGTTCCACCGTGGAACTGCGTCGTCTTCCAGTATCGGTAAGGCGTATTGACTGCTCCTGCCCAACCGGTATGAAGATAGTTGTAGGTGAGCTGACTACCTGGTGTCGGAGAGTTTCGCACTACCATTTGCCCATCGCGAGTGCGGTCGTGACGGTCGAAGTCACCGATTGTGTAGTTCTCAGACGAGGCTCCATTGTCGGAAGTAAAGATGATGAGGGTATTGTCGAAGATGCCTCTGCGCTTCAGCTCCGCGATGATGCGACCGATATTCTGGTCCACACAATCAATCATGGCTGCATGTACCTCCATGTTTGCCGACTGAAAAGCCTTGTTTGTCTCGTCCTTCCACTTGCGTCCGGAAGCATTCGTGGCGACAGGCATCTCGTCGGAATTGATAAGACCAAGTTGCAGCATACGCTGGTAGCGACGCTCGCGAAGCACATCCCAGCCGTCGTCGAACTTGCCTTTATACTTCGCGATGTCCTGAGGCTTTGCCTGAACGGGCCAATGCGGCTCTTGAAAAGCGACATACATGAAGAAAGGTTTGCCGTCCGAGGTCATTTCATCCATCATGTCTATCGCTTTGTCTGCCACGAAATCAGCATAGTAGAAGTCCTCGGGAATGCTTTCCGTAAAGATAGGCTCCTCGTTATGAACAAGCGAGAAGGGGTCGAAGTGATCGGTCACGCCCCAAATAGTTCCCCAATGTTGGTCGAATCCTCGGTTGCAGGGATAGGTCTCGATGGGGGCAAAAGGACGGTTGTTGAAGGTGCTTTGATGGGAAAGCCACTTCATCTGGTCTGCGTTGTTGCCGATGCCTTTAGTGAGCGAGAGGTGCCATTTGCCGCTCATTCCGGTGTGATAACCCGCTTCGCGAAGCACTTCGGGAATCGTCACGCAGTCGCGTGTCAGGCTTTGTCCCATGCCGGTAATGCCTACGGTTTGTGCGTAGCGACCCGTCATGAGCTGAGCTCGCGAGGGACAACTGCGGCCGGAGTTGTAGAACTGGGTGAAACGCATACCCGAAGCGGCAAGCGCATCAAGGTTAGGACTCTCAACCTCGCCGCCAAAGCAACCGAGGTCGGAATAGCCCATGTCGTCAACAACAATGAGCATGATGTTGGGACGCTGTGTCTGTCCTTGAGCATTAGCAACCAAAGGAAGCAGGGCTGTCAGGGCGCATTGATATTTGTGTCGCATAGTCTGTATTGAAGAATAATGTTATTATTAGTGGCTATTTAAGTTGAGTTTTGAAACTTGATGTGCTTGGTGAGAAAACTTAACATGCTTAGTTGGCAAACTTAACGTGCTTAATTGGCAAACTTAACGTGTTAAGTTGGGCAACTAAGCGTGCCTAGTTTTACAAGCCTTCTCGTATCGTTATAACTTACTATACTTTATACCTTTACTTTATACTCACTTTTTTCCCATTTGCGACATACAGTCCCGGCACGATGAACGAGTTCAG
>JAEEGI010006514.1_pt1 | contig 26329 bp, 18 predicted proteins | sample 8958751 | NCBI WGS metagenome assembly JAEEGI01 (sample SAMN16246545, study PRJNA631951) | gut metagenome | biome: gut microbiome; feature: rumen; material: KS-attached | host: Bos | place: Iran: Karaj | collected 2018-10 | reverse complement strand
GACGGTCGACTACAGCCAGGAATGGCCGCAGCTCTTCGACGAGGTCTGGCGCGCCTTCCGCGACGGCTACTACCTGGAAAATATGCACGGACGCGACTGGAAGGCCGTCAAGGCAAAATATGAAGTTCTGATTCCGTACGCCAAGACGCGGCTGGACGTGAACTATGTCATCGGCGAGATGATCTCCGAAGTCGCCAGCGGCCATGCCTATGTCACCGCGCCCGACGACTATCCGAAGCCGGCGCGCATCCCGATGGGCCTGCTGGGCGCCGAACTCTCCAGGGTCAAGGACGGCTACCGCATCGACCGCATCCTCCAGGGCGCGACCTACCGGCCGGAACTCCGTTCCCCGCTCCAGGAGCCCGGTCTCGGCGTGAAGGAAGGCGATGTCATCACCGCCATCGACGGCGTGTCCCTCAAGGACGTGGACAACGTGTACAAGCTCCTCGTGGGCAAGGCCGAGGTCCTCACCGAGCTCACCGTCGGCGGCAAGAAGGTGGTCGTCAAGCCCATCGCCGACGAATACCCGCTCTACCACTACGAGTGGATCCTGAAGAACATCAAGACCGTGGAAGAGAAGTCCGGCGGCAAGGTGGGCTACATCTACATCCCGGACATGGGCGCCGAGGGCCTGAACGAATGGGCCCGGTACTACTATCCGCAGCTGGACAAGGAAGCCCTCATCATCGACGACCGCGAGAACGGCGGCGGCAATGTCTCCCCGATGATCATCGAGCGCCTGCAGCGCGAGGTGTACCGGATGACGATGCGCCGCGGCTCCACCCTCACCGGAACCGTGCCCGAGGGCACGCACACCGGTCCGAAGGTGCTCCTGATCAACAAGTACTCCGCCTCCGACGGCGACCTCTTCCCGTGGAGCTTCAAGGCCAACAACCTGGGCACCGTCATCGGCACGCGCACCTGGGGCGGCATCGTGGGCATCAGCGGCTCCCTGCCGTACATGGACGGCACCGACGTCCGCGTCCCGTTCTTCACGAACTATGACGCGAAGACCGGCCAGTGGATCGTCGAGAACCACGGCGTGGATCCGGACATCCTCCTGGACAACGACCCCATCCGCGAGCAGGCCGGCGAGGACCAGCAGCTCCTCAAGGCCATCGAGGTGGCCCTCGAGCAGATCAAGGACCGCAAGCCGCTCCCGGGCGTCCCGGCCCCGAGAACCTTCAAGGATCTGGGACTCGAGCAGCTGCCGTAGCCCGTTTTCACAGACAAGGATAACGTTTTTTCAAAGGATTTGCGTATTTTTGCAGACCCTAACCGATACGACATGGAAGAATTGCAGAAGAAAAGAATGCTGTCCGGCATCCAGCCCAGCGGTGACCTTCATCTCGGGAACTATCTCGGGGCCATCAAGAACTGGGCGGACCGGGTGAACGACTATGAATGTTTCTACTTCATGGCCGATCTCCATACCATCACCGTCCGGCAGGATCCGGCCGAGCTCCGCAAGCGCTCGATCAACCAGCTGGCCCAGTACATCGCCTGCGGCCTGGACCCGGAGCAGAACGTGCTCTTCCTCCAGTCGCACGTGCCCGCCCACAGCCAGCTCGCCTGGGTGCTGAACTGCTACACGATGTTCGGGGAACTGTCCCGCATGACCCAGTTCAAGGACAAGTCGGCCAAATACGAGAACAACATCAACGCCGGCCTGTTCACCTACCCGGTCCTGATGGCGGCCGACATCCTGCTGTACCAGCCCGATTTCGTGCCGGTCGGAGAAGACCAGAAACAGCACGTGGAGATCTGCCGCGACATCGCCCAGCGTTTCAACAGCATCTACGGCGACGTGTTCAAGATTCCCGAGCCGCTGATCGCCAAGACCGGCGCCCGGATCTACGGCCTGTCCACCCCGGGCGACAAGATGAGCAAATCCGTCCCCGACGGCTGCGTCTTCCTGATGGACTCCCCCGACGACATCCGCCGGAAGTTCAAGCGGGCCGTCACCGATTCGGACCGCGAGAACTGTGTCCGGTATGACAAGGAGAACAAGCCCGGCGTCGCCAACCTGATGAACATCTACGCCACCCTCACCGGCAAGACCATTCCCGAGATCGAGGCGGAATTCGCCGGCCAGGGCTACGGCGTCTTCAAACCCGCCGTCGGCGAAGCCGTGGTGGAGGCCCTCCGCCCCATCCGCGAAGAAGCCGAACGCCTCATGAAGGACAAGGCCTACCTCAACGAGGTATACCTGAAGGGGGCCGAAAAGGCTTCCTACGTGGCCAACAAGACCCTTCGGAAGGTGTACAAGAAAGTAGGTTTCTACCAGATCTAAAACCAAAAGCGGCGCTCGGATGAGCGCCGCTTTTTTGTCATTTCCTGAGCCGCAGGGAATTCGTCACCACGCAGACGCTCGAGAGCGCCATGCAGGCCGCGGCGACCATCGGATTCAGAAGGAATCCGGTGAAGGGATACAGGATGCCCGCGGCGACGGGAACAGCCAGGATGTTGTAGATGAAGGCCCAGAAGAGGTTCTCCCGGATGACGGCCGTCGTCCGGCGGGAGAGCCGGACCAGGTCGCGGAGCTTCGACAGGTCGGAGGAGACGATGGTCACCTGAGCCGTGTCGATGGCGATGTCGCTTCCCTGCCCCATGGCGATGCCGAGGTCCGCCTGCGCGAGGGCGGCGCTGTCGTTGATGCCGTCGCCGACCATCGCGACGCGCTTCCCGGCGGCCTGCAGCTGCCGGACGTAATCGGCCTTGTCCTGCGGCAGGACGTTCGCTTTCACATGCTGGATGCCCGTAGCCTCGGCGATGTGCCGGGCGGCCACCTCGTTGTCGCCGGTGAGCATGTGGATCTCGATGCCGTCGGCCTGGAGGGCCTTGACGGCCTGGATCGAGGTATCCTTCAAATCATCAGACAACGCCAGGACGGCATAGACTTTTACCTTGTCGAACAGGAGCGTCACGGAATAGCCCGCGTCCATCCAGGGGCCGATGCTGTCGGCCACCATCGGATTCGTCGCCTCGGGGACGCTTCCCAGGACTTCCTTCAGCAGTTCCAGGTTGCCCACGTAGTAGCGGGTTCCCCGGACCGTGCCGCTGATTCCCTTGCCCAGAACGGCCTGGAAGTCTTCCACGGGCAGTTCCTCGCAGCCGCGCAGGGAGTCGCAGACCGCGAGGGCGAGCGGATGGTCCGACCGGTGCTCCAGCGAGTACAGGACGTCGCGGAGATTGAGTTCCGCCGGGTCGTCCTCCGTCGTGATGGACGGGTCCCAGACCGATTCCACCACGGACGGTTTCCCCTCCGTCAGGGTGCCGGTCTTGTCCATGACCATCGCCCGGACCTTCCGGGCCACCTGCAGGCTCTCGGCGTCCTTGATGAGGATGCCCTTGGAAGCGCCGTTGCCGATGCCGGCGATGATGGCTGTCGGCGTCGCGAGACCCAGGGAGCACGGGCAGGCGATCACGAGCACCGTGACCATGGCCAGCAGGCCCAGGGTCACTTCCCCGCACAGGATCCAGATCAGGAGCGTCAGCACGGAAAGGCCGATGATCACGGGCACGAAGATGGCCGCAATGCGGTCCACGGCCTTCTGGATCGGGGCCTTGGAGCCCTGCGCGTCCCGCACCATCCGGATGATGCCGGACAGGAGGGTGTCCCCGCCCACTTTCTCCACCCGGACCGTCAGGGCGCCGTGCTGGTTGATGGTGCCGGCATAGACCCGGGCCCCGGCCTGCTTGAGCGCGGGCACCGGTTCGCCGGTGAGCATGCTCTCATCGACATAGGAGGAGCCTTCCGTCACCACGCCGTCCACGGAGAGGCGCTCGCCGGGCTTCACCAGGAGCGTTTCGCCGGGCCGGGCGGCCGTTTCCTTCGCCTGCAGGCCCATCAGCCCCCGGATGGCGGCGGTGGTGCTGTGCTTCGCCCGCTCTTCCAGCAGGCGGCCGATGAGGATGAAGGCGACGATCATCGTCGCCGATTCGAAGTACAGATGGGCCTCCAGCCCCTGCGAGGTCCAGACCTGCGGGAACAGGAGGTTGAAAACGCTGAACAGGTAGGAGATGGACACCGAAAGGGCCACGAGCGTGTCCATGTTCGCGCTGCCGTGGCGCACGGCGCTGAAGCCGGCCTTGAAGAAGCGGCGGCCGCACCAGAAGACGACCGGCGTCGCCAGGGCCCACAGGACGAATCCCTTGCCCGGGAAATCCTGGAAACCCATGCTGAGCAGCATCACGAGCGCCGCCAGCACGCAGGCGAGAACCGTATCTTTCTGCAGGGATTTGTAGGCGTCCTGCCGGGCTATCTCGGCTTCCGAGTCCGCCTCGTCGTCCGAGCCGTCCACGAGGAGCTCGTAGCCGGCGTCCCGGACCGCCTTCTGCAGGGCGGCGGGCGACGTCTGGCCCGGGTCATAGTCGACCTGGGCGGTGTTCGACGCCAGGGAAACGCTCACCCCGCTCACGCCGGGGCAGGCCTTGAGGGTATTCTCCACGCGCGCGACGCAGGCCGCGCATCCCATCCCCTGGACGGGGAAATTTCTTCTCTTGATGCCCATGATCCTAGAATCTTTCCATAATAACACTCAAAGATACGCAAATTTATGCGTATTTTTGTGGAAACAACCGGCTGCGCCCATGAAAAAGTTCGTCCTCACCACCCTGGCGGTCCTCGTTTCCGCCGCCCTGTCCGCCCAAGTCTATACCGAGGCCTCCGACCTCACCCTCATCGGCAAGATCATCGACACGCCCAACCCCTACCACCGCGTGGACACGGTGCAATACAAGGGCTTCACCAAGGGGGAGAACCTGCAAGTCCGCTGCCCGGCCGGCATCGCCGTCCTGTTCCGGACGGACTCCCCTTCCATCACCGTCCAGGCCACCGGCGACTTCTCCTACCAGGCGAACAACACGATGCGCCTCGCCTCCCACGGCTTTGACCTGTACATCCGGAAAGACGGCGAATGGCTCTGGGCCGCCGCCTGCTGCCCCGCGCCCCGGAATCCGCAGGCGCCCATGGACCTCATCAAGAACATGGCCCCGGGCGTCAAGGAATGCCTCCTGTACCTGCCCATCTACAGCGAGCTGACCTCCGTCAAGATCGGCGTGGAAGAAGGACGGATGCTGGTCCCGATGGAATCCCCCTTCCGGCACCGCGTCGCCATCTTCGGATCCAGCTACACGCACGGCATCTCCACGAGCCGCGCCGGCATGTCCTACCCCGACCAGTTCACCCGCCACACGGGCATCCAGATGCTCTCCCTGGGCTGCAGCGGCAACTGCAAGATGCAGCCGTACTTCGCCGCCGTCCTGGAGGATGTCGATGCCGACGCCTTCGTCTTCGACGCCTTCTCCAACCCGAATGCGAAGATGATCGAGGAGCGCCTCTTCCCCTTCATCGAGCGCCTGCAGGCCGCCCATCCGGGCAAGCCCCTGATCTTCCAGCAGACCATCCGCCGGGAACGCCGGAACTTCGACACGGCTGTCGAGGCCACGGAATCCGCCAAGCAGCACATGGCCGACAGCCTGATGAAGATCGCCGTGAAGCGGTACAAGGACGTCTACTATATCAAACCGTCCGCCTCGACCCCCTTGCAGGAGTCTTCGGTGGACGGTATCCATCCCGATGACTACGGGTATTACTGCTGGTCGCGCTCCATCGAGAAGCCGCTGCTGCGGATCCTGAGGAAATACGGACTTCGTTAGGTCAACGGACCTCTACGGAGGCTTGTGAACGGATGTCGGCGGAAGAGGCGCCGACCCCCAGGGTGAAGGTACCCGGAGTCACCACCCAGCCGTGCTCTGCTGTCTCATAATGGGCGAAATCGCCCCTTGACAGGTGGAGGGTCACTTCGATAGTTGCGCCCTTCCGCAGGAACACTTTCCGATAGGCTTTGAGTTCCCGGACAGGCCGGGGAACGGCCGGATGGTCCTCTCCCACATACAGCTGGACGGTCTCAGCGGCATCGGCCTTCCCTGTATTGGAAAGCCCCAGGGTTACATCGAATCCGTCTCCGGAGGGAGTCACCGTAAGGGGGCCGTACCGGAACTCGGAATAGGTCAGGCCGAAGCCGAAAGGAAACAGTCCCTCATAGCCCCGGTAACCCACGAAAACGCCCTCACCATACACGGAAGGACTGACGGTATGTCCCCGCTTGGTCAACGGTGCGGCCGGCAGATAGTAGGGCTGAGAAGGATTGTCTTCCAGATGCAGCGGGAAGCTGACCGGAAGCCGTCCCGAAGGGGATATCTTTCCGTAGAGAATCTCCGCCAGCGCCTTTCCACCTTCCTGTCCCGGATACCAGGCCCAGAGAAGGGCATCCACCCGGTCGATCCAACGGGAGACGTCTGCTGCACCGCCGGCGTTCACGACGACAATCACTTTCCGGCCGCTTTGCAACGCTGCCTCAATCAGGTCGTCCTGCCCCTCGGGAAGGGTGAAAGTACGGTCGTGGTCTTCCTTCTCCGTCGTCTTATCAAAGCCCACGGCAACAATCTCCACATCAGACTTCTCGGAAAGCCGGCCGGCGAGGGCCTCCTGCAGGGAGACGGAATAGAGCGGACTCACCGCCCCACTGCCGCCCCCACAAGGGATTACATCGGCCTGGGGACCGGTCAGGAGCACTTTCTGCTTCTTCCGTAGCGGAAGTACACCGTCGTTCTTCAGCAGGACGACGCTTTCGCAGGCCGTCCGATACGCGACCTCCCGGGAGTAAGGGTTATCCTCCGGAATGCTGGAGTCCAGCTGGGGACGGTCCAGGAACCCGAAGGCGATGAGCGTCCGGAGGATCCGGACCACCTTCGCATCCAGCTCGGCCTCCGTGACGATTCCCTTCTCGAACAGAGGTTTCAGCGTCTCTTCATTCATGCAGAAACCGCGGGGCATCTCCAAGTCCACACCGTCCTGCATCACCAGCACAGGTGAATACGTCGATGTCCAGTCCGACATCGTGAACCCCTCGAAATGCCAGTCTTCGCGGAGCGTCTTCCCGATCAGGTAGGGATTCTCCGCAGAATGAACGCCGTTGACCAGGTTGTAGCTCGTCATAACGGAACCGACGCCGGCTTCGACGGCCGCCTTGAAGGCCGGGAAATAGATTTCGTTGATGGTCCGTTCGTCCGCGACGGAATTCGTATGATGCCGGTTATACTCCTGGTTGTTCAGGGCGAAATGCTTTACCGTCGCCATCACGCCCTGCGACTGGACGCCCTCGATGTAGGCAGCGGCCGTCCGGGCGGCAAGAAGCGGGTCCTCCCCGAAATACTCGAAGTTCCTCCCGCAGAGCGGACTCCGGCAGATGTTCACGCCGGGACCCAGCAGGACGTGAACCCCGCGAGCGCGGGCATCCTGTCCCAGAGCGGTGCCCATCTCCCTGACCAGCGCGGGATTCCAGGTCGCCGCCGCGGCCACCCCGGAAGCATACAGGGTGCTCCGGGTGTCGTTCCGGACCCCCTGCGGTCCGTCCGCCAGCCGGATTTCCGGGATGCCCAGCCGCCGGACTGGGCCCAGATGGAAACCGTCCCGGGAACCGCCCACGAAGGCGATCTTTTCTTCCAGGGTCATTTCCCTCACGAGTGCCTCCGCCCGCTCCTGGCAAGCATCGGTGATTTCCTGCGCACCCAGCGGCAGGGCGGCCAGCAAAGCCAGCAGACAGCATTTTCCTTTCATCGGATTCCGTACTTTTTCAGGATTCTCAAAACAGGTTTCTTGATGGAACGGGCCCACAGGGTATACCCATAGTCACCCGGATGCGTACCGTCCACGGACGTGTAGTGGTCCGGAGAGGTCGCGTTGGTCGTCGTGATGAAATACACGTCCTTGTACTTCCGGCAGGCCTCCTTCATCAACCGGGCCGCCAGTTCCATGCGCTCCTGCTCATACTTGTCGGCGGCGGTGTTGAAGTTCCGCCTTTCGCGGTAGATCGTCTGTTGGAAGATCAGCGGCTTCCCCGGATGGGCGGCCTGGATGGCCTCGATGAACGGAAACAGCCGCTGCCGGATCTCCTCCGGTGACGGATTGGAGAACGTGTCAAAAAGGAACGCATCCACTTCCGGCGCTTCCGCCAGGGCGGCGGCGAAATAGTCCTGCAGCCGGCAGCGGCCGCTCACGCCCAGGTTGAGGAACTGGATGCCCGTCTCGCGGGACAGGATGGACGCATAGGCCATCCCGGCCTTGGACGTGGACGCTCCCTGGGTGAAGCTGGACCCGAAGACGGCCACCCGGTGCCGGAACGGCCGTTCCAGCGCTTCCAACATCCTGCCTTCCTCCACGCCGACCTGGATGGAAGCCACCTCGCTCCGCAGGGGCAGATACAGGAGACACTCCTTCATGGTTCCGTCCATATCCTGGATCAGATTGACCGGCTTGTCCAGGCTGTTGTCGTTCTGCAGGCCGGCTGCGGCCCAGAGCCACTTGCCGTCCTTCTTGATGTACAGGTCGAACCCCCTGCCGGCAAATCCGGTGGTGCCACCGCCGAAATAGGGACGAACATACTTCGGCAGCACCCGGATGGACGGGCTGTCCGTCCGGAACGCGATGGCGATGCCGGACGCCTCCATCAGGAGATTGACCTCCCCCGGCGTAAACCCGTGATAACGTGCCGTATCCATCCGGTGATAGGGATTCGGCGTATCCGGGAACACCTTCCCGGTGACGGTCAGTTCCGTCGCCTCCACGTAACGGTATTCCTGCCCCTGGAGGCTTATCGCCCCCAGGAGGCAGGACACCGTCAGGATTATTCTGAGGCTTATTCTTTCAACCATCATTTATTCGATGGTCACTTTGCGGAGCGTGTATCTCCAGTCGAAGAAATAGAAGACCTTGCTGTTCTGCGGATCGAAGATGATGTCCTGTGGCGTACTGGTAATCTGCACCATTGCACCACTCGCCGTGGTATAGGACGATCCGCCGCCCAAAATCGTCGTGACGGTCGCATCCGACCATCCGGAACTGCCCTTCGTAATCCGCCGGATTGCATAGGAATCAAGCATATAAATGGCGCCGTCGGGGCCGAATACCAGGCCATTCATATTGGCGGAGAAGGTCGCCTTGGCGGGCGAGCCATCCACCAGTTTGGAATAATCGGCAGCCTTGGTTCCCGCACCGATGGACGCGATGACGATCCCTTCCTGTGATATCACATATACCTTGAAGGCCGATGTGGACGAACCCTTGGCCGATCCGACTGTAACGATGACATTCCCATCACCGTCAAAATCAAGCGCGATGGGCCAGTTGGTATCCTCCCCGTGATCGAGCGTCGAGAAATCGAAGAACACGGACTTCGTCCCGGTCGCACCACCTGCGAACTTATAGATCTTGGAATCATTCCGGCTGGCGACAAAGGCATCATTCCCCCAGAAACGCACACACATCGGGCTGTTTCCGACAGATGAAGTGACAGTCGCGACCGCATCGGTATTGGTCGAAGGATTCCAAGTCCTGATTTGCGCATTCCCCTTGTCGATGAAATAGAACAAGCCATCCTTCATCCGTCCCTGCCAAGGAGCGTTCCCTCCCAGGGTCTCTGCATTGGAAACGGCCTTCGTATTCTTGTTGAACTTCCGGAGGACCTTGTTGCCATTCGATTCCGTGAGCAGCAGATTGTCGTTGTCAAGCCAGCAAAGGCCACGGACCTGATTGAATTTGGCCGCGGTCCCAGTCCCTTCAACCGTTCCGTTGGAGCCATCCGTCCCTGCGACGACTTCGGCACTGTACCTAGTCAGGGTAATTGCCGGCATCGGCTTGATGTGGGCACGCTCGATGACGATGTTGCTGGCATTGCGCTCCGTACCGGGAACGGTCGTGTTGTCGGCAAAAGTCATCTTCACGTTCAGTTTCGGATAGGAATGGTCATCCATCGGACCGACCGGGAGCGGAATATAGGCAACCAGCCCACCTTCAGCAGTACGCTGGGCGGCCGTCGCGTTTGCGATATTCACCGTAACCTTATAAGTTCCGGTGTGAGAATACGCCTGCACGTACGGTGCATCGGCGACAAAGCCTCCTTGGGCAGTCTCCCAGCCGATGGTCTTGTTCATCGTGGACGTGATCTTGTAAGTGACCTTGCCATCCGCCAGTTCCGCGGCATCGACGACCGGGGCGGTAACCACGATTCGGGCCGCCTTGGGAGGGACATTCTTGTAGGTCACCTTGAGCACGCCGCCCAAATGCTTGAACTCCAACGGTTCTCCTTCTTCGACCTGGGCCAGCATCGGAGCTTCCACATTGCCTTCAAACCACGTATACGTATCCTTCAGGACCACTTTCAGCGATCCGTCCTCCTCCTTGGGATAGGCGCTGGCGCCGGTTCCGGAAATTTTGGCGGGATAGATGGCGAACGAGTTCTGGCCATACACGAGCACGTCCTCCGAAGCGTTTTCAAATTCCACTTCCCCGGCCGAATCGTCACCCGTATATTTGAAAGTGGAATAGCCGTTGGCATTGTTCGAACGGACGACCAGATTGTCATTCTTCTTCCACATGTAGACACCGTCCACGAAGGCGGTCCTGGTATCGGCTTCCGAGAAACGGGCGACCAGCGTCCGGGTCCCTTCCGAAGCGTTCTCATCTGCCGTCCGGGGTTCTTTCCCGCAGGAAACGAAAAGGATGGTGACGGCGGCCATCATGAATAATGCAGTCTGTTTCATAAGCTTCCAATTATTGTTCATCATCCCACCCTCCCTCCGTATCGTTCGTCCATGACTCCAAACCCCGCGAGGAATCGGTAGTCAATGTCGTCGCACAGAAGTTGCCTTCGTGCGTCAGTTCCATGCATTCCGCAAGGGGCTGCTCATACTGTTTTGCTTTCATCATATCGGTTACTGTTTTATGTGATTTTCAATCCAGGGCCAGGTCGACGACCACAGGCCAGTGGTCCGAAACAAAGTATCCATTATACTTGTCGTCGATCACCCGGTAATACGTCGCATCCAGGGCGCCTTTGTAATAGACGTAATCCACGCGGTGATACCACTTGCTCCGCTGATCCGCTTCATAGCTGTATGCGTTGTAAGTCGCGACAGGATCGTGCTTGAACCCCAGCTCCGCCGTACGGTAATAGGCGTCCGTAAACTGCACCTTGAAGTACTCCGTATGGGCGCTCTCGGTCGTCGCGCTGTTCATGTCACCGGTCAGGATGACCGGGTCTCCGGACGGATTCAGCGAAACGGCCCGGTTGCAGATCAGTTCGGCGGACTTGGTCCGGATGGTGACCGCCTCCTCCTCGGAGATGGACGTCCCGGAGCTGGTCACTTCCAGATGGGTGTTGAAATGATAGAACTTCCGTCCCGTCTCCCGGTCCTCCAGACGCACCCAAACACAGACCCGTACCCGGCCCGGATTCGTCGAGACCCATCCGGGATAGGGTGTACTCCATATGTCCGGAGTCGGGGAAAGATAGAACGATCCTTCATCCAGAAGGACATACTTGTCGGTCTTCCAGGCCATGCAGGTTCCTTCCGGGCTGGAATAGAACGTGTATCCGGGAAGCTGCGCCTTCAGATAGTTCTGCTGCGTGGTCGTGCTCTCCTGGAAACCGATGATGTCGAAACCATAGTCCTTTATCAGCTGGACGACGCCGGTTTTCCGGAAATCCCAGCTGCGTTCATCCGTATCCTTGTCCGTGATGAAACGGATGTTGAAAGTACCCACTCTGAGGACCGGTTTGGAGACAACGGGGCCGTTGTCCTCGCCCAGGTACAGTTTGCGGATCTGGCCGGTTCCCTGGTCGGTGATATAGAGAATGGTTCCATTGCCGTTCAAGAGAAGGCCTCCCAACTGACGGAACGTTGCAGACGAGCCCGTTCCGTCCTTGATGGCGCTGATATTCGCAGCCTGAGAGCTGCCGGCGATGGTGGAGACCACCGCGTTCTCATACCCGGCTGAACCTTTCCGGACCCTGCGGATCCGATACCAGTCCGCCACATAGATATCCCCGTTCGGGGCGATGGCGATGTCGGCCAGGTTGGCAGAGAATTTCGCGGTCAGCGGACTTCCTTCGGTGCCGTCGTCAAAGGCTTTTGCATCCAGGATACCGGCAATGGCAGAATAGCTGCCGGTAACAGGGTTCACTTTGAGAAGCTGGCACCCGTTGGTGGCCACGATGAGATTTCCATCGGCATCGAAAGCCATCGCATTCGGCCATTTGCCCAGGTTGATTGTGAGGGAAGGGCTCGCCGTCACATCGCCCCCGGCGTATTTGTAGATGGTGTTCCTATCACGGACAGCCACATAAGCATTGCCGTCGTCATCGAATAAAATGTCCATCACACTCTTGCCATCCCAGTCACTCTGTGCGGCAATCTGGGTAACAGCGTTCGTCCCGGGATCGTAAGTATACACCTTGGCCTTGGCCTTTTCAGCAAACCAGACTTTTCCGTCGTGCTCATTTCCCAGCCAGGGGACGTGGTTGCTGTCGCCGTAGGTGATGGGATCGGACACCGTACCGGAGGCAAGGTCCCAGATGCGGAGCGTCTGGCTCTGCTCCAAGAGGAGCGCCCGCTTGTCAGCCTCCAGCCATACCATGCCACGGAGGGCGCCGAAAACGGCCGTGCTCTTGTCTCCGCCCACTTTTTTGGCCACCGCATTCTGGAGGGGTCCGGTGCCAAAGAGGGTGGAAACGGTATATGGGGCATCGAGGTCAGGATAGGTGATGGCGGCCATAGGTTTGATGTGGCCCCGCTCGATGACGACCCCGCTCGCTGTTCGGGTGGAACCGGAAATCGTGTTGCCGTCACCGTCCACCAGGTAAATGACCACCTTGGGATAGGCGTGCGTGGTGCCCGGGCCCACAGGCAGAGGCACGTAGAACACCCTTTCCGTTTCCGCTCCGGCCGGGAATGTCTGGCCCAGCAGCCCATCTTCACTCTCATAGGCCTGCACATAGGGTTTATCCTCCGCAAAATAGCCTTCCCATCCCTGAATCGGCATTTGCTTGTTGATGGCATACCCCGGCGTCCGCACCATCAACTTGCAGGCCGAAACCGGAATGTTCGACAAGGTCACCTTCAACAGTCCGCCCAGATGCGTGAAGGAAAGGACTTCCCCTTCCCTCACCCGGGCGATCATCGGCGCCTCCACATTGCCTTCCGACCAAGAATAGTTATTCTTCAGATTCAGTGTCAATGTGTTGCCGTCCAACATACAGTTGGAGGCGGCCAGGGAAGGATAGATGGCGAAACCGCCCTCTCCAAACAGGACGGAAGATGTGGACTGGGAGGTCGGTGTAAAAGCCGCCTCACCCGCCGTATCTTCTCCCGCGTACCGGTAATCGATCGTGCTGCCGTCAACGGCAGCCACGCGGATCCGGTCCCCCGTCCGCCAGACATAGGTATCTCCGTCAAAGCCCGTCCTGGTATCCGCAGTGGAAAAGGCTGCATATAGGACAGGACCTTCCGGAGCAGGGACCATCTCCTTTTCCCGGGCACAGGCAGCCAGTAGAAAAAGTACAGAAAGGAAAACAACGCGTTTCATTCCCACTCGCCCTCCTCGTCAATGATGAACCCCTCCGGGCCATTTCCCGCAAGCGGGGACGTACAGAACCCTTCGTCGAAATGGACAGGGATAATCCTGAGCTCAGGTACTTGATAATAACTCTTCTTGTTCATATGCTGTTAAAAATAGAAATCCACGATGATCGGAAGATGGTCCGACGGATGGCAGAAGCCCTTGACCTTGTCATCCCGGACCGGATCCGTATAGCTGTCACGGACGATGCGGGCGTCCGTGATGGAAGAATAGAGATCCGGCGTGCAGAACACGTAGTCATAGCGGGTGTTCTCGATGGTGGACACGATGACCTCTTCCGGGTTCTTGCGCTTGATGATGTCCCAGTAAGGCGTATGCTCATGCATGTAGTCCTGGGCCTGGAACTTGGGGTCGTCTGCCGGCAGTCCGTACAAGGCGTTATCGGTCCGGGAGAGGGAATTGAAATCACCCATCATCAACCAATTCCCTTCCTGGGCGGAGCCGATGGTATGCTTGCAGACGTATTCCACTTCCATCTTGCGGTAGGCGTCTCCGCCGTGGGCCGCCTTGGAGGCCGCCTCGTCTTCTGCGCCGAACGCATACGGGTGAGGCCAGGTATGGAGCGCGACGAAGTTCAGCGTCTGTCCTTCCGCCTCCACCTGTGCCCAGAGAGCGCCGTGGGAGACGACGCTGTCCGGCTCGGCTCCGATAATCTGCGCCATCCCATGGATGGGCGTTCTGGAAGTGATGACCTGCGGATAATTGTCCCGCATACCGCCCACATAGACATAGGAATGGCCGTAACGGGCGGCCAGTTCCGGCCAATGCTCCACCAGGTATTTCTCCTCCAGGGGAAGTTTATCACGTGTTCCGGTATAATAGATGGACCGGGCTTCGCACCAGACGCACACGTCGGGGTGCTGTTCCTTGACCCATTTGACGAAGGCATCGTAATGGTCAACCTGTCCCGACCACATTCCATTCTGGATGTTCCAGAACAAGAGACGGAAAGGCTCCCCGGACGCAGTCCGGGGACCTTTCGGAGCGCAGGCCACCGCCAACAGGATGACCGGCAGCAGCAGATACTTTCTCATCGGATGGAGACTTTTCGGATCAGACAGTTCTGCGCATCGCAGATGTACAGGGTACTCTCGTCATAGACCAGGATACCGTCCACCTCGTTGAACTTCGCATTGAGCCCCTTGCCGTCGGCATAGCCCTTGGTTCCGCCGAGGATGGTCTCCACAGTGCCCTTGGAATAGTCCCCGTTGCCGTCAGGGACCAGTTTCCGGACGCAGTGGTAGGCGGCGTCGCCGACATACAGCGTCCCGTCGGGTGCGAAATCGAATCCCTGACAAGAACGGATGGTCGCCTTCAGGGGGTCGCCATCCCCGTCCTCGCGGGTATCGGATTTCTCTCCGGTGCCCATGATGACGGTCTGCGTGCCGTCCGCGGCGATGGAAATGAGTTTGTACCCATGCTGGACCGAGACAACCAGGTTCCCCTTGGGGTCGAAGCCGATGAAAGCCGGTCCCTCGTCGGGAATCTCCGCGAACACGGTCTTGTCCAGGGTGACCGGATTGAACTTGTACACAATCTTCGCATTGCGGCACGGCACATAGATGTTGCCGTCCTTGTCGATCGCCACGTTCATCGGATTGTTCAGCCCGGTAGCCATGACCTCGTTTTTCTTGTTCGTAGGATTGAAACGGTACAGTTTGCCTTTCGCCTTATCGTTGTACCAGTAGTTGCCGGCGGCGTCGAAGGCACCCTGCCAGACGGCGGCACCAGCTTCGTCGACGGAAGCCTCGGAAGTGACCGTCATGTCCTGGGCGATATGGCGGATCTTGTTGCCGCCACGGTCCGTGAACCAGAGCGTCCCGTCGGCCGCCTTGTTGATGCCGGTCGGCATATAGGTCGCCGCCCCGGTACCGACCCCGTCTATGCACTTGCGGACACCCTGCTGGCCCACGATTGTGGACACAAGATATTCGTGGTCAGGAACTTTCAGATAGTTGAACGGAAGGCCTTCGGCCGAACCGGCCGGCGATTCAACCGCAATGGGATAGGTGCCGGGCTCATGTTCCGGAAGGATGATCAGCAGCCGGTCCTTGTAGGCCTCCAGCACGCGGGCGCGTTCGCCGCCCACCGTCACGATGTTTTCCAGCGGCTCGGCGGAGAAATTCCGGCCCAGGACGGTGACCAGGTCGCCCGGATAACCGTATTTGGGATCCACGGACACCAGGCGGACATCCGTCACGCGGGCCACGTAGGTGTCCTGCTGGCACCCTGTCAACAGGAGCAGCGGGACGAGGATATGGAATATCTTTTTCATACTAGTCAATTTCATACTAGTCAATCAGGATTTCACGAATCGTAAAATGGTTGTACTCAGTAACGATCAGGCGGTTGCCGGAGGGATCCATCCGGAGTTCACCTGGCGATCCGAAGCGGGCCTCGGAACCCACACCGTCCGTCTTCCCGCTTGCACCGGAAGTGCCGGCGACGGTGCTGATCACCGCATCCTCATACCCCTTCTCGCCCCTGGCGATGAGTTTGATAACCTTGAAGGAATCGTCTGCCAAGTAGATGTTGCCCTCCTTGTCCAGGGTCAGAGCGAAAAGGTTGGAGCCGAACTTGGCCGTCAGCGGCTGGCCGGGTTCGCCCGGGTCGTCGGCCTTTCCGGCGCGGATACCGGCGATGACGAACTTCTCTCCGTCAGGCTTGACGCCGATGATCTGGCAGCCGTTGGTGGTCACGATGAGGTTCCCTTCCGGATCGAACTCCATGGCCAGCGGCCCGTCATCGAAGGTAACGAAAGGTTGCAGGGTGGAGAAATCGTCCCCGGTGGCTTTGAAGATGGCTTTGGAGCCGTCACGCACGAGTACGTAGGCATTGCCGGCCGCATCGAAGGCGACATCCATCGGGGATGTGCCAGTGAAGGAAGCGGTTACGACCTCCGCCGCATCGGTCTTGTAGTTGTAGCGGATGATCTTGTTGTTGCCCTTGCTGGCATAGTAGAACCAGTCTCCGTGGACGGAACCGCGCCAACCTGCGTTCGAGATGGACTTGGTTGCGGTGCTGGACGTGACGTTCCAGCTGCCCAGGTCCAGGAAGCGGACGCAGTTGTTGCCGTTGTCCAGGATGAGCAGGCGGCCGTCCGGCAGGAAGCCGACGCCGCGCGGCTGGCGGAACTTCGCCTCCGCCGGACCGCCGTCCACCAGCGTCGTGGCGTCGGCGGCACGTCCGGCCGAACCGGAGAGGGTCTTCACGGTATAAACCTTTTTCTTGGCCACATACAGGAAGGACGGGCCTTCGAAGGTCTTGTCCCCGACCGTCACTACGACCGGATACGCGCCCTTCGGATTCTCCGGGATACGGATGGTCAGTTCGGTGGAAGTCGCACCGATCACATCGGCCTTTGCACCGTTCAGGGTGACGGTGTTTTCCTCGGCAACCGGGCTGAAACACTGGCCGGCCAACACGACGACGTCGCCCGCAGAGCCGGAATTGGGCGTTACGGAGAACACCTCCAACTCGGGTTTCTTGTTGTAGGTGAACATCGGGCCGGTCACTGTCTCCCCGTCCACCGTCACGACGAACGGATACTGTCCCTCCGGATTGTCCGGGAGGATGACCAGGAGCCGGGAATCGTTGGCGGCGACGATTTCCGCCGTCAGGCCGTTGATGGTCACGCTGTTGCGTTCTTTCTTGTTGGAGAACAGGCGGCCGTTGATGGCGATCTGGTCCCCTTCGATACCCGAATTGGGACTGTAGGAGAAGATGGCCATCTTCTCTTCCTCGACGGGTTCGGCATAGCGGAAGCCCAACCCCTCCAGGAGCACGTCGCCGGTCTTCACGGAAACGGGCACTTCACCCAGTTCATGATCGGGCATGACGATATGGATGCGGTCGATGGTGACAGACTTGACCGTCGCCGCGACCCCGTCCACGGACACCGTCACCGGATCTTCGAAACCATAGCCGGAAATGACGGCCTCCGTACCGGGATAGCCCGCCTTAGGAAGCAGGGAAAGGACCTTGGGTGTCGGCTTTACGGGCTCCGATTCCCCCTTGGGCTGGCAGGCGGCGGACAGAAGGGCCGCCCCGGCCAGAAGGATATATGCAAGCGACTTTTTCATAGCTACGGTTCATTGACAGTTACCATCCAAGTGTTTACCACGGGACGTTGGGCCCCATCGGAAGCCCGGTTTCGGAGCTGGTAGATGTTCGCCGAAGGATGTCGGATCACCAGCTGCGCGCTGCCGCCGCCGTCCAGGTTGGAGGCCCAGCTGCAGCCCAAGCTCTTCATAATCTCACCCATCTCCCAGTACAGCATACCGTCGGACCAGAGAGGCTGGCGGCCATCCACAATCATAAAGAAGACGGTGTTCCCGTCGGTGGAATAGCCCACGACATTGCGGGGATGGCGGTTGGTGGAATAGCCGGAGAAATCTCCCGGGACCTCGCCGTTCTGCAGGACGATGACACCGCTTCCGGTGACATCGCGCAGGTCGGGAGCCAGGGTTCGGTAGGTGACCGTATCCCGGATGACGGGTTTCCCGTCGAAGTCCAGTCCGAAGAAGCTGATGGCCTGGTCCGTCAAGGTCGACGAATACACAAAGGTATCCTTGAGCACTCGCCCGTTCCGGTGAATCGGGCCGCGGACCTTATTGTTGGAGGTATCCCAGAAATCGGCGTTCACCACCGCGACGACCCGCTGGCCGGGCTTGTCCACGTACTCGATCATATCGGAAGGGGTTTGGCGGCTTCCGATGACATAGGAATCCAGGTCATAGGGCATCCCCACCTTCATCTTCAGGCCGGGCGTCGTCAGGTCGATCCGGAGGATGAACACGTGCTCCACCTTGGCCAGGGAGGTCTGCAGGTGGATGTCCGTCTCGTCCACGCCGGCGGCGATCAGGAAGGTGGTGTCGTTGTACACGTGGCCGACGGAAGCGGCCTCCGCCACCAGCTTGCCCAGTTCAGTCCTGGGGACATAGCTGGTATCCGGAATGTCCTCCGGTCCGGTCGGAAGCTTCTTGCACCCGCAGACCGCGGTCACCAGCATCAGTACGAATAAATATTTCTTCATAAGGCTGTCCTCCTATTCATCTTGGCCGGAAGCGACCCAAAGCGGGTGCTGCTTCAGCAGTTTGTTCAACGTGAGTTCGCGGGAAGGGATTGGCAGCACCGTGTACTTGTGGTCCACGCCCACCATCTGCTCATACTTGCCGGTCCGCACCAGGTCGAACCAGCGGAAGCCCTCTCCGAACAGTTCCAGGCGGCGCTCCTTCAGCACCGCATCCAGGAAAGCGTCCTCCGTGGAGGGAGCCACATCCCCGAGGCCGCGGAATCGGCGGAGCTCATTGAGCCGGTCGATGCCCCGGGCCAGGCCCTTGCCTTCGGCACTGATCAGGTACATCTCCGCCAGGCGGGTAATGTAGATCGGATCGTGGCCCGCATCGCCCTTGCAGTACTTGTTTACGACATTGTTGCTGCCCTGGATGTCCACAGACACCGTCCGGCGCTTGTCAATGTGCTCGAACATATCCATCGCCTCCTGGGTGGGGCAGAACGTGTAGCTGCCGCCCACCGGAGACTCCTTGGTGTAGTAATACGAACCGATGTTGTAGCTCCCCTCCTCCAGCAGATTGGAGAAGGTGAAAATCTCCTCCCGGTTGGCATTGCCCCGAAAGATGTCCGAGAAGTCGGCGAGTGCGAAACGGCCGCAGGTGATAAGCTGCTCCGCGAGATCGGCCGCCTCTTCCTTTCGGCCCATCGCCAGGTAGGTCCGTGCGAGCAGCGCCTTCGCCGCATCCTTTGACACATAATTCTTCGTCTTGAAGTCCGGAGCCATCTTCATCGCGAGCTGGAACTCGGAGGCGACGAACTCCCAGGCCTGCGCCTCGGGCGTCTGTGCGATGTCCTCGGAGATGATATGGTCCACGATGGGGACGTCCCGCCAGCGGGCGACGATGTTGTAGTAGTACAGGCCGCGGAAGAAGTGGCCGACGCCCAGCATCTCGTCCTTCTTCACGGAATCCGGGAGCTTCTCCACAGACTGGATGAAGTTGTTGATCTGGTACATGCCGGCATAGAAGCCGTTCCAGGGGCCGCCCACGATGGAGAAATCCGGGCCGATTGCGCCCTGGACCACAAGGGCGGGCGTATTGGTGGAAGTGGCGCCCGGACGGATCAGGTCCCCGCCGATGATGTCGAACAGGGCCCAGCCGTTGAACGTCGGCTTGTACTGGGCGATGTTGTATACACCCGTCATCAGCATCTCCGCGTCATCCTCCGTCAGGTTGTCGCTGGCGACGGCGTTATGGGGATACTGGTTCAGATATTTGTCACAGGAGACCAGCGCAAGGGCGGCCGCTGCATACAGGATAATCTTTTTCATCTCGTTCAGAATTTGAGGTTGATACCGAAGGAGAAGGAACGCGGCTGGGGGATCCACATGCAGTCCAGGCCCATCTTGGTCGCGTTCAAGGAAGTGTTCACTTCCGGGTCGAGGAAGCGGAACGGGCTCATCAGCAAGACGTTGTCACCCTGGACATAGACGCGGAGCTTGTCCACGCCAATCCGGCGCGTAAGCGTTTTCGGAAGCGTGTAGCCCAGAGAGACATTCCGCAGACGCAGATAGGAGGCGTCGTGCAGGAAACGCGTGTTCTTGAACATCGTGGAGTTCCAGGTATAGCCATAGATGGCACGAGGCGTGGTGTTCGTCGTGCCAGGGCCGGTCCAACGGGCCAGGGCCTCCGACTCTTGCGCGGGCCAGTTGCCGTTTCCGAGCCGCAGGCCGCCTGTCCAGTACTCGTACAGCTTGGCGCCGTAGGAGAAAGTGAAGAACACGTTGAAATCGAAGCCCTTGTACGTGAATGAATTGTTCAAGCCGCCCGTGAACTTCGGGTTCGGCGAACCAACGAACTGGCTGTCATAGGCGGAACTGATATCCCCGTCCGGCTCCCCGGCCGGACCGCCCACATCCTCGTAGATACAGTCGCCGGCGCGGACGCCGTAGTTTTCATACAGATAGGTCGGGACCTCCTCGTCGTTCTGGTAGATGCCCGTCATCTTGATCATATAGAAACTGCCGACTTCCTCCCCCACTTTCAGGGCGTGGTAGTCATCGGTCCGCAGGATCTCATCATCGCCGATGAGGGACGTGAGCCGGTTCCGTACGAAGGAGATGTTGAAGTCGCCCTTCCAGTGGAAATCGTGCTTGCCCAGGTTGCCGCCCACCGCAAACTCGAGACCCCGGTTCCGCATCGATCCGATGTTACAGGTATAGTTGGTAAAGCCCGTCGTGGCCGCCACCGGCTTGGAATAGAGCAGGTTGCGGGTATCCTTCAAGAAGGCGTCAGCCGTGAATGTGAGCGCTCCGTCGAAGAAGGAGAGGTCGGTACCCACGTCATACTGGTCAGCCTTCTCCCATTCGAGGTCCGGGTTGCCCTGGGTCATCACGGCCAAGCCGTTCTGGTTCATATAGTTGTAACCGCCGTTTGCCAGAGACTGGTATGCGTAGCTGCCGATGCCGCCCTGGTTGCCTGTGGCGCCATAGCTGGCGCGAATCTTCGCATTCGTGCGGTCCCATGTCCAGAAGGGCTCCTCCGAGAGGTTCCAGCCCAGAGAAACCGAAGGGAAGAAGCCGTACCGGTGCTCCGGCGCGAATTTCGACGAGCCGTCTGCGCGGGCATTGACCGTGACCAGATAACGGTTCTTCCAGTTCAGGGTCGTCCGGAACATGAAGGACTGAAGGCCCCAGGTGGACAGGCCGCTGGTCACGTCGGTGAATTCAGCCGCGACCGAGTTCACGTCGAAGGACTTGGACGGAAAACCCTGGCCCTTCTGGTAGGCCGTAGAGTTGTTGTCCAACTGGAAGGATTGGCCCAACATCGCATCCACGGTCAGACCGCCGAAGGCGTGCTTGTAGTCCAGGATGTTGTCCACCACGATGGACGTGAAGTTTTTCCGGGAGTCGATGAGCACGCCTACGGAATTGCCGTACATATGTTGCGCGGAATACTGGACATGGTCCTCCGCCGCCATAAAGTCACCGCCGAAGCTGGTCTTGAAGTGCAGGTCTTTGGTGAAGTTCAGGCGCAGGAAGGCCGTACCGTACATCCGGTAGCTCTTGTTGTACACGTTCTGCTCATTGATGGCCTGCACCAGGTTGTAGTGGAGCAGCTCCGCGTTGATGATGGTGTAGGAACCGTCCGGCTTGAAGGGAGTGTCCCAAGGCCGGTGCTCCAGGCCGTGGGTCAACATCGACGTGCCGATGCTGCCGTCCGGGACGCGGTTGGCGTTGGTATAGCTGAAATTGACCGTCGCGCCGACGGAAAGCCAGGAGCGCACGTCGGAATTCACATTGGCCTTCAAGGAATACTTCTCATACAGGCTGCCGATGCCCACGCCCTCGTTCTGCCGGGCGTTGGCGGAGACATAATAATTGCTGTTCTCGGAGCCGCCCGACACGGAGACGGAGGCGTTCCAGCTCTTGGCGACACGGAACACCATGTCCAGCCAACTGAACTGCGGCTTGCCGGGATATGGGTTTTCCAGGCGGGGAATGGAACTTCCTGTCTGCTGGTTGTAATTGTCAATGGCTTCGTTCTGCACCTCCAGGTACAGGTCGGCATCCGCCACCTTTAGCTTGGACAGGTTGGGCAGATAGCTCAGGCCGAAAGAAGCGTCGGCGGAAAGCTTCGGCGCACCCTTGGCCCCTTTCTTTGTCGTGATGATGATGACGCCGTTCGTTCCGCGGGACCCGTAAATGGCGGCGGAGGCTGCATCCTTGAGGACCTGGACGGACTCGATGTCGGACGGATTGATGTCCGACAGACCGGTGAGGGACTCGCCGCCCCAGGCGCCGGTGTCCCCGGAGGTATTGCTCATAGGAATGCCGTCAATCACGTACAGCGGCTCGTTTCCCGCCGTCAAGGAGCCGATACCGCGGATGCTCACGCGGCTCTTGCCGCCCGGAGTACCGGAAGCGGCCGTCACGTTGACGCCGGGGACCCGGCCCTGCAGCATCGCTTCCGGGCTGATGACCTGGCGTTCCCCTTCCTCGGCCGGCCGATAGGTGGCGATGGCCGACGTGATGTCACGGCGCTGCATGGATCCATAACCCACGACGACGGATTCCTCCAACAGGGTGATATCATCTGAAAGGGTGATTACAAGCCCTTCCGTCCGGGCGCCGAGGGGAAACCGTACATCCTTGTATCCCAGCATATTCACGACCAGGACATCGCCCTTCTCAGCGACGACGGAAAAGGTTCCGCCAAGGCCGCTGGTCGCCGCAGTCGGGGTTCCCTCGACCTGGATGACGGCTCCGATGACAGGGCCGTCCTTGTCCCGGACGACGCCCGAGTAGGTCACGGCCTTCACAGCCGCTTCCTTCCGCACGATCAGGATCATCTTGTCCTTGATCCGGGCTTCGCAGCCCGTCCCATCCAGCAGGAGGAGCAACGCCTGGGAGAGCTTCCTGCCGCTGGGGGTCCGGACCGTCTTCCTGACATCCAGCAGGCTCTCATTGTATGCGATGGAATAGCCGCTCTGCTGTTCCACGACGGCCAGCGCTTCGGAGAGGATCATCCTTTCCCGGGGGAACGTGATGACCGGCTCGTCCTGCGCAGACAATGCGGCCGGGAACAGCAGGCCTACCAGCATACACAGAAGAATGGTAGCTTGTTTCATGTTAATATTGTTAGAATAGGTTAATGCAAGGGTCTGTCAAGGTCAGCGGATGCGGATTCCCTCATCAGTCCGCTCGTATTTCATACCGGGGATAACCGAGCAGATAGCGTCCAGCAGTTCGTCCACAGTCTCACCGTGCACGAAACGGGCTGTGATTTTCTCCCGGTCATACCGGGATGTTGTCAGATAGACGTGAACCCCGTAGCGACGTTGGATCACGCGGATGATCTCATAAATGGATTCCGAGCGAAAACACAGGTTTCCCCCTTCCCAGGACATTGCCTCGGCGGAGTTCACCTTCCCCCGGATGACGGAGCCCGTGGCCCGGTCAAACGCGAAAAACTGCTCCGGCTGCAGTTCGACCCGCCGCTCCGGGGACTGGTTCGGCCAGACCGCGATGGAACCCCGGTTCAGGGTCGCGGTAACCTGCGGGTCGTCGAAATAGGCCTTGACGTTGAAGCGGGTGCCGTGGACACGGACCGTCATATCGGATGTCCGGACCAGGAACGGCTCCGTCTCGCTGGCCGTCACGTCGAAGATGGCCTCACCGCTGAGGTACACGCTGCGCTCCGCCCCGAAACGGTCGGGGCAGATCAGGACGGATTCCGCATTGAGGACGACCTTCGAGCCGTCCGGAAGAAGGACCTCCCGGACTTCTCCCTGCGCCGTCGTATATTCCTGGAGGGCAGCAAGGACGGGTTCTGGCTGTTGGGTCTGGACATACCTGTAAGCGGAATAGGGAACGGCGAATAGGAACAAGGCCGCCGCGACTCCGACCAGCGCCGCTAGCCAACGTGCCTTCCGACGGCGACGCAGGGACAATGAAGCGGCCTCCAACCGGAGGGCATGGTCCATCACGGCCTGAAAGGCCTCTTCTATCTCAGTCTCGGAAACGGAGGAACCGTCCACGCGGTCCCAGCCGGGGAATTTATCTGTGGTCAGCATACACTATTGCGGTTAGTATACACTGTATAGACGCCGGATTGACCGGTCACACCCAAGCCGAATAATAAAAATCGCTCCTACAGGAAGAGCGACAGGCAAGAAGTAAGTTTCCGGAGCTCGCGAAGTGCGGCGTTCAGGTGGTTCTCCACCGTTTTCTTGGTAATGCCCAAGAGCTGGGCAATTTCGGCATTCGAGCGGCCTTCCACCCGGGACATCAGGAAGACCTGGCGCCGTTTCTCGGGCATCTTCTCCACCTGACGGGAGTACTGCCAACTCATTTCCCGGGCGAAGTAATCCTCGTCCAGCGGAGCGGTCTCCTCCTCATACCGGTCGGTCAGCGGAATCTTGACTTGATGGCGTCTCCCATAATCGATAGCGGCATTCCGGCACATCCGGTAAAGGTAGGGTCCAAAGGAGCGGATGTCACACAGGACGCTGCGCATCAGCCAGATCTTGACGAAAATGTTCTGTGAGAGGTCTTTCACATCATCCTCATTTTCGATGAAACCCGCGAGGAAGCATCTGACCTTGGGATAATAATAGCCGAAGAGCTCCCGGAAGGCGTTCTGGTCACCTTCCGAAATGCGTTGGAGCAGTATCGGTTCATCGGTCAGCATCTTCGCAAATGTAGCATAAAAACGGTCGCTCAGTTCCGCCCTTCCGGATGAAGACGCGAAAAAAGTCGACCACCCCCAAGATTTTCCCGATGAACAAATAAACAATCCGGCCGCACGTCCACTCCTTCGGGCAGACTTGCGGCCGGAAAACCGGTGCAGGAATACTCCTTTACTCCGTACGCTCGACGGCTTCAGATGTTTCAGCCGTCTTGTTTTCAGCCTCCCCGACGGCTTCGCGGACCTCCTGGAGGTTCTGCTCGACCTGCGTGGCGTTCTTCAGCTCCTTCTGGGAAGCTTTCACTTCCTTTTTCGCGTCACGGACATTCTGCTTGGTCGCTTTTTCGGCCTTCTTGGACTCGCGGATCTGCTTCTTGGCGGAGCTGATGGCCTTCTGGGAGGCCTTCATACGGGTTTCTTCCTCCTTGAGGAGCCGCTTGGCATCCTTGAGGCTGCGCTCCAGCCCCTTGATCTCATTCTCGGCGAGCTTGAGCTGGGCCTTGTCGGCCGCATCCAGCTTTCCGTCCAGCTTGAGGGATTCCTTCTCGAGCTTCAGGGCCTGCTTCTTGATCTTGATCTCGGCCTCGCGGGCCTTGATGTCCTCCTTCATCGCCTGGATGCGCTTCTTGCTCTGCTCGACATTGGCCTTGCCGGCGTCGATCTGCCGCTCCGCGGCGTTGATGTTGCGGCGGCTTTCCTGCTGCTGCTGCCGGTGGGCGCGCTCGGCGTCGTCCAGCACGTCCTGCTTTTCCTGGACCTGCTGACGGGCCTGCTCAAGAACCTCGGTGTTCTGCGCGAAGGCAGAGATGGAAGCGGCCACGAAGGCCAGGGAGATAAGGGTGATAATCCGTTTCATATGAATGATTCCTGTTACTTGATTTCAGTTGAATGAACAAAAATAAATAATAAATTCATTCAATGCAACACTTCATTATCGGGAGGGGGTTTGGGGGTCTTCCCCCAATCTGCCCCTGAGGGGCAGCCGCGTAGCGGCGGGGGTAACAAAAATGTTGGCCGCTCTAGTCAGAGCGGCCAACATTTTATTGCTCGTCCGGGCCCTGGTCACCGCCCGGGTTTCCGCCGCCCGGCTGGCCGCCGAACGGACCGCCCGGATTGCCGCCGCCGAAGGGACCGCCCTGCGGGCCGCCCTGGAACGGACCCTGAGGACCGCCCTGCTGCTGGGCGCCGGCGCTGGCCTGGTACATCTTCTCGAAGGCCTTGTTCAGCGCGTCGGAGTAGCGCTCGATGTCGGCCATGTTCTGGCTCTTGACGGCCTCCTTGAGGAGGTTGCAGTTGCTCTCGACCTCGCCCTTGATGTCGGCGGGGATCTTGTCGCCGTTCTCCTTCAGGAACTTCTCGGCCTGGAAGGTGAGGGCGTCGGCGTTGTTGATCTTGTCCACGCGCTCCTTCTCGGCCTTGTCGGCGGCCTCGTTGGCCTTCGCCTCATCCCGCATGCGCTGGATTTCGGAGTCGGACAGGCCGGAGGAAGCCTCGATGCGGATGTGCTGCTCCTTACCCGTGGCCTTGTCGGTCGCGGAGACGTTCAGGATACCGTTGGCGTCGATGTCGAAGGCAACCTCGATCTGCGGGATACCGCGCGGAGCCGGGGCGATGCCGTCCAGGTGGAAGACACCGATCTGCT
>JAEEGI010006512.1_pt1 | contig 26338 bp, 21 predicted proteins | sample 8958751 | NCBI WGS metagenome assembly JAEEGI01 (sample SAMN16246545, study PRJNA631951) | gut metagenome | biome: gut microbiome; feature: rumen; material: KS-attached | host: Bos | place: Iran: Karaj | collected 2018-10 | reverse complement strand
GGATAAACGGCAACCAGGGCGCAGCGGCCATTATTCTTCCATTCGCTTCAGGTAACGCACGGTGCCATCGGACTCGGTCCATTCCATTTTGTCGTTGGAAGAGTCCATACGGGCTTTGATAGTGTATTTCTTCCCTTTCTCCGCCTTTTCCTTGATGGTTTCTATGGCTTGCTCCCGGTACCGGTTTACCCAGGCGTCCAGGCTGTCCTGCATGTTCTCTTCCGGTACCAGATTGCTTGGATCCACGATCATATCCGCAGTATTGAAGTCTGGGGTCAAAACCAGAGAATCGCCCTTGAAAGCCCATTCACCACGATATGAGAGCGTCATCTTCAGCCTGCCGGAAAAGAACTTCATCTGAAAGAAAGAAGATGCATAGTCAACCGAAAAGTCATAACCGTGGTTGGCGTGGAAGTCATATTCGTTGGTTTCTTCCCCCAAGGTCAAGACCCATTGGCCCAGCAGTTTTGACCGGGTCAGGGGAATGCCCTTCTTGGTGATATTGCTGACATAATCTTCCAGCTCCTGCTCCGTGATGCCCATCAGGAACTTGTTCTCGTCATTCAACCCTGTCCAATAGTCAATCACTTGAGTCATATAGTTCAGCCGGGATGAAGAAGTATTGATATAGTAGACAACCCTGTTTTCTTGGAATTTCTCTTTCAGGAACGGTAACAGGACGGCAGCAAACTCTTCCTCCGTAACCCACCCGGTACCCATGATTAATTGCATGTACTCTTCGTTGGGAATGGGTCTCTCCCACACCGTCGATTGGTTCACGCCATCCTGAAACCCCTGCCTGAAATGATAGAAACTCTGAACATTGTCCAGGAACGCCATGTTGCCAAGATTCTGCCAGGTGTCAAGGTCGCTGTTGAAAATCTTCTCCTTGGATGTATCGAAGCTGAAATCCGAACGGGAATCTGTCAGAATGCCCGGGACGCTGGAGAGCGTGTCGAACGGCATCATCTCCAGCTGGTCCCTTTGTTTCAGGGCCAAGCGCAGCAATTCGCCATTCCGCTCTTCTTCCTCCTTCATCTTTTTGACGATATCAATGGAATTGTCTATATCATGAATCACCATGATGGCCGTGAGCCGCTGGGCTTGCGCCTTGTTCCTGCGCTCCAGTATTCCACTCAAGACGAAGGTGAGTGCCACACCGATGGCGGTACCCAGGACGGTCACAAAAAAACTGCCCCAGTCAAATCTTCTTTTGGTTTTCTTTTCCATAATGAATACAAAGATACTCTTTTTTCTCGGTCACTTTCGGTCACCTTACGGCAGATTCGGTCACTTTTGGTCACTTTTTTCTTTCAGACCAAAGAACCAAAGAGACCGATAAACAGGAATTAAACTTACTCTTTCTCTCGGAATCAATTCGACAAATCCCGATTCATCGAATACAAACAATCAAAAAACTTTTCCAGTCTTTTCGCCACCTCTTCGAGATGGTCTATCAGGAACTGCCCGTGGTTCATTCCGGGGAACACCTCGACGTGAGTGTCGGGATTGAGGGCGCACAGGTGCCTTGCCTGCGGTTTTGCGACAAAGGCCTCCTTGGTTCCATACCAATAGTAAATATCGGCCCCTTGAATTGACTCCAACTTGTGGGTATAGACATCCTTGTATCCGTCGCGAACCGCCTTTCCCTTGCCGTAGGGCCACACTTTCCTGCATTCATCCAGCAGTACGTCGAAGTAATGTGAATGGAAAACCCACTTCCAGAAACCGGTCCAGTGGTAACAGGTCCAGACATTGAGGCTCTGATAGTAGCGGAGGGGATCCACCAGCCATTTGGGGAGTGGCAGCAGGGGTGCGGCGTCCATGATGGCGTGATCGATGACAATCTCACGGCGCTCAAGCACCCGTGAAAGAATCTTCCCGCCAAGCGACAGCCCGTAAGCGCAATCCAGACGCCCTCCCAGATTCTCCTTAACGTATGCTATAATCTGCCCGGCCTGGTCATCAACCGAAGTAAAGGCCGATTCTTTCCCAAGCATGAAACCGTCAATCCCGACCGCAACGATATGGAATCGGTCTTTCAAGATATCAATCAGCGGCAGGAATAACTCGTAAGATACCCCAAGGCCTGGAATCAGAAGCAGGCTGGGGCTGGCTTTGTCTCCGTAGGTATTGAATGTCATTTCTTTAAAGTAATAAATCGGCCTGTACTCTTTTTATATTCCAGATATTTTTCTCCGAAATCGGCCTCAAGGCGCTTCTCTTCAGAGAGAACCTGAAACATCATCATGCCGGCCACGGCAGCAAAAACCAGAAGAGCCCACCAGTTCCAAAGGGCAACGACAATGCCGGCATAATAAAAATAGGTTCCCGACAGCATAGGATTCCGGGACATTTTATACGGCCCGTCCGTCATCAGGTGTTTGGTCCTGGGCGCAACTTCGTGTCCCATCGCATCAAAAGGATTGCCCTTCCCCACGCGCTTCATATAAACGATACTCCATACGCTGAGCGAGAGCCCGGCAATAGCAATAAGGGCCGATAAATACAGCCGCCCCACGGGAATATCCGAAAGTGCAGGCATCCCGGAAACCAGCCACATCAAAGCTGGAATTCCAGCAATAAAAATGGCAAAGCCAAGAAAGTATCCAAGAATATGTTTCATACCAAAGAAAGTCCAACACTCAAAATTAATCATTATTCTTCAGACTCTCTAGAACTAGATTTTTGGTCGCATTTTCCGTTCATTATTTGAATACACCGAGGGAATACATCAACCACTTGATAGACAAATCATTCGATAGCCTCCAAGAATACACTATTGCCACCGATAAAGCTATATCCGCACGAGGCGCGATAATTTCCCTTATTGAGTGAATATTTTACAGGATTCGTCACTCATTGAGGGATTTTCATTATATTTGCGACAGAAATAAATTGTACTATGATTGACCACACCCTCATAGAGTATATGGAGTCCCTGCTCAGCCAGACTCCAACTGAATTCAGGAGATACGCATACGATGATATCCACTGGGAGAATCGCCTGCTGGGAATCGTAGGCGCCAGAGGCATAGGAAAATCCACTTTGGTGAAGCAGTATATACTCGCCCATAGAGATGAAGGAAAGTATCTATATGCATCTGCCGACCTACTCTATTTTACTTCCCATTCGCTCGTGGATCTGGTCCACGAACTCTATATGGACGGATTTACCCATCTTGTGATAGATGAGATCCACAAGTATCCGGGATGGTCAAGGGAATTGAAGAATATATATGATGCATATCCTGACTTCCACGTTATTTTCACCGGATCTTCCATTTTGGATATTCTCCACGGAGAAGCCGATCTTTCCAGAAGGGCAGTAGTTTATCCAATGTACGGCCTTTCGTTCAGAGAGTATTTAAAGTTGTTCCACAGAATCGATGCTAAGGTGTTTTCTCTGGAAGAGATTCTTGCCCACAAGGTTGAGATCCCCGGCCTGCGTCATCCTAGGCCAGTTTTTGAGCAGTATCTTACAGAGGGATACTACCCCTTTGCATTAGAGCCCGGATTTCCTATCAGGATGCAGCAGGTCATCTCCCAGACGATTGAATCTGACATTGCGCAATTTGCCGACCTTAAAGCAACTACGGCAAGGAAACTCAAACGATTGCTGGCCGTGATAGCAGAATCGGCTCCCTTCAAACCCAACATGTCTTCCCTCGCCACCATAGTCGGAGTAAGTAAAAACAACGTGGCCGATTACCTTATTTATATGGAACGTGCCGGATTTGTTGGGCAACTCAGAGACGCGACAGGAGGCATCCGGGGAATAGGAAAAGTTGATAAGGTATATATCGACAATCCGTCTCTGATGACAGTATTGAGCGGTGGCACCCCGAATCTGGGCAATCTAAGAGAAACTTTTTTTTACAACCAGATGAGAGTTAGAAATGATATCATTAGCTCAAAGGACTCAGACTTTGTCATTGGCAATTATACCTTCGAGGTCGGTGGCAGAAAAAAAGGCCACCGGCAAATCGAAAACATTCCTGACGGATTTGTCGTTAAAGATGATACTGAATTTGGCTATATGAATGTCATTCCGCTTTGGCATTTCGGACTCAATTATTAAGACTATGGCGGGACGAACAGATCGCCCGAAGTACATCAAGGACTTATAGGGTTTCTGTTCACCAAATTTGGATTATTCCATTTTTCTTTGCATTTTCGTTAAGTTTAACGTTATGAAAAAGACCTTGATATTGTTGCTTGCGGCCGCACTTACGGTTGCCTGCACTGGGGGTAAACCCCGCAAAGTACTGTTTTTTGGTGTGGACGGACTCGCGTCCTGGTGCGTGGAAAAAGCCACAGACAGCATTCCGGACAGGATCCCGAACCTTATCAAACTGATGGAGGAGTCGGCATGGACTCTTGAAAAGCGTTCGGTTGCGCCCACGTCATCGGCAATCAACTGGGCCTCCACGTTCATGGGTGTTCCCACGGAGATGCACGCCTACACAAAGTGGAATTCAAAGGAAAGTGCCTTCAAGCCCTACGCCGTGGGGCCGAACGGCATGCCCCCCACCGTGTTCACGCTCCTGAAAGAGCAGAGGCCGGAGGCAGCGTCGCTATGCATCTTCGACTGGGACGGAATAGCATACGTGGTGGACACTGCGGCTGTAACCAGGCACCAGTTCGTCAAATGGAATCCGGAAGAGCTTTCGTCGGTGGAATACACCAGGCAGTATGCCCTTCCCGAAATAGAGAAAGGCCTGCCGGATTTATTCCTTTTCTACATTGTGGACGTGGACGAACACGGGCACAAATACGGATGGGGTTCTCCCGAATACTTCGACGCGATGGCCCGCATGGATGAATCCCTGGGGCTTATTCTTGACGCCCTGGACAAAAGCGGGCAGAGGGACAATACCATTCTCGTCCTAAGCTCCGACCACGGCGGAAAGAAAGACAGGAAACATGGTACCTACAAAGTAGAAGACGTAATGGCGCCCCTGATTGTGAACGGACCGGGATTCAAGGCCGGGAAGATTTCTTCCCCCGTGATGCAATACGACGTGGCGGCAATTACTGCAGCAGCCCTGGGACTGTCCATTCCCGGGGAATGGAGGGGCAGAAGCGTCTTCGAACAGTAGGACTTGAGCGATGGAATATCTTTCAAAAGAGCGGTACGACTCTCTTGCCGCCGAGCTGGAGCATCTTATAAGCGAGGTCTACCCCAAGGTGACGGACGACCTTGCGGAGGCCAGCGCTCAGGGAGACCGGAGCGACAATGCGGGATACCGTGAAGCGCGGCGAATTCAGGGGAAGACGATCAGCCGTATCCGCTTCCTTCAGAAGATACTGGAACATTCGCGCGTTATCGACCCCGGTGTCCTTCCAAAGGACAGGGTATGCCTTCTGAGCCGGGTGGAATTCACGAATCTATCGACAAATGCCCGTTCGACTTTCGAGATTGTCAGCCCCCACGAGATGGACCTCGAGGCAGGCAAGATTTCGCTGAAATCCCCCATCGGCGCCGCCCTTATGGGTAAGAAGGTGGGCGAAATCGCAGAAGCGCAGGTCCCATCCGGAATCCTGCGCCTCAGAATCGAAAGCATAAAGCTCGGCTAGGAGAGATTCCCCGGTAGGGCATACCAGGCGGCAGAGGTGGCAGCCAATGCATTCGCCGACCAGTTCCTCCAACTTGTGGATTCCGCGGTCTATTTTTCGATATTGACGAAAAAAATCGTATGTTTGTGTATTCTATATGATGGAAACTATGAAAAAGATACTCCTTGCATTCGGTTTTCTTTTCGTCGCAGCAGGCGTACAGGCCCAGAAAACGCATCCGGATATTTCTTCCGTGCTTGTGAAGGCCACCGTCGACCCGTCGGCCATCAAGGGACCCATCAAGCCGATGAACGCCGTGAACAATGGCCCCAACGTGGGGGACGATCCGCAGCAGATGGAGGATTTCCGCATTTTAAAGATCCCGTTCAGTCGTACCCACGATTCAACCGTAGATGATTATTACGGCCATCACCTGGTGGACATTTCCGACGTCTTTCCGGATTTCGGCAAGGATCCCGACAAGGAATCCTCCTATGATTTCCGCGAGACCGACGCCTACATCAAGACGCTGCTGGACTGCGGGGCGAAGGTGATGTATCGGCTTGGCCAGTCCATCGAAACCCACCCGGAGGCGAAATACCACATCTATCCGCCCAAGGATTACAGGAAATGGGCCCGGATCTGCGAGCACGTCATAATGCACTACAACGAAGGCTGGGCCAACGGCTTCCATTACGACATCCGCTACTGGGAAATATGGAATGAGGCCGATCTGGACCAGAATGCAGACCGATGGAAGACCAACCCCCGTACATGGGCCGGCCCCCTGGAAGAGTTCCATAAGTTCTACGAAGTGGCGGCGAAACACCTGAAAAAGCGTTTTCCGGACCTGAAGATAGGCGGCCCCTCCTACTGCAGGATCCTGCGCGACAAAACGTATTTGTATTTCCCGCAGTTCTTCGATTATATGCGCGCCCACGACGTCCCTATCGACTTCGTCACCTGGCATAAATACGACGTTGAGCCTTCGCTATATGTGAAGGAAGCCCATATGCTCCGGGAATGGATGAAGCAGTACGGGTATGAAGATGCCGAGCTCTTCCTGACCGAGTGGAATTACTGGCAGTTGAAAAAACCCGGCTCCGAGTCTTCCTACGAATACTACAACTTCGAAACCCGTCTCAATATCAAGGGCGCCGCCTTCGTGGGTGCCGTTATGAGCGCGATGCAGGATGCTCCGGTGGATATGCTGATGTATTATGATTTCCGCGTAAACGTGGATTCCTTCTGCGGTTTCTACGATCCCCAGACACGGAAACATATGCCCACGTATTATGTATTCTACGCCTGGAGCAAACTCCGCGGGAATCAGTGCGACTGCGCCCTGGAAGGCAGCGAGGGAGACATCTATGCCGTTGCCGCCGTCCAGGACGGCAAAACCACGCTGATGCTGACCCGTTACAATGGCGACAACAATGCCTGTAACATCGCAACGGTAAACATTTCGGTCAAGGGATACCGTCCGGGCGAGGTGGTATACTGCCACCTTACCGACTATCGGCACAATTATACCGAGATTCCCCTCTTCCCGGCCGAAGACGGAAGCGTGAGCGTGAAATTAGGCAATAATTCAATCGCAATCGTAGAATTCCAGTTATGAATAAAACGCTGCTTCTTTCCGGATGCCTGCTAAGCGCATTGGCGTGCGCTGCACCGAAGTATCTCACGTATGAGCAATTCGGAGCCAAGGGGGATGGCGTCACGGACGACTTCCCCGCCATCATAGCCACCCACGCGGCCGCCAATGAAAAGGGGCTCCCGGTCAAGGCCGCCGGCGGAAAGACGTATTACATCGGCAACACCCCCGGGACGGCCGTCATCCGGACCGATGTCGATTTCGGCACCGCCAGATTCATCATCGACGACAGCCGTGTGAGCCTCGAAGACCGCGAGGACTATATCTTCCGGGTCGAATCCGCTCTCGAGCCATTTCCCATCGATGGGATCGAAAGCCTGAAGCGGGACCAGACGGGCATCGGCCAGTCCCTTCCCGGCCGCAGCCTGGTGGAAGTGGTCAATGACCATCACAAAGTGTACATCCGACTCGGCGCGAACCAGAATGGCGGGGTGAGCCAGAAAGAATACTTCATCGCCGATGCCGATGGCAACATAGATCCAGCCTCTGCGCTGATCTGGGATTACGACGAAATCACCGGGATGACAGCCCGCCCCATCGACGATAAGCTCCTGACCATCAAGGGTGGCACTTTCACCACCATCGCCAACCAGGCTCCTTCCAAGTACACCTATTACGGACGCGGAATAACCGTCGAGCGGTCCAATGTCAGAATTGAGGGCCTCTCCCACTATATCGAAGGAGAACTCGACCACGGCGCCCCGTACGACGGCTTCCTGGACTTGCACAAGGCTGCCGACATCGTGGTCAGCGGCTGCCTCTTCACCGCACACAAGACCTACAGGACCATCGGATCGGCCGGCGTGCCCGTCAGTATGGGGACCTACGACATCTCCGCCCACGGCTGCGTGGGCGTCAAATGGGAGAACTGTTCGCAGACCACCGATATAAACGACACGCGGTACTGGGGAATCTTCGTTTCCAACTTCTGCAAGAACCTCGCCCTGGACCACTGCGTCTTCTCACGCTTTGATGCCCACCAGGGGGTGAGGAACGTCACCCTTACCGGCTGCGAGTTCGGGCACACGGGCGTCAATGTCGTCGGTTACGGGACATTGCTGCTGGATGGCTGCATCGTCCATCGCAAGTCCCTCGTCGCCCTCAGGGAGGATTATGGCAGTTCCTGGGAAGGCGAACTCATCGTCAGAAACTGCAAGCTCATCGTTCCTGAAGGGGCCAAAAACGTATCCATCCTGAGAGGATCCAATGCCGGGAAGCACGACTTCGGCTACACCTGTCACCTCCCGGAAAGAATCGAAATCGAGAATCTTGTCATTGACGACAGCCGCGTGAGCAGCAAGGACTACCAGGGGCCCCTGGTTTTCGGAAAATTCAAGCGCACTGCCGGCGAAGAGGTGCCGTATCCCTTTATCGCAAAGGGAGTCATCAACCTCAAAAACGTTGAAGCATCCAGCGGCAAGCCCCTGGGAGTGGGCCTCGAGCCCGAGATTTTCCGGGATTACTATTTCAACAGTGTGCTGCAAAGCCACATCACGGCCATTTGCCCGTGAGGGTCACCATTGGAGCGGGGGCGGTCCATATACCACTCCCGGCTGTTCCTGCGGTCGGTCCCGATGCAGACATCCGCCAGATTGGCATATTCATCCAGTTTCCCGCACAGGGAAACCCAGGCCTTGCGTGCGGCGGGGCCGTAAGTGGCCTCGTCCAGCAAGCCAGAACGTATACCTTCGATAAAAGCATAGGCGAACATCGCCGAGCAGGATGACTCATCCCAAAACTCCGGATCGTCAATCACCTGTCCCCACATCCCGTTTTCGCGCTGATACTTTAGGAGCGTCGGCATCATCTTCATATAGGCGTCCATCAGTGAGGGCCGATACTCACTGTCCTTGGGGAGATAGGCCAGGAGCATCGGCAGACCAGCCGCCATCCAGCCATTTCCCCGGCCCCAGAAGAAGGGAACATCGGGGGCGTGGTAGAACAGGCCGTTGTCCCGCTGGAGCGCGTCCATATACATCTTCATCTCACGGGCCGCACGGTCGATATACTTGCGGTCTCCGGTGGCCCGATAAGCCTGGGTCTGGAGAACCGTAATCATATACATATCATCGATCCACAGGCGGGTCTGGGGAGAATAACCGTTTGCGAGGAACTCCCGCTGCCCCTCAATCGGGTAATTCCCGTTGCCGCCCACTTTCTTGCCGGGCTCCCCTGTGGGATCCTCCCACTGATGATCGGCATAGCGAAGTCCCAGTTCCAATGCCCGCTTGTCGCCGTTCATCAGATAAATCTCCAGAGGAATGGCTCCGAAGATGGAGAAATCCACGTGATTGTCGCGGTTACGCTTGTCCTTTCTCTCTCCATAGAACGGTTCAAAAAAATCTATCAGCCGCTTCTCCAGCTCCTTGTTGTGGGAACGGTGGGCGAATTCGATGGCATTGACCCAAAGGCTTACCACGGAATAATTCATTTCCTTTCCGCGTCCATAGTTATAGGGCGCCTGATAACCCGGAAGATTATTTCCGTAGTCCAGCGGATCGGCGGCGAGGAACTGCTCCACAACGCGATTCCCAATGGTTTCCACGCTGATGTCTTCGGGCAGGTCTTTAAAACTGCTGAGAGCGAGTTGCGTTCCGCAGGAGACGCAGAGCAGTGACACTGCCAGGATGCTGATCTTTCTAAGAAATTCTTTCATAGAAGCGAATAAGTCAATATGGAAAGGAAATCATTTCAATACATAAACCGGCTCATAAAGGCCCAGATCTGGGCGTAGGTATCCATTTCTTTATCGGCCCAGGAGTGGGTGCCTCCCTGCACCTCGTAGAGCCAGACTTCCGTGATGTGGCCTTTGCCGCGGCGGGCGGGCTTTCCGTCGAGGTATTTGTGCAGGATTACGGGCTTGGCGGTATCCGGGAGCATCTCCTGGCTGTATCCGCTGCAGCCATTGGCCGCAACCACGTAGGAAATGGCGGCCGGGACGGAAAGATAGGCGCCCCAGCCATAGGCGTTCGTATGGTCTCCCGTCCAGTAGGAGGTCTTGTCGGCCGTGCCGTGGACTTCCATAAACGGGACCGGGTTGGCATAGCGAAGAGGCGTCATACACTCCAGGGTAAGACCGGCGATGGAAATGATGCCGGCAAAAAGGTCCGGCTTGTGCCTTGCCATCAGATAGCACATCTCGCCGCCGTTGGACATCCCCACCAGGAAGGCGTTCTTGGTATTCAGGGAATACTTCCGCAGGAGGGTTTTGACCAGTTTTTCCACGAAGCCGATGTCATCCGTCTTCATTCCCTCCTGGGCGGGGTAGCCTACGTTCCAGCCGGTTTTGCCGTGCGGGGCCTTGAGGCCCTGCGGAAAGCAGACCACGAAACCTTCCCGGTCGGCCAGTTCCACAAGCTGGACCTTGCTTTTCCTGGCGTCTCCGCCATACCCGTGCAGGCAAATCAGAAGCGGAGCGGCATCCGAGAGCTTTTCCGGCACGTGAATCCAGTAATGCCGCATATCTCCCTTGTACTTCAGGCTGTCCAGAGTACAAAACTCCTGTATTCCCTGCGAAAAAGCAGTGACAGCCAGAAGCAGGCCGCAAAGGCAAAGAATAAACTTTTTCATTTCACGCAACGGATGGAAAGGGCGGCGGCACGGGAGGTGAAACCCTCGTTGAAGGTCACTTTGCCATTTTCACCCTGGAGACTGAGGTAATACACGCGGTAACTGTCGCTGCTGACGGGCGTGGCGGTCCAATAGTAGCCGTATTGACCGACATTGTACATAACACCGTACGAAGACTTGTATCCGGCGGCGGGATACCAGCAGGCGCCCGTAGTGTGGAACTTGTCGGAAAGGTCCATCCCGTTCTTCGCGAAATCAAAAGCGTGGTCGAAGAAGCGCACGCCCGAAGCTTTGATCCAAATCCCGTCATCGCCTCCGACAGGGACTTGCCAGCCCGGAGGACAGGGGTCGTACAGGCCCTTGGAGGCCTGCCAGCGGGTGTTTTCTTTGATGGACGAGGTCGTGTAGTACCAGTCCATATCGGCCGCAAGGAAGGTGGTGGGGTGCTGAACGGCATAGTCTATCGTACCAGTGCCGCCACTACCGGCAGCGACCGGGGAAGGCCAGGAGATGGTGGTTTTGGCCGATTCATTCTGGGAGAAGGAACTGAAGCCGGGGAAGGGATCTTTCCGGCCCCACTGGTAAAACAGGCCCAGCGACGAGACTTCTCCGGGGGTGGCCGACAAGGCGCCCAGGTTGCGGTCCATCACCGTGCCGTAGGTGGTGGTCCCGTAATAGTTCCGGTAGTCCTGCGCGCTCGCGGCGGGGTCGAAATCCTTGCACACCCAAATATGCCAGGACCAGAGGATGTTCCCGCCTGAATCCTTGGCCGCAATGACCGCGTTGCCCTCTTTCAGGGGCGAGGGTATCATAAAGCAGATGCAGTTGTTCGGCACCGTCTCATAATCCGAATAGGCGACCATCTGGATGACATCCCCATTTTTGGGCGATGTGGCTGTTCCAAAGGACTCCCACAGCACTTCCGCCTTGCTCACCCCGCTCATTCCCTCGTTGGAATTTCCCTTCGCCGCCTTGAAATAATACATACCGCTTTTGGGAGCCACATAGCAGTTGGCCGTTCCCTCGCGGGACAGGTTGAAGCAGACGACCAGCTGGCATATGGCATGCTTGTCGCCGGCTCTGGCCGTGATGATGACGCTCCCGGCGGAATGAGTGTGAACCCAGCCGTCGGAGTCCACCGTCGCCACCGTTTCATCGGAGGAAGACCACACAACGGGAACATCGGCCGGATCCACCGTAGCCGTGAGCTGATAGTCGGCGCTATAGACGATCGCGTAGGTCTTACTGAGTTTAATGGAATACACCTGGGTGGCCGGCGGACCTCCCGGCTGGGACGACGGGTTTTCCTGGTCACCGCCCTGCGGATCTTTCTTACAGGAAAAAGCCGCACACAGCAAAAGAGCCGAAAGCAAAAGGTAGATATACGTTTTCATAATCCTTACCTGCAAAGGTAGGATTTCCCAGGCAGAATAACAAGTTTCCGATTAGTTCAGCCGCACCATCGTGGTGACTACGACGCCGGCGTTGTTCTCGCTGCCCACGGCAGCGTGGATTTTGCCGCGGTCGGCGCCTGTCACCGACGTATAGAAAACCAGCTGGTTGCCGTTGGACAGGGACGCCGCGAACCACAGGGTGAGGGAAGCCGCCTCGAAGCGGTCCAGCCGGAGCGAACCGGGGACGATCTTGCCCTGGTATTCGGCCGCGCTGCTCCAGTCCAGCGAAACGTACGTGGCGGCGTCCTTGGAGAGGTCGCATTCCCAGAAGCCGGCGGTTCCGTCCATCGTGTAGCCGATGCCGTTCACATACTCGTCTTCGCGGTCGGGATAGTGCGCGGGCAGGTCTCTGGAAGTAACCGTACCGGCTTTCGGATCCAGGGTAAAGATCATACTGCCGCCGTGGCCGTTCCCGGCCCACCAGTTGAGCGTTTCCCCGCTGGAAACAAGGGGTCTTCCGTTGTCGACCCATCCCTCGCCGGAGCAGATTTTACTACCCAGCGATATGGCGCTGCCCGTAACGGTAAGATTATAGAAATCAGTCATATAGGCGGTCCCCACATACAAGTCTTCCTTTCCGTTGTTTTCATAGATATCTTCGGTCCGACTGACCCCCAGGTAGAGTTTTCCGCCGATGGAAAGCAGGAAAGGTTTCTCTGCATTGGGGATGTCCACGTTCAGAAGAATGGGCTCGAAAGAAGGCGGGGCGATGATGCCCAGGGCGCTGGCCCCCGGATACCGGAAGCCGCAACCCAGACAGCCGGTGGCAGGGTAGATGGCTTCGCACTGGATATTCGTTCCCAGCAGATTCACGGCGTCAAGGGTATTTCCCTTGTCTTCCAACCGGAACAGATAGTTGTCCGAACCGCCATCATAGGTCCAGCCGAAGCGCTTCACATACAGGTCCTTCCCCAGCTGATGGAACCAGCCGTTCAGGAAGGTGGGCTGCTTGAAGCCGTCGTCCATTCCGTCCGGGGCGCCGGCCTCCAGCGTCCATTCGAACAGGGCTCCGTCGCTCTTGCGGATCAGGAAATGCGCGCCGTGGCGCTCGTGGTAGGTTTCATTGAAGCCGTTCATTATCTTGCTTAGCGCACTTCTTGCCGAACCCTGGGGATAGTGCTCCCAATCGGCCACCGAATAATGGCAGTTCGCCAGCCACAGCCATCCTTCGCCCACCGGGAAAATGAAGCCCGGGGAGAGGATAAGGTCGGCCCGGATGGCCTCCGCGACCTCTCCGCTCGCTCCTTCCACTTCCACGTCGTAGGAGACCTGGACCATCGATCCGTCCGCCGACACCGTGTACAAGGCTTTGGGGCCGATGGTAACGTCTCCTTCGGCCTTGGTGGCGGATCCGTCACCCTGCGCGATGGCCAGCATCTGAGCGCCGGCGATGTTCGCCTTTCTGAAAGTCACTTTCGCATTGGAGGGATCGTCCTTGTTACAGGAGGTGAGGATCGCGGCCGCAAGGACCAGCAGACTACCAATCAATACTTTTTTCATATGCTGCATATTTTTTCACAAAATTAGGCAGCAAAACAATAACCGCCGTGGTGGATTTCACCACAGCGGTTCATTCCGGGCCGGAAAAAAGCTAGCCTTCCTGAATTTCGAACAGGTTCAGGAAGCCCGTCATCATAAAGACGTTGCGGATGTCGGGGTTCATATCGCGCACGATCACGCGGCCCCCCTTGGCCGCGGCGGCCTTGCGGACGGTGAGGAAAATGCGGAGACCGGAGCTGGAAATGTAGCTCATCTCCTTGCAGTCCAGGACGATGATGCCATCGGCCTTCTCCAGGACGGGTTCCACCTTCGCGGCCACCTCTTGCGAGACCGGGGTGTCCAGCCGGCCGATGAACGAGACCGTAGTTGTGGTCCCTTCAGTTACGATCTTTACTTCCATATCAGCGTTTTTTTATCATTGTCAGGATATTGCGGTTCCCCTCGCGGGCATAGGCGACGGAATCCATGATTTGTCGGACCAGGAAGATGCCCAGGCCGCCGATGGGTCGGTCTTCGGCCGAAAGCGAAACGTCCGGGTCGGGCGCGGCGGTGGGGTCGAAGGGGTTGCCTTCATCGGCCACGGTGAAACGGACCGACTCGGGTTCTATGGAGGCCGATACCTCCACGCTCCCCTGAACACCCGCGGGGTAGGCGTACTGCATCACATTGGTGACGGCCTCCTCCAGGGCCAGTTCGATGCTCGCGCCGTCCATTCCGGCCTCCCCGGCGGTCTTCCGAACGAATTCGGAGAGGAGGGGAAGGTCCGCGATGTCGTTGCGGAGCGTAATGCTTCCGGAGATTTCCGTACCCAGATAGTGGATGAAGAGCATCGTAAGGTCGTCGCTCTGGGGGGCGTCGCCCACAAAGGCAGATACGGCCTCGGTCATCGCCTTCAGGTGGTTTTCGGCCGTCCGGCGGCAGCGAAGGGCGGCGGCCACGCGTGCATCGCCGAAGAGCTCGTGGTCGATGTTTTCCGCCTCGGTGAGTCCGTCGGTGAAGAGGAAGAGGGCGTCGTCGGGCTTCAGGACGGTCTCCTGCTCGGGGAAGCTCATACCTCTGATGACGGCGAGCGGAAGATTCGGCTGCACAGGCAACTGGCGAATGGCGTCCGTGAGGATGAGCGGAGCGTTGTGACCGGCGTTGCAATAGCGCAGGCGGCCGCTGTCCAGATCCAGCACGCCGCAGAAGAAGGTGACGAACATATTGTTCTCGTTCATCTCCGCCAGACCGTCGTTCATCGCCGTCACGATGGCGGCAGGGCTGCTCTCGCGGGCGACCAGCGTGCGGAAACTGCTGCGCGTGACGGCCATCACCAGCGAGGCAGGGATGCCTTTCCCGCTCACGTCGCCGATACAGAAGTACAGACGGCCGTTGCGGAGGAAGAAGTCATACAGGTCTCCGCCTACCTCCTTGGCGGGCAGGATGGAGGCTGCAATATCCAGTTCCTTGTATTCAGGGCCGATGGTATCGGCCTTGGGAATCATCGACATCTGGATGCTGCTGGCAATCTTGAGGTCCCCTTCCATCCGCTCCTGAGCCTTGTGGATCTTCTGGTATTTCTTCTCGCTCTTAGAGGCCGAACGGATAATCACGGCGAGCAGAATCACGCCGATGAGCTGCAGCAGGGTAATATAGATAGCGATGCGGCGGATACTCCCGAAGATTTCTTTATCGGGAATGGTGATGGACATCATCCAGCCCGTCCTTTCCACCCGAGAGGAGAAGTGGGTGGTTTTCCCTTCCGGCGCCGGGCCCGTCTGGACCATCACCTCCCCGCCGCGGCTGTAGAGAATGGCCTGGGCGCCGGGATACACTTCCATATCGGCAATCAGGTCCGAGAGCCAGTCCAGGGAAATATCGGCCGTGATGACGGCGGCCTGACGGCCCTCATAATCAGTGACGGGCATCGAATAGGTGGTCATCAGGATATTGCCGCCGCCCTCGTCCAGATAGGGCTCCGACCAGTAACCGCCATTCACCTCCAGCGGTTTTACGAACCATTCCTGCGAAGGGTAATCATATTCTTCCGTGGCGAGGGAACTGACAGCGAGGCCATCGCCATCGCGGCAGACATATGGGGAAAAGAGCGGCCTTTTCCGGTCATATCCGGGCACAAGCGCGACGGTGGAACCCACCACCACGGGGTTGTCCTCCACGATGCGCCGGCTCACGCTGACCAGGCTGTCCGGAAACGCCATACACCACTGGGCGATCCATTCGCTGTTGCGGACGGCTGCCTCGGCCTGGTTCGCGATATCGAGGATTTTCACGCCTGCCGTCTCCATCTCGGATTCGGCCCGCAGGGAAGCCTCATTACGGAGCCCCTTCTGCGAAAAAAACATCTGGATGAGCGCCGTGCCTTCCAGCATAGCGGCGGCTACCACGAGGAGCAGAATCCCCGAGAAGATCTGACGGAGCCGCTCCCTCATAGGATGCCCTCCAAGGCTGCGCGGAACTCCGGCATAGGACACTTGGTATCCCGTTCAACGATGAGGGTCTTGAGGCCCGCATAAGGACGGATGAGCTGTTCGGCTTCCTTCACGCTGGTGGACGCGCCGAAATAGACCGGCACGAACTCCTCCCAGAAACGGATGGCCAGGGACTTGGGCATATGGAAAGTCTCCTGGATGAAGGCTTCGTCGCTGAGGCAGCAGCAGAGGTAGACCATTCCCACGTCGAAGAGGTGGTTGCCCCAGGCGAAGTCCCCCAGGTCGATGAAATAGCATTTGTCCCCCACGAAGATGGCGTTGCTGTACTGCAGGTCTCCGTGGATGGCGGTGTCTTCGTCGGGCGTATCGGCGATGAACTTCCCGAGACGGTCTTTTTCCGCCGGGGTGAAGAAGGGATTCTCCTCCAGCAGGCGGTAATAGCGGACCTTTACGTTTTCGAACTGATCCGTGGGGATGTGCGTGCGATGAAGCTGCCGGCACATCTGGGCGAACTCCGCCGCATATTTCCCTACCAGTTCCGGGTTGTCCCCCGTGGCGCGGGAATAGGATTTCTTCCCCAGGATGCGTTTGAAGCGGATGCCGTATCGGCCGTCTTCCGTCACCACATAATCGCCCGGCTCGGGCGTGGGAATGCCCAGGTCGTAGACCTTGCGCGAGAGTTTCATCTCGTCCAGCGGCTGGGTAATCTTTCCGGGGAAATAGAGTTTGAGCATCACCGAAGGGTCGCTCTTGTGGTCGAAGCTCTCCCCGTTGGCGCCGCCGCCGGAGAGGACATAGTCGTTGAGGGATATCTTGATGGCTTCCATACTATTTCTGGTTCATAAAAGGAAGGTCTTGCGCCTGTTCCAGGATCATTTCCGCCAGGGCCTGGTTGCCGCCCGCCGTACCGCCTATCTGGTCGAACATCAGACGGAGGCCTTCAGCTCCGAAACCGCGTTTGAGGATGGCGGCGATACAGATATTCTGGGGCCCGAGGGACGAGGAGATGATATCCAGGTCCGTCAAGCCCAGCTGATAGCAGGCCAGTTGGTAGGCCGCCTCCGAATGCTCCTTGATGAGCTTCACCACATCGCCCAGCGTTTTGCAGCTCAAAGCCTTGAAAACGGGCATATAAGCGAGCAAAGACACCTCCTGGATTTCCGCCTGGTTCACCGAGGCGATGCGGCGGTTCAGTTTGTCGAAGGGGCCCAGCTGCAGGAAACTGCGGTAGGAATCGCCGTCCAGCGGGACCTCGTCCAGGTTGCCGGAGGCGACGAGCGCCTGGATCTTGCGGCGGTAATTGGTGATGTCCATCCGGATGCGGCTGAACTGTTCGTCCACCAGCTCCAGCATCCCCGCCAGGCGGTTCAGGTTGCGCAGGTGCTCGCGCGGAACCTCCACCCCGCTCTTGTAGCCGGTGTCGTGGTTCATATTCGCCCAGGCGTGCTGCAGGACGGTGCGCATCTGAATCTCGAAGCGGAAGGGGAAGTCCGGCTCCGAGCACACGTAGTGCAGGGAAAGGTAGCCGAAACTGTCTATCTCGTGCAGCTTGCGCTTGTCCACGGAATTCTCCCAATCCACGGTGAAGAGCCTTTCCACGGCCGACGCCACCTTGTCCACGTCGTCCGTATAGAAAGTGATGATGCGAAGGCCGATGATATCCGTAATATCCTTGAGCGAGGCGTACTTCCCGCCCTTGAGGGCCAGTTTCCCCGCCAGGGATTCCTCCGTCTTCACGCGGCATTCGAGGGCGGCCACCAGCAGCCCGGCCCCGGCGAGGGTGTCCTTCAGGGTCTGGTGAATCGCCGCCGCCTTCTCCTGGAATGCGGGCAGATTGTCCCTGTATTCCTGCAGGATGGCTTCGCAGTGGGGGTCCAGTTTCGGTTCGTTCATCTTGAGGTTGTCTTTGAATTACAAATATACTAACTTTGTCTCAATAATCCACATACAATGACAAACGCCGCCATCATCGCCCTCCTCAAAAGCGAAGTGAAGCCCGCGCTGGGCTGTACGGAACCCATCGCCGTGGCCCTGGCCGTATCCAAGGCCGTGGAGATTATCTGCGAAAACTGCCCGCTGGAGCGCCGGAAAGCCCGGTTCCAGCTGGATGTGGAAGTGAGCGGGAATATCCTCAAGAACGGGATGGGCGTGGGCATTCCCGGCACCGGGATGGTGGGGCTTCCCGTGGCGGCCGCCCTGGGCGCCGTGTGCGGGGATTCCACCCAGGGGCTGGAAGTGCTGAAAGGACTCACGCCGGAGGCGGTGGAACGCGCCAAGGAACTGGTTTCCGAAGGAAGCGTTAAAATAAAGGTAGCCGATACGGAACACCTGCTTTACGTGAAAGCCACGGTGACCGTAGAAGGCGGACGGAAAGCCAGCGCGGAGGTGGATCTCCACGCCTATGCCGTCATCGAAGACGACCACGACCGCATCGTGGAAACCAGCTATGCGGATAAAATCCTGATGAGCTCGGAAAGCGCCGCCGCGGCCAAAATCCGCCGGAGGGAGGACTACGACCTGGACGTGAAGCAGATCTGGGACTTCGCCCTCACAGCCCCTTATAAGGACATTGAATTCATCCTGGAAGACCGTACGCTGAACCTGGCGCTGGCCCGGGAGGGACTGGAAGGCAATTATGGCCTGAAGGTGGGAAAAACCATCCGGAGCAACCAGCAGGAGGTTTACGGGGATGATTTTATGAGTTTCGCGATGGGGATGACGGCCGCCGCCTCGGACGCCCGTATGGCCGGAAGCACGCTTCCCGCCATGTCCAACAGCGGCAGCGGAAACCAGGGCATCACGGTGAGTATGCCCGTTATCGCTTATGCCCTCCGTTACAACACCCCGGATGAAAAACTGGCCCGCGCCCTCATCCTGAGCAACCTGGTCGCCATCCATATCAAGCATTATCTGGGCAAGCTCTCCGCCCTATGCGGCTGCGTGGTGGCCTCCACCGGCAGCGCCTGCGGCATCGTCTACCTGCAGGGCGGCGGTTACGAGGAGGTGTGCAGCGCCATCAAGAATATGGCCGGCAACATCACCGGGATGGTGTGCGACGGGGCCAAGGTGGGCTGCGCGATGAAAGTGGCTTCGGGCGTTTCCTGCGCGGTACAGTCGGCCGTCCTGGCCCTCCAGGGCAGCTGCATCCCCTCCACCGACGGCATCATCGAGGACGACGTGGAGAAAACCATCCAAAACATCGGAACCATCGGCAGCGCAGGGATGAAAACCACGGACCAGATGATTCTGGACATTATGCTGTGCAAGTAGGCCGGAGATGGGCATATGGCGTGGCTTTGCTGCTCCTCCTGGGACAGGGGGCGGCGGCGCAGGAAGTGCGCGACACCCTCGGGAAATCGCAGATCACCGTACGGCTGGACCGGCCGATGCTGGAGAACGTCCAGGGTATCAGCGGCACGGTGAACACGGCCAAAATCGCCACCATCCCGTCCTTCCTTGGGAATGCCGACCCGCTTCGTTTCGTGCGCCTGCTGCCCAGCGTCCAGTTGAGTACCGAGCTGGAAGGCGGCCTGTATATGCAGGGCAGCGACCACTCACACACACGCATTTCGCAGGGAGGGGTTCCCCTCTTCGGCGTCCAGCATATGCTGGGCCTGTTTTCCGTCTTCAATACGCCCCACTACAAGGGGATGCAATATACCACTTCGGCCGGGGCCGAAAGCCGCATCGGCGGCGCGGTGGATATGCTGCTGCAGGACACCCTGGCCCGCCGCGTCACCGGCACCGTCTCGCTGGGGCTCCTGAGCGCCCAGGGCACGCTGAGCGCCCCCACCGGGAAGAAATCGGCCCTTACCGTGAGCGTGCGGCGCACCTTCGTCAACCTCCTTTACGGCCGATGGCTCCAGTATGAAGGCTTCCCCGCCCGCTACGGCTTCACGGACGGCAACCTCACCTGGCAGTGGAAGCCGTCGGAGAGGGATCACATCTGGGTGGACCTCTTCGCCGGCGGGGACAACGCCTCCACCCGGCAGGCCGTCGTGGAACGGGCCGAAGCCCACTGGTACAACGCGATGGGCGCCGTCCACTGGACGCACTATTTCCCGGAGGCCACGCTGAAGCAGTCGGCCTTCGCCACCACCTACGGGCTGGATTCGACGATGGACGCCTTCCAGGTGGTCTGGGACGTTCCCTCCTTCATCCGGGAATACGGTTACAGGGCCACGCTGCAATGGCGCGGCTGGGAGACGGGCGCCCGCCTTTCTTACTTCGACGTCCAGCCGCAGAGCCCCAGCAGCCGGGGTACTTTCACCGATGAGAAAATGGCCGGGACACCCCGTCAGCGGGCGCTGGAGGGCATCCTCTACGCACAGTACAGCCGCATCCTGGGGTACTGGCTGCAGCTGAAGGCCACCCTGGGCCTGAACCTCTACCGCGGCCCGGACGGCGCGTTTTTCTGGGCGCCGGTGCCGGAGGCGGACCTGAAGGCCGACCTGCAGGAAAAGGGCGTCTTCCACCTCTGCTACGGATTCAAGCGGCAGAACCTCTTTCAGCTGGGCCTCACCAATACGGGCCTGCCCATTGAATTCTGGATGGCGGCCGACTCCGTGCGTCAGCCCCAGCAGGCGCACAACTTCTCCCTGTCCTACAACCTGGGACTGGAGGGCTGGAAAGTATCGGCCGAAGCCTATTATAAACTCCTGCGGCATCAGGTGGAATACATCGGCTCGATGATGGACGTCTACTACGGCGACTTCAGCCTCGAAGAAGGCGTCGCACCGGGCCGGGGCCGCGCCTGGGGCGTGAACCTGATGCTCCAGCGCACGGATGGCCCCGTGACGGGCTGGGTGAGCTACGCCTGGGGCCGGAGCCTCCGCAGTTTCGACGGGTTGCAGGAGGGGCTGGAGTATCCGTCGGCCCACGAAAGACTGCACGAGGTCGACGCCGTGGCCACCTGGCACCTTAGCGACAAATGGGACCTGGGCGCCAGCTATGTCTTCGCCACCGGCCTTCCTTATACGCCGCCCACGGCCCTCTACGCCCTCGGAAACCGGCTCGTGTGCGAGTACGGCTCTTACAACGGGGCCAACCTGCCGTATTATTCCAGGCTGGATTTCTCCGCCACCTGGCACATCCGGCCCCACTCCGGCCTCAACTTCTCCCTCTACAACGTGCTGGGCCGGAAAAACGCCCTGGCCCTGGGCATCCACTATGTCAAGGAAGAAGAATCCTACGCCTTCAAACCCGTCAGCATCTACCTGCGCTGGCTGCCGTCGATATCCTATTACTATAACTTCTGATGAAACGCTTTCCCCTCATAACCGCCGCCCTGCTCGTCCTGGTTTCCTGTCAGGAACGCACGCCCGAACCCGTCCCGCAGCAGCTGGTGGTGGAAGGGTGGATTGAAAGCGGCGGCCATCCCGCGGTGACGGTGACCCGGTCGCTGAGCGTGGTCGTAGGGAAGGAAGTGACGGCCGGCGACATCGCGCACAACATCATCCGGCGGGCGAAAGTGACCGTCAATGACGGTACGCGGGATTACCCGCTGGAAGGGCATATCGACACGGACGTCTTCCCGCCGTACCGCTACACCACGGACGCCCTCACGGGCGAGGTGGGGAAAACCTACACGCTGCGGGTGGAGTACCAGGACTACGTGGTGACGGGCGAAACCACCATCCCCGAACCGGTTCCCATCGACCGCGCCTATGTGCGGGAAGTGGTGGACGGCTTCGCCACGCTGGTGTGCGCCTTCACCGATCCCGCCACGCCGGGCAATTATTACAAGGTTTTCACCAAGACCAAAGGAAAGGACGGGGACTACATCCCCATCGCCTTCGGGCTGGTGGCCGATGAAGACCTGGACCAGTCGGCCTCGGAGATCTTTATTTTCAGCAATATGCGCATGATGCAGAGCTACATCAATCCCAACATCGAAGAGGGAGACGTAGTGAGCATAAAGCTGCGCACGATGACCCGCGAAAGCTACGACTTCTGGGCCGCCCACGACGTCCGGGTGAACGGCACCGCCTTCAGCCTGCGTCCGCAGGATACGCAGCAGCTCACCACCCTTCAGGGCGGCCTGGGCTACTGGATCGGTTACGGGGTGTCAGAGCCGGTAACGGTGACGGCCGCCGCCGGCCCTTAGCTCACGTCGGCGCGGGCCATGGAATCCTTGTAGTACTTCTGGTCCACGAACACGTCTTCCTTGTAAGGATTGATGTGACGCTTCTTGGAGATGCAGATGATCCAGATGATGGCGGCGATGTTGGTCACCAGGGCCAGGGCGCTGATGAAGATCATCATACTGGGATTGGCCGCCACCAGGGAAGGATCCACGGTGGTTCCCACAATCTCGGGCGTCACCGTTTCGGCGGTGATGCCGGCCGTCGCATAAAGCTGGCTGATGGTGTCGGCTCCCTGAGGATACAGAACGGGAAGGGTGGCCCAGCTGAACCACTGCTTGCCGTTCATAAAGGTCTCCTGGAAGAGCGGGAACACCTGGGCGAACATACACCAGATGGCCAGGGTGTTGGCGCGGTTCTGGATCCAGCCGCCGCGGTTCCACAGGAGGGCTGCCACGGTGGGGGCGAGGAGCAGGGCCACACCGCAGTACCAGCTGTGCGTAGGCAGGCAGTTATAGGTGTAGGCGAAGTTCCAGATGTCGTAGATGACGATGTAGACCCAGGTCATATCGGCCCAGATCATATCCTTCTTGTCCTTGGAAGGATAGACGTTCCACCAGGCGGTCATACAGGCGATGTTCACCAGACCGGCCACGCCGTTCATCACGTTGTGCCAGCCGCCGTACTGCCATACGCCTTCAGCGGTGAGCCACCACTTGTTCCAGCCCATCACGGCGCTTTCGAAGTCGGAGACGCAGGCGATGAGGATGTTGATGGCCACGATGATGAACGGGAAGGGCTTGAACCAGTGCTTGGCGCCGACACCCCATTTGTACTTGATCATCATAAAGCCGATGCACCCGGCCGTGGCAGCATAGAGCTTGGCATAGTGGAACCAGCCCGCCATATACACGTGGGTCTGGTTCTCCAGGGCCCACTGGGCGCCGGTACGTGCGCCGATCCAGATGGCCAGGAAGTAGGCGGTAAGGGCTACCGGGATGACCAGGAAGGTGATGATGCCGCCAGCCTTGGTACGGCGGGCGAACTCGTTAAAGAGAATCAGGCCCAGAAGGACCACCAGGAGCATACCCCACTTGGCGAGGGCGCCGGCTCCGTAAACCTGGAAGAAGATTCCAGAAAGTAAAGGATACATAGTAATTAGTAATTAGTTATTAGTTATTAGGTTATAGGACTTCTATTTCTTTGATTTCCACTTCATTTCCGCACTTCAGCACGGTGTCTTCGCTGCCGCAGCCCGGGCACTTCCGGCCGTATTCCACGGTGCCGTATTCCATCCCGCAGGCGTTGCACACGGTAACGGCCGGGATGATGTTGCACCGCAGTTCGCAGCCCTTCAGGAGCTCCTCCTTATCCGCCGCCCAGCGCCAGCAGTCCTGCAGATAATCCGGCACCACGGTGGACACCTCGCCGATGTTCATCACCACCGCCGAAACGTGCTCCACACCATTCTCCAGGGCCGTTTTCTTCACGTCCCGGATAATGTAGAATACGATGCCTAATTCGTGCATAAACCAACGTTATCACAATTCCCGCAGACCTACCGAAGCGGACAAAACTTTTTCGCTCCCCCTTGCGGGGTAGAAAAAGTTTTCGTTCGCGTAGGTGAGGAGTCTGCGGGGCTAATCATTTCTTTTTAAACAATATCTTTCCTGTTCGTTTTATCATATACGGCAGGATGCCGCTGAATTTGTCTTCGGAGGTAACGAAGTGGCTGGCTTCCGGATGGACGCGGTGCAGGTGGATGGCGTCGAAGGCGCATTTGGTGGTGCACACGCCGCAGCCGATACACTTGTTCTCGTCCACCACCGACGCTCCGCAGCTGAGGCAGCGGGCGGTCTCCTTGCGCACCTGTTCCTCGGTGAGCGTGCCGTGATACTCCGCGAACTTGCTCTTGACGGGCACCACGCCGGGCGCCTGGCGGGAGCCGTTGTCGTAGCTTTCCACCAGGATGTCGGCCTTGTTCAGTTCGATGAACTGCCGACGGTTGCGGCCGATGGTCATATGGCCGTGCTGCACGAAGCGGTGCAGGCTCTCGGCAGCCTCCTTGCCGGCGGCGATGGCGTCGATGGCGAATTTCGGGCCGGTGAAGCAGTCGCCGCCCACGAAGATGTCCGGCTCGGCCGTCTGGTAGGTGAGTTTATCGGCCACGGGATACACCCCGCGGAAGAATTCCACCTTCGTATCCTTCAGGAGATCCTTCAGGATGACCGTCTGGCCGATGGCGAAGATCACCATATCGGCCTCCAGGGTGATGAGCTCGTTCTCGTCGTATTCCGGGGCGAACTTATGCTCCGCGTTGAAGACGGAGGTGCATTTCTTGAACACGATGCCGGAAACCTTGTTTTCTCCCAGCACTTCCTTCGGGCCCCAGCCGGGGTTGATGACCACCCCGTCCTCGCGGGCCTCGCTGCGCTCTTCCAGGGAGGCGGGCATAATGTCCTCGGTCTCCAGGGAGAGCATCGTCACGGAGGAAGCGCCGCTGCGCAGGGCCACGCGGGCCGCGTCGATGGCCACGTTGCCGCCGCCCACCACGACCACCTTGCCCGCAACCTTCACCTGGCCACAATTGGCCTCGTGCAGGAAGTCGATGGCGGTAGTGGTGCCTTGAAGCGTTTCGCCGGGGATGCCGGGCAGGCGTCCGCCCTGGCAGCCGATGGCCACGTAGAAGGCCTTGTAGCCCTCCTCGCGCAGCTGCTGGATGGTGACGTCTTTGCCCACCTCCACGCCGGTGCGGACCTCCACGCCGATCTCCTTCATAATGTCTATCTCGGCCTTGATGACGTCCTTCTCCAGCTTATAGGAAGGGATGCCGTAGCGGAGCATTCCGCCGGGTTCCTCGTTCTTTTCAAACACGGTGGGCCGATATCCCATCGTGGCGAGGTAGTTCGCGCAGCTCATGCCGGCGGGGCCGCCGCCGATGACGGCGATCTTCTCCTCCCAGCGCTCCTGCACGGAAGAGGCGATGACCACCTCCGGGACGAAGCGGGTCTCCGCCTTGAGGTCCTGCTCCGCGATGAACTTCTTCACCTCGTCGATGGCGATGGGCTTGTCGATGGTGCCGCGCGTGCAGGCGTCCTCGCAGCGGCGGTTGCAGATGCGGCCGCAGACCGCAGGGAAAGGATTCTCCCGCTTGATGAGCTCCAGGGCCTCTTTATACTTTCCTTCGGCCGCCTTCTTCAGGTAGCCCTGTACGGCGATATGGGCCGGGCAGGCGGTCTTGCAGGGGGCGGTGCCGGTCTCATAGCAGTTGATGCGGTTGTTGTCCCGGTAGTCCTCGTCCCACTTGTCCTTGCCCCATTTGGTGGCATCCGGCAGCTCGTGTTTCGGGTACTGCTGCGGGCCGTTCTTGGTGCAGAGCTTCTGGCCCAGCTTCACGGCGCCGGCGGGACAGTATTCCACGCAGCGGCCGCAGGCGACGCAGTTCTTCGGGTCTACCTCGGCCACATAGGCGCTGCGGCTCATATTGGGCGTATTGAACAGCTGCGAGGTGCGCAGGGCGTTGCATATCTTGACGTTGCAGTTGCAGATGGCGAAGATCTTCCCCTCGCCGTCTATGTTGGTCACCTGGTGCACGTAGCCGTTGTCCTCGGCCTTCTTGAGGATGGCCATACATTCGTCGTAGGTGATGTAGTGGCCGCGGCCGGTTTCCGCCAGATAGTCCGCCATATCGCCCACGCCGATGCACCAGTCGCGGTAATCGTCGGCGCAGCCTTCGTCCAGTTTCTTGCGGCCGTAACGGCAGGAGCAGATGCCCACGCCCAGATGGCCTTCATACTTTTTGAGCCAGTAGGAGATGTGCTCGATGTCGACGGACTCGTTCTCCAGGGAGATGGCCTTTTCCACGGGGATGACGTGCATCCCGATTCCGGAGCCGCCCATCGGCACGAAGGGCGTCACCTTCTCCAGCGGAAGGAAGGTCATCCGCTCGAAGAACATCGCCAGTTCCGGGTGCTTGTCCATCAGCTCCACGTTCATATTCGTGTATTCCGCGCTGCCGGGAACGAACATCGGCACCCAGTAGATACGGTCCTCCCGGTTGAAGGTGGTGCCTTCGTCCGGGCCCCG
>JAEEGI010006511.1_pt1 | contig 26340 bp, 31 predicted proteins | sample 8958751 | NCBI WGS metagenome assembly JAEEGI01 (sample SAMN16246545, study PRJNA631951) | gut metagenome | biome: gut microbiome; feature: rumen; material: KS-attached | host: Bos | place: Iran: Karaj | collected 2018-10 | reverse complement strand
GATGAAGAAGGAGAAGGTTTACGGAGATGCAAAGCGCTACATAGATCACCTGAAGAGCAACAGCAAAAAGATCATCCTGGCCACCTCTTCCATGGAGACTATCATAAAGCCTCTGGCTGACTACCTTGGAGTTGATGCCATCATCGCGACAAAGTTCGCATTCAAGGATGGTAAATGCCTGGGACGGTTCGAGGGCAAGCCTGCATTCAGGGAAGAGAAAAGAAGAAAAGTCCTCGAGTATATAAAAGAGAACAATATCGATCTTGCAGCTTCTTCCTTCTATTCAGACAGCATCCACGATTATCCTATGTTCATGGAAGTTGGAAACCCGGTGGCTGTGAACCCTGATTTCAGGCTGACCCGCTGCGCCAAGAAGCATGGCTGGCCTATTCTGAAATTCAGATAGAATAAGTGAAACTGAACTCCACTGTCTTCTCTAATGTAAGGAAATCCACCAGCGGAAGCTTTATCCAAAGGCTGTTTCCCTTGAAGGAGCCCTTGTCGGAGGAAAGCACTTTTCCCGATGTCTTGATGTTCAGCTGGACATAGGATTTGTCCAGGATCTTCTGGGCCGACTCCCCTTTCTCAAGATAATCCTCAAAGACATACTGGAGCAGATCCACATATTCCGATTTTGAATATGGCTTGTCTATCTGCGGCGCCAGGCCTGAGAGAATAGGGTTGTCGCTTATCTCAAAGATCTCGTCCAGAGCTTTGTAGTTGTCCCTTCCTATGTGGAATGTCACTTTCCGCACCTTGCCGGAATCGGAGATACGGATGAAAGGGACATACTTGTCAGGCAGCAGCTTGGTGTAGTTCTCAGTCTTAAGTATAAGGATAAGCTTTGAGGGCTCCGGGGAGACTACAGATACAGGGCGGGCAGAAGGATATTCCTTAAGCTCCCTGGTTATCTCCTCGGTGTTGAAGATACCGCTTTTCGCACTCTTGCCTGTGGTCTCGGAAAGATCATTTATGTAGCGTACAAAGACAGGGTTCAGCTCAAGGTCTATGAAGATCTCCCCATCCTTTCCGCTCTTGATGGTAAGATCCTGCTTTACAGTGCAGCTGAAAGAGACCAGCAGCACCAGAGCCAGAGCCAGAACTCTTAAATATTTCATAAGCCTAAAACCTGAAGATCCGGGATAGAGGAGAGAATAGGGACAGTCTCGATGCTCTTTGCCCCAAGCTTAAGGAGCTGGTAGCGCACCATGGCTATAGGCTTCTCCTTGCTGGCAGACTCAAGCTGGATGCAGTACTGGGAGAACTCCTGCCCCTGTATGATGGTAGGCTCCTCGGCAAACAGGTTGTTGGCCTTGAGGTAAGCCTTGATTTCATCATCATTGCCGGATGGAACATTGAAGTAGAGCATAACCTTGTTCTCTGCGTTGATAATTCCGTACAGGTTTATGAGGAACATCTTCAGAAGCTCCATCTTAGGTGCGGACTTCCGCAGGTCGGAAGAAATCCAGATTCCTGTCTCGGAGGAGAATACCCACTCCAGGATCTTAAGGCCATAGTTGCGGAGTGCGCTGCCGCTCTGGGTTATTTCCAAACCTATGTCGGCGCCGCCGTTCTTAAGCTTTGCCTCGGTCTTTCCCCAGGTCTCGTAGATAATAATTCCGCAGCCCTCTTTCGCAGGAGTCTTGTACTTCTGGATAGACCACTTCTGGAACTTCTCCGGTGCCCCGATTTTCTTGAGTTTATTCTGAATCCAGTTGAGAGCCATGTATGGCAGCTCTGTCACTACAGTTATCTGATCCTTGCGCTTGATAAGGTTTGTAAGGAACTCTTCGGTGGTTGACTCAGGGAAAGAGCCGTCCACAATTCCCACCAGGTTTATGTTGCCCCTGTGCAGCGACAGTACTTTCTCAGGAGCCAGCTCTATGCCGTAAGCCATCTTCATCTCAAGAATCCGCTCCTGCATCCAGTCGTCCCCGGCAATAGCTATATCCAGCTCGTTAAGGGCCAGCTGTGTGCAGAACTCCTGGGGCCTGCCGTCCCAGCCGAACAGGAAGTTCACAGATGTGAAATCGGTAGGACCGCCTGCGTCGTAGCCTTTGGCAGGGAATCCAGCTTTTGCCAGCAGATCCACCAGGTTGCCGCCCCGGGTAGGGTTGGCCAGAGAACCGGCAGGCATTCCGATTATAAGTTTATCTTTAGTTTCCATAGTTATCCTCACTTCTCCACAAATTCAAGGCTGCCGTTTTTTCCAAGGCGCCGGTAATAGCAGGAGGTATGAGCATCGCCGCTTTCCCTTTTTGCATGGCAGGCCCCTTTGCCCATTGGTGTCACAAGGAACAGGAAGGAGTTCTGCTCACAGTTGATGCGGATCTCCTCCACCTTCAGCATGTCGCCGGAGGTAAGCCCCTTTTTCCACAGTTCGTTCCGGCTGCGGCTCCAGTATGTGGCATAGCCGCTGCGCAGGGTCTCCTCAAAGGCCTCTTTGTTGATGAAAGAAAGGATAAGCACCTCTTTTGTGCGGCAGTCTTGAGTTACCACAGGAAGCAGGGTCTTTCCATCCTCTCCGAAATTTACCATAAGCTGTTCAGTATACTCTTTTTTCTCCATACACCGACCTCGCATATATTATAATAAAAAAAAGCTGCACTGGGAAGTGCAGCTGAAATGTACGAATATGTAATGGGGGATCACATATCCAAAAGAGGATGAAAAGAAATATTACATTTTCATTATCACCAGGAGAAGAGTGGTTTTCAAGTTGGGAAAAGCCCTATTTTTCGGTTCTAATCGGGAAAAAAAAGTATCAGTTCATAAAACCGATCTCTTTGAAATATCGGATTGCCCCTGGGTGGAAAGGAACCGGAACACGGCGCTGGAAATAGACCTGGGCTGTCTTTTCGTTATAGCTTGGGAAGAATATTTTTATATAATCGATGTTCTCGAACCACGCCTTGGTGATTGTATAGGCAGTCTCCTCATCCATATTCTCGGAGCAGGCGATGAAGGTGGAGGAAGCAAAGGTCTTCTCATCCAGCTCTGCCTCTTTATCCTCGCTCACATCCACCATGCTCTCGGTATAGAACACCGGATAGACAGAGAGGAATTCCCGCAGCTTATCCTTCTCCTTGAAGGTGAATGGAGTCACATTATACTGGCGGATAGGAATATCAGGAGGAACATTTTTTGCAAAGGTATACTTATAGCTCATATTGTACCAGATGAAATCCACAAAGCCCTCGGAGAAAAGCCTCTCTCCTTCGCTCTGCTCCACCCTTAATATCTTGGTGTTGTCTGTGTTGATTCCGTTAAGCTTGAGGAAATATAACAGCAGGTCTCCCGATACCGACGATTCTGTGTTCAGTGCAATTCTGTGCCCTATCAGATCTGATATGCTATTCAGGTCCTCAATATGGGTGAATCCCGTATATATCGAGGGGAAGATGCCGAACAGAGCTCTGATGTTCTGAGGAGCTGACCAGTAGTTAGGATGCCCGTTGAATGCCATATATCCCTCTGGCCCTGAAAGAACTGCCAGATCTGCAGTACCTTCCATAAGCGACTTTATCTTCTCGTTGCCATTGGTATTCTCCGATTCGTTCACAGAAAGCAGCTTAGTGTTGTAGTTTATGATTCCTTCCAGAACTGTACCGGCCAGGAAGAAGGGGGTATTCATGTAAGAAGACCGGATGGTGAGCATAGGCTTGGATATGGCCACATTGGCCTGTTTGCTGCCGCAGGAGAAGAGAAGCAGGCATAGAAGGATGGAAAATAAAGGTTTTCTAAACATCAATAAGTCCTATGCTTATGGCGTAGCGGATAAGCTCGGTCATGTTCTTGCATTTGAGCTTGACCATGATGCTGGCCTTGTGGTTCTCCACTGTCTTTGAGCTGATGAAAAGCTCCTCGGCTATATCCTTGATAGGGACACCGTCGATAAGGAGCTTGAGTATCTGCTGCTCCCTGAGGGACAGCTTGCTGTAGGCCGACTTGTTGTCCTCGGCAATCTCCACATCATTCTTGGTGATAAGGGATTTTATCACTTTGTTTGATATATAGCTGTCTATGTAAATCTCTCCGGCATATACTTTCTCTATGGCCTCGGCCAGGTTCTCGGGGGAGGATTCCTTGAGGATATATCCTTTGACGCCGCTCTCTACTGCCTCGAGAATATAATCTATCTTGGAGTAGGCAGTAATGATTATGATGAGCAGGCCAGGCTTTGCGGCCAGAAGCCGTTTTGCCAGCACAAGGCCGGAGCTTCCGTGGAGCGCTATATCCAGGAGCAGGATATCGGGATTGCAGTTCATGACCACATCATATCCTTCATCCACATTGTCGCTTTCCCCTATAACTTTTATCTTTTCATCCCGGCTGATGATAGCCTTGATCCCCTCCCTCATAAGGGCGTGATCTTCGATAATAACTACATTGATCACATCAGTCATCTATATCCTCCAATGGGAATGTGATATTCACCACAGTACCCCGTTCCTGCAAGAATTTGATTTTTATTGTTCCCTTTGATATCTTTACCCGCTCCATGACACCCCGGAGTCCTGAATGGGATTTGCCGTCCGACTTCTCCAGGGCCTGCTCCAGGTTGAAGCCCTTGCCGTCATCCGACACCTTTAGCAGCAGGCTTGGCCAGGAAATGATTATATTTATTTTTACTCCAGTGGCATCGGAATGCTTCTCGATGTTGGTCATAAGCTCCTGGATAATACGATAGATATTGAGCTTCAGGGAGTTCTTAACTTTGACAGACTCAAGGCCAATGGCAGAATATTCAGCTTTCCTGCCTGTCTTGATCTCCCAGTTCTTCACATAGTTGGAGACAATCTCATCCAGGTTTTTCTCCAGCTCCGGAGGCCTTATGCCATAGGAGATATCACGCATCTGCTGCAGAGCTCCGGCCAGCTTATTGGTCAGGGCCATGATCTGTTCCTGTCCCCGGTCTCCTTTATACTGGTTCACCAGGTCCATACAGAGCATTTTTGAATAGACCATATCCTGGATTACAGTATCGTGAATCTCCAGCACCATATTCTGCTTCTCTATCTCCCGGTTCTCCATAGACTCTGCCAGGAGCTGCTTGTACTCCTGCTCTGCCCTGTGGGTCTTGCTGAAACGGTTGAAGAAGAAGATGAAGATAGCAGTGAAGGAGAGGTACAGGAATATAAGGCCCAGGAAGACTTTCCACAGCATGTTCAGCTGCCTTCTGTGGTACTGATCCATGAAGGAGGCGAGATCCTTGAGCTCGCTGGAGAAACGGTTGGTGTCGTTGGAAAGCCAGAATATCTGGGTCTCGAAATTCCGGTAGCTGTCTTCGTTGCTTACAATCTCAAACAGGTAATATTTAATATAGTTCCAGTTCTGAAGCAAGCTGGGGACCTTGTCCTTGAACTCGTCATCCCCAAGGAACACCTGGGCAGTCTCTCCCTCCAGGACAGCAAAGCTTTTGTCCAGAGCCCTTATGTTCATGTTCACATTTGTCTTAAGCTCCGGCTGCTTGCCCGAGGTAAGGAAGATCTCGGCCGACGATTTAGTAAGGAGCCACTGCTCATAGATGCTGCTGCTCTCCACACGGCGCACCATGTTGTCCTGCATCATATTGAAGAAGGAGGTGGCGATATATCCCACAAAGCAGAAAAGAAGGACAACTGCGATCACAACAATTATGTAGAGCTGTTTCTCCTTGTAAAATCTGCGCAGGTTAATCAAAGCATCCTCCCCATCTATTGATTATAACATATTATAGGCCGATTGCCAAACGTTTTCACTATCACTATATTTAATCTATGGACTCACAGGAACTTATGATGAAAGGTGCCGACGCTCTGGCCGAAGATGATATGCAGAAGGCAGAGGATCTGTTCCTTCTGGCAGCCAAGGCAGACAGCTCAAACCATCTGGCCTTCTATAATCTGGGTCTTCTTGCCTCCGATCAGGAGAGGCTGGATGATGCCCGCCTCTATCTGGAGAAAGCCCTTGCCCTTAAATGTAATGATGCTGATATCCTCACCGCATTGGGGACAGTCCATCTTAAGGCCGAACGGGACACAGAGGCGGAAGCGCTGTTTCAGAAAGCCCTTGAGCAAGGGGAAAGCGATGTACTCTGCAACAATATGGGCACCATCTTTTTCCGCCGCAAGGATTATAAGAAAGCGAAGGAATTCTTCCGCAGGGCCCTTGATATAAATCCTGATTATCAGCCGGCAAGGGAAAATATTGCTTTGGCCAATTTTTATCTTGCAATGCTCAATTAATTTCTATAAATTTAAGCTATGGAAAAATATGAATCTTATGATGCATATATAGCTGCCCTGGAAAAGCGGGGACAGCTTCCGGAAGGCTTCAAGACTGCTGTTCTTCCCCTGTCGTTTTTCCCTGAAGAAAGAAAACTTATCAACCCCCTTCCCATGAATATGTCACTTATTATGCTGGACAAACCGACAACACGTTTTGCCGGCATATTCACCAGCAACAAATGCCCAGGCTCTCCTGTCATAATCGGAAGAGAAAGGCTTAAAGCCAGACAGATCCGGGGCATCCTGATCAACAACAAGATTGCAAATGTCTGCATGAAAACCGGAATAGAGGATTCCATCAGCCTCCTTGAGACACTGGCCAAGACTGCCGGCGGCAAGGCAGAGGAATACTTTCCCTGCTCCACAGGAATCATAGGCTGGCGGCTCCCCATCAAGGCAATGAAAGATAAGATTCCCCAGCTGGTTGCATCCCTTGAGGGAGGTACTGGTGTCAAGCTGGCCAAAGGCATAATGACCACCGATGCATTCCCGAAACTCCGCTCCATAAAGGTGGGTCGGGGCCGCATTGTGGCTGTGGCAAAAGGGGCCGGCATGATAGAGCCCAACATGGCCACCATGCTTTCTTACATACTCACCGACATCTCAATGAGCAAGAGCTTCCTGCAGAAGTGCCTCAAGCGAGTTGCAGACCAGACATACAACTGCATCTCAGTGGACAGCGACCAGAGCACCAGTGACTCTGTAATTCTCCTCAGCTCCGCAGCCAAGCCGGCAGTGGATGAGAAGCTTTTTGAGGAAGCCCTCCTTAAGCTTTGCACCGAACTGGCCGAGGATATTGTCCGCAACGCCGAAGGATCAGGCCATGTCATAAAAGTCAAGGTGACCGGGGCACAGAACAATGATATTGCAAAGGCCGTGGGCAAGGCCGTGATCAACTCTCCCCTTGTCACCACCGCCGTGTTCGGCAACGACCCCAATGTAGGCCGCCTGGTCTCCAGCGTAGGAGACTTCATGGGCAACAACGGCCTGGATTTCGACAAGGACCAGATGAGCATCTGGCTTGGGAAGGAGCTGGTATTCGACAAGGGCTCTTTCTGCATCGACAGGCGCAAGGAGGACAAGCTATCCAAATATATGAAAGAGCGCTCCTTTGATTCAGACCACAAGACCTACCCCGAGCATAACATGACTGTAGATGTTCTGTATAAGCTTTCTGATAAAGGAAAAGGATGTGCTGAAGTCAAGGGAACAGACCTCTCCTATGCCTATGTGAAGGAAAATGCAGACTACAGATCCTAAGAAAAAAAGCTTTGCCGATATCTTTGCCCAGTGGGAAAAAACCCCGGAGGCAAAAAAAGCGGAAGCCCAGATAAAAGAAAAAGAGTCCCAGCCGCAGGCACCGAGGCGTTCAATAAATTATGAGAAAATATCTGCAGATGCCACCATCGATCTCCATGGGCTTACAGTGGCCGAGGCACAGGCACAGCTTAACAGCTTGTTTATAGAAGCGCATAAAAAAGGATGGAAAAAAGTGCTTATCATACACGGAAAGGGAATCCACTCAAAAGAAGAGCCGAAGCTTAAGAAAGCAGTTATGGATTTTATTGAGCATTCCTCTTATGCCGGAAAGCATGGAATTCCCGGGGCTGCTGATGGAGGCTCCGGAGCTGTCTGGGTTGCAGTCAAAAAATAATTATTTTTCCCGGAAGATGATTCTTCCTCTGGTCAGGTCGTATGGGGAAAGAGCTATTCTAACCTTGTCGCCTGGAACAATACGGATGTAAAACTTTCTCATCTTTCCTGACAGGTGTGCCAGAATAATGTGTCCGTTCTTCAGTTCCACCTTGAACATGGTGTTTGGCAGTGCCTCTTTGACAATACCTTCTATCTCTATCGCTTCTTCCTTTGCCAAATGAATTCCCCTTTTCAGAAATATAATCTATTTATATTAAGAATGTTTTTCTTTGTCAACGATTCAGCTCAGCCTCTATGTCAGATTTAATCTTCTCTGTGATTCTCCGAGCCGCTGCCGGAACCGGAATATCTGCATAATCAGCAGGATTCACCTCGGGAAGAGTCTTGAGTGTATAGATGAATTTCTCCTTAGGATTATAGGAGAGCATCGGATCATGTTTTCTAAGCCCATATTTATCAGTACCGCCGATACACACCGGAATCAGGCTGCATCCCGATGACAGGGCGATATGGGCAGCTCCCCGCTGGAAGTGGTGGACTCCGTCAGCTTTGGTACGGCTTCCTTCCGGGAAAATGATCAGACAGTTGCCTTCCTGGAGCGATTTGGTGCATTCCTTTGTCAGGTGGTCAAAATCCAGAGAGTTGGAAATATAGAGGGTGTTCACTATGTTGCTTACAATGTTATGGTGTCCCAAGGATGCCTTGATTATGCAGTCGGCATTGGGAATCACAGAAAGGAGCATAACCACATCCAGCAGCGACGGATGGTTTGCCACTACTATCTTGCCGGAAAGATGGCTTAAATATTCCTTGTCATCCACCTTCAGCTCAAAGCCCCCCATCAGCGTTCCAAGCCATACGAAGAACTTCTGGGTATTGCACATAGCTTTCCTGGATTTCCGCTTGAAGGCCTGATTTGATGCCGATAAAAGGCGGATTGTGGGAAACACTGCAGTTATGAGGACAAGGCTGCCGACTCCAAAGACAAAGAAGAGGAAGAGCTTCACAAAAATACGGTACCAGAGGAGAAGCTTAGACACTGGAAGCCTCCCCCTTGAGCATGGTTATAAGCTCCTCCAGGGATGAGTAAGGAACTGCTTCCCCGATGCAGGCAGCTTCGGGATTCAAAGTTATTGCCATACCGCCGGGCTGTTTTACAGAAGAGAGGACGAAGGAGGCTGCATAGGGTGGAATTTTGTCCTCCGGGGAGGCAATGGCCATATACTCGGCCGGCAGCTGCTGGTCGGCAAACACCAGAATCGCAGATTCTGTCTCTCCAGCCATGACAGGGGCAGCCCCGTATACAAGTCCTTCCTGGAAAAGATTCTGAGCCGGGAACAGTGCGGTGTAGCCTCCCTTCATACCCAGTGCTATGGTAGCCATGGCCGGAGAGGCGTTGAAGACTGACAGGGAGAAGGGAGCCGGCAGTATGCCGCCATCCTCTATAAGCATCCTGTCAACCTGCAGCTGCCGGGCCGACTCGCCGCCCGACGAGACAAAGACCAGGCCGCTTTCAGGGGCTGCATCCAGCACCTGGTGCACAACCTCTATGGTCATCCTGGTCAGCTGGCTGAGTCTGCGCTTTAATAGAGGCGGGACATAGTCCAGGGGCGGCGAGGCGGCTTGGTTGTCGCAAGGCGGTGCCCAAAAGGCCCATCGGTTGATATAAAGCTCCATTATTTTTTCCTGAACCGGAGAAGCGAATAGCTGTTGGAGCCCAGGTTGTGGTGGGCTGTCTCCAGCTTGGCACCGCCGGCCTCTATGGCATCTACCAGCTCCTGATAGCGGTACATCTTGCTGTTTCCGTTGGCCATGCAGGTAAAGTATATGGATGTGGCCTGGAGGGAGTAGGAGGAGGCCTGGAACTTCTGGCAGTCCCACAAGGGCTCCAGCACAAAGATATCAGTATTATTCCCTGCAGCAGACACTACTTTCTTAATGATCTTGGTAACCTGCTTCAAGGAAAAGCAGTCCAGGAACTGGCTCATCCACACTGCATCATAGCCCTTTGGCAATACTGTGGAATCGGCAAGGATATTCCCCTCGCAGGTATCGATTCTGTCACCGAATCCAGCCTTTGCCGCATTCTCCCGGGCTACTGCGGTCTGGCCCGGCAGATCCACTATGGTCACCTTCACATCTGGATTATACTTGCAGCAGCAGATGCTCCATTTGGCAGTATTGCCGCCGATATCAAGCAGTTTCTTCGGCTTCTGAGCAAATACTATGGGCAGCGCTTCGGGGAAGGCGATGTCGGAATAGAAATGATCAAAGGCGAACCAGCTTTTCTTGGCCTGTTCCGGCAGGGTGGAGAGAGCCTCATAGATAGTTGTCCACTTCCCGAATACAGCCAGTCCCTCCGGCTTTCCGTTTTTTACAGATTCTGTGAGATTGAAGGCCCCCTTGTAGCAGATATCATTCACAAAGTCCATGTTGACCCGGGTCATATCATCCTCAAGAAGGAACCAGCCTGTCTTTGACAGGACATACCGCTCTTCCTTGATTTCGGGAACCAGCTTGACCACTCCCATTCCCAGGGCAAATTCCAGAAGAACTTTTGCTCCGTAGAGAGAGACTCCTGCCTTCTCGGCAATAGATTCAGCTGTAAGGCCCGCATCCCCTGAATCGTTGATACTCTTCAGCATCCCCAGGTTCCGAAGTGCCAGCACTGTCTGGAAGGCCAACGGGGCAAAGGCAATCTCCTGGGCCTTGGTCTTGGCATCTATTGCCCTCATCTTGTCAGAATAGTAATCCATCATGATAACCTCTTGAAAATAAGAGATGTGTTGATTCCTCCGAAGGCGAAGTTGTTGGACATTATGTAGTCCACTTTGGTCTCCCTGCCGTCGCCCATTATGTAATCAAGCGGAGCGCATTCTGGATCCACCTCGGTCAGATTTATGTTCGGGGCAAGCCACCCCTCCCTCATCATATTGATTGATGTCCACGCCTCGATGACACCGCAAGCGCCCAAGGTATGCCCGATATAGTTCTTGATTGTGCTGACTGGTACTTTACCTCCGAACACCTCGTAGGTAGCATGGCTTTCTGCCACATCGCCGGCCAGAGTCGCTGTGCCGTGGGTGTTCACATAGCCTATCCTGTCGGGGGTAAGACCTGCGCTTTCCAGGGCCAGTTCCATGGCCCGGCGCATAGTGGTCTTGTTGGGCTGGGTTATATGTGTACCGTCGGTGTTTGTTCCAAAACCCACCATCTCGGCATAAATCTTGGCACCTCTTGCCACAGCATGCTCATATTCCTCAAGGATGAGGGTTCCCGAACCTTCGCCGATCACCAGTCCGTCCCGATTCTTATCGTAGGCCTTTGGGGTCAGCTCTGGTTTATCATTCAACCCGCTGGCAGCAAAGAGCACGTCAAACACAGCAGAATCGGCGGGGGAAAGCTCCTCGGCACCGCCGGCAAGCATTATGTCCTGCTGTCCGTTTCTTATGCTTTCGAAGGCATATCCTATGGACATGCTGCCTGATGTGCAGGCCGTATTGGTGGTTATAAGACGGCCGGTAAGGCCATAGAAGACACTGATGTTGGCAGCACAGGTCTGGGGCATCATCTTTATGTAGGTGGTGGCGCTTATCTTGTTTGCAGTGTCTGTTATAAGCATGGAGTAGAAGTCCAGGAGGGAGTCGATGCTGCCGGCAGAGGAACCGTAGGAGACCCCACATCGTCCAGCCTTGAGCTCCGGGCTTTCATGAAGGCCTGCATCCTTAAGAGCATTATCTGCACTGGTCACAGCCATAAGGGCAATGCGTCCCATGCCCCTGGTTTTTTTCCGTGGGAAATCGGGAGCCTTAAAATCCACAGGACAGGCCAGACGGGTGTTCATCCCCTGGTACCTCTCCCATTCAGGCATATATTTGATTTTGTTTTTCTTCTGCTTCAGGTTTGCAAAAATCTCGTTCCATTCATTTCCCAGGGCAGAGATGACGCTTCCGCCAGTTACCACAACTCTTCTGTTCATAATAGACCACCGTTTACAGAAATAACCTGCCGTGTTATGTAAGATGCTTCCTCAGAGAGGAGGAATACTACAACAGGAGCCACTTCCTCAGGTTTTCCGAATCTTCCCATAGGGATGGCAGGCAGAACCTTGTCCTCGGGAACCTCCCCTATCATATCTGTCTCAATTACCCCCGGAGCCACGCAGTTCACGGTGATGGAACGGCTGGCAAGTTCGGTTGCAAGAGCCTTGGTGGCACCTATGATCCCGGCCTTGGAGGCGCTGTAGTTGACCTGACCCCGGTTTCCTATGATGCCGGAGGCAGAGGCTATTGTCACTATGCGTCCCTTTTTCTTGCGGCACATAGGCATTACAAGCGGAGAAAGGACATTGAAGAAACCATTCAGGTTGGTGTTGATGACAGAATCCCACTGATTGTCAGACAGAGCCACAAAGGTGTTGTCAGAGCAGATTCCAGCATTGCACACAATGCCCCACAGCGGCCCCTGCTCTTCCCATAGAGCCTCAAGTTTCTTGCGGCAGTCGGCCCGGTCAGAGATATCAAACTGGATAAGCCGGCATACACCGCCGCCTGCTTCAATCTCAGATTTCAGCTCGGCTGCCGGCCTGCTGCTTTTATTGTAATGGGCAATAACCTCATATCCTGCCTTTGCACAGGCCAAGGCAATGGCGCGGCCAATACCCCGGCCAGCCCCGGTCACAAGCACTTTCTTTTTATCCATAAAAGCTCCTTCTTTCATCATATACCCAATTCGCTCAGATCATCAATGTCCATCACTGTAAGCTTGCCGGATGCCACAAGAGTGTCACCCACATGGGCTGTGCAGTTGAAAGAGAAGACCCGGTCCACCACAGCCTGATGGTAATCTGCGACTGTGACAGTTGTTCCCGCCTCAAGCACAGGAACGAAAGTTTTGAAGTCAGAGACACTGAGGATGACTCCTACCTTCGGAGGCAATCCCTTGCGCCTGTTGGCAAAGCCAGAAAGGGCAGAGATGCTTTGAGCCATATATTCAAAAGTTATGTAAGAAGGAATCCCTCCCAGCCCCTCGTCATAGAACATGGAATTCTTTGTCACATCCACCTGGGTCTTGATGGAATAATCCTCATAATCCACATCCACCGCACGGTCCAGGAGGAACATCCTTCCCTTGTGAGGAAGCAGGTTTATAAGTTCATCTTTCTCAATGGTCTTCATCTTTCTCTCCAATTATCAGGCTCACATTGCAGCCGCCGAAGCCGAAGGTGTTGCTCATGCAGGTGCGGATGCCTTTATATGTTTTTTCTTTTTCTGCAAAGTTAAGAGGTTCCAGCTCTTCATCTTTTTCTCCGTCCCAGAGCTGGGGAGGAAGCTTGCCGTCGCCGGCAGTGATGAGGGAACAGCAGATTGCAAGCTCAAGAGCCCCGGCCGCCCCCAGGGTGTGGCCAGTGACCGGCTTTGTGGAGCTTACAGGAGGCATACCCGATCCAAAGTTACTGGCCACGGCCCGGCTTTCCATAAGGTCGTTCAGCTTGGTTCCGGTTCCATGAAGGTTTATGTAATCGATATCAGTCGGCTTAAGCCCGGCGCTGTCCAATGCCTTCTTTATTGCGGCAGCCGCCTGTGCGCCGCTGGCCTCGGGAGCAGTAATGTGATGGGCATCGGAGCTTTCACCCCAGCCCAGAAGCTGTATGCCTGTTTCCCACAGGTCTTCCCGGGCAATGACAAAGAATGCGGCTCCATCTCCAAGGGAAATGCCGTCCCTGTTCTTACTGAAAGGATTGGTAAGACCTGGGGAAACTGCCTCCAGTGCCCCAAAGCCGGAAAGGACAATCCTGGAGGCTATATCCACACCCCCTGCAACAGCTGCATCGCAGAAACCTGCCTTTATAAGCTGGCATGCCTTGATTATAGCGCTGGCACTGGAGGCGCAGGCGGTGGCACAGGCGGCGGCAAAGCCACGGAGCCCCAGTTTTTTCTGAATATATGCGGCGGGATAATCTGCCTTCTGGTATGAGAATGAGTAGTCAGCAGGAAATGAGCCGGTTTCAAAGAACTGCTTGTGTGCCGGCAGGGAATAGGAAGTGCCGTTGTCGCAGGAGCCTACAAAAACTCCTATACGGCTGTTTCCATAACGATTTACAGCCAAGGCCACAGAATCCTTGATCTGGGCCAGGGCATCATCCATAAGAGCTTCCATTGCAAGGTCAGTCTTATGCCATGGTTTCCTTTCCAAAACTGCATCATGCAGGGCTGCAAGGCCGCTTCCGGCACAGCATGCAACACCCGGGGAAGAAAGATAGACAGCCATCAGGTTCCCTCCTGGATATCGTATCTGTACTGCCGCAGGAAATTCTGGAGCCTGGTATGGTTTTTCTCTTTTTCCACCTGGATTACCAGCTGGTCCTTATCCCATATCTTCCGGATTTCCTTTCCATCCTGTTCAGTGCACTCGAAACGGAGTCCCGCAGCCTCAAGGCTTTCGGCAAGGAGTTCCTTTTTGCAGTAGCAGAACTGAAAGTCTGCCATCATATATTCAAATTTTGCCCCAGGAGGGGTGAAATGTGAATCAGCCTGAAGGGAATCCCCTGTATAAAGCAGATCTCCCACGCTGCCTCCCATCTGGTTGAAGAAGGTGATTGCCACCCTCTCGTCATCGCTCTTGATATAGGCTCCGAAGATATGCACTTTATTTTGGAAATAGCCGGTTATGTTCTGGAACCGGTCCATGTTCTCCTGGAAGGCTGAAGGGGGCAGAAGCTCGAATTTTGCCTCGTTTGTGACATATACCGAATATCTGGCATCATTCTCCAGTCTGGTGACACAGGAGAAGAGGAGGATGGAGATCATTAGAACGGTCAGAAGCTTAAGAGCAACCTTCATAATATTATATAATAACAGTTAATTGACTTCCTTTCCAGTAAAAAAAGCTATATACTTGCATTGATGGAAAGCAGACTGGGCATTTTATCATCAGAATCTCACATTTATAAGGAGCAGCACACAAAAGGGCTTGAGCTCCTTTCCCTTATGGAAGAAGAACTGATAGGCAGCCACCCGGAACGGCACATAACCCAGGCAGGGAGGCCGGAGTATACCGGTTGCAAGGTGGATTTCAACATCTCCCATGCCAAGAATCTGGTGATCTGCACAATGTCAGAAGGAAAGACAGGATGCGATATCGAGCGCTCTGACAGAAAAGTTTCCATTGCCATAGCAGAGAAGTTTTTCCACCCGGAGGAGAAAGCCTTCTTGGAAGAGGCTGGAAATCCCCAAGAGAAACAGAGACGTTTTATGATGCTGTGGGTGCTAAAGGAGGCTCATATAAAGCTGCTGGGAACCACTGTCGGAGCAGTAAGGGATACACCCTCTTTCTCCATAAGCGGAAATAGAATTCTCTGCCAGAGCAGCCTTTTCTACTCGCTGTATGAAGGGGGCGGCTATGTGATGGCCACAGCCTTTGAACGTAAAACAGACAGAGATAACCTGATCATCAAGAAATACAATGATCTCCCCGATTTCACCTTAACTGCGGTTAATCAAGCAGGAGAGAAGATAAGCTAAAGCCAATCCCGCACAGACAGTAAGACCGAACACATGGGCAGGGACAAAGCTGCTTAATGCCAAGGCGCCGAAGGAAAGCTCTGTGGTTATGAAGGAAAGGAGCGTGGCTTTTCCAGATTTTTTCTCAAGACCATATACAAGATAATCCAGACCAAGACCGAATATAAGGACGATGCCTGAACAGGCAAAGAGGTCCACTCCGCCAGTTGAGGATACAAAGGCAAGGGAACCAAGAATCACAGCTACAGGAACCAGTGCAATCCCTAGGGCTTTTTTCTTATATACAACAAACAGGAGCGGGAACACCAGCAGATAAGAGGCCAGAATAAAGCATAAAGCTATCTTGGTAAGGTGATCCAGCTCATGTTCTATATCCTTGATTTTAGACATGAAGAAAATATGATTTCCGTCGGCAAGGCTTTTAAGGGCTTCGCTGTCCTTGACCTGCAGAGGGAACACCACGGAGTAATATATGTCACCGACTTTTCCCAGGTAGAGGGTGTCGATGCTCTCCTGCAGGAAGGAGGGGGCTGTATTCAAGGACACCACCTTGCCCGCGCTGTTCCTGTAATCAAGCTCAAACGGAGCGGCCGCAGCGCTCCCGAAACCAAGAGCTTTCAGCTGCGCCTGGGAGCGCTGGAGAAGCAGGGACGCCGCCTGGTAGCTCCTGGCCTGGCGCGCCATGGAAGGGACATAGCTGGTGATGGCGGCATAGCCACCCAGGGCGCCAGCCTTCTTCTCCTTTTCCAAGGCGGCTGTCAGCTGCTCCTCCCGGCCCAGCAGTTCCTGCGGGCCGCGGCCGGCTACGATAAAGTACTGACCGCTGCTGCCCAGGCCAAGTATGCCGGAAGCCTTCTTTTCCCACTCCAGCAGGTGATCCGACATTGTATACATTCCCCTGATATTGTTTTTTATCCTTATGCCTGAGGCAGCAGGGGCTATAAGACAGAGAGCTATAACCAGTATCCCGGCAGTCCGGGCAAGGTGTCCCCCAGACCCCTGTCCTGCTTTATCTCCAGCCTCGGCAGAACAGCCCTCTGCAGCAGGACACAGGGGATAAATAAGCCGCACTGTCAGATAGGAGCACAGGAGGCCTGCTGCCGAGAACAGAGCAATCTGCCGCAGAAGCGGGAATGGAGCCAGCATCAGCAGGCACCAGCTCACCTCGGTAGAAATGCAGTTCACTGCAAGGCTTCGGAATATTCTCTCCCGGTTTACAAACCAGTGTATAGAATAGTCGATGCTGACTCCTATAAGGGTGGTTCCGAAAACCAGTGCAAGGGCATTGATTTTACCATAGAAAATCAGAGCCACAGCCAGGCCGAACATCAGCGATACTGTAATATTGGCCAGAGAAATAAGCATAGGGAGCAAAGAGCGGAATGCTACAAAAATAATAAGAGCTACCAGCACCAGGGATATTCCTGTTATCCAAGAAATCTCCGTCATGGCCTTGGAAGAACTCTCATAGCTGTGGAAAGGAACGCCCGAACAGATATAGGCAATCTCCGGATTTTCCTGCTCCAGAATTTTTATCTGATCATATACTTTTCCTATTCCATTTTTTTTGGAGAAGGAGAGAGAAGAATCGGTCACTGTCCCCCTTATCATCACATACCATTTTCCAGCAGACTCAGCCGCAAGGCATCCCTCCTTCATGAACATATTGCCCGCTCCCCGGGATGCATACTTTTTCATATTTTTTTCTGTCAGAAGGAACGGGTCTTTATCCAGATAGCTTAAATCGGCAAAGGAGAAGGGACTGTAAACCTGGGAAAGGGCTCCCTTTGCAACAGCATCTGCCTTTCCCGCATCCAGAAGGGCAAGGGTATCATCATCAATAAGCTGATATCTGTGCTCAAAGAGAAAAGTCTTTACCTCCTCGAAGGAATCTGCATCCTGATACAGCACCAGACTTCTGAAAATATCGGAGTCTATAAATGCATCATAGAAAGCTTCGGCTCCCCTCTTTGCGGTATCAAAATCAGAGCTTTCTGCAAAGATATAGACAGATGAAGATGTGTTCTGGGATATTTTTTTCTCTACCTCCGACAATGAGCTGTACTCCGGGAAGATAGAGAAAAAGCTGGTATCCAGGTTTATCCCCCGGCACAGAGCGGCAATAAAGGCTACAGCCACCCCACAGAGGAAAAGGATCCGCCTAATTGGCCAGCCGCTGCCTTTCATCTTCAGTCAGCTTCTCCGGAAAAGTTTTATTGAAAAAAGTATAATTCACCCAGTTGCCACCTGTCTCGATTATAGAGACAGAATCTATGGAATCACCCACAGCCAGAGTGATTTTCTGAAAAAGCATGGATAGAAGAGGATCCTTTGGGATCAGTGTAACCACATCCTTGGGCCCCCCGGTCACAGAGACCTGGAAGTTGTCCTTGAGCACCTGCACATCATTTGCGAAAACAGAATGGATTATCTTTGCAATATTGCTGAACATGGCATTATCTTTACCGTCCATGACAGAAACCACATCGCCGGGCAGGGTCTGCACCATCTTCTCCGGGGTCACAACCAAAGAGGATGGGAAAGGATCTATGATCTCAAAGATGACTCCATTATCGGAAGCCATGACAAAAGTCCCTTTGGAAATGAGACTGCGGTTTGCCATCTTGATATACTGCTCCTGGGTGAGTTCTCCCTTGGTCACCGGATGGCTCGAGATCCTGGAATAGACCTCCTCCAGCTGATCAGCGGCCAGCAGGCTTGTGAAAGCGAGAAACAGAATAAGGAATAACAGAATTTTTCTCATAACAGAACTTCAACCTTCTTGATAAAGCATTCCGGGCATTGGAAAGAAGTTGTCAGGGTCTTCATATTCAGAGCCATCTGGATGCTCTCTCCCTTGGTGACCAGTTCTCCCGACTCTTTATCATAGATGAAATACTCTATCTTGATCCGGTTCTCATATTCGGTAAGAACTGCCTTTACGACTGCAGTCTGCTTGAACATCAGCGGTTTTATATACTTAAGCTTGAGAGAGGCCACCGGAAAAGCATAATTGCTCTCCTTCATCTCGTTGTAGCCATAGCCTATCTTATCAAGAAGGGCACACCGCCCCAGCTCCATGTATTTCACATAGTTGCCGTGCCATACCACTCCCATGGCATCCACGTCATAAAATTCAACTTTAAACTCAACTGATGTTTCAATACTCATAATTCACCTTTTTCCCAGTAATCATAAAAATTATACCACTGAAGGGGATATTTGTTACAATATTTCTCCAGATAGGAGACAAATTCCTCGGCCATATGCCGTATCTGCTGCTTCTTCTCTGCCCTGCTGCCGGAAAACTTCACCCTTGTCTTATGAATGTGCATATTGTATTCTGCCGAAACAGAGAGAGGCTTCTGCCTGGCGGCAAAGACAAAGTAGGTCGGACACTCCAGAAGGGATGCAATGATAAAAGGACCCTGAGGAAACTGGGCGGAAGACCCCAGAAAATCGATGTCAAAATTTCTGTCCAGTTTTCCCTCTGTATTCCTGTCACCGGCTATAACTACTATGCCGCCCTTGGCAACATGCTCCTGCAGCATAAGCATAGTATCAGGACCAATGTCATAGGCGCTGATTATGTTGTGCATAGAACTGCTGTTGGCATCTTCTATCATCTTGTTGAACCCAGCTGTCACCTTGAAATCCACGATGGAAATCACAGGAACCCTGCGGGAAACCCCGATATCGCCGTAGTCTGCAATAGCCCGGAGCATCTCCATGTTGCCCAGGTGAGAGCAGACAAGAAGCGCTCCTTTGCCCTGCTCCAGTTCCTTCCAGATTGTACTTATATCATCATCTTGGAAATGTATCTTGCCCAGCCTTATCTTGCCGGCCCAGGACTCCACCTTCTCTATGATAGTGATGGAAAAGGCGAGGAACAGGGGCAGCGTATAGGGCTTTCTGTCGGGCCTTACTTTCTTAAGATATTTTATAATCGCCTTCCGCTCCGGCCCCGAGATGAGCCAGAAGAAAAAGCCTATCGGGATAGCAAGAATACGTACAACTATTCCAGGAAGTATCCTGATGCAGGCCAGTGTGAATTTCCGCATCCAGAGCTTTCCTTTCTCATGCTGCTTTGACCAGTGCTCTTTCTCAGCCATTGCGCTTCCTCAGGGCAATCAGCTTGGGAAGCCTGAACAGCATTCCGAAGAAAAGGCGGGTATGAACCATGCTTATTTCTATGTTGTCGTGCACCATGCGGAAATTGGAAGTTCCACCCTCCGGGTACGTCACTTTGACAGGGCTGTCTATGACAGGGACACCGGACCAGTAAAGCTTTACCAGAATATCTATGTCAAAGCCCATGCGGGGAAACGCCAGCTTCTTACGTATTTTAAGGGTGGACTCCACCGGATAGACCCGGAAGCCGCACATTCCGTCCCGTATGCCGCTGCCCAGAGTCTCGATTGCTATCATGGTATTGGTGATCTTCCGCCCTGTCAGCCGGTTCTTAGGCACCGTCTCGTCATATTCCGGGTAACCGCATATCAGGGCTTCCGGGTGCTTCCTTGAAAGCTCAAAGAAAGGCATTACCCTGTTGATATCGTGCTGTCCGTCTGCATCAATCTGAAGCACATGGGTCATGCCCAGGTTTGCCGCCATCTCTATGCCGATCATCACCGCAGCCCCTTTGCCCTGGTTCTCGGGAAGGGTAAGCAGGGTCACATCATCAGGGTATTTTTTCTCTATCTTGGCCAGGGCAGCCTTGCTCTTGAGGTAGCTGCCGTCATCCACCAGGACAACAGGGATGCGGTGTGAGACAAGGAAATCAACTATGGGCTCTGCGGTGCTGCCATGGTTGTAGACCGGGATCACAGCCCCTGGTGCGAACTCGCTCACTGCCGCTCCTTTGCAAGGAAGGTGCCTCTTGAATGCTCCCTTCCAGCCTCGTCGTTATAGGTAAACTGCAGCTTGTCTCCATCATTAGTTATAGTCAGGAGCATAGGGGTATCAGGCTGAATAGGATGGGAGAACTTGATTCTCTTGGTCTCCACCAGTGGAATCTCAACTTTAAAGTACTGCTCTGCCACCTTGACCGCAATGTGGAACTGGGCTACTGCCGGCAGAAATTTCTTCTCCGGAAAATGGCCGTCGTAGAAGTCGCAGTTCTCTGGAGCGGCAAAGGCAACAACAACCTTATTCTCCTCCTGCTCTTTTATATCAAAGGAGATGCCGTGGATATCCTCTATCTTCTTCTCAAAGAGAGCCTTTATATCATCCTTTTTCCGCTTGCCCATGGCATTCTGGGGGATTGCATCCAGATAACGCCATTTCCGGGGCAGCACCACAGCCTCGAAGAAGCCTGCCAGATAATTTCTGAAGTACTGGTTGATATCAAATTTATCAGCGCCGGCAAACTTCTCCACGCCGGCAGGGGATAGAACAACGGCTGCCGCCAGGTACTGCCTCCGGTCTGCCATTGCGATAACACAGCTGTCCTTCACATATGGGTTCTGGTTAAGGCGGTTCTCCACCTCAGTCACAGAGATACGCTTCTCTTCGATTTTTACAATAGAATCGGAACGCCCCTTGAGCAGGAAACGGCCGTCGGGGAAAATCTCCACCAGGTCAGCAGTCTCAAAGCCGGCCGGATCGCTTATGTATGGAGAGCGGATAATCAGGCAGCCATCGGCATTCTGTGAAATCTCGGCGTTGTCGAAGGGTGTCCACTCAAGACCGTTCTTGGACTGGCGGTATGCGATGCCGGAGGTCTCGGTGCTTCCATATACCTCGATAGGCCAGAATCCCATGATCTGGTCTGTCTTCTTAGCCACGTCAGGGGTGAGCACGCCACCGGATGTGAAGATGACAGGGCTCTTAAGGCCGAAGGATTCTGTCTCATCCTCCACTGTCCTCTTAAGGAACGCGGGAACAGCGATAATCATATATGAGGTGTCGGTAAGGCTCTTGAACTCAGCAGGAACAGTGATACGGTTCCTGCGGAATGGAACGCCGGCAGCAAAAGGAAGCACCACAGAGAACAGAAGCCCGTAGATATGGTGCTGGTTCACGCAGGAGCACACTATGCGCTTATAGAAATCATCACCCCATTTGGACATGATGAAGGCATTGTCCAGCTCAAACTCTTTCATCCGCTGGAGCACTGCCTTCGGGTGGCCAGTGCTGCCTGATGTATACATGTGAATCTTGGTTTCCGAGGCCACAATAGGGGGAAACTCCTCGGTTCCCATTGAAGACTGCTCAATGATGGCAGCAATATCGGTGGAATCCGGAGCCTTCTGGTCGGTAAGGAAACCGATGCCGGGAAGCCGGATCTCTTTTATGAATTCAGGAGTGATGTTGGCTGTAAGGAGAATCTCTTTCCTGCACTGCAGCAGGGAGGCAAAGGTGACATAGAAATAGTAGCAGTCCTCGCAGTTCAAAATCCACTTATCCACATTCTGGGACAAAAGGAAATGGCGCATCTTGGTGCAGTCTTCTGCAAAATCCCTCCACCTCTTGAAAACACCATCTGTATATCTTCCCTCATAGCAGACAATAGAATCCATATCCCTGGAATTCAGCTTAACCTGGGTCAGAGGGATAAAATCCCCTTTCATATTCTTCTGCACAACTTTACGCACAATATACTCCCCTGCAAATAAAAGTCCCATGAGGATGTAGGCTATACATCCGTTATATAATGCCCAGAACCGGTAGGAATCTCCAAACACAGACATCAGGGCTATACTGCCGTTCACAATAAAAAAACAGCACCATACCAGAGTCACATTCCGGCAGTATGCTGCAATCTTTTTTCTATAAGGGCTTATGGCAATGCTCTTGTCCTTAAGGGTAGCAAGCCGATATACCATGCTGGGACCTGCAAATAAAGTATGCCCGAAAAGCACCAGAAAGAACAGGTTCACCAGCGCCGGGTAGAAAGTCAGAATCCTAGCAGAGCGGGTGATAATGGCAATAATGCCGCCGCACACCAGAAACCCGATGCAGACGGCAGCCTTTATTTGCTTATGGGTCCAAGCCACTTATTTTGCCTTTGATGCCTCGTACAGAACATCAACCACATCCCCTACAGTGCGGACCTTTCTGAAGGAATCAGGGTTGATCTTGGCAGGGAGGAACCGCTTCATCTTTACAATGATGTCCACTGCATCTATGCTGTCCAGATCCAGATCCTCAAACACCAGGGCATCCATGGTTATCTTTGACTCATCCAGCTCAAATTCGCTGATGAAGATTTCTTTAAGCTTGTCGAAAATTTCCTCTTTTGTCATTTTGCCTCTCCATTTTTCTGAGCTGAAATATATGCTGCAAGTGCATCCACCGATGCAAAATGCTTTCTGTTGTCGCTGCTCTCTGCCGAGAATGAGATGCCGAAACGTTTCTTAAGGGCAATTCCCAGCTCCAGCGCATCTATGGAATCAAGTCCCAGGCCTGCTCCGAAAAGAGGCTCCGAGTCCACAATGTTCTCAGGCTTGACATCCTCAAGCTCCAATGATGAAATAATGATCTTCTTGATCTCAAGCTTCAATTCGTCCATGTCCATGGTCAACTCTCCAATTATTTTCTCTCGTATATTTTCAGTGTAAATCCAGCGTGAGGCTCGGTGGCCACCACCTTCCACACATCATCCCTGATTTCGGGGAAATAAGTGTCCCCTTCAAATTCTCCATCCACCATTGAAATATAAAGCCGGTCAGCCTTTTCTATCATCTGGTGATATATGCTGGCCCCTCCGATGATGAAGATGCGGCCGTCTCCCTCCTGGGCTGATGCAACAGCATGATCCAGGTCTGGGAAATACTCCACGCCCCTTACCTTCTCATCCTCCCGGATGCTTTTGGACACCACAATGTTCCGCCGGTTGGGCAGGGGCCTGCCGATGGAATCAAAGGTCTTGCGCCCCATGATCACTATATTGCCGGTGGTATGGGCTTTGAACAGCTTAAGGTCCTCGCTCAGGTGCCAGGGGAGTGCGCCATCCTTGCCGATCACACGGCTCTTTGTCATTGCCACAATGACATTTATCTCTTTCATGGCTTAAACCGCAACTCCAAATTTAATAAAACCCTGAGGCTCATAGCCGATAAGCTCGATATCGTCCGGAGTCAGCTCGTTGAACGGCTTGTCCGCAATCTTAACTGTGGGAAGTTTGCCTGGGGTCCGGGTCAGCTGCTCCTTAAGGCCGTCTATATGGTTCTCATAGATATGGGCATCTATAAGGGTATGGGCGAACTCGCCCACCTCAAATCCGGTCTCTTTTGCCAGCATCATGGTAAGGAGAGCGTAGCATGCGATGTTGAACGGAACACCCAGGGCAATGTCTGCAGAACGCTGGGTAAGATGGCAGTTCAGCTTGCCGCCTGTCACGTTGAAGCAGAAGCTGTAATGGCATGGAGGCAGCAGGCTTTCCGCCGCATTTGCCGGATGCCAGGCGCTTACCACCAGCCTCCGCAGGGCCGGGGACTCCGGGTTCTTCTTGATCTCTTTAAGTGAATCGATGATGTACTGGATCTGGTCAAAGGTCTTCTGTCCTGTAACAGGGTCGGTGGTAACCCACTTTGTGGCCCATTTCTCCCCCGGAAGCCCCTGCTCTGGCACCGGGAACCGCCGCCAGAACCGGCCGTATGCTGTCTCCAGATGTCCCTCCTCGTCTGCCCAGGCATCCCATATCTTGGTATGCTGGCGGAGGTTCCGGATATGCTCCTCCCCGGAAAGATACCAGAAAAGCTCCTGGAGCATGGATTTGAAATAAACTTTCTTGGTGGTAAGGAGAGGATACCCCTCTGCCAGATTCACCTTATAGAACACTCCAAAACAGCTCAAGGTGGCTACTCCGGTCCGGTTCACTTTCCGCTGGCCGTTCTCAAGCACATATTTCACTAAATCAAGATATTGTTTCATAATTATATAATTATATATTGATTATAGCTTTTTCGCAATAGCAGAAACTTTTTTGCCAAATTCTGTTTTTTAGGGTATAATATAGATATGCAGGCGATGCTTTCAAACAATCTGGCTACCGAACAGACCCAGAAACAAATTATTGCCCCTCAGATGCGGATGATGATGCGTCTCCTTGAAATGCCTGTCCTTGACCTTCGGGAGGAAATCAAGAAAAAGCTGGAAGAGAACCCCGCCCTGGAAGAGGCAAACAGCCCAGAAGTCCTGCTCAGCTCCCTGGAGAAATCCAGGCCGAAGGATGATACCCCCACCGACTGGGACGAGGATAAAGCCGACCGGAAGCAGCAGTTCCTCGAGAACACCCTTACACAGAAAGAATCCCTGCAGGATCACCTGCTTATTCAGCTGGGAATGCAGAAAAACATTGACAAAGCAATTATAGATGCCGCAGAAATACTTGTTCAAAATTTGAACGATGATGGCTTTCTCCTATTTTCTCCCCAGGAGGCTGTACCCGAGGCGGAGGAGGAAACCCTGGACAAAGCGGTCAAGCTGGTGCAGATGCTGGATCCCCAGGGAACCTGTGTCTCCAATTATAAAGAATCCCTTGCAGTCCAGGCCTCCCTCTGCGATGACGAACCTGATGGCACCAGGGAGGTAATAAAAGAATATCTGGAAGAGCTTGAGAAAGGGCAGTATAAAACTATCGCCGCAGCCTTGAAAAAAACCGAGAAACAGGTGCTGGAAATCCGGGATTTCATCAAGACCCTGAATCCTTTCCCTGGCAGAACCTTCACAACTCAGCCCGACCAGTCTGTGATTCCGTCCCTCACCATAACAGCAAAGGATGGAGAGCTCTCTGTCTATATGAACGACCTGGCAGTCCCGGAGCTGCAGGTGAGCCAGAGCTTCAGCGAGCTGGATGAAGCCCCCGATGCAGACCCGGAGGCAAAGGAGTTTGTTCACGACAAGGTGCAGGATGCCCATAACTTCATCAATATACTGGAGATGCGCAAAGATACCCTGGAGAAAGCCGCAGAAGCAATCATAAAATGCCAGAGGGATTTCTTCCTCAAGGGGCCAAAGTATCTAAAGCCCCTTACACAGCGGGAATTCGCAAAGATCATCAAGCGGAACGAATCCACAGTATCGCGGATTGCAAACTCCAAATATGTTCAGACCGACTGGGGATTCTACCCCTTCAGCTACTTCTTCCCATCCCAGGGGGAAAGCGTGCTGGAAATCATAAAAGAAATTCTAGAGACAAACAAAGATAAACATCTCTCCGACCAGCAGATATCTGATATACTCAAGGAGAGAGGAATCGACATGGCCAGACGTACAGTTTCAAAATATAAATCAATAATCAGGAGGCAAGTATGAATTTTGAAATCAGAGGAATCCATTATGAAGTTTCTGACAAGACCAAGGAACAGATTGAGAAGAAGTTCAAGCGTCTTGCAACAGCAGAGGACACACTGACATTCCTGGAGATCACTGTTGAGCGGGCAAACGGCATGTACACCCTGAAGAGCAACTTCGCATTCAAATGGGGCGGTGATGCCTATATCGAGACCACAAACGGCGATCTCTATGATGCAATAGACCAGCTTACAGAAAAAGTTAAGACCAAGATTGTGAAAGAAAAAGAGAAGATGCAGGAAAAATCCAACTGATTTTCCACACTTCCCTTTTGTGCTTACATAGTATAAAATAGTTATGGTATGAAGAATTTTACAGTCCTGGATCTCCTTGATCTGGACCTGAAAGAAAATGATGCTCTGTCGCTGAAATGCGTTGCAGGCCGCCAGGGGCTGGGGAACGAGATAACTATGTCCTTTCTCGATCGCCCCGGTCTGGCCCTCATAGGTTTCTTCGACAACTTCACTTATCAGCGTATCCAGATCTTCGGAATCAGAGAATCCAACTTCATCGAGAAGATGGAGAAGGAGCAGAACTTCGATTTCCAGAACATAGAAAAGTTCTTCTCATACCAGATTCCATGCTGCATCTTC
>JAEEGI010006508.1_pt1 | contig 26348 bp, 20 predicted proteins | sample 8958751 | NCBI WGS metagenome assembly JAEEGI01 (sample SAMN16246545, study PRJNA631951) | gut metagenome | biome: gut microbiome; feature: rumen; material: KS-attached | host: Bos | place: Iran: Karaj | collected 2018-10 | reverse complement strand
TTGTCGGCTTGTTGCAGATAGTGGAAAATCTCGTCCAAAGTGTTGTTGGGGTTGGCAATGTCGCCCACCGATACATTCCACGAGGGCTGTCCCATGGCATCGTAAGTGATTCCTGTCTTAAGTGAACGGACAATGCTGAGAAACAGCTCCCAATGTCTTTTCCCGTTGGGCTTCAAGGTTTCAAGTATGGTTCGCCCCATCTTGTTGACCATCTCCAACAAGGATTTGGTGGAATAAATGTCGATGATGAAGGTGTAGTAATGTTCCTTCATCTCCTCTTGGGCGAAACAATGCCGGATCAAGTCGGTCTTTCCATAGCGGCGCGGTGAAATCAATGCGAGATTATTGCCATTGCGGAGCCAATCGGTGATGTCTTTTGTCTCTTGAACACGGTCGCAGAAGTATTCCGCACCCACATAGCCGCTTGTAACGAATGGATTAATTAAGGTCATTTCCGGTTATTCTGCCGCAAAGATACATTTTTGTCATAAAATGATAATCATAAAATGACAAAAACTTTGTGTTTAAACCATGCCTGCTGTCAGCGCGAGCCCAAATTGACTCCGTCGAACGCAGAGCGTTTGCTTCCCTTCCTCCCACAGCTTCGCCCCGTCAGTCACATTCCGTGGTGACAAAGGGCTGGTTTACTTTATCTTATGGCATTTCGAAAAGCATCAGATGCTTGCCTTTTGCCAATTTTAATTTGGGGACAAAAGTATGAATAAATAATTGCATTTTCAAAAGAAGTCAAAAAATAATTCAAGCCATGCTGGTCTCCATCATTTTCTTCCACTTGAAGTAGCCGAACACGGCGATGACGACATACAAGGCATAAAGGCTGGCTTTGAAGGGGATGTCCTTGTAGAAATACAGGACACTGGTGACGATATCCACCACAATCCAGACGAACCATTGCTCCAAATACTTGCGCGCCAAGGCCCAGATGCCCACGATGCTTAATGCCGTGGTGAAGGCATCGGCTACGGGAACATTGGAGTTGGTGAAACGGCTCAGCACAAAGTAGATGAAGGCCCAGATGGCCAAGCCTACACCTACCCAAACAAAGGCCATCTTCTTTGGCATGTGCCGGATGGGGAGGTCCTTGGCCTTCTGCTTATGCCGCATCCAAGCGATGAAGCCATAGACGGTCATGGCCAGGTAGTAGAACTCCATGCCGCAGTCGGCGTAGAGGCCTTTCTGGTAATAGAGCACGATGCCCAAGGACTGCATCACGAAGCCCACGACCCACATCCATACGCTGGCTTTGTATTCCAGGAGGATATAGGCAAGGCCTAGAGCAGTGGTGGTGATGTCGAGCCAATGGGTGGAGAGGAATTCCATTTAGAGGTGTTTTGCAGGGATTATAAAGCATGTCATTCCTTGCAGGGGAATGTGCGTTTGGAATCTATGCTTTATAATACCGTCATATATTTAATGTCTTTTCTTTCAAGCCGCCTTCCATAGATTCCAGTCGCACAACCTCCTCTTGGAATGACATAGGCGGCTTAAACTACACATTTATCTTTTGTTTCATCTCCTCCGCTAGGGCGACAAATCCATTCGCGTCCATTTCCTTCAAGAAAATCAAACCATGGGTAGCGCGGATGAGCGGGTGGGCATTCTCGAAGAAAAAGTCCTTACCGAGAAGGAACTGCACGTCCTTGTAATTCTTCACCCAGATTGTCTCAGCTAATTCGCTGAAAGGACCATCAAAATCCGGATTGGGAAACTCCGCCTTGACCTGTGTGAGATAGCTGTCTTTGAAGGCCTTCTCGAACACGGCGAAAGCATTGAGCGACACGGGGACATACACATTGGCCTCGGCAGGATGGAAAGTCGACCAGACATTGCGGTAGCCAAAAATCCTCAGCTTGCTAAGGTCTGCTTCCTCACCCCACAGCCTGACAGCCTCGGCAATGCTTTGCATGACCTTGTAGTGCGTGTTAGGTCCTAGTCCCTCGGAGTCGATAGCCACGGTGATGACGGTGGGCTTCAATTTTTGGAACTGGTTGAGGATGGGCTCAACATCGCGGAAGAAAACAGGTCCTTGAGCCTGTCGAAAGGCCGGTTTAACTTGGATGGGTTTTTCTGGGGTCGGCCCTTCGACAGGCTCAGGGACCTCTGTCCTACTCTCATACAACCCCAGCCTCAAGTGATGGATATGGTCCAAGGCGGTGCCGGCGTAGGCCCAGACAAGTTCCTCTTCAAATTCGCGGATCTCGCCTTTGAGCTTCTGAATCTCATGGCTGTTGGACTTGCCCTCCTTGAGGTTCCCTATCTCCATCTTGAAACGCGTCACGACATCGTCGACGCTCTTCAATCCCCAAAGACCTACGGCATCGCGGAGTATGCGGTGGCAGAAGCCACGGCGCATCTCGTCAGGGTTGCGACGGGCAACATTGTCAAGGTAATGGTGGATGTCTTTCTCCTGCTTGAACCGATAGCCCTGCTCAAAGAAATCGGGGTAGCGCACCATTTGGATGCGGCCTTGATGCAAGTAATCCAAGGTGTCTTCCATAGCCTTCTGCAAGAAAGCATCGGTGACACTGTGATAGCCCGAGGTCATGATGGCAAAATGCACCTGGTTCTTGGGCGAGCGTAGTTGCCTGTTGATGAAGGGCATGATGCCAAGCATGATGTCATCGTGGTGCGGACCCGTGTGGTAGATGACTTCATTCTCAAAGGACTGTACACCACGCCATAGCTTGGCTTCCACGTCTCGGATGACCTCTTGAACCGTGTCAAGACTCAGATTGGGAATCTTGGCACAACGTGGGTCGTTCTGCAAGTCTTCCAGCGTCAGCTTATGGGCGTAACGGTCGAGGGTCTTGCAGAGGCCGAGCACAGCGTGTTCGGTCTTCTCAAAGTTCCAGGGACCGTCGAAGTATGATGGGTCGGTTTTAGGGAACATGATTATTTAATCCCGCTTAAAGATATCCCTTGTATACACCTTCTCCTTCACATCGTCCAACACGCTATCGTATCGATTGGCGATGATCGCCTGACTCATGGCCTTGAACTTGGCCATGTCGTTGACCACCAGGCTGCCGAAGAAGGTGGTGCCATCCTCCAAGGTCGGCTCGTAGATGATGACCTCCGCGCCCTTGGCCTTAATGCGCTTCATCACGCCTTGGATGCTGCTTTGACGGAAATTGTCGCTGTTCGATTTCATCGTCAGGCGATACACACCGATGATGCAACGGTGCTCATGGGCTGCATTGTATTGGCCTTGGTCGTAGTAATCGTAATACCCAGCTTTCTTCAGTACTTGGTCGGCGATGAAGTCCTTGCGGGTGCGGTTGCTATCCACGATGGCACGGATAAGGTCCTCTGGCACGTCTTCGTAGTTGGCCAACAATTGCTTGGTATCCTTGGGTAGGCAGTAACCGCCATAACCAAAGCTAGGATTATTATAGTGGTTGCCTATACGCGGGTCGAGGCAAATGCCTTCTATTATTGACAAGGTGTCAAGACCTTTCACCTCGGCGTAGGTGTCCAATTCATTGAAATAGCTTACGCGAAGCGCCAGATAGGTATTGGCGAAGAGTTTCACCGCCTCGGCCTCTTTCATGCCCATGATAAGCACGGGGATATCTTTATTTAGTTGAGAGTTGGGTGTTGAGAGTTGAGAGTCAGTGGAAAGTTGAGAGTTGAGAGTTGAAGGGACATCTTGGGAATGACCGATGGCGCCTTCGACGAGGAGACTGGCAAAGACTTTGGCTTTCTCCTCCAAATCGGGTCGAGCCAATCGCTTTATAGCCTCGTTCTCCAAATCATAACCCTCGATAGGTTTCGGATAACCCACAATGATACGGCTGGGATAGAGGTTGTCGTACAACGCCTTGCTTTCGCGCAAAAACTCAGGTGAGAATAAGAGGTTAAACTTCTTCACACCCTTGGCCGCATACTTCACATAAAGGCTACGGGTGTAACCCACTGGGATGGTGCTCTTGATTACCATTACAGCATCAGGGTTGACCGACATCACTAAATCTATGACTTCCTCCACATGGCTCGTGTCGAAGAAGTTCTTCTGCGGGTCGTAGTTGGTCGGAGCGGCAATGACAACAAACTCGGCATCCTTGTAGGCCGATGCACCGTCAAGAGTAGCGGTCAGGTCGAGATCCTTTTCAGTCAGATATTTTTCGATGTATTCATCCTGAATAGGTGATCTTCGCTGGTTGATAAGTTCGACCTTTTGTGGGATGACATCTACTGCAATAACATGGTTGTGTTGCGCCAACAAAGTGGCGATACTCAGGCCGACGTAGCCTGTGCCTGCTACTGCGATGTTCATGATTGTTATTTTACAGTTTGAACAGGCTTTTGAAGGCATGTCATCCCTGCGGCTGGCAGTGCGCGAGCATGGGATCTATGGCTTCAAAAGCCGTCTGGTTTTTTATTTATTCAAGCCGCCTCCCATAGATTCCCTCCTTCCCCACCAGCCTCTGTTGGAATGACATGGGAGTCTAGCATTAACCTAAAAACTACAACCTTCCATCAATAATACCACGGGGCAAAATACCCTTCACGTCATAAACGACGCCATTGTCCTTCACAAAGGCCTTCACATCCATGTCAAGGAACTCTTTGTGTGCCACAGCGAGGATAACAGCATCAAACTGCGTGGTCGGGACTTCGTTGGTCACCGTCACGCCATACTCCTGGAACACATGCTCAGCATTGGCCCAAGGGTCATAGACCGTGATGTTGGGCGTATACTCCCGCAATGTGTGGTAGATGTCGACCACCTTGGTATTGCGGATGTCGGGGCAATTCTCCTTGAAGGTGATGCCCAAGATGAGGATCTTGGCGTTCTTCACCATCACACCCTTCTTGTTCATGCACTTGATGGTCTGGTTGGCCACATAAGCACCCATGCCGTCGTTGAGACGGCGTGCATTGCTCATCACGCGGGGGAGCACACCGTAAACTTGAGCCTTTTGGATAAGGTAATAGGGGTCGACGCTGATGCAGTGACCACCCACCAAGCCGGGACTCAGCTTGATGAAGTTCCACTTGCTGCTGGCGGCTTCAATCACATCGTGCGTGTCGATGCCCATGGCATTGAAAATCTTGGCCAACTCATTCATGAAGGCGATGTTGACGTCACGCTGCGAGTTCTCGATGATTTTGGAGGCCTCAGCCACCTTGATGCTCGGGGCTTTGTGTGTGCCGTTGACGAGGACGCTGTTGTAAACTTCGTCCACATAATCGGCAATTTCCGGTGTAGAACCAGAGGTCACTTTCTTAATCTTTTCAACAGTGTGCTGCTTGTCACCAGGGTTGATGCGCTCGGGGCTGTAGCCGGCATAGAAGTCGACGTTGAACTTCAAACCACTGACGCGCTCCACCACAGGCAGACATTCCTCTTCGGTCACGCCAGGATAAACGGTGCTTTCGTACACCACCACATCACCCTTGCTGATGACCTTGCCGACGGTCTCGGAGGCTCCCCATAAGGGACGCAAGTCGGGGCGGTTGTCGCTGTCGACAGGAGTGGGCACGGCCACCACATAGAAGTTGCACTTCTTGATTTCCTCAAGGTTGGTGGTGCAGCGGAAGCCGTGGTTCTTGATGGCATCTTGAAGCAGCCCGTCGCTGACTTCAAGGGTAGCGTCGTGGCCCGTCATCAGGGCATCCACACGACGCTGATTCATGTCGAAACCGATGGTTTCAAACTTTGTTGAAAACAGGCGGGCAAGGGGCAGACCCACATAGCCGAGGCCTATTACACAGATTTTTGTGTCTTTCATATTATATGTAGTAATTGTTATTCTGTCTATTCAGGTTTCAGAAAGCATGCCATCCCAATGTTGGGTGCAGGCCTCAACAGGTATGTCATCCCAACGCAGGCTTGTGGGCAAAGGCAAGGGATCTATGCCTGGTGAGGCCGTTCTTTAAGGGTTTTGCCTTTTGAACCGCCTCCCATAGATTCCATTCCAACGCACTTCCTCCGCTGGAATGACATGGGAGGCTGGCATCACTTCCACCCAAACGGATGGCCACTCAGCGGGAGCTTGGCCATGGGATGATAGTCACCGATGAGGCCGACAGGCTTCGCGTTGCGAATCTCATACACAATCTCGATGCAACGGCGGGCGTCTTCCAAGCCGAAGCCATGACCAGCCAGAATATTCTCATAACTCTTGGTGTGCAGTTCGGTGAAACCTTGGCTGAACTCAAACTCCTCGCCGTCAATCATGATGGTGCGATAGGTGCGTTTCTCGCCTTCCACGGCATTCTCCGGCAGGGTGTCGGCATTGATGCTGAGGAAGTAACGCACGCGGGCACGCTTCAGTTCCAAATAGCCTGCCACACGGTCGTGCGAAGCCACATGCACGATGTTTTTCTGCACATCACCAAAGATCCAGCTCAGCATGTCGTAGAAATGCACGCCGATGTTGGTGGCGATGCCGCCACTCTTGTTGACATCGCCTTTCCATGAGGCATAATACCAGTTGCCACGTGAGGTGATGTAGGTCAGGTCGATGTCGTAGATTTTATCTTTCGGGCCTTCCTCGACTTTCTTCTTGAGCGCAACGATCTTGTCGTGCAGGCGCAACTGCAGGATGGTATTGACCTTATGTCCCTGACGCTGTTCCACCTTCTGCAAGGCATCGATGTTCCACGGATTGAGTACGAGAGGCTTCTCACAGATGACATCGGCACCGAGACGCAAACCATAACGGGTATGGGCATCATGCAGATAATTAGGCGTGCAGATGCTGACATAGTCAATGTTGGTGCCGCTGTCGCGCAACTTGGTGTTGTGCCGGTCGAATAGTTCCTGTTCGGTAAAGAAGGCAGCCTTGGGGAAATAGCTGTCCATGATGCCTACGCTATCACTCTTGTCGTATGCGGAGACAAGGTCGTTACCTGTGTCTTTGATGGCTTTGAGGTGCCTAGGGGCAATATAGCCGCCGACACCAATGATGGCAAAATTTTTCATTATAGATTATTCTTTTCGATATCCTTAAAGTACTTCACGGTACCGTAGGTCATTTCATCGCAGGCAGCATCATCGCAAACGATGATGCCTTTCGGGTGCATTTGCAGCACGCTGACCGTCCACATCTGGCTGACGGCACCTTCAATGGCATGGGCCAAAGCGCGGGCTTTGCCGTGACCATTGGCCAGAATCATCACTTCGCGGCTGTCCATAACGGTACCCACGCCTACGGTAAGAGCAGTCTTCGGCACCTTATTGATATCGTTCTCGAAGAAGCGGGAATTGGCGATGATTGTATCAGAAGTGAGGGTCTTCACGCGAGTGCGCGAAGTCAAAGAGCTGCCAGGCTCGTTGAAGGCGATGTGGCCATCGGGACCAATGCCGCCCATGAAAAGGTCGATGCCGCCGTAGCTCTTGATCTTCTCCTCGTAACGGGCACACTCAGCCTCAAGGTCTTCAGCGTTACCGTTCAAGATGTTGACATTCTCCTTCTTGATGTCAATGTGCTTAAAGAAGTTGTTCCACATAAAGCTGTGGTAGCTCTCGGGATGGTCTTCAGGGATACGGACATATTCGTCCATGTTGAAGGTGACCACATTCTTGAAGGAGACTTGGCCTTTCTTGTAAAGACGTACCAGCTCTTTGTAAGTGCCGATAGGTGTTGAGCCGGTAGGCAGACCCAATATGAAGGGTTTCTTAGCGGTTGGCTTGAAGGCATTGATGCGTTCAACGATATGGTTAGCAGCCCAACGCGACATAGCGTCGTAGTTTTTTTCAATAATGACTCTCATTAGTATAAAGTTTTTAGTTGTTCAGTTGTTTAGTTGTTCAGTTATTTAGTGGCTTCTGGCTTCTGGCCTCTGGCTATTGGCAACATCACGAAAAGTTTGTGAGTTTACATCTATCGTGGAGCGGCCAATGGCCAGTAGCCTCAATGGGTTTTTCTGTATTTTTGAATTAACGCAACGAAATCCTCGGTTTCCTTGCGAATCTGTTTGACGAAACTGACGTCATCGATGCTGCCGACAACGGCCAGTTTCTCAGCCTCGTTGCGGAAGGTGGCGTTACGGAATTCGTTCTCGTAGTCTTTCTTGCGGCTTTCGTAAACTTGGTCGCAGATGAAATGCTGGATACGGATGGCTTCATCCAAATTCTCATGCCACATCTCTTCGGTGAGCACATCCGTCTCATCCTTGTAGAGGAACATCAACGCAAAGTAGGCATGATGCAGTTTCTCAGCCTGATAGTTCTCCCAAAGCTCGTCATAACGGTGATGGATTTCATCCCAAGTGTTGAGCACACCATCACGAATGTCGGCGCGCAACTGGTCAGCATATTCCACAGGCATGGTCTGACCGCCAAGGTTGATCCACTTGCGGAGACGTTTGCCTTTCATGTGGTTCACGATGGTCTCCATATCGATGTCGGGATGGTTCTCCAAGTAATGCATCAAGGTCTTGACGGCGTAGTAGATGATCATGTCACCATAGGCATGGTAAGCCTCCAAAGGTTTGAGGATGCGCACATTGCGTTTGCCTTTTTCCATGTGTTCGCCGAAGACCTCCAATGACTTCACCGTATCGGGTTCGTTGTCAAGAAGGTTCTTACCGCATTCGCGCAAGTCGTAATATTCGTATTTCTCAGGATCCTCACCTTTAGTGCGAAGATAAGCCTTGGCTACCCAAACTTCGAGCAACTTGCGACCTTCGATGATTTCTTCAACGGTATCGGGGGCAAGGGTTTCAAACTCGATGTTTTGGATCTTGCGTTTGCGCTTGTCGCGGCTGATATACTTCGAAGTGTTACGCGCTATGGCGTACATGTTGTACATCCACCAATAAGCGGGCATGACTTCCAGCTCGTTCTTGGCCGTGTTGTTGTTGACCAAGCAGAAAGGCAACATAATGTTGAGTTCGCTGGGATAGTCGGCCTTCGACAGCAAGGTGAATGAGGCAAACTTCGACGAGTGTTTCACGCTGGAGCAGAGTCCGGGCCAGAAGCCACGCGAGGCCACAATCTCGCCATCGGTAGCGCGGCTGTTGTGGTTGGAACCCATAGTAGCACCGGCAGCCATATTGCTCTGTCCCATCACGCAAGCCGAGATAAGGAACGAGTTGTTATGATGCTGCTCGTGCGAGGGGAAGATGAGGTTGTTCAGCACCTCGCAGCACGAGATGGTGGAGTTGTCGCCCAAGACGGAGTGGATGAGGCGCGCACCGTATTTCAGGTTGCAGTTGTCGCCCAACACAAAACGGGTGGCCACCACAGAGTAGAAAATACGACAACCATAACCCGTCACACCATTCACCAAGATGACCCCTTCTCCAATTTGCGAAGGCTCCTCTTCCGATGAGTTGATGGTGATGTTTTTCAGTTTGCTGGCCCCTTTGATATAACAATGCGGTCCGATCTTGGCATCCTTCAGGATCCAACAGTTCTTGATGACGCACGATTCGCCCACGGTGCCATAGTATCCACGATGGAAGTCAACACTAGCCTGGGTAATTTCCTTGAGGCGTTCTTGTAACTTGGTATCGTCGGTGTATTTCGCCCAAAGATAGGCATCAGCTGTGATCATGCCATCGAAAGGCAAAATCTTGCGACTCCCGATTTCGTTCATCACCTCAAGCCAAACACGCACATCCTCGGGCTCGCCTTCCTTGATGGTGCCATTGCCGAACTTGGAGTGGTCGGTGGTAGAGATTTCCTGAATGTTGAAGAGGATGCTTCTGTCTCCAATGATGTAGTTGGCCATGTAATGCACATCGTGGATGGCCACGTCATCGCCAATATCGCACGAAATGATGCTGCTGTCTGTGATGCCAATGGGCACGCGGAGGTCGTGGTATTGTAACACTTTGTTGCTCACGCGCCCAATGCGCACCATGCCAAGGAAGTGATTGTTGCGCACCATATTGGTGTCGAACTCGTCAGTAACCCAAATATCATCCCAGTTGTTGGCCGAGTTGCTGTTTTTCACAAGGCGTTCGATCTCATCTGAACGCAGATGCCGCCAGCCTCCTTCTGGTTTCTTGACCTGTTGGTTACGGTAGTAGTATTCGTCATGCCCGTCATGCAAGTACTTCTCATCGATGAAGTTCTTGTAAATCCGGTCGTAGTCTATGATAGTTACTTTATCCATTTATGTTTGTTAGTATTAATTTAGTCTTCAATGCGTTAATTATCCTTTATCCTTTTGACTAGGTTCGGGTTATGCCCGTAGTCCCAGTCAGGAATTACGGAAAAGGACTGACAACGACACCATAGCGTATGCCGTTATGCTTGAAAACCGATGGATAAAAAATCATGAGCATATTAGTGAATGTATCAATACCCATTGGGGTTGTTTTTCTGCCACTTCCACGAGTCGCGGCACATCTCTTCAAGGCCGTATTGCGCTTTCCAGCCCAGTTCCTTCTCCGCCTTGGCGGGATTGGAATAACAGATAGCAATGTCGCCCGCCCTACGTGGTTTGATGCTATACGGAATCTTGACGCCGTTAACTCTTTCAAAAGTTTTCACCACATCTAGTACCGAATAACCTTGCCCCGTACCCAGATTGTATATGGCACAGCCACAATTCCTTTCAATAGCTTGCAGGGCAGCCACATGGCCACAAGCAAGGTCGACAACATGAATATAGTCACGGACGCCAGTGCCATCAGGCGTATTGTAGTCATTGCCGAATACTCCGAGTTCAGGGCGCTTGCCTACTGCCACCTGAGTGACGTATGGCATCAGATTATTGGGGATGCCGTTGGGGTTCTCCCCTATCCTGCCGCTTGGATGGGCACCGATGGGGTTGAAATAGCGCAGCAACACAACATTCCATTCCTTGTCGGCCTTCTGTATGTCCATCATGATCTCTTCAAGCATACTCTTGGTCTTACCGTAAGGATTGGTACACTGTCCTTTAGGGCATTCCTCCGTGATGGGGATGATGACGGGGTCACCGTAAACAGTAGCCGATGAGGAGAAAATGATGTTCTTGCAGTTGTGCTTACGCATCACATCAAGCAGTGTCAGGGTGCCACTAATATTGTTTTCGTAATACTCCCAAGGCTTTTCAACGCTCTCACCCACGGCTTTCAAGCCAGCAAAGTGGATGCAGGCATCGAAGTGATGGGCTTCCATCACGCGGTTGAGGCCTTCGCGGTCGCGGATATCGACTTCGTAAAACGGGATTTCCTTTCCCGTTAGCTCCGCTACGCGCTCTAAACATTTGCGGTTGGAGTTGCAGAGGTTATCGACGACCACGGTCTCGTGTCCCGCAACGTTGAGTTCCACTAAAGTATGGGAGCCGATGAATCCGGCACCGCCTGTGACTAGGATGTTCATGATAAAAGGTTTAAAATAGCATAGGTCCCTGAGCCTGTCGAAGGGCCGACTTGTATAGTAATTACTTATGTTTCGACAACTCCGGCAATAATTCAGGATGGTTATTAATTAAAGCTTCTTTCTTATGACGATTCCAACCTTTGACTTGATGCTCTCTTTGAAAAGCATCTACAATTCTTTGAAACTGCTCGTAATAGACAAGTTCAACGGGAAGATGCTTTTTGGTGAACAAAGCTCCTTCACCACATTGATGTTCAGCAAGTCTTTTGTCTAAATCTAGTGTGTTTCCTACATAATACTGGCCGTTTGAACAACGAAGAATATACATGTAACACATATACTTTTGTTTCTTAAACCTGCCCTTCGACAGGCTCAGGGACCTTAACTTTTACTTTGTATTGAAGCTATTTCATCAGAACCAAACTGATACAAAGCAAAAATCAACTCATCAATCTCTTTCGGGGTATCTTTGTCGCCGTTCAAAGCGCGGTCAACGAGCGATGAGAATTGTTGGTCTTGCTCTGGCGTTATCTTCGGGAAAGGCAAGGTCGAGAGGTTGCCCTTCAATATCTTAAGGTCGTTGAATCGCTTGACGTACAAGAAGTTGAACAAAGATGAATTGAGAAACGCCAGCACCGTCTTGACACTCATGCCGTCCACTTCAGGAATGAGAATATTGGCACTGTTGAGGAACAAACGCTGTCGGTCATCGTAAGTGAAGCAAAGATGACCCGAGACAAACTTATACACCAACTTTTCCTTCGCCCTATAAAACTCATCCTTCGCACACTGCTGAAAATCAACACGGTTGTATTTGACATAACGACTGGCCTTTTTCAAGCTGTATTTGTTAATGTCCTTACCCGTATAAATGGGTTCCAAGCCTTTTCTCGGTCTATCTTTCAGCACTTTGGCATTGTTGCCCGTGATGATACCCAAAGCCCATTGGCTATGCGAGAGGTCATCGTGACGCAAACGCTCCACCTTTCCGATGATGGTCTCATCACGGTCGTTGAGCATGGGAATAGCACAGAAGTCGTCTTCAACTAGCTTAAACTCTTTCCTCGAAACCTCATTATTGGCGCCATACACTACATAACTCTGACTTCCAAAAACAGACTTCCTGCTGACTTTCAAGCTAACGAAATCTGTAAACACGCCTTTAAAACGTTCACGATAGCACTTCAAGCTCTCCATGTGCGTCTCATGCGTCACAAAATGGCGCAAGTCGGCATGTACCTTGATTTTCAGCACAGAAGAAGGCAAGAGAAAATGCTGTATGCCATTTTTGTTCAAGAATTTGAACGATTCGGTGAAAAACAGCGAAGCTTTCTCCTTGGATTGGATAATGTCAGAGGTATGCAGCTTGCCCTTCTCCGTACCCCAAGGTGGGTTGGTGACAATATAATCAAACCGCAAGTCACCCAAGGCCGATGCCGCATGAAGAAGGAAATCCATTTGGTAAATCTGAGGATAAACAGATGATTCATTGTACTTTACAATCAAATTAGCCTTGGCTATCATCACAGCAAGCGGGTCGTTGTCGATGCCATAAAGCTGCTCCATCTGTGCATGTTGGACTTTCAGCAGGAAAATGCCGCTGCCACAACAAGGATCAAGCAGTTTCTCACCATTCAACACGCGAATATCTGAAAGCATTTCGTTGACAATCACTGGCTTGGTGTAGTACAACCCTTTGAGGATGCGGCTACCTTCTGCCGTCAGCGACTGGTAGATGAAACCAATCCAGTCGTCCTGTCGGTTTTTCAAAATCTGACGCGGCACTTCAAGGTCCATGCGTTGATATTGTGTGTATTCCTCGAAGAAACGGCTTCTGTTGGCCTCGTTCACCTTGTTATGCTCCAAATACATGGCGCAGAGGCTGAAAATCAAGTCATTGATGGGATAGTAAGCCGCCTTCAGTTCTTCCACAAAACGAGGCAAGCTACCCGCCATCACATAACCTTCGGGCGTGATGATTTTCTGCGACTGGCTCTTGTTGGCACGACGCGTCAAACGGTCAGCACCACCGTTTTTCAGCTTGTCCCAGTTGCGTTGGGTGGCTTTTGAAATGAAAATTTTTGATTCCGTCATGATACAGCTCCGCCTCCTAAGTCCCATCAAGATTACTTAACGAACTCTATTTCAACCATATACACAATTGCCTAAAACAGCACATTAATCTTGCAAAGATAAGAATTTTTGAAGTTTTACAACTAATTTTATTTAAATATTAATAAAAGGGCAGCAGGGGTGGTTCTTTTAGTCCAAAAAAACACTAATTTTGCCCTCATAAAAAGCGAAAACTATGATACTGTGTTTGGAAACAGCCACACCCGTTTGTTCGGTCGCACTCAACTCGGCCTGCTGCACTTTGGCCATGCGTGAGACAGAAGGACAAAATGCTCATTCTGAAAAAATCACCAACTTCATTAAAGCGGTAATGGACGAGGTAGGAATCGATTATTCCAAGTTGGATGCTGTGGCCGTAAGCCAAGGTCCAGGCTCTTACACGGGTTTGCGCATTGGAGTAAGTACCGCGAAAGGCATCTGCTATGCTGCCGATTTACCTCTGATGGCCATCGACACGCTTGAAGCCATGGCGTATGGCATGAAGGAGAAGCTTGGCAACCAAGTCGAACCCAACGACCTGCTCATCCCCATGATTGATGCCCGCCGTATGGAAGTGTATGCCTCTGTCTTTGATGCCAACTTACAGAAAATCAATGACACGGCAGCCATGGTCATCGATGAGCATTCTTTTGACGAACTCCGTAAAGACCGTCGTCTATGGCTCTTTGGCGATGGCGCCCCAAAACTTTGCAAACTATTTGAAAATCAACCGAATATTAACATCATTGACGGTTTCAAACCTTCGGCAGCCTATATGCGCACCTTGGCGGAACAGGCATTGCAGACACAGAAGTTTGTCGATGTGGCTTATTTCGAGCCGTTTTATCTGAAGGATTTTATTGCGGGAAAGCCGCATGTGAAAGGATTATAAACTCAAGCCGGCCCTTCGACAAGCTCAGGGACCTAAACTAACTAAAAAAGCAAAGGTCGTTGAGCCTGTCGAAACGCCGACCGCTCCATAAAAGCTAACATTATGAAAAAGTTACTTTTTTTCTTCCTAACTTTAATACTAGGCTTCAGCGTTTCAGCTCAAGCGCCGCACCTTTTTGAGCACACTTACCCTGTCGTCACGGCAGAAAACCCAGAGATTCGCGGCCTTATGGATTCCGTCTCCATCGACAACATCAAGGCCAACATTGAACACTTATGCTCTTACCACAACCGCCGCTGCGACAGTCGTTATATTTGGGAAGTACAAGATTGGTTAACAAGTCGTTACGAACAATTTGGCGTGGACACGATAATGCTGCACGACTTTAAAATCAACAAACCAGATTTTCCAGAGGAAACCGCCGACAATGTGATTGCCGTGCAATGGGGTACCAAGACACCACAAGAGTTTGTCATTTGTGGAGCACACTATGACTCATGGAACCCCGATGGCTCCGACCCAGATACTATACGAGCTCCCGGTGCCGACGACAACGCCTCTGGTGTGGCTGGTATCTTGGAAACTGCAAGACTATTATGCCACCACACTTTCGACCGCACCATCATCTACGCCAACTGGTGTGCCGAGGAAATCGGCCTGATAGGTAGTACTGCTTACGCGGTTGACTGCGCCGCACAAAACATGGACATCGTGGGCTATTTCAACCTTGACATGACTGGCTACCTTGAAGAAGGCTCTGACATCCATGTCCATTTGATGTACACCACGCAAGACTCGCTTATTGCCAATTTTGTCTTCAACTTCAGCCACGTCTATTTTCCCGAGATGCCCATCCGTCAGAACTGGCTAGCTTGGGGTGACAGTGACTACTCTTCCTTCAACCGCAACGGTTACCCCGCCGTGCATCCTTTCGAAGACGTGCATGCCAGTTCGCCTTTTATCCATTCTAGACAAGATATCTTGGGTATGAGTGTCAATAACTTAAACCAGTCAAAACGTTTCACTGAACTCAATTTGGGGTTGGTGGCTACTTTGGCGGGAATCAACAACGACGGTATTGTGGAGACTAAATCCATTAACGCGACGGTGTTTCCGAACCCGACTCTTGGAACGGTGACCATCCTTACTGATGATGGCTTGCAGAACATTGGCATATTCAACGTTTTGGGACAAAATGTCAAAGCCCAAAACTATCATGGTCAGTGCAAATGCACACTCGACACAAGTGATTTGGCATCAGGAATTTATGTAGTCAGGATCATGACCGAAAGCGGTTCAATCGCTAAGCGTTTGGTGGTCAACTAGTCAGATTCCAGTTCTTCTTGGATTTGAACGTAAAGTTCATATCGCGTTGGTTTGCTATAGGTTTCCAACAAAGCTTCGTCCATCTTCGTCACGGAAATCTGTTGTGTCGACAATCCTTTGACATTCAGTAAGTAATTGGACAACAAAGCATTCCTTTTATCCATCAACTTCGATAGAATAGGCTTCGATCTTTCGTGATACACGGCATAGGCTATTGATTCGACATCTTTTTTCGAGGATAGCTTTTCTTTCTCAGAAAAACGCACGGCATAATCACATAAATTATTATCACTCAACTTTATGGATTGTATCGCTTCGTTGGTGAGGAAGTCGATGCCTGTCGAGTCGATTTCAGGGTGTTGTGAGAGGTAAAAGTCACGCTGCAATTGCATGTTGCACAAGCGTTGAAGGGTCTCATTGTAGTTCACCCGTTGCTCAAAGACAACAGACAAATCGGGTTGGACGCTCACGGCGTTGACCACATTGTCAATCATTGTGTACTCATCGGCTGAGAAATCCGTTTGAAGAAGATCAAAAGGAATGTACTGAATGTCGTCATCATCCGAGAACAATCGGAACGGGGAGGTCACCACCTTGACCAACAGGTTGCCAAACACCTTCAGCAGGGCTTTGCGATAGGAAAACTGTGGATCGTTGAGGTTGCCCGAAATGGGTAAGTCGATGCTGACGTTGTGATTCTTGTCGGTGAGCAGGTAAAGGCCAAGTTTCAGCGGAATCTTGGGATACTCTGGATTAACTTGTCTCATTTTGTCGCCCACCGCAGGTGAAGCCAGTTGCAATTTGTTAATACCCTGAAGGTTACCATCGACAATTTTGTTTTGGCTCCGAAACGAGAGCGTGCCGTTTTCAAGCGGATAGCCGAACATCTGTTGGACGTAAGGGGAAAAATCGGAAACTTTCACGTTACTCAACATCAAGGTGAGGTCGTGGTTGTCCAAGCCGTTGATATCGCCTTGCCATTGCATATTGAGCCTTCCCACCTTGTTCAGTAGGGCTTCCAAACGGACAGCGTTGTTGCCAAATAGGGTGAAGTTTTCCGAAGAGATGCGGATGTCTGAGACTTCGTAGGTGAAAGGATTGGGCAAGGTATAGTCTTGATATACAAGATTAATCCTATCAAGTCGCAGCTCATTGATGTCGACGGATAGTGTTTTGCGTTCCTGCACCTCTTCGATGGCAGCTGCCACCGTGTCAATAACTTTCTCGAAGACTGTGGTGTCCCGATGATGTACATGACCGAGAAAGAGGTCGAAATTGGTGGTGCTGTCGGCATTGACAATATAAGCCGTTTCAAGGCCTGAAAGATGCAAGTTGTTTAAAGTCAGTTTGTTCTGATTTAAGTTAAAATACCCGATATTGGTGTAAATGGAATCAACATGACCCAATTTGTAGCCAAGGTTGTCGCACAACGAAAGGTCGTTGATGAAGATGTCGCCCTTCATGTCAAAATCGAGAATGTGCTCGGTGCGACCTTCGGCAGAAAGATCCAGAGATAACAGACCTTGCAACGAGTCAACTGCCAATGTCTGCTGCAGATAAGGCTCGATGATGTCGATACCTAAATCGTTGACTTTCAAATTGACAAAATATTCTTCCGCATTCTGTGAAAGGTGTAGGTCGGTATGTAAGGTGGCACTGTCGGCAAGGCAAAGGTCGAGGCCGACGTTGGTCTTCATGTCCGACAAGTCGACAAAAGGCACATGGATGGCAATGTCACGCAAGTTGAATTCGCTTCCGATGTCCAAATCAGTGTAGCGAAGATAACTTTTTTCGATGGTGATATCGTTGAAAATCAATCCGAAATTAGAGGATTCTGATTTTTCTTTAGGTTCATCGGAAGCGAAATGCTCCACTATGGTGTCGAAATTGAACCAAGTGCGGTTCTGTTCGATGCTGACTTTCAATCCCGAAAGCAGGGCATGCTTCACCCAAAGCCGATTGTCCAACAAATCCCAAACCTTGATGCGGGTATCGAAATGGTCGAAACTCACAAAAGGTGTCGTTTCATCGTCTTCATAAAGCGTCAAGTCCTCAATTTTTACCGTCCCCGAAACCAGGTTGACCCATAGCTTCCCGATAGTCAACTCGCGGCCAATTAGTTCCTTGTCGTGCTTCTCGATGTACCACTTCGCGATAGGCGACACCAAAAGCACCGCTGCCAACAACAACCCAAAGATGCTGCCAATAACGATGAGGGATATTTTGACCGCTTTTTTCATGTCAACCCAAGGCTTTCACGCCAGCGTCAATACGCTTCAAGGTCTCTTCCTTGCCCAAAAGCTCAAGGATCTCGCCGATGTGCGGACCCTTTCCGGCACCCACTACCATCAGACGCAAACCATTCATTACCAAGCCCATATTCAGCTCGTTGGAGGTAATCCAATTGTTCAAGGTCTCATCAATATTGGCCAAAGTGAAAGGTTCGATGCCCTTGATGACTTCCTTCACCTTGAGCATGGTCTCGGCAGAATTCTCTTTCCAGCGTTTCTTCACAGTCACGGGGTCGTATTCGGTAGGAGCCTCAAAGAAGAAGAAACTTTGGTCCCAGATCTCCTTCACAAAGTTGACTCTATCTTTCACCAAACCAGCGACTTTTACAGCGAAATCGAGCGGCACATCGAGGTTCTTTTCCTCTTTCAGCCAAGCCTGATAATCCTTGCCGACTTCCTCGTTTGATTTGCGCATGAGCCACTCGTGGTTGAACCACTTGGTCTTCTCCACGTTGAACTTGGCGCCACTCTTGCTGCAACGCTCCAGCGAGAAAGCCTGTATGAGCTCTTCCATGGTGAAGATTTCCTGCTCGGTGCCAGGGTTCCAACCCAGCAACGCAAGCATATTAATGAAGGCCTCAGGGTAGTAACCCGACTGTTTGTAACCCATGGCCGTGTCACCGGTCTTCGGGTCGACCCAATACATCGGGAAGACAGGGAAACCAAGACGGTCGCCGTCGCGCTTGCTCAGTTTGCCGTTGCCATCGGGTTTAAGCAACAGGGGCAGGTGGGCGAACTGTGGAGCTTCCCAACCGAAAGCCTCATAAAGCATGACATGGAGCGGCATCGAAGGCAGCCATTCCTCGCCACGGATGACATGGCTGATCTGCATCAGGTGGTCGTCGACGATGTTGGCTAAGTGGTAAGTCGGCATGCCGTCGCTCTTGAACAAGACCTTGTCGTCCAAGGTATTGGTCTGCACATGCACCTCGCCACGAATCAGGTCATGCATCACGATTTCGCGGTCCTCGGGAATCATGAAACGCACGGTGTAAGGTGTCCCATCAGCAATCAGTTTGTCGGCTTCTTCCTTGCTCATGGTCAAGCTGTTGCGCAAATGCTTACGGCTTTGGCAATTGTAGATGAAGGTCTGCTTGTTGGCTTCGGCTTCCTTGCGGTATTTGTCCAACTCCTCGGCGGTGTCGAAGGCGATGTAGGCACAGCCTTTTTCCAGCAACTCGTCGCTGTATTGTTTATAAAGGTGTTTGCGGTTGCTCTGCTTGTAGGGACCGAACTCGCCTCCCACATAGTCGCTTTCGTCGAACTTGATGCCGCACCAGTCCAAGGACTCTACGATATATTGCTCGGCACCTGGCACAAAGCGGGTTTGGTCGGTGTCCTCGATACGGAGGATCATCTTGCCGCCATTCTTTTTGGCGAACAAATAATTATATAAAGCTGTACGCACACCCCCGATGTGCAAAGGGCCCGTCGGGCTGGGGGCAAATCTTACTCTGACTTCTTTCATATTGGATTTCAAATTGAGGGTGCAAAAATAATCAATTCAAAGATTCAAGATTCAAAGATTCAATATTATTCCTAAATTTGCACAAAAATTGAACCCATATTTCGACAAGCTCAATAACATATTTCGACAAGCTCAATAACATGGAAGACAACTACCAACTCATCACCAAGACTGCAGCCGGACTTGAGGAAGTGCTGGCTCGGGAAATCAAGGCCCTTGGGGCGAAGAATGTGCGACCGATGCACCGCGCCGTCATTTGCGAAGGCAACAAAGAGCTGATGTACCGAATTAATTATGAAGTACGCACCGCCCTCAAGGTGCTGAAACCTTTCAAGAACTTCTTCGCCAAGAATCCCGATGAACTTTATAAGAAAGTGAAGGAAATCAACTGGTGTGAACTGCTCCGCACCGACCAGACCTTCTGCGTCGATGCCGTGACGAGCGGGCGTTTCTTCACCCATTCGCAATATGCAGCCTTGACAGTAAAGGATGCCATTGTCGACTTGTTCCGTGATGTTTATGGTATTAGACCCAGTATCAACACTTTAAACCCTGACTTGCGCATCAGCCTGCACATCCGCGAGGACAAGGTGACCATCCTCTTCGACAGCTCGGGCGAATCGTTGCACCATCGCGGCTACCGCAAGCAGGTCGACAAGGCCCCGATGAACGAGGTGTTGGCCGCAGGTCTCATCCAGCTCACGGGTTGGAAGGCTGACTGCAACTTCCTCGACTGCATGTGTGGCTCAGGTACCTTGCCTATCGAGGCGGCCATGTACGCAATGAAGATTCCGCCAGGGTATTACCGCAAGCAGTGGGGCTTCATGAAATGGGACGACTATGATGCTGAGCTATGGCAGCGCATCCGTCAGGAAGCCGATGACAAAATCTGCGATTTCGAACATGAAATTTGGGCCTCCGACCGCTCGCCCAAGGCCGTCGCCATTGCTGAGGGTAACCTTAACTATGCCCACTTGCAGCACGACATCCAGCTGATGAAGAAAGACATGCACGACCTCACCCCTCCCGAAGGCGGCGGCATTATGGTCATCAACCCACCTTATGGCGACCGCTTGGAAGAAGACAACATCGACCAACTCTATGAAGAAATCGGCCACACGCTAAAGCACAATTTCCAAGGCTTCCAATGCTGGCTCATCACTGATGATGCCGTGGCTTTGCGCCATGTGGGACTGAAACCCACCGCCAAGATACCCGTCTGGAACGGACCTTTGGAGTGTCGCTTTGTGAGGTTTGATATTTTTGAAGGGTCGTTGAAGGAAAAGAAAGCGCGGGAGGCGGAGGAACAAGCTTAAAGAACACTTAACGTCACTGCGAGGCACGAAGCAGTCCAGATAAAAAGCTTTCTACCTGGATTGCTTCGTCGTTCCTCCTCGCAATGACGTTAACCGAAAAATCAGCGTTTATTGTAAAGATTCATCGTTCTGTCCACTCCCTGTGTGACAAAGCTCTTGATGATTTCCACAGCCTCGTCAACCTTTTGGTCGACAATAGGCTCCTCAGAGGGTTTCCATTGACCCAGAACGAAATCTACCTGACGGCCACGCGGGAAGTCATCGCCCAGACCAAAACGCAAGCGACAGAACACATTGGTACCCAACTTCTCGATGATGTCGGTCAGACCATTGTGGCCACCGTCTGCACCTTGTTTGCGGAGGCGCAGTGTGCCCAATGGCAAAGCGATGTCATCGTTGACAACCAGCAGGTTCTCCATCGGGATCTTCTCCTGCTGTAGCCAGTATTTCACTGCCTTGCCACTCAAGTTCATATAGGTCGTCGGCTTGATGACAAGCAGGGTCTTACCCTTGAATTTCATCTCTGAGGTTTGGGCAAGACGGTTTGTGGTAAAGGAACCCTCTAGGTCCTTCGCCAAGCGATCAGCAATCTTGAAACCGATATTGTGACGCGTGTTGTCGTACTCGGCACCGATATTTCCCAAACAGGCTATCAGATATTTCATTTTGTCAGGTTCTTTTTTATCTCCATTACGAAAAAACCGTGCAAAAATACGACTAATTAATGACATTTGAATGCTTTTTCGGCTGTCACATTGTGACAGCCCTACAACTGACAACTGAACAACTGATAACTATTAACTAAAAAAGGCCGCCCGAAGACGGCCTATTCGTATGAGTGACAAATGATTACTCTTCAGCTTCTTCAGCGACAACAGCGCCACGAGCCGCGTTGACGGCAAAAATGACAGTGTAGTCGGGAGTAATGGGAGTGACGTTCTCAATGGCGAGATCCTTCACCTTGATGGCCTCGTTGATGTTCACATTGCTGATGTTGACCTTCACATAGTCAGGCAGATCCTTAATCAGACCGCAAACCTTGACCTTCTTGATACCCATCTTGGGTTTGCCACCACGCATGACACCGGCAGCCGAGCCTTCGAGAGCGATAGGCAATACAACGGTGACGGGCTTGTCTTCCTTCACGATGAGGAAGTCAGCGTGCAACACCTTGTCGGTCACAGGGTGATACTGGATGTCTTGAAGAATGGTCTTGTAGGTCTTTCCATTGACCTCAAAATCGATAATGTAGGTCTCAGGAGTGAAGAGAATCTTTGAGAAATTCTTCTCAGAAGTGGCGAAATGGATTTGTTGCTCGCCGCTACCGTACATGACACATGGAACCATCTCGGCTTGACGCAAAGCCTTAGTATCCTTTTTCCCTACGTTCTCGCGAAGAGAACCGCTCAATGATACAGTTTTCATTGTGTTTGATTGTTTAATTGATTGTTATTTTATTGATTTATTTGTTGGTAGAGACGCGGCGCGCCACGTCTCTACAGGATTTGCATTATTTGAATAACGAACTGATGGATTCATACGATTCCACGCGGCGGATGACATCGGCAAACAACGCAGCCGTGCTCACCACCTTGATCTTTTTGGATGCATTGGCGGGCAACGGGATGGAATCGGTGACCACCACTTCGCTGAACACAGAATTGTCCAAACGCTCCATGGCGGGACCGCTGCACACGGCGTGGGTGGCAAAGGCACGGACGCTCTTGGCGCCGTTGTCCATCAAAACCTGACCAGCCTTGACGATGGTGCCAGCCGTGTCGATGATGTCGTCAACGAGGATGACATTCTTGTCCTTCACATCGCCAATAAGCGTCATGCTATCCACCACATTGGCGCGCGAGCGTTGCTTGTGACAGATGGCGAGATCGCAACCCAAACGTTTGGCGTAGGCCGAAGCACGCTTCGAGCCGCCCACATCGGGCGAAGCCATCATCAAGTCCTCGATTTGCATTTTTTGGATGTAGTCAATAAAGAGGCTTGAAGCATATAGGGCATCCACAGGGATGTCGAAAAAGCCTTGGATTTGATCGGCATGCAGGTCGAGGGTGATAATACGGTTCACACCAGCGGCGGTCAGTAGATTGGCCACCAACTTCGAGCCGATGCTCACACGCGGTTGGTCCTTACGATCCTGACGAGCCCATCCGAAATAAGGAATCACAGCGATAATCTTATGGGCAGAGGCACGCTTGGCCGCGTCAATCATCAACAGGAGTTCCATAAGGTTATCGGTAGAGGGCATGGTAGACTGCACGATGAACACGTGATGGCCACGGATGCTCTCTTCGTATGAAGGCTGGAATTCGCCATCGGAGAAGACAACCACCGACGACTTACCCAATTCGGCACCGTATGCTTCGGCAATCTTGGTGCCTAATTCCTTTGTGGCCCTACCGGCGAAAATGGAAACAAATTTCCCTGACATTTTTGAAGGATATTATGTTGATTTAACTCCGTTTTTCGGGCTGCAAAATTAGGGATTTTATTCGAGTCAACAAGGCAAAAAATAGATTTTTTTCTCAAGTTGCTTGCTGTGAATAAAATTTTCTGTATTTTTGCAGCCGCGTTTGACGCGATGAAGCACAGGCCGAAGTGGCGGAATCGGTAGACGCGTCGGTCTCAAAAACCGATGAGGTAACACTCGTGCCGGTTCGATCCCGGCCTTCGGTACTACGAAAAAACAGCCTCGAGTTCGAGGCTGTTTTGTTTTTGAAATAGCCCGCCTATGTCATTCCCTCGGGAATCTATAGGCGGGCTATTTCAAAAGAAATCACTCCACAGTAACCGACTTGGCTAAGTTACGCGGCTGGTCGACATTGCAGCCCCGCATCACGGCGATGTGATAGGCCAAAATCTGCAAGGGCACCGTCGCCAACAAAGGTGAATAGAGGCATTCCGTCTCAGGAATCTCAATGACATAGTCGGCCATCTTGCGCACCAACACATCATTCTCACTGATGATGGCGATAATCTTCCCGTCACGGGCTTTCACTTCTTGGATATTGCTCAACACTTTTTCGTATGTGCTATGGTTGGTGGCAATGAAGACCACAGGCATATCCTTGTCAATCAAGGCGATGGGGCCATGCTTCATCTCAGCGGCTGGATAACCCTCTGCATGAATGTAAGAGATTTCCTTCAGCTTCAAGGCACCCTCAAGAGCTACAGGATAGTTTTGCAAACGACCAAGATACAGCATGTTATGCACATCTTTGTATTTCTCAGCTATCTCTTTCACATGACCACTGTGGTCGAGCGTCCATTGGATCTTTTCTGGTATGCGGTCAAGTTCTTGGATGAATTCAAGGCGCTCCTCATCTTTCATTGAGCCTTTCAACTCCGCCAGACGCAAGGCCAACATAGCCATTACCGTCACCTGCGAGGTGAAAGCTTTGGTGGAAGCCACACCGATTTCCGGACCAGCATGGGTGTAAATACCCGCATCCGTGGCTCTCGAAATGGATGAACCGATGACGTTGCAAATACCCAAAACGATGGCACCCTTTTCTTTCGCCAGCTGGATAGCTGCCAAGGTATCGGCGGTCTCGCCCGACTGCGACACAGCAATCACCACATCATGCGGCGTGACCACAGGGTCGCGGTAACGGAACTCCGAGGCATACTCAACTTTTACACGGATCTTGGCCAGCTTTTCAATGAGATAACTGCCCACAAGACTGGCATGCCATGAAGTGCCACAAGCCACAAAGACGATATTGTCGGCATACAGCAATTGTTTCTCATACTGAGCGATGCCTCCAAGGCGTACCGTGTTGGCTTCGGGGTGCAGACGGCCACGCATAGTGTCGCGCACGATGGTGGGCTGCTCGTAGATTTCCTTCATCATGAAATGGTCGAAGCCAGCTTTTTCGATACTGTCGAGGTTCATCTTCAATTCCTGGACATAAGGCATGGCCTCCACATCTTGTATCGTCTTGATGTGCAGTTCCTCACCTAACTTGATTCTCACCACTTGCTCATCCTCAAGGTATACCACCTTTTGCGTACGACCCACGATAGGCGTAGCATCAGATGCGATATAATACTCTCCATCACCGATGCCAATCACCATTGGACTTCCCTTTCGGGCGGCAATCAGCTGGTCAGGATGGTCTTTTTCCACGATGACGATAGCATAGGCTCCCACCACATGATTCAAGGCGATACGCACCGCCTCAAACAAATCCACATGCTCGCTGAGCTGTACGTCTTCGATGAGGTTGGTCAGTACTTCGGTATCGGTCGACGACTTGAATGTGAAGCCACGCTTTTCCAATTCCTTGCGAAGGCTCAGATAGTTTTCGATGATGCCATTGTGAATCAGGGCTATGTTGCCCGATTGTGAGCGATGGGGGTGCGCGTTCACCTCATTAGGCTCACCATGGGTGGCCCAACGGGTGTGCGCGATGCCAATGTGCCCGCTGACATCCTTAGAAGAAGCAAAGGCCTCCAAGTCGAAGACCTTGCCTTTAGTTTTGTAGACATTCAGTTCGTTTGCCTCGTTGAGCAGTGCCACACCGGCGCTGTCGTAGCCACGATATTCGAGGCGCTTCAAGCCCTCAATGAGGATAGGATAGGCCTCTTGTTGGCCCACATAAGCTACTATTCCACACATAATTGCGTTGATTTAATTTAAAAGGCGCAAAAATAGTGGATTGGAAAAAACGACGCAAGATTTTTTTGTCTTATTTTCAAAAATCGGCGTTTAATTACATTGAATCTTCGATTTCGACAGGCTCAACGACCTCTGCTTTTGCAGGTCCCTGAGCCCGTCGAAGGGCCGTTACTTAAAAAGTTCCTTCACATCTGGAGCCTTCTCGGCACCCTCAGAAGCCTCAAAATAGGGTTTCTGGTGGAAGCCAAAGAGCTTGGCAATAAGGTTGGTGGGAAACATTCGAATAAAAGTGTTGTAGTCTTGCACCTTTTCGTTGAATTGCCTTCGGGCATTGGCTATGGAGTTTTCGCAGCCCTCGAGTTGGGATTGAAGGTCGAGGTAGTTCTGGTTGGCCTTCAAGTCTGGATACTGCTCAACTGTAACCAACAAACGCGACAAGGCACCCGACATCTCATCTTGGGCAGCCTGGAAAGCTTTTAAGTTTTCTTCGGTGAGGTTTCCTGCATCAAGGGTGACCGAAGTGGCTTTGGCGCGGGCTTCCACCACCGCTGTCAAAGTGCCAGCTTCATATTCAGCATAGCTTTTTACTGTAGCTACAAGGTTGGGAATCAGGTCGGCACGCTTTTGATAGGCAGCCTGCAGATTACCTACAGCCGAAGTGACAGCTTCTTCTTTGGAAACCATCGTGTTATAGCCACAAGACGAAAAACCCAAGGCCATAAACAAAGCAGCAAGGGCGATAATGATAATTCTTTTCATAATACAATTAGGATTAATTAATCAACTTGGTATAATTCGACCGCAAAGGTAAACAATTTTTTCGTAATTTTGCATTTTATTTGCACTTACAAAATTGGATTTGTCAAATGACTGATAATCAACATAAAAACGATAATAACACCGTTGAAAGACAATTGATTAACCGAGGCTGCCGGTTGGATGAACCTTACAATACGGGTCAGCATGTGCTTTCATGCGGTCGCTGTAAACTAAGCCAGTTTGATTGGTTGAAAGACT
>JAEEGI010006506.1_pt1 | contig 26360 bp, 20 predicted proteins | sample 8958751 | NCBI WGS metagenome assembly JAEEGI01 (sample SAMN16246545, study PRJNA631951) | gut metagenome | biome: gut microbiome; feature: rumen; material: KS-attached | host: Bos | place: Iran: Karaj | collected 2018-10 | reverse complement strand
GCGTATGCCTGCCCACTGGTGGGCGAAAAACCTGCCGGTGCGGCCGTAGCCGCTCTGCACCTCGTCGAGGATGAGCACAGCGCCGTATCTTTTGCAAAGATCCGACAGCTCCCGGAGGAATTCACCGGAGGGTATGTTGATGCCGCCGCAGCCCTGAATGCCTTCTATGATGACGGCGGCCACGTCGCCCATGGCGAGCTCTTTTTCAACTGCCTCGCTGTCGCCAAGTTCGCAGAACGTGATGCGGTGGTGGGAATTGAACGGAGAGACTATGGCGGGGTTGTCGGTGGCGGCAACGGCGCCGGAAGTCCTGCCGTGGAAGCTCTTTCGGAAGGCGACCACGCGGTCGCGGCCGGTGGCGAAGGAGGCGAGTTTCAGGGCGTTTTCGTTGGATTCCGCGCCGCTGTTGTCAAGGAAGAGGCTGTAGTCGTCGTAGCCGCTGACCTGGCCTATTCTTGCCGCCAGTTTTTCCTGCAGCGGATTGCGGACGCTGTTGGAGTAGAAGCCGATCTTGGCGGCCTGCTCCGACAGGGCTTTCAGATAGGAAGGATGGCTGTGGCCCACCGAAATGACGGCATGGCCTCCATACAGGTCCAGATACTCAGTCCCCTTGTCGTCCCACACCCGGCATCCCTTTGCCCGCACCGGCACGACATCAAAAAGATTATATACGTCAAACAGTTCCATGCTAAAATGCTGTTGCCTTCAGGCGCAGGCCGGATGTCTCCGGGAGCCCGAACATCAGGTTCATATTCTGGACCGCCTGGCCGGAGGCGCCTTTGAGGAGGTTGTCGATGACCGAGCAGACGACGAGGCGCTCGCCGTGCTTTTCCAGTTGGAGGAGGCACTTGTTCGTGCCCGTGACCTGCTTCAGATCCACGGCGCCAGGAGCCACGAAAGTGAATGGGGCCGAGGCGTAGTAGTCTTCATAGAGGCGGCGGGCGGCGGCTTCATCGAGGGGGCACTCGGTGTGGACCGCAGCGAAAATTCCGCGGGGGAAGTCGCCCCGGAGAGGGATGAAGTGGATTTCAGGGGAAGCAAGGGTGCGGCGGATTTCGGTAAGGTGCTGGTGCTCGAAGATCTTGTAGGCGGAGATGTTGCCGGAGCGCCAGCTGAAGTGGGTGGTGGGGCCGGGCCGGGCGCCAGCTCCGGTGGAGCCGGTGATGGCCGTGACCTGGACGGCGGATTTCAGCAGTCCGGCCGCCGAGAGGGGCAGAAGCGAGAGCTGGATTGCCGTCGCGAAGCATCCCGGATTCGCCACGCTCGCGGCGCCCCGAATCATCTCCGCGTTGCATTCCGGCAGGCCATAGACATAGCCGCAGGAGCCGTCGCGGAAATCCTGTGCGAGGTCCACGACCTTCAGCCCTTCGGGCCTGGGGTGCGACTCCCAGAAGGCGCGGCTCGCTCCGTGAGCCGAGCACAGGAAGAGCACGTCGATGCCGTCCAGGCAGATTTCAGGGGTGAAACGCAGGTCCGTGTCGCCGTAGATGCCTTCGTGAATCTCGCTGAGCAGCTTTCCTGCGCTGCTTTCCGAGTGCACAAAGGAGATTTCCGCCTCCGGATGGTTGAGGAGGAGGCGTATCAGCTCGCCCGCCGTGTAGCCGGCGCCGCCTATGATGCCTGCGCGTATCATCACCGCACCTGGTCCGGATGGACGCTGTAGAAGGCACGCAGGGCCGTGGAACTGACTTTTATGAAGCCCTTGGCATCTTCGGACGTCCAGGCCTTCGCCGTCTCGCCGTACTCGCCGAGCTTGTTGTGGACGAGGTCGCCGGGAGCGTCGCAGCCCACTGTGGAGAAGGAGTACGGCCTCAGTTCGAGGGTCACGGTGCCGGTGACGTTGCGCTGGCTGCTGCCCAGCATGGCCTCGATGTCGTCCATCACCGGCTCCAGGTACTGGCTTTCGTGGATGAACATTCCGTACCAGTTTGCCACCTGGTCCTTCCAGTACTGCTGCCACTTGCTGAGTGTGAACTTCTCCAGGAACTTGTGGGCGCCGATGATGAGCATGGGAGCGGCCGCTTCGAAGCCCACGCGCCCCTTGATGCCGATGATGGTGTCGCCGACGTGCATGTCGCGGCCGATCCCGTAGGCCGAACCTATGGCCTCGACGGCACGGATGGCTTCGATGGGATCGTCTATCCGCTTGCCGTTCACCGCCTTGAGTTCGCCCTTCTCGAAACCGAGGGAGAGGATTTCGCTGCCGGTCCGGGTGACCTGCTTCAGGTAGGCGCTTTCGGGGAGGCCCTGCGACGAATCGAGTATCTCGCCGCCGCAGATGGATGTGCCCCAGAGGCCCACGTTGTAGCTGTATTTGAGTTTTGCGAAGTCGGCCGGGAAGCCGTGGGAATTGAGATAATCGACCTCCTCCTTGCGGCTGAGGTTGCCGTCGCGGGTGAGGGTGATTATTTCCATTTCCGGACAGAGCACCAGGAAGGTCATGTCGAAACGGACCTGGTCGTTGCCTGCGCCGGTGGAGCCGTGAGCAATGGCGTCGGCGCCTATCTCCTTGGCGTAGCGGGCTATGGCAAGCGCCTGGAACACACGTTCTGACGAAACCGACACCGGGTAGGTGCCGTTGCGGAGCACGTTGCCGAACACCATGTATTTCAAGCTTTTGTCGTAATACTCGCGGGTCACGTCGAGGGTCACGTATCGGGTCGCGCCAAGCTTGTAGGCGTTCTCCTCGTTGGTCTTCAGCTGGGCTTCGCTGAAACCGCCCGTATTGGCGCAGGCGGCGTGGACCTCATAGCCCTTTTCCTTCGCAAGGTACATTACGGTGTAGGAGGTGTCGAGACCTCCGCTGAATGCTACTACTACTTTCTTTTTCATGATCTATTCCCCTGGATGATGTATTTCAAGATGCTCGTCCGGGTCGTAGAGCAGGCCCGTACAGAGACACATTTTATAATCGTTTGCCTTGAGTATGTGGAAGTTGCGGCAGCCTTCGCAGCCCTTCCAGAACTCCGGGTCGTCGGTCAGTTCGGCATAGGGCACGGGGCGGAAGCCGAACTCGTAGTTCATCTTCATCACCGCAGCTCCCGTGGTGATGGAGAAAATCTTGGCCTGCGGGAAGAGCTTCCGCGAAAGGATGAAGGTCTGCTCCTTGATGCGTTTCGCAAGGCCCAGGCCCCTGAACTTGTGGGCCACGATGAGGCCGGAGTTGGCTACGAAACTCTTTCCTCCCCAGGACTCTATGTACGAGAATCCGGCGAATTCCCCTTCGTCGCTGACCGCAATCACGGCCTTGCCGGCAAGGATCTTCTCGTTGATATACTCGGGCGTACGGTTCGCAATACCCGTATTACGCTCCAACGAGGAGACGTAAATCTCCTCGCATATCGCTTCGGCAAATTTCAAGTGGCTGCCGTCGGCCACAGTGACTTGTATGCTCATTGTTTGAGGCTTGAGGCCTGCCTGTCAAAGGAAAATAACCGCCCTAATGGCAAGACAAACCGGGATTGTCAATTGCAATTTTCGTTTTGCTATGTGTGCGATTGCCGCCTAAAGCTTCACCGGCAGGTCGATCTTGACGGAGGCGGAAGAGTCACCCACGATGATCCTGTACTCGCCCGGGGTCACGACCCAGTCGTGGCTGCTGGCGCTGTAGCTGCTGAAATCGTTGGGAGTGAGTGTCACGCTCACGGTCTTCGATTCGCCCTTGCCGAGCGTCACTTTCTCGTAGCCCTTGAGCTCGCGGGCGGGACGCGGGATCTTGGAGTCCACCTTGGACACATAGACCTGGGCGACTTCGGAAGCCGTCACCTTGCTGGTGTTCTTCACGGTGAAGCTCACCTTCAGGCCATAAGGGAGCTGCTCCACGGAACCGCCGGAATACTCGAAGCTGCCGTAGGTCAGGCCGTAGCCGAAGGGGAACATAGGCTTCACGCCGAAGCGCTCCACCCCTCTGTAACCCAGGAAGATGCCTTCGCTGTACTGGGTGTTAGGGAAGGGGTCGCGGTTCTTCTTCACCTTGTTGACTTCGGGCAAGGCGGCGTGGTAGTATCTGGCGGCGGGATTCTTGGCTTCGGAGCCCCAGAACGTGAACGGGAGACGGCCGGAAGGAGACACGGCTCCGGAAATGATTGCCGCAAGGGCACGGCCGCCTTCCTGTCCGCCGTACCATGCCATAATAAGGGCCTTGACGCTGCCTATCCAGGGATTCACGTCGAACTCGCCGCCGCTGTTGGCCACGACGATCACGTTGGGATTGATGGATGCCACCCTGGAGATCAGCTTGTTCTGGCCCTTGGGGAGAGAGTAGCTGCGGTCGGCGCCTTCCTTCTCGGTGTCGTGGTTGAAGCCCACGGCCACGATCACGGCGGTGGCCTTCTTCAGGGCCGCCTCATCGATTTCCCTCCAGTCCATCAGCGTGGTGCTGTATTTCTTGCCGAGGGCGGCAAGACCCTGGTAGAGAGTGGTCGTGGTGCCTTCAATCGGATCCATGCGTCCGGAACCGCCGCCGTAGGGGATGCAGTCGGCATTGGGGCCAAGCACGATGATGTTGTTTTTCTTCGATGCCTTGATGGGCAGGATGCCTTCGTTCTTGAGAAGCACCGGGCCCTCGAGTGCGGCAGCATAGGCCTTTTCGCGGGAAGCAGGGTTGTTCTCGGGGATGCTTTCATCCTTCATGGGCTTGTCGAGGAGACCGTACGCGGCGAAAGTCTGCAGTATGTGGCAGCACTTCTCGTCGATCACGGATTCGCTGACCGTACCGTTCTTCACCAGCTCGCTGACGGCCTCATAGTTCATCACGTAACCTTTCGGCATCTCGAGGTCGAGGCCGCCGAGCAGGCAGCCGAGGGTGGTGTAGGTGGAGGTCCAGTCGGACATCACGATGCCTTCGTGCCCCCAGCGGCGGAGATGGCCGATGAGCCAGCCGTTCTCAGCGGCGTGGGAGCCGTTCACAGGGTTGTAGCTGGTCATCACGGCGCCGACGCGTGCCTCTTCGACGGCCTTGCGGAACGACGGGAAGTAGATTTCGTTGATGGTGCGCTCATCGGCGATGGAGGAGGTCCAGTGGCGGTCGTACTCCTGGTTGTTGAGGGCGAAGTGCTTGATCGTGGCGATCACGCGCTGCTCCTGGATGCCGCGGATATACTGGACAGCCGTCTCCGAAGAGAGGTAGGGATCCTCGCCGTAATACTCGAAATTGCGGCCGCAAAGGGGTGAACGGTAGATGTTCACGCCCGGACAGAGCATTATCCGCACGCCTCTCGCGCTGGCGTCCCAGCCGATTCCGGTGCCCACGCCGTGTGCAATCTCGCGGTTGAAGGAAGCGGCGAGGCTGATACCGCAGGGGTAATAGGTGCTGTTGGTCTTGTTGCGGACGCCCTGGGGGCCGTCGGCCATACGCACGGAGGGGATGCCCAGGCGCTCGAAGGCGGCGGTGTGGAAGCCGTCGTCCTGGCCGGTTATGAGGGCACATTTTTCCTGGAGCGACATCTGGCTCACCAGAGCCTCCGCCCTTTCGCGGTCTTCGCGGGTGACAAGAATCTGGGCCTGGCTCACAAGCGCGGCAAGCAGCAGGACAACAACGGATAAGCTTCTTTTCATATTACGGTACAATTTTCTCCAAATTTACTAAATAATCTCAATTTTTCACGCTAATGTCGGCGAAATCCAAAATCCACGTCCAGTCTATGGCGGCAAAGCCGTGGCCGTGGGGATGGCGCACGTAGCCGAGACGCGGCCCTATCGCGGAAGTATCATAGTCTTCCGGCCAGTCGACCGCAGGAAGCCCGGGAACCCCCAGGAACGTCCACACGGGCGAGGCCGCCTGCAGGCACAGGAACTCTCCCTTAGTGTCGAACCAAGGATTATTGAATCCCTCCACGAGGAAGGCCCGCGGAGCGATACAGCTCACGAGGAGATGCTGGTCGAAGGGCATCGTGGAGGCCTCTTTCTCAGCGTATTTCGCATAAGAAGGCGCGAACCAGTGGGTGAATCGGGTGGTCTCCGACAGCACGTGTTCGCCGAAATTCCGCTTGGCGAGGGGCACTCCCCCGCCGCCTGTCTGGTTCACCACCACCGCCTTGAAGCGCTCGTCCCAGGCGCCTGCGAGCAACGCCGCCTTTCCGAGCCGGGAAGAGCCGGTCACAAGCACCCTGGACGCATCCAGGGCAGGTTCAGTCTCAATCATATCGAGCCCCCGCATAAGTGCCCAGGCCCAGGCTCCCAGAGCCCTGGGGCCGTCAGGCCTGCCGGCGTCGGGCCATAGTTTGAACACCCCTCCGTAGGCGAGGGAATCCTGCAGCTCGGGAGCCTCGGGATCGGCGCTGACATCCCCGTAACATGCAGTCACAAAGGCATATCCACGGGAAAGAATCATATCCACGGGGAATGTGGAGAGCAGGTTTTTATCCAGGAAAAGGCCCCTGCCAGCTTCAGATGCGCGGTTGCCGCTGATCCTGTAGGTCTTGCTGTCGTCCAGCCAGCAGTCAGGCACGAGCACCTCGGGGTCGGACAGCAGGGTGTGGTTGCCGTAGTAGTTCAGCAGCATGATGACCGGCACCGGGCCTTTTGCGTCGGCGGGACTGAGGATGAGCCAGTCTATCTTCGGCCCCGTGCGGTCCGGGCTGAACCACATCCGCACCTGCTTGCGCCTGGCGAACCGGGCCATCGTGACGCCCCCTTCGAGCGAGTCGAGCCAGACAGGGGACGGGCCCGGGATGCGGCCGTACATTTCCTTTTCGAAAATGGAAAGGATCTCCTTCCGGCGCTCGCGCCACTGGGCCTTGTCCTGCACCGGACGGCCGTCCGAGAAACGGAGCGGATCTTCGAGCGTGTAGGAGCCGACCTTGTTTTCGTCGGTGTTGTACGTCAGACGTATCTTATTGTCTTTCCATCGGATACGTTCAATCAGGTACTGGCCCTCGTCACGTTCCACCCTCTCCTGCACGCGGCACTTGAGGTCGCAGCCACGTATCGTCACGTCGGAGGCATACGACATCGGTATGTCCTCCCGCCCCTTGAGGTCGAAGAACTGGCGCCAGGGCTTGATGTAGAGCAGCCGGTCCGCCTGTCCTTTGACGCGCTCGATGAGTATGTGGGAGTAGTTCTGGGGCGTGTCGGGACGCATTTTCAGCCACAGGAGGCGGTCTGTGCCCTTCACCTTGCAGTCGCGAAGCACCACGTTGCGCGCGCCCACGCATTCGCTGCCGAACACCAGCACGCCTGCGCCGTGGCCGAAGCTGCTGCGCTCCACCAGGATTTCGGAGTTGGTGCCGTTGTCGGGATCGGTGTCGGCCCAGGGACCCTTGCCGCCCTTGATTGCTATGAGGTCATCGCCGGTGGCGAAGCTGCAGGAGTCGATGTGCACCTGGCTGCAAGCGTCGATATCCACGCCGTCGGTGCTGGGCGCCTTCACGGGCCGGACGGGGGCATAGACGCTGACGCCCCGCAGACGCACGCGCCGGCACTTGTAGAGGTGGATGTTCCAGAAGCCGGCGTTGCGAAGCCTGACGTCCTTTATGAGCACGTCTGAAGAGCCGCTGACGCTTATCATGCGGGGACGGCGGACTTCCAGGTTGGTGCAGGCGGGATTCTCCTTCCTCCGCGCCCAGAAGGCATCCCAGTAGCGGGCGCCGCCTCCGTCGAGCGTGCCGGGGCCGCTGATGGTGAAGCCGTCAGCGTCGTATGCGTTCACGAGGGCGGCAGCGTAGGGCTGCAGCACGCCTTCGATGTGGACGGGGGCGTCGGGGTAGGCGGAGATGTCGTCGCTGCCCTTGAGTACGGCGCCTTTTTCGAGCAGCAGGTGGGTGCGGGGCCTGAAGAAGAGCGCACCGCTGAGGAACACCCCTTCGGGCACCACCACGGTGCCGCCTCGCCTGGCCGCCGCATCGATGGCTCTCTGGATTGCCTCGGTCTGCAGCACCGTGCTGTCGGGCACGGCGCCGAAGTCAAGTATGTTGAAGCGTTTCTGTTCACAGCGTTTCACTGCCTTCTGCGGCTGATAGAACCACTTATCTACAGCCGTTCCGTCGGGCCAGCAAGCCGGAGCTTCCCGGGTGTCCGGTCCGGAGACTGTAGCCACCCTCGGCTCCATAAGAGGGAGGGGCCCTTTAGGGAGGGGTCGCGAAGCGACGTCTTCCGGACCGGACACCCGGGAAGTTACGGGGACTGCAGCAGCCCCGATAACTCCGGAGAGGAGTATGAGAAATAACAGTCTCACAGAGTCTTATGGAACTTGTAGCTGCCGGCAGCGTAGTCGGTGGACTCGGTCTCACCGGGCAAGGTCACGGTGGCAACGGCTCCGTCGGGCACGGTGATATCCCAGTGCCACTCATCGCCGTCGAAGCGCCAGGCGCTCCTGATCAGGCCAGCGGCGGAAGGATACTCGGCCTTGATGCTGCCCAGGCGGCGGTCAGGAACGGGGCTCATGATTATGTGCCTGAAACCGGGATCGGCCGGGTCGGCGCAGATGCCGGCGGCAGTCTCCCAGATCCATTGGCACACGCAGCCGTAGGCATAGTGGTTGAAGCTGTTCATGCCCTTCGGCCCCATGCCTTTCTCGATCATGTAGCTGTTCCAGCGCTCCCAGATCGTGGTGGCGCCGTTGTCCACGGAATACAGCCAGCTGGGGTTCTTGCGCTGGAAGAGCAGGTCCCAGGCCACGTCGGCCATGCCGTTGTCGGTCAGGGTCTGCATCAGGATGGACGTGCCGAGGAAGCCCGTCTGCAGGCAGCCGTCGTGGGCGGCGAAGTTCTCGCGAAGGCGCCGAATCATAGCTTCGCGGGCCTCCCCTTCGACTATCTTGTTCTTCAGGGCGAAGAGGGCCGGAGTCTGCATGGTGTTGAGAATCTCGGTCTTGAATGTGCCTTCGGGGGTGAGGAAGGTCTCCTTTAGCTTGGTCCTTGCCTCTTCCGCCATCTTGATGTATTTCTCCGGGTCCTTGTTGGTGGCCTTCGCCATGTCGGCCATCATGTCGGAGTCGATCGCCCAGTAGGATGAGCAGAGGTAGTTCCAGTACTCGATGGCCTCGGGAAGGCGCTCGCGCTTCTTGTCGGTGTTCTTGTTATAGATGCCGCCGCCGGCAGACTCGAGGGGCTCATAGCTGAGCCAGTCGGCCCACTGGTAGTTGCCGTTTTCGTGGGCAAGGGAGGCGTGGTCGTATTTCACCTCCGCGATGTGGTCCATCCAGAGCTCCATCGAATCCCAGTTTTCCAGGATGATGGTCGCATCTCCGAACTGCTTCCAGATGGTCCATGGCACGATCACGCCGGCGTCCGCCCAGCCGAGGCGGGACATCGAGGACGGGAGGGAACCGTACTGGGCGAGCGGGGCCACGCCGGGATATGCGCCCGAAGGCAGCTGGGTGTCGCGCATGTCGCGCATCCATTTGTGGAAGAAGGCATCGGTGTTGGCGAAGAAGGTGCCGGTCTCGGTGAACACCTGGGTGTCGGCCGTCCAGCCGAGGCGCTCGTTGCGCTGCGGGCAGTCGGTGGGCACGGAGAGGTAGTTGGAGCGCTGGCCCCACAGTGTGTTGGATATCAGCTTGTTCACGGACTCGTCGCCGGTGGTGATGCGGCCGGTCTCCAGTTCCTTGGCGATGGATGTCACGGGGACGGACTCCAGCTTCTTGATGCTGACTTCGCCGGTGGCTGTCACGGAAATGAAGCGGTAGCCGAAGAAGGTGCAGCGCGGCTGGTAGGCCACGTAACCCTTGGAGGGACCGAAGGTGTATTTCAGCATCATTCCCTGGTCGGGGATACGCAGGTTGGTGCGGTGGCAGCTGCCCTCGGGGCCGTCCATGCCGCGGCTCTTGGCGCCGTTGCCGTCGTTGAGCAGCTCGGCGGGAAGGCAGGTGAGCTCTGTGCCCTCCTCCGCCTTGAACACGAATGAAGGCACGGCGGAAGCATTCTGCCCGAAGTCCACGACAAGGGTCTCGCCGGGCTTCAGCGTCATCGCGGCGCCGGGTGCGAACTCCCTGGCTATCACCACTTTGCCGAACGCCTCTTCGCTGGCGCCCTCGATGTCGCTCCAGACGTAGGCCTTGACCGGCTTGAGGGCAAGGTCGGGACGGAGGTAGATTTCAGCGCCCACGGTGGGCACAATCTCGCCGGGGAATTCCGTGTTGATTTCCGGGGTCTCGAGCAATTCGGGGGTCTCGAAGCCGGGCTTTTCGCGGGCGTCATACTCCTCGCCGTCAAAGATGGCGGCGTGCTTCACGGGGCCGGCGATTCCGGCTTTCCAGTGCTCGGTATCGGTGCCGAAAAGCTCCTTGGTGCCGTCGGCGTAGTTGATCTCGAGCACGGCGCGGAAGGCGCACTTCTTGCCTTTCATGCCCTCGGTGCCTTCGGCGGTCACGATCTTGTCTGCCCACCAGCCGGGGGTCAGCTGGGCGGAGAGCTGGTTCTCGGCTCCGGCCTTTTTGTTGAAGACGTCCGTCACGTCGTAGGTGTAGGAAATCTTCGTCTTGCCGAAGTGGGTGAAGCCGGGCTTGAGGACTTCCCTGCCGATGACTGTGCCGTTGATGTAGAGCTCATAGACACCGAGGCCGGTGGTCATCCAGGTGGCGCGGGCCACGGGCTTTTCGTTCCTCACGGTGGCAAGGAACCAGCTGGCACCGTCGGCGGCGCGGCAGTTCTCCTTGCCCTTCACGATTCCGGTCACGACCGGCGCATTGGCTGCTGAAATCCACTGGGAGCTGTCCCAGGCATAGTCTCCGAGGGGTTCGACGAGGCTCCCCGCGTAGTCTGCGGGAGCAGAACAGGCAGCCAGACATGTTGCCGTCACGGCCAGAGAAAGGAATAAGCGGAAAAAGGTCTTCATTATCTTGGTGTTTGATTTTTCAGGCAACTACAAATATAATAAATTCTCCGACATTCCGAGCTTTATCGGTCGGAGCAGTTTGGCTTGTGGCTAGCATTGCCGGTTGGAGACCCTGTCATTCTGAGCGCAGCGAAGAATCTGCCCCCGGCAGCGCCCCAAACGCATCCTCCGAACTCCCCTCCGCCCCTCCGCGATAGGACCGTCAGCGCCCCCACAGTCCCATCGCTGCACAGATTTGCCCGCAACGCACCCTCCGCCCCTCCGCGAAAGGATCGGCAGCGCCACCACAGTCCCGTCGCTGCACAGATTTGCCCGCAACGCACCCTCCGCCCCTCCGCGACAGGATCGGCAGCGCCCCCACAGTCCCGTCGCTGCACAGATTTGCCCGCAACGCACCCATAACATACCGGTGGCGCAGGTCCCAAATACTTCTGGTGCAGGTCTCCTGGCTGAGCGGTGCAGGTCAGTTTTTTGTTTGGGGACTTGCGCCGCTGGGTGGCGTACACGGCAGATTCGTGGCGCAGGTCCCCCAGTTGTTTTCGGACCTGCGCCAGAAACCAGCAGGACCTGCACCAAATACCAGCAGGACCTGCGCCGCTCTGGGAGGACCTGATCCGTTCCGGGAGGACCTGCGCCGCTCTGGGAGGACCTGATCCGCTCCGGGAGGACCTGCGCCGCTCTGGGAGGACCTGATCCGCTCCAGCAGGACCTGCGCCGCTCTGGGAGGACCTGGTCCGTTCCGGTAGGCTGGTAACCGGTCCAAGAGGTTGGTAACCGCTCAAGAGGCTGGTCGCCGTTACGGGGCGGAGGGAGGGAAGTCGCCGTTACGGGGCGGAGGGAGGGAAGCCGTCGTTACGGGGTGGCGGGAGGGAAGCAGCCGTGGATGCAGAAGTCCTGGTCGTTGGGAAGGTCCGGGCGGCCGGCTCCCTGCCGCATCAGCGGGACAAGCTCCTGGAAATAGTCCGTGTACACACTCCGGGGGAGGGACGAGTGGCGATTGCACACGGCTGCGGCAAGGCCGACCACCTCCCCCATCATCCCGCAGGTGCGCATCACGCGGACCGAGCCCATAGCCACATGGGTGCAACTGATGTCGCGCCCGGCCATGAACAAGTTGCCGACGTTGCGGCTGTAGAGACAGCGGTACGGGATGGGATAAGGGTCGAAGTATTTATGGATGGCATAGGTCTTGAACGGCCGGCCCTGGAACCGGCTGGCATTCAGGGAGTCAGCGTAATGAAGGTCGATGGACCAGGAGGTGGAGCATGTGCCGTCCGGGTGGTGAACGGCATCGACGATGTCGTTCTCTGTGAGTATGTGGTCACCCAGCAGCCTGCGGGATTCGCGCTTGCCTGTGATGTAGGCAACCCAGTTCAAAGAGCGGTTGCGGAACTCGTCAGCCCCGGAGGCGTGGTTCTTCAGGAACGACCAGTTGGAGTAGATGGCCAGCAGCCCGTAGTCGCGGATTTCCTCCACGTCGGTGATCATGTCCATGTCCAGGCCGGTCTCCCAGTCCCATTTGCTGCTGGTGGCGCGCACCACGCTCTCGTCCGTGAACTCCATTCCGTAGTTGAATTCGGGGAATTCCGTCGGTCCGTCTGTTTTGCGGGAGTTCCAAAGGAGTGACGCGCCAAGGTGTTCGTTGTCAGCGACTTCAGGGGCCATTGATTCGCCGTGCTCACTCCGTGCTTCCCGCCCTTCGCGGTAGTCGGCGCCGGCGAGGTAGCCAATGGTGCCGTCGCCAGTGCAGTCAGCAAACAAAGGTGCGCTCAGTAACACGACGGTGCCGTCAGAGATGTGGCGGCAGCGGACACTCCTGATGCAGGTGGAGTCCATATCCACAGCATAAGCGTGGTACGGCATATATATATCCACGCCCGCATCCCGCAGGATGTCCTCCTTCTTCCAGTCTTCGAACTTCTTGCCGGAGTCGGCGTTCTTGCATTTCTTGTGACCGAATTCCTTGATCAGGTTACCCAGGTTGGGATACGGATCCAGCTCGATGCGCCCGCCCAGGTGCACGCGGACCTCGGCGCTGTTGTTGCCGCCAAGCACGGGACGATTGTTCACAATGGCCACCTTAAGCCCTTGCCGGGCCGCCGCCACCGCAGCGCAGATACCTGAAATGCCGCCCCCCACTACCACGAAGTCATAGTTTCCGGACACTGCCGGCTCATCGTAACCCGGGTTCACGGCAAGTCGAAGCCGGTGCAGCCCCTCCTTGTCAGCAGGAAGGGCGGGACGTCTGCTGCGGCTCAGGCACACGGCGTCGCAACGCCCGTCGAAACCGGTCAGGTCCTTCAGGGTAAGGGTCACATCGGAAGCCGCCGCCCGGAAGGAGCCGGCATACTGCCAGTGCCACTCGCCTCCGATGGTGCCGCAGACGGCCGGAAGGTCCACGCCGTCGACCGCGAGGCGGAAAGCTCCTGGGCCCTCCTTGTCCGACCATGGGGCCGTCCAATTCCGGGTCAGCACCCAGGCGTGCCAGCGCCCGGTGCCCGGAAGGGAGACTACCGTAGATGCGTCCGGGACCGGCACTCCTGCGCCGTGTGCCAGCAGCCACGCCGTCCCACGCACATCCATCCCCTGCTGGTCGACCACCCAGCCCCCCGGCTCGGCAAATGCCTCAGCATCAAGCAAAACCAATGCTCCATTCCCCGCCAGCCGGCACGCATCCCGGCACCCCGAGGCCAAAGCGCCGAGAATAAAAAGCACCGAAACTGTCGCTATCAATCGTTTCATATTTACCTCTACAACATCGGTAAAAATAATCAAATTCCCCGAAACTCATCACCACCGTAATCAAAAAAACATCGATATGCGCACGAGATTGGCGCTCAGGGCCCGGCCGGGGGCAAGAGGCGGCCGATTTGCGCACGGGGTGGGCGCGGCAGGCTGGGCCGGGGGCAAGAGGCGGCCGATTTGCGCACGGGGGAAGCATGCGGCGGCAGGCCGGCAGCGCAAAAAGCCGAGAGGAAGGGGGAAGAAAACAAATAATAGTGTTATATTTACGGCATAACTGATTAATACAGCGATGAAGAAGATTATTATCACCCTTGCCTCTCTTCTGGCCTTGCTCGGATGCGGCCAGAGAGAAACCGAACTCGTCAATCCGGAAGGCTTCGTCATGGAACACTTTGCCCTGGATGTCGCAGATCCCGACGCCACCGCTGCCTGGTGGTGCGAGAATCTCGGATTCACGGTGACCGCCCGCAAACCCGACGCCGCCCACACTATCTTCATCGTAGATGCCACCGGGCGCATTGCCCTGGAGGTTTACCGTGCTCAGACACAGCCGGTTGCGCCCGACTACGCATCAATGGATCCGCTCACGATGCACTTCGGCTTCAGCTCGAAAGACGTGGACGCAGACATCGAGCGCCTCACCAAGGCCGGAGCCACCCTCGTCGTGCACGAGAAAGTCCCCGGATTCGAAGGCGCCATGATGAAAGACCCATTCGGAATCTCCATCCAGTTCGTAAAGCGGGAGAAAAGCGTGCTCCTGAAGTGAGCTTAGCTACCGAATCACTTGACGGCGAAATGAAGGCCGTCGATGCGGTCCCACTCGCCGCGGGTGAAATCGGGCATGACAACCGGCATCGAGCCGTGCTTGATGGAGACTTCGGAAAGCTCCACCAGTGAACTCCATTCGGCGGCGTCATAGACGTCTTCGTCCAGCGGGAGGCCGTTGTGGAGGCAGTAGATGAGGCGGTAATCCATGATGAAGTCCATCCCACCGTGGCCGCCGACCTTCCGGGCCAGCGCCTCTATCTCCCTGGCTATCGGGTGCTTATAGGCGGCAAGCAGCGAATCCCTCTGCTCTGCGCTCATATACTTCTCCGCATCAAGGTTATCGTAGGCCACCCCCTCCAGCGACTCGCTTCCGAGCGCCAGTCCGGGCGATGGGTACTTGTTGGCAAAACCCTTCGTGCCGACTATCTGGTACATCCTATTGTAGGGCCGCGGCGTGACCACGTCGTGCTCCACCAGGATGGTCTTTCCCTTGCGTGTGCGTATGAGCGTGGCGGTGAGGTCGCCGTTCTGGTAGTCCACGGTGCCTTTCCCATATCGCGCATCGGCCTTGTCCTGGCCCGCGAAAGCGTCGGTGTCCATAGACACAAGCAGGTCCATCTTGTCGCCACGATGGATGTTCAGCACCTGGCAGACCGGGCCGATTCCGTGGGTCGGATAGACGTCGCCGTGGTGGTCTTTGTTGTAGGTCATGCGCCAGTCGCCCTGGTAATTGTCCCACCAAGGGTCGAGGTTGTGGATGTAGGAGCCTTCAGCGTGGACCACGTCCCCGAAAAGCCCCTGCTGGGCCATGTTCAGGCAGGTCAGTTCGAAAAAGTCGTAGCAGCAGTTCTCCAGCATCATGCAGTGGCGGCGGGTGCGCTCGGAGGTGTTCACCAGGGCCCAGCATTCCTCAATGCTGGTCGCCGCCGGCACTTCTACAGCCACGTGCTTGCCGTGCTCCATAGCATACACCGCCATCTTCGTGTGGAGCTGCCAGGGGACCGCAAGATACACAAGGTCAAGGTCTTCCAGCGCGCAAAGGTCCATCCATCCGTCCTCCCCCGTGAACTCATATTTCGCCCGCGGGGCGCCTATCTTCACGAGGCTTTTCTGCGCCCGTTCCACGCGCTCTGGCATCAGGTCGCAGAGAGCCACCACCGATGCGTGCTCGATGTAGGCCATACGCTTGGGCACGTCTTTCCCTCTGTCTCCCAGCCCGATAACCCCTATCCGGACGGTATCGATCGGATCGCAGGCAAAGCCCAGCATACTCTGCTGCCCCGCAGGCCGCGGCGGCGTGTTGTACACGATCTTGTGGTCTTTGACCGAATATCCATATTCATCTGCGCAGGAGCAGACGCCCGCAAGGAGCGCGGCAAGTAAGAGGAGACGTTTCATAAAATTCCAAGCGATGAAAGCCATTACTATATAGCACAAATATAAAGAAAATGGATGATATGCGGCCTATTGGGGAAGGAAAACGGAAAAACGTTCCCGACTGGCAGATAAACCTGCCCGGAGCGAGGGGGTTCAAGCTCCCAGGCCAAGGAACGCTTTATTCCTGGCTTCTCAGAGCATTGACGAGCCTCACCACGTCGCGGGAGATGCCTTCCAGCTCGAAGCCGGTGGCGCAGCGCTCCACGGTGATGCGGTCTTCCCAGATGCGCATAACGCGGTCGGCGACGGACTTCTTGCGGAAGCGGCGGACGCGCGCGTCCGTCATTCCTAGCGGACGCGAGGAATCTGCCGGCTCCTCGACGTAGCCGTGGGCCTCCATAACCCGCCTCAGCACCGGCTCCACCTCTTCGTCGGCGCCGGGCACGAGGGCCTGGCGCCGGACATAACCGAAGCGGGGATATATGGCCGCAAACGCCGCCATCATCAAGGCAATCTGCCACAGGGAGTCATAGCCGTTGACGAAAATCTTCGAAATATCGGCGTCCACGACCTTGGCGACGACGAGTATCGCGATGATGAGCGCCAGGATCACCATCAGCTGAAAGAAGTACTTTACAGCACGTACAATGTATCTCATTACTTACGAGAAATCGCCTTCTTGGCTGCCTCGGCGAGGTGGGCGGCGTCGAAGCCCCAGGCCTTCATCAGCTCGGCCGGAGTGCCGGACTGTCCGAACTTGTCGAGGCCGTTGACAAACTCGATGGGTGTAGGAAGCTTTGCGGCGGCAAGGTTTGCGATTGCCTCGCCAAGGCCGCCGGCGGCGTTGTGCTCCTCGGCAACCACGGCGCAGCGGGTCTTCCTGAGCGATGCCAGCACAGCCTCCTCATCGAGGGGCTTGACCGTGGCCACATTGACCACTTCCGCGCTGATGCCTTCTGCCTCAAGGGCTTCCGCGGCCTGAAGGGCTTCCCATACAAGGTGCCCGCAGGTGAGGATGGACACATCCTTGCCATCGTTCATCACGTATGCCTTACCTATCACGAACGGCTCGTCGGGATCGGTGAAATTGGGCACGGAAGGACGGCCGAAGCGTAGGTACACCGGGCCGTCCCATTCGGCGGCGGCGATGGTGGCCTGCTTGGTCTGGTTGTAGTCGCAGGGCACCACGACGGCCACTCCGGGAAGGGCGCGCATCAGGGCCATGTCTTCCATCGTCTGGTGCGTGGCGCCGTCCTCGCCGAGGGTGATGCCGGCGTGGGAGGAAGCTATCTTCACGTTGGTGTGGCCATAGGCAACTTCCTGGCGGAGCTGGTCATAGACGCGGCCGGTCACGAATTCGGCGAAGGAGCCGATGAAAGGCACCTTGCCGGTTATGGCGAGACCGGCGGCGGCACCGACCATATTGGCCTCGGCAATGCCGCACTGGATGAATCTGTCGGGGAACTCTGCGGCGAAAGCGTCCATCTTCAGCGAACCTTTGAGGTCCGCGGTCATTGCAACGACCCTGCCGTCCTTGCGTCCGGCTTCGACGAGCCCTGCTCCGAAGCCGCTTCGGGTATCAACCTTACCCTGGTCTGTGTATTTTTTCATTCTAATAGTCTCCTAAAGTTTCTTCCAGTTGCTTGAGAGCTTCCTCGCACTGCTCGGCGCTGGGGGCCTTGCCGTGCCATTTGTGGGTGCCGGCCATGAAATCGACACCGTGGCCCATCTCGGTGCGGAAAAGTATCATCTTGGGCTTGCCGTCGGCTGCGCGGGCCAGCTCGAAGGCCTTGAGGATGGAGTCGAAATCGTGACCGTCGGCCTCGATGACGTCCCAGCCGAAGGCGGTCCATTTGTCGCGCAGGTCGCCGACTCCGCCCACGGCCTCCACGGGGCCGTCGATCTGCTGGCCGTTCCAGTCGGTGAAGGCCACCAGGTTGTCCAGCTTGTGGTGGGCTGCCCACATGCCGGCCTCCCAGATCTGCCCTTCCTCGCTCTCTCCGTCGCCCAGAAGGCAGAAGACGCGCTCGCTCTCGCCGTCCAGCTTCTTGCCGAGGGCGATGCCGGCGGCGCAGGAGAGTCCCTGGCCAAGGGATCCGGAGCTCTGGAACACGCCGGGAAGGCCATCCGTGATGCACGGGTGCCCCTGCAGGCGGCTGCCGAACTTACGGAGCGTACCGAGCTCAGAAACAGGGAAATAACCGGCACGGGAAAGGATGGAATAATACACCGGAGCGAGGTGTCCTGCCGAGATTATGAACGCATCCTGCCCCTTGGCGCTGCGGGTCCAGGTGGCGGGATTATGTTTCATTTCGCTGAAATAAAGTGCAGTCATCACGTCGGTGATGCCCAGTGAGCCGCCCGGATGCCCTGACTTGGCGCTGGTGACCATGCGGACGATGTCCCTGCGCACCTGGGAGGCGATTCTGCTTAATTCTTGAGCGTTTGCCATATAGAGTTTATTTTAGTGTCCAGTTCACAAAGATACTAAAAATAAATTATCTTTGCATCCGTTATGGAAATGAACCGGATTCGCAACTTCTGCATCATCGCCCACATCGACCACGGCAAAAGCACCCTGGCCGACCGTCTGCTCGAGCTCACCAGCACCCTGTCCGCACGCGACATGGAGAACCAGGTGCTCGACGACATGGACCTTGAAAAGGAAAAGGGCATCACCATCAAGAGCCACGCCATCCAGATGAACTACAACGGCTACAGGCTCAACCTCATCGACACCCCCGGCCACGTGGACTTCTCCTATGAAGTCTCGCGCAGCATCGCCGCCTGCGAAGGCGCCCTGCTGGTGGTGGACGCGACGCAAGGCGTTCAGGCACAGACCATTTCCAACCTCTACATGGCCATAGACCACGGCCTTGAAATCATTCCGGTCCTCAACAAGATAGACATGGATTCGGCCCAGCCCGACATCGTAGCCGACGAAATCTGCGACCTGCTGGGCTGCGACCCGGACGACATTTTCCGCGTGTCCGCCCGCACCGGCGAGGGCGTGCCGCCCATCCTGGACGCCATAGTGGAGAAGATTCCCGCCCCCTCCGGCGACCCTTCAGCCCCCCTGCAGGCCCTGATCTTCGACTCCGTGTTCAACTCCTTCCGCGGCGTCATCGCCTATTTCAAGGTCATGAACGGAAGCGTGCGCAAAGGCGACAAGGTGAAATTCGTCGCCACCGGGATGGAATATGAAGTCGAAGAGGTCGGTTCGCTGAAGATGAAGCTCATCCCCGGCACCGAAGTGGGCTGCGGCGACGTGGGCTACATCATCACCGGCATCAAGAGCGCCGTGGAGGTGAAGGTCGGCGACACCATCACCCATGTGGCCCGCCCCTGCGACAAGGCGATCGCCGGCTTCGAGGAAGTGAAGCCTATGGTGTTCGCCGGCATGTACCCCGTGCAGGCCGACAAGTTCGAGGAACTGCGCAGCGTGCTGGAAAAATTCCAGCTCAACGACGCTTCGTTCGTCTATGAACCCGAAAGCTCACTTGCGTTGGGAAGCGGCTTCAGATGCGGTTTCCTTGGCCTTCTGCACCTTGAAATCGTGCAGGAGCGCCTGTTCCGCGAATTCGACATGGACGTGATCACCACCGTGCCCAACGTGTCCTATAAGGTATACACGATGCAGGGCGAGGTGCTGGACGTCCACAACCCCTCGGGCCTGCCGGCGCCAACACTCATCGACCACATCGAGGAGCCCTTCATCCGTGCCCAGATAATCTCCAAGACAGAGTTCTTCGGACCCATCATGAAGCTGTGCCTCGACCGCCGCGGCACCCTCATCAGCCAGCACTACATCACCGCAGAGCGCGTGGAGCTCAACTACGACATGCCCCTGAGCGAAATCGTGTTCGACTTCTACGACAAGCTCAAGACCATCAGCAAGGGCTACGCATCTTTCGACTACCACGTCAACGGATACCGCCCCGCGAAGCTCGTGAAGCTCGACATCCTGCTGAACGGCGAGCCCGCCGACGCGCTTTCCACCTTGATCCACGAAGACAATGCCTACACCTTCGGCCGCAAGATGTGCGAAAAGCTCAAGGACCTCATCCCCCGCCAGCAGTTCGACATCCCCATCCAGGCGGCCATCGGAGCCAAGATCATCGCACGCGAGACCGTCAAGCAGGTGCGCAAGGACGTGACCGCCAAGTGCTACGGCGGCGACGTGACCCGCAAGCGCAAACTCCTTGAAAAACAGAAGGAAGGCAAGAAGCGCATGCGCCAGATAGGGACCGTCCAGGTGCCGCAGAGCGCCTTCATGGCGGTGCTCAAACTCGACAGCTAGTTTAAACCCCGGCTGGGTTTTTGCGTCTAAAGAGCGTATGCCCGAGCAGGAAAAATATTTCAACGACCTGGTGAAGAAGTACAGCGAATCGCTGTACTGGCACGTCCGTGCCATGGTCGGAAGCCACGAAGACACCGACGACCTGCTCCAGGAAATATTCATAAAGGTGTGGAACGCCCTCCCCCGCTTCCGGGGCGATTCCGACGTGTTCACATGGCTGTGGCGAATAGCCACCAACGAGACCCTCAGCCATCTGCGCAAGGCCCGCGTGCGTGCGGCCCTCAGTTTCGTGCGTATCGACACTGAAGCTGAACGCATTTCCGACCCCGACCCGTATTTCGACGGCAACGAAGCGCTCCGCGCCCTGCGAAAGGCAATCGCCGCCCTTCCCGACAAGCAGCGCCTGGTGTTCACGATGCGCTACTATGAAGACCTGAGCTACGAGCAGATCTCAGAAATCACCGGCACGTCCGTGGGCGCCCTCAAGGCCTCCTACCATATAGCATACGAGAAAATCAAACAGCATCTGACCGAATAATTAAACCTTCGCCGGGCTCCGGCGTCTAAACAAGCGAAATGAACAAGAAACTACCATATTCGACCCCTTCGGGATATTTCGACAGTCTCCAGTCGCGGCTTTCCAGGATTCCAGCCCGCAGGACACGGTTCAACTTCGTTCCGTACCTGGCACTGGCAGTGAGCTTTTCCTTGCTGGTTCTCATCGGCAACTACATCCTCACCAAATCCACGGCAAGCCAGCCGGCAAGCGACGAAGCGATTATCGAATACCTCATAGACTCGGGCACCACACTCGCCCAGCTTGAAAACGCGGTTGATTATTAATTAAAAGTATTGATTATGAAACAGTTGATTTCCATTTTGCTGACACTCAGCATTTCAATTGCGGCGCTTGCACAGCCGCAGAACGGTCCCGGCAAAGGACAGCACAAGCACGACTTTGAGAAGATCAGGGCTGAAAAAGTGGCCTTCATCACGAGCGAGGTGGGCCTGACCGCCGAGGAAGCCCAGGCATTCTGGCCTCTCTACAACGAAATCGAGAATCAGCAGAAAGAGCTTATGATAGCCGAGCGCAAGGCATATATGGCTCTCTGCAAGGCTCTCGGCGAGGAGCAGGGCGACACCGCCGCACTTCTGGACGCCTATCTCAAAGCCAAATCCGCCAACCAGAACCTCCAGCTGGCCGCCTCCGACAAGTACCTCAAGATTCTTTCCGTCGAGAAAGTGGCCAGGTTCTACACCTGCGACGAAAAATTCCGCAGGCAGCAGATCGGCAAACTCGGCGGACGGGGCCGCAACGGCGGCCACGGTGCCCCTCAGGGACGCAATCCCAGAGGCGAGAAAAGCAAGTAGCTGTCAGGCATCATTGATTAACCCGGGTTGAGCGCCCGGGTTTTTCGTATCTCAAAACTGCTAATCTTCAGCTAAATGAGGCCGGCGATGATGCTGTCCGCAACGAACCATCGGTCTTCTGGGATGCGGCCATATCCGGGGACGCCATCGGCGGTCCGCAGTCCCAGCATTATCTGCTCTTCCCGGATTTCGTCCGGGGAGAGAATCTCCGAAGAAGAGGTCCACCCGACAAGCGCCTCGGAATTCCAGCTCCGCACGTCGGGATTCCGCCGCAGGCTGTGCGCCCCGGGCCCCAGGCCGACATATGGGGCGCGGGTCCAGTAGGCACTGTTGTGCACGGCACGGCGGCCGGGAAGGGCCCAGTTGGAAATCTCATAATGTTCATAACCGGCGGCGGCAAGGGCCGAGCAGACGAACTTATACTGCACCTGGCTCTCGTCGTCATCGATTTCAATGTACTTTCCGACCTTGTTGAGCTCACGCAGATCGCTGTTGTCGTCGATGGACAGATGATAAGCGGAAATGTGCTCCGGGTGCCATTCCAGCACCTCCTGCACAGTAGCCTTCAGCATCTCAAGGCTCATCCCGTTGACGCCGTAGATTATGTCCACGCTGATGTTGTCGAAGCCTGCCTCCCGTAGGAAGCTGAACGCCCGCCGCGCACCGACCGCAGAGTGCCGCCTGCGCATCCACTTCAGCATACCGTCGTCCAGCGACTGCACGCCCATACTGACCCGGTTCACCCCAAGCTCACGCAGCCCCAGGGCATATTCACGGGTAACGTCGTCCGGATTCACCTCCACCGTCCACTCCTTGTAGCGGCGGCTCCCGCAGGCGTCGGCGATGCGGCCGATAAACTCAAGAGGCAGCACCGATGGAGTGCCGCCTCCTATATATAACGTATCCACCGCCGCCGATGCGGCTATTTCCGCCCTCCTGGCAGTCGCTTCCCTGCACACCGCGGCAACATAATCCTCGGTCGGCTCGACGCACTCCGAGTAAAACCCGCAGTACAGGCAGAAGCTCCTGCAAAACGGCACATGAACGTAAATCATCAGCGGAGCATCAGTTCGGCGGATCCAAGGCGGGACTGCTCGGTGAAGGCCTCGACCGTGTAGATTCCCTTCTCGAAGGCGGGAATGTTGTTCACGTAGATGCTCAGTTCGACCTCCTGTCCCTGATAATCGACCTCGCGGGATGCGGTGGCAGCCAGCTCCTGGCCTGCCAGGGTGAAGGTGGCGCCCCGGCCGTCGTCCAGCAGCTTGCCGGAAGGATCCTTCACACGCACATACACGCGGACCGGGCCGGGCTCGGCCAGTGCGTTCTCCACGAGGCTCAGGGTCACGAGCAGGCGGGCCACATTCTTGCTGCGGTCTATCAGCTTGCCGGCGTTGTTGTAGGCCTCCATGCGCAAGCCGCGGGCCTTGATCACGGAACCGGTGACCACCTTGCCGGTCAGGTCCTCGACCTGGGCGGTCAGCTGCTCGTTCATCTTGCGGTGCTCGGCGGCTTCCCTGCGGGCATTGGCGGCATCCACGGTGAGCTTGTGGTTCAGCTGGTTGAGCGAATCGATCTGCACGATGTAGCCGCGCATGATGCTGCGGAGGGTGCCGAGTTCCTTTTCATACTGGCGCATCTTCACGCGGTTCGTGGCCTCGGTTTTCTTGATGCGGTCCACGAGCTGGGCCACCTCCTCGCGGGAGGAGTCGAGCTGGAGGTTGATGGCATCGTAGTCCGAGGAAAGGCCCTCGTAGTCGCTCTGCAGGGCCTCGATCTGCTCGGTCAGCTCCTGCTTCTCGATATTGAGCTGGCCCACCAGGGTGTTCTTCTGGTAGAGCACGTAGGCAAGGGCGGCGGCAAGCAGCACGGCCACGGCGATCATCACGTACATAATAGTCTTGGAACCACCGTTCTGTTTGCGCTCGCGCTCCCTTCTTTCTATTCTTTCAAGGGGATCTTCTCTTTCCATATCAATGAGTTTTAGTCTGCAAAATTAGCAATTTTCCGGCACTTTTGCTGCAACCATCGGGCCACGTCTTCATCGAGCAGCGGAGAGAGTGTCTCGAAGACCTTCCGGTGGTAGGCGTCTAGCCACTCTGTTTCTTCCCGGTCCAGAAGGTCAAGGTCGAGGGCGGAAGTGTCGAACGGGCATAGAGTCAGCGGCTCGAAGCCCAGCCAGCGGCCGAATTCATTTTCGCCCCTGGACACGCATAGAATAAGGTTTTCGTGCCGCACGCCGTGCTGGCCCTCACGGTAGATTCCGGGCTCGTCGGACGTGATCATTCCCGGCTGCAGGGGCACAGGATTGAGATTCTGCCTGATGTCCTGCGGGCCTTCGTGGACTCCGAGGAAGCAGCCGACACCGTGCCCCGTGCCGTGCCCGAAATTGCGCCGTGCCCTCCAAAGCGGGACGCGCGCGAGGGCGTCGAGCCGGCAGCCGGGAGTGCCTTCGGGGAAAACGGCCATCGCAAGGTCGATGTGCCCCTTGAGCACGAGGGTGTAGTCCTCCTTTTCGAGCGGGGTCAGCTCGCCGAGCGGGACGGTGCGGGTGATGTCGGTGGTGCCGTCGAGGTACTGGCCGCCAGAATCGCACAGGTACAGCCCGTGCGGCTCCAGCTCCGGAGCGTCGGTGCAGGGAGTCACGTAGTGCGGCAAGGCGGCGCCGGGCCCCCAGGCGGAAATCGTCTCGAAACTGTCGCCCTGGTAGCCGGAGACCTGCGAACGGAATTCGCCGAGCTTCACGGCGGCGTCCCATTCGGTGACGCGCCTGTCGGCTCCGAGCGACTTTTCCAGCCAGTGGAGGAAGCGCACCACAGCCACCCCGTCGCGTATGTGGGCGGCGCGCATCCCTTCTATCTCGAATGGGTTTTTCACCGCCTTCCAGAGCCCAACGGGAGACGCCCCGGGCCGGGCGGCAACTCCGGAAGACCGGATGACGTCCGCGAGCTGGCGTCCAATCGCCCTGCCGTCCACGTAGATGCTCATCCCGCCGCATTCGGACAGAAACTCATCCAGGGCGTCGTAGCGCTCGAGCTGTATCCCGTCCTCCGCCAGCAGGTCGAAGGTACGTTCGGAATCGGGATCCTCGATCTTTTCCTTCAGCACAAACCAGCGGACGTCCTCTTCCGTGACCATCAAATAACTGATAACGAAGGGGTTATATTCAATGTCCGAGCCGCGCACATCCAGCGTCCACGCTATCTCGTCGAGAGCCGACAGCAGTATGCCGTCGCAGCCCTGCGAAGCGCAGAACTCCCGGAGGCGGGCGATCTTCGAAGCGCGGTCGGAGCCGCTGTCCACGGTGAACACCGGGGTCTGCGGAATCGCGGGCCTGTCGGTCCAGAGGTAGTTGATGAAATCCGGGGAGCTCACGATATATGGCTGCGCTCCGCCGGGCTCGAACGCGCCCACGATTTCATCCACGAACGCGTCCATAATGCTGGCACCGTCCACTGCGATGACGGGCTCCGGGGCATCTGCGAAGCGCGAAGCCAGCCACTCGGGAATGAGCACCTGCTCCGGCACGCGGGTCTTGTGGAGCTCCACCCCGGTGCCGGCCAACTGCGCGGCGGCCTGGATGAAGTAGCGCGTATCTGTCCAGAGGCCCGCGTGGTCGAGGGTCACCACCAGGTCGGCCGCCTCGCCGGTGAATCCGGTCAGCCAGCGGACCTGCTTGTAGCGCTCGGCTGGGTATTCGCTGCCGTGGGGGTCGGAACCGGTCAGGACCACCGCGTCCCAGTCCCTGGCTCGCATAAGGGCCCGCAGCGAGGCTATGCGCCCGGCATAGATGTTCATAAGTCGGAAGGGATGAATGTGGGGATATGGAGTATCTCCGTCTTGAAGAGGTTGCGGCGGTGCATACGGTCGATCTTCTCCTTGATTTCCGGATCTTCGCAGACGCCCTCGCGGATGTAACGGTCGAGGGTGGCGTAGGAGAATCCGAACTTGACCTCGTCGGGGCAGGAGCCGGGAAGGCCGTCGTCGGGGGTCTTGTGAACCCACTTCCGGGGGAGACCAAGGTCGTCGCCGATTTCAAGCACCTCGCGCACCACGAGGCCGCCCAGGGGCGAGAAAGAGCCGGCGGCGTCGCCGTAGAGGGTGGCGTAGCCGATGTAGTCTTCGCTGTGGTTGCAGGTGTTGGCCACCATGCCGTTTAGAGACTGCGCCGCGGCGTAGAGCACGGTCATACGTATGCGGGGCGGGATGTTCTGGATGCTCTGCAGGGAGAATTCGCCGCCGGGCATCAGGGCGCCAAGGGCGTCGCATTCGGCCTCGATGCGGCCTATCGGCAGGCAGAGGTAACGGATGCCGAGATAGCGGCAGATTTCGTCGGCCTCATTAAGACTCTGGCCTTCTGCGGGCATGGCTATTCCCACGACGCGTTCCGGGCCGAGGGCGCGGGCGCAGAGGGCCGCCGCTATGGTGCTGTCTTTACCGCCGCTCATCCCGAGCACAGCGGTGCAGGCGGGGCCGTTGGCGTCGAACCAGCCCCGTATCCAGTCGATACAATCTTGCGTGAGTTTTTTCATACCACAAAAATAAATATTTTTCCACAGATTCGGTAATATTTTGTAAATCAAAAAATTAGTTGTATCTTTGCAGCCCGCAAAATTGTGATGCGGAGACTAATTTATTTATTATCAATTAATTAACAAAACCAATGCCTGGATTAATTGGAAAAAAAATCGGAATGACTTCCGTTTTCAGTGCCGACGGTAAGAACATACCGTGCACTGTTATCGAGGCTGGTCCGTGCGTAGTCACGCAAATCCGCACTGTCGAGACCGACGGTTACGAAGCAGTGCAGCTTGCCTATGACGAAATCTCCGAAAAGCACGCCAGCGCGCCTCTGATGGGGCATTTCAAAAAGGCCGGTACCACTCCCAAGCGCAAGCTCGTGGAATTCCCCGCTGACTACAGCAGGGAGCTCAAGCTTGGCGACGTTCTCACCGTTGAGGATATCCTCAAGGCTGAGGTCCCCTTCGTGGACGTGGTCGGCACCTCTAAAGGTAAGGGTTTCCAGGGC
>JAEEGI010006502.1_pt1 | contig 26368 bp, 27 predicted proteins | sample 8958751 | NCBI WGS metagenome assembly JAEEGI01 (sample SAMN16246545, study PRJNA631951) | gut metagenome | biome: gut microbiome; feature: rumen; material: KS-attached | host: Bos | place: Iran: Karaj | collected 2018-10 | reverse complement strand
ACCACCAGCAAAGCACATGTTCTTTTCATTGTTCTATTTGTCTTATTTGTCCTATAAGTCTCACTTCGTTAGCACGTAAGCACGTTAGTACGAAATGCAAAGCATTCAACGAAGTTAATAACGAAATCCCCTAACTACACTTAAAACCGATGCTCATATCCCACCGAAAGCGATAGGCTTGCATAGCCAATCGGAATCGTACTTTCAGGGTGTGTGTGAACAAAACACGTCTGACTTTGCACACCTAAGCGCAAGCGGTCGTTATCCATGAGCCGAATCCTTCCGCCGATTTCAAGAATTTGACCGTAGCCAAAATCGACAGTCTCATCTTCGTCAAATCTGGGGTTCGTCGGTATTTCCGCAAAGAGTCCAGCATTCACATAAAACCACTTGTGGGTAAACTCAACAAGAGCAGGGACGCGGAAGAAGTGACGGAGACCTATTCTGGTGTTAAAGTTCTTCCCTTTACCCATACGATACTCGTATTCAAGGCCAGAGATTATTCCCCAATGTTCGTTGAAATGATACTTCGTGTCCACACTTGCATCGAAGTGATAAACGATTTCAAGTCCTTCTATGGCAACTCCTGCCTTTGCTGATGGGACGATAGACCATTCTTTCGTGTCTTGTGCTTTTGCCGAAAAGCAGCAAAGCAAAGCGATGGCCATTGTGGCCAGAATCCGCTTATTGAAATTAATTGTTTTCATAACTTATTGATTTTAAAGTTACATATTCTATGGCTTATCTTATTACCGTGATGCGTTCCGTCTGCGAAACTCCTTTTGCATCGGTAATCCTCACCAAATAAACTCCTTCCGCCAAACCAGCCACATTAATTTCATTTGAGTTTCGCACCGTCTTCACCAACTGCCCAAGAGCATTGTAAACCTGCACTTCGGCGACCTCAATGCCATCTATCGTCACCTTTTCCTTAGCAGGATTGGGATAGCAAGTCACTTGAACTTGGCTCGTTTCTTCCTCGTCCACCGGCATCAAACCGTCCTCGATGAAATTGGTGAACTCGTTCCAATAAGGTGCGCTTTGATAGTCGGCAAGCGTCCCGACGGGAATGTGGATGGGAATATCTCGCGAAACCCCACTAAAAGCATTGTACCAACAATAAGGTGGAACCTCACAATGGACTTTCAGGCAGTTCAGCCTGTCACAGTATTGGAAGACTCCCGATTCAATGGTGTCAACCTCTGACTGGATTTCCACCATTTCCAGGCGGGTGCAATTGTAAAACAAGTCCCACTTGACGGTTTTCAGCGATTTGGGAAGATGGATTTCCGAAAATAGCGTGTTGGTAAAAGCCCATTCTCCAATATAGGAAACATCATCGGGAATATACAAAGCCCCGGTAAAAGAACAGAAATAAAAGGCGTATTTTCCGATATGCTCCAGATGTTCGGGAAGATTCAAGGTGCCGGTGAACGACGAATACTTAAAGGCATAGTCCTCAATAGAGATTACGGATTCGGGAATGACAAGGTGGCCGTGGTTTTCGACACCTACGAACGCTTCCTCTCCAATAATGGCAATATCATTGGGAATGACAGTGGTCTTTGTAGCCTGAATGAGTTTCTTTGTATTCCGCTCGATGAGGGCGTTGCTTTCGGAATAATACACAGGATTGTTCTCATCGACTTCCAAAGTAACGACTTTCGAACAAGCCCAAATGACACCTGGCCCAATATAGGTGACAGACTCGGGAATCCTGAATGCAGTGATTTCCCATAGAGCGCTAAAAGCCTTTTCTCCTATGGCAACCACCGAATTTGGAATGTTGATTTCACCTTTGATGGCCCTACAACCGTTGAAGGCCCAGTTAGCAATGATGGTTACGCCATTGGGAATCTCCAAAGAACCGTTGAATTGATAGCAACCGTCAAAAGCATAATGTCCAATGTAAGTCACAGTGTTGGGGATAACCAAAGATCCTGTCATTCCGCCACATTGCCTAAACGCACCATTATCAATGCTTGTAACGGTATAGGTCTGTCCCCCGTGGGTCACTTCTGATGGAAATACGATGTTGCCCACAGGTTCGTCATAACCGTCCCAAAAATCCAGTGTTGAATAACTATAAGGGGCGGGATGTGTCAAGGTTACCTCATGATTGACAGAATCGGTGATTCTATAATACAAGGTTTGTCCCGTTTCGCACTCGGCACTGAAATTCCAACCGTCCCACGGAGAAATCAACTCCCAAGGCTCAATTTGTCCGTAACTTGTCGCCGCCATCACCATCAGGCAGCAAAGCATCATGAATTTTTTTGTCGTTTTCATAGTCGTATGATTTTGAATTGCACCGACAAAAGTATAGCAAAAAAAAGCTTGTCAAGGGGTTTTCGGGAGGCCTAAAAATTCTGTCCATGCTTTTTTTGATTGTAAAAACTTATATCTCTGACAATCAACGATAGGAAGACGATATGGACAAAATTTTGTCCCTATGAAAATTAGTAAAGAAAGGAATCAGATGGCTTTAAACTGTGTTCCAAGCATCACATTTCAAGGTCTTTGGTGGCTTTATCCATATAATAAAAGCCATCTAACGGTAACATTAGACGGCTTTAAGATCACCAAATAATTCCTTCAGATCAGTTCTTGTTGACAGGAGAGCCGTTGCCGAAACCGTTTGTCTTCTCGGGGAGGACTTCGGTAGTTTGGTCTAGCACTCGGCCCTTGATGCGAAGCACAACTGTGGGATTGTTGACGGCGTTGGAGGTCACGGTCACCGTCTTGTTGATGATGCCGGGACGGTTGGTGCGGTAAGTCACCTTGATGATGTCTGACTCACCGGGGAGGATGGGCTCTTGGGGCCATGAAGGGATAGTGCAGCCGCAACTTGACTTTGGTTTCTGAATCAGCAGGGGCTCGTTGCCCGTGTTGGTGAAACGGAATTCACATTCGCCGTTGCCGTTGTAGGGCACATCGCCGTAGTCGTGAACGACTTTCTCAAATTCGATTTCAGGACCGCTCTGGGTCTTTGCGTCTTGCGCCTTGGCTGCTCCTGCCATAAGGAGCATAATACCAAGCAGATAAATCATTTTTTTCATTTTGTTATGTTTTTAAAATGTGAATAATAAGTGATTTGTGTTTTAGGGTGATACTTTGTTTTACACTTCGTAATGGAAATGATGCTGCGAAACTACCGCCTTTGTCAAGCGGTTGGACAGTCATTCCGAACAATTCCGAGTATTAAAATAACCTAAAATCTTGAAAACAAAAGAGATAGCTCAACACCTATTCCAAACATTTTTTGGAAACAGTCCAAAGTTTTTTACCCTTCCTCCATCTTTTTCCTCCGTCTTCCGCGCAGTTTGTCGATCATATTGACGGTAGTGCCGAGATAATCCGCTTCCTCTTGGCGCGAGAGTTTGAAATAAGAGAGGATGTAGGATTTCTTTTCGTCCTCGTCCAAATCGGGATACTTCTGCTGAAGGGTTGCTGTAAGGTCGGGATAGAGTTGGTCAATCACTTCCAGCATGGCTTCCCAATGGTCTTTGTCGTCATAAACGGAGGTCTCCAAATCCTTGAGAAGATTGGCTTTTTTGTTGCTGTTCAGATAATTGTCCAACAACAACATGATACGCTGTTCCTTCATCAAGGCCTCCGAAAGGCGGTCGGCATAATCCTGCTGGATTTGCTCATGCTCGGCGTGCTTTTGTGCCAAGTCTTTGTTCTGCTGCTTGAAGTGGAACAGCTCGGCATTGATTTCGGCCTCGCGTTTACGCCTCCGTGCCAAGCGGATTTGCGAAACCAACAACGCAGCCAAGACCAAAGTCGCTACCAAACTGACAATGACGATGATGCGTTGCTTGATAATGATTTTACGATTCAACTCGTTCTGCATCACCTCGCTGTCGTATTTATGGCTGATAAGCGCAAGATTGTTCTCCTGTTGCTCTATTTCTTTTAGATTGTTGCCTTCTTCGTACAAACATCCATATTTGCAAGCGGTTTCATAATCGCCGAGTTCTTCGGCATAATCGGACAAGACACCGTAATAGAACCAAGTATCCGCGTTAGGCTCTGTTTGGGACACAAGTTCCTCCAAACGGCTGTAATAATAATCAGCAGAATCCAAGTTGCCGGACTCATAAAAGATGTTCCCCATGTCATGATAATAATACATCAGCAAGTTGTCGTCGGCATCTGCAATCGAAGCTTTCCAAAACTGGCTCAGGTAGTTGGCCGACTTTTCGTAATCTCCCGCATTGAAATACATGACATGAAAGGCCGACAAGCAGTCGCGCTTTGCTTCCAATGACCCGCTTTGCTCGGCATACGCTAGGGCCTGATCCAAATAATATGCTGAGCTATCAAATTGTCCATGGTACTGATAGAAATCGCCCAACTCTCTCAATGCCTCGGCTCGGTCAGCATAGTCTTCGCCAAAGCCCTTGGCAGCAGCCTTCAGCAATGATACAACCTCTTCTTTGTCGGCATAATAGCCCAAACACCTGGCAATATGATACTTCGCGTGAGCCACAGTCAGTGTATCATGCGCTAATAGGCCATAATGTTCCGCATCCTTGAACAATTGCAAAGCCACTGCCTTGTTGCCCGAATCCAACTGGATGCTAGCGTTTTCCAAGGCATCGCGGGCAGCTAGCCGCACATCTCGGGATGTAGGATGGCAAGCAGCCAACATGGCGACAAGGAAAGACAAAACCAGATGATGCAGTTTCATGGTGACAAAAATAAACAAGATCTCGTTTCAGCATCACAAAACTAACACTTTCGACAAGTGGTTGAAAGGGCAGTCCAAACTTTTTCAAAGTTTTTGAAATGTAATAATTTGTGAATGAATTAGTTGAATATTTATTCGTTCCAAACTTTTTTCGGTGAAAGCTCAAGGTTTTTGGATTAAAGTTGTTGGTAATAGACAGCAATTTCTGAAGAAAAGTGTTGCTAAAAGAGCATCGAAAAGTCCTTTAAGGTCATTTGCCTTTACGCGTGTTTTCAATTCCTCCAAAAACTCCGCGAAAGCAGCGTAATCAACGAGAAAAGTTCCACCCTACCGAGGAGCATAAGCAGCATCAGCACCCATTTGCTTCCTAACGTAAAAGCGACGTAGGTGCCACCAGGCCCCACCTGTCCGATGCCTGTGCCCACATTGCTCAATGCAGCCACAGAGGCTCCAATGGCTGTGTTAAAATCGGCACCCGTGAAGAGCAGGATAATGCTTCCGGCGACAAACACCAAGAAATAGATAAAAATGAATGACAGGTTTTTGTTAACGCCACCCGTAGAGATGGCCTTTTCGTTGACTTTCACGGGAAGCACGGCGTTGGGATGGATGATACGCTTCAACTCAAGCACCGAGTTTTTCACGAAAATGAGATGGCGGAAGATTTTCACGCCGCCAGAAGTGGACCCCGAACAACCTCCGATGAACATCAGTAGGAAGAGGACGATCCATAGGAATGAAGGCCAAACCGTATAGTTGCCGACAAAGAAGCCCGTGGTGGTCAGCGAGGAGATGACGCTGAAGAACGATTGACGGAAGGCGTTGCCGAAGCTCATCTGACAAACGAACACCAGCACCAATCCAATGCCAATGCTGATGATGAGGATATAGAGCAAGAAGTTCCTGAATTCCTGATTCTTGAAGAGAGCAAACGACTTCCAACTCAAGGAGAGCAACAACAATGAGAAGTTGCAGCCCGACAGCACCATGAAGACGCTCACCACGACTTGTGAGTAGTTGGAGAAAGCCCCAATGCTTTCCGTTCGGGTGGAGAATCCGCCCGAGCTGATGGTACTCATCGAATGGCAGATGGCGTCGTAGAAGTCCATGTCGCCAAAATAGAGCAAAAGCGTCTCCAACAGGGTGAAAAACAGATACAAGCCCCAGATGCGCCTGACGGTGTGCATGATGCGAGGGTGCAGCTTGTCGTAGTTGATGCCATTGATCTCGGCCACAAAGAGTTGCATGCCACTCATGCCGAGATAGGGTAGGATGGCAACGGTAAACACGATGATGGCCAGACCACCCAGCCATTGGGTCATGCTGCGCCAAAGGAGGATGTCCTTGGGAAGGCTTTCGATCTGGGTCATGATGGTGGCGCCAGTGGTGGTGAAGCCCGACAAAGCCTCAAAGAATCCGTCAGTGAAGTTAGGTACGCTCTTGCTGAGCAGATAAGGCATGGCGCCAAACAGCGAGAGCACGAGCCACGAGATGCAAACGACATATACGCCGTCGCGCGAGGTGGTCTTTTCGTCTTTGTGGTTGCGCGTAGCGATGAGGAGGATGAAACCGGTCAGTAGGGTGATGAGTGCCGAGAAGGGCATGCTGAAGGCATACAGCCCGCGGTGCAGGTAGGTCACGGGGAGTACCGTCAGCATGAAGAGACCTTCGATGAGCAAGAGCTGGCCTTCGATGCGGAGGACTAAGGGATGGTTTATTTTAGTTTTCCACTTCATGGGTTGTTTTTTGTCACAAAACCTACAAAACCAGCAAAACTTTCTTTCCTAATTGTATAGAAACAGGCAATGTCACCCAACCGGGATGCCATTGCCAACGCGCCTTGCGGCGCATAAAAACTCGCAAAGACTTTCGGGCATCCTTTAGGATGCGTTGGAAAGGAGCCGGTTGGCGACTTTCTATGCTCAACAAACGGTTTTGAAAGTTTTGTCTGTTTTGTGATACCATAGCATTAATGGAATAAGCGTTCAACAGCGGGGATGCCAGCAGGCAAGGCCAAAACCACTACCTGATCGTCGGCTTCGATTTGGAAGTCGTCGTTGGCAATGAAGCTCTCGCCATCGCGGGTGATGCCGCAGATGACGGCGTCGAGGGGCATGGCCAGCTGCCCGATGGTTTTGCGGGTGACCGCTGAGCCCGCTCTCACCTGGAACTCCACGATGTCGGCATCGATGCCGCTGAGGCTCTTCAGCGTGGAGACCTTGGCGCCGAGGGTGTATTTCACCATGTAGCTGGCCGCGATGAGTTTCTTGTTGATGATGGAGTCGATGCCGATGTTCTGCGAGATGTCGATGTAGTCGATGTTCTCGACGAGGGCGATGGTCTTCTTCACGCCGAACGACTTGGCCTGGAGGCAAGTCAGGATGTTGGTCTCGGTGTTGTCGGTGACGGCGATGAAGGCATCCATGTCCTTGATGCCTTCGTCTTCAAGCAAGTCGAGGTTACGTGCGTCGGCGTTGACGACCAAGGCCTCCGAGAGGTAGTTGGTCAGGTCCATGCAACGCTCCTTGTCGATTTCCAAGATCTTGATGTTCAGGTCATGCTCAAGGCGCTTGGCGGTGATGCGACCCACACGGCCACCGCCTACGATCATCACGTTGTGGACGTTGATCTGCTTCTTGCCGCTCAATTTGATGATGTCCTTGATGGCGTGCGGCTTGGTGACCACATACACCATGTCGGCCACATGGAAGACCTCGTCACCTTGGGGGACAAAGGTACTTTGACGGCGGTGGATGGCGGCAATGCGGAACTCGATGTGTTCGTATTGGTCGATGACCTCGTCGACGGTCTTGCCGAGAATTTCGGCCTCGGGTTCCAGTTTCACCATGAAGAGTTGCAGGTTACCACCCGCGAAGTCGTAGGTCTCCGACGAGGCGTTTTTCTTCAGCAGCGAGATGATCTCTTGTGCGGCGATGTCTTCGGGCGACAGCAGTCCGTCGATGCCGAGGTCTTGGTACATACGCCACACCTCGGGACTGAGGTTCTCCATCGTGTTAACGCGGGCGATGACTTTCTTGGCCCCCAGTTTCTTGGCGATGATGCCCGTCAGCAGGTTGATGTGCTCGTCGTGAAGCACGGCAATCATGAGGTCGGCCTTTTTCACGTTGGCACGTTGCAGCACTGCGGTCGAGGTCGAGTCGCCCGTGATGGTCATCAGGTCGCTGTGCGATTCCATCATCTTCAGCAGTTCCTCGTGCGGGTCCACGATGGTGATGTTATGGTTGCTGCGCACCAAGGCTTCCGCCAAGTGCATGCCTACTTCTCCGTCTCCGGCTATTACGATGTTCATGGTTTACAATATTTCAAAACTGCAAATGTATAGTTTTTTTCGTAATCCCTACCAAATATCCGACCAAGTCACCGAAATCACATGGTTGGTGGATTTCTCGCCTTCCTTGAAGACATTGGCCATACCAAAGGTGTAGCGCACTTCGATGAACCAATAGCTCAACGCCGCCGTGAGGCCATAATCGATGCGGTTGAAGCTGCCCGGCTCCCATGGAGTGATGAACTGCTGTTTCTTTTTGCCTTTCACTTCAATGACGTCGTTGCCGCCTACGCAAAATCCGATTTGCGGCCCGATACGCAAGCGAGGTATCATGGATTCGTCTTCATCGTCCTCTTTCCATTTGCGAAGATAGATGTTGAGCAGCAACGGCACGTTGATGTAGTGCGACTTCTCCATGAAGCGGATGGTGTTGTTGCCGTCATCTAGGCCTTTCTTGGTGCTCATGCCCTGTCGCGAATACAGCACATCTATTTCTGCACCAATGATGGTGCGTTCAGGAATGAGGGCGATGCGCACGCCACCTGTGAAGTCGGGGCGAAAGCGTGTGCTGTCGTTGCCGCTGATGTTCATGGTGCTGAAGGCCGGTCCAAGCATCAAGCCGCCACCGAGACGTTGGGCAAAGAGGGATGGCAACGTCACCAACGATAACAAAAACAGAAATATCAGTCGTTTATAAGTCATTCGAAACTGGTTTACACTGCAAAAGTAAAAGATTTGGTTGGATTTGTTCATTTTTTTCGATGTTTTGTGTTTTTGTATTCGAATTAATCATATTTTTGCAGCGAAATATGAAAAATCATACTAATCACAAAAATCAAATCAATATGGTAACAGACAACGGAAAATACATCTTTGGTGTAGTGAAAGTGGGCGACCGCGGACAAATCGTCATCCCCAAGGACGCCCGCGAGGTTTATGGAATCAAGGCTGGCGACAGCCTTCTGGTGCTTGGCGACACGAAAGGCATGGCCGTCATCAAGACCGAGATTTTTCAAGACAAAATCGATGAAGTTTTAGGGGAGGGCAAGTGATGGAACGCAAGCATTGGATCGACAATCTCCGTTGGGTGACGGTGCTTTTGGTGCTGTTTTACCACGTCTTTTATTTCTACAACAACAAGGGTGTCTTTGGTGGCATCGGCGGTTTTGGCGAATACCCAGAATGTAAGCAGTATCAGGATGTCGTCATGTATATCCTCTATCCTTGGTTTATGCCGCTTTTGTTCCTTTTGGCAGGCATCAGTGCGCGCTATGCCTTGACGAAACAGTCAGCCAAGAAATGGTTTGGGTCGCGCACCCGCAAGCTGTTGGTACCTGGCACTATCGGTTTGTTCGTGTTCCATTGGATGGTCGGTTATTTCAATACCGTTGTGGCCGAAAGGCAAGGCGTGTTTGACGGTGTACCCGCCATAGCGAAGTATTTCATCATGGCTTTCAGTGGCACTGGTCCGTTGTGGTTCATCCAAGTGCTGTGGCTGCTTTGCTTGGTGCTGCTTTTGGTGCGTGTGATCGATAGAAAAGACAAGATCTGGAATTGGTGCGGGAAGGCCAATCTCGTTGTTATCATTCTGTTGGGCGTGCTGTTTTGGGCTGGTGAGCAGACCCTCATCAAGAATCCCCGACCAGCGACTATGGACGGTCTATTGAACTTGTACAAGCCTCTTTTCTACCTGGTTCCTTTCCTGCTCGGCTATTTCGTGTTCTCGCACGACGAGGTACAAGAGAAGTTGGCGAAGGCTTGGATTCCGTTGCTGGCTTGTGCCGTGGTTGCCGGCACGGTGCTGGTCGTCACCACCTTCGGTCAGGACAACACCTCGCCGCAGTATTTGGGTAGCTGGCTCAATTGCCTCTATGGCTGGCTGATGTGCTTGGCGATGATGGCTTGGTTCAAGGCGCGCTTCGACCGTACGGGTGCCTTCGCTGGTTATATGACACGCTCTAGTTATGGTATCTACATCCTTCATTATCTGGTGATTGCCGCGTTGGGTTACATGATGAAACAATACACCTCATTGGCTCCATGGATGATGTATGCCATCCTTTTCGTGGCAGTGATGACGATTCCTGTGGCGTTGTACGAAACCATCAGAAGAATTCCAGTAATAAGATGGTGTGTTTTGGGTGAGACAAAGCGATAATGTGTATTTTTGCACAATAAATCGTTTACCCAAATCATGAATCCCATCGCCCTCCGATTACTCAACCAACAGCTCATCTGCCCCCAGTTCGACACCCCAGCCGAGTTGGTGGACTATATGGGCGCGATGCAGGCACAGGAGTACCGCCTGATGCGCTGGGCGGTGGCGATGCGTACCAAGAAACCCTCTTCCAAAGCCTTCAAGAAGGCCTTCAACAGTGGACAAATCATCCGTTTGCACCTGATGCGCGGCACTTGGCAACTCGTTTCCGCCGAGAACTACTGGCCCTTGCTCGAGCTTTGTTCGGCGAAAGCATTGGCGGTCATCAAGGGCTGGATGAGCAGCAATAAGATTAGCATTCCCGAAGAGGAGGTGAAGCGCATTAGGGAAATTCTTGTCCAGACCGCTGCCGAAAAGGGCAGCGTCACCAAGGAAGACTTCGTTGAGGCCTTGGCGGAGAAAGACATCCACATGGACGACCATCGCCTTTCGTACCACATCCGCTATGCCGAACTGTCGGGGACGCTTTGCAGCGGCGACTTGTTGCCGATGAAGGCGACCTACGCCCTTGCCGCCGATAAGGTGAAAGCCCATGTCAAAATGGACCGCGATGAGACCTTGGCGATGCTGGCCAGAAAATATTTCCAAAGCCGCCAACCTGCCACATTGGAGGATTTCGTGTGGTGGTCGGGGCTGAACATCAACGATTGCAGGCGGGGAATTGAGATATTAGGTAATTCCCTGCATGTAGAGACGCACGGCCGTGCGTCTCTACCACGCAGGGAATATTATTTTACGGACGATTGCCGCACCCGTGGTTTCCGCAAAGGCAAATATCTCCTGATTCCGCCTTACGATGAATACCTCATCGGCTACAAGAGCCGCGACATCGTCCTCTCGCCAGACTACAAACACAAAGCCCATAACAATAGCGGCATCTTCCAGCCCGTCATCGCCCACGATGGCGTGATTTGCGGCAACTGGACGCCTTTCAAGGATGACCTACAAGCCACATTCTTCATGGGTGAGCATAAGGCTGACCTCCAAGAAGAATGGAAACGATACAAGACATACCAACTTAAATGAAAAAAATATGAAAGAAAAACCTTCGTCCGGCACCAAACAGTTTCTGTTGACGCTTCTCGCGACAACCTTCTCCATCATACTTACCTTTGGCACCTCGGCCATCATCGATAGGCGCCACAAGGAGGCGGCCAAGAAGGAAATGGTCATGATGATTATCTATGACTTTGACAAGACCATTGAACAATTGGAAGATGTAAGTTCCGCTTTCCAGAAGGCAAAACGGGATCAACAGGAGCTTGCCTTTCATCCGGAGTATTTAGACAGCCTTCGTTTCCAATTTACAGATGCTTTTAAGGTTATCCAAATGGAGTTTTCTGAAACGACAGAAAACATTTTTTCCTCCAATATAGAGACTTTCAACACCCTCGGCAATGTCAATTTTATTCATGAAGTTTCTTCTTTCTACAGCATGCGCCATAAATACGAAGAAGACCTATTGGTTGGATATAAAAAAGAGGTGGAGTCAGGATTAATGGAGCCTATAGGAAAATTTCTCGAATTTGACTTTCCAAATTATTATTTCACGAATCAACTTTATTTGAACGCATTGAAGAGTACACGAGACCTTTGCATGAAAATGATGAAGGTCAGCGAGGATGAAATGAAAGAATTCAGCAACCAACGCGTGGTGAATGAAGATCATAGAGAAGATTATGGAATCTCTAATGAACAGTTGATGAAAGAGATGTTTGAGGAAGAGGAAATTCTCAAACAGGCCAGAGAGAAGCTTGAACAGAACCAATAAATCAAATATGACCATCAGATTAGAACAGCCCAAAGACTATCGCGAGGTAGAGAACCTCACGCGCGAGGCGTTTTGGAACATCTATCGCCCAGGATGCTTAGAGCATTATGTACTTAACCAATACAGAACCAACCCCGACTTCATCCCGGAACTTGACTTTGTGATGGAGGAAAATGATAAAATCATAGGTCACATCATGTTCTCGAAAGCCGAACTTATCCTGGATGACTGTACCAAGAAGCCATCGTGGACCTTTGGTCCCATTAGCATCCATCCCGACTACAAACGCAAAGGCTACGGGTTGAGACTTTTGAATTATGCATTGGATAAAGCACGTGAATTGGGTGTCGGTTTCCTCTGCATGGAAGGCAATATCGACTTCTACAAGCACGCTGGCTTTGACCTCGCAAGCAAATTCAAGATCCATTATCACGACGAGCCGCGCGATGCTGATGTGCCTTATTTCCTTGCTCAAGAGCTCATTCTAGGCTGGCTTCAGAAAGCAGGCATTACCGAGGCTACTTACTGCCCACCAAAAGGCTATTTCGTAGCGGATGAGAATCCAGAAGCGTTTGAGGCATACGATGCCACTTTCCCGAAAAAGGAAAAACTCCGTCTGCCTGGACAATTGGGATACGAAGGATAAACATGAAGTTGTTCCATAAATACAAATTCGGTTTTGATGTCTCGGGCTTGATTCTCTTCCTGTTGGTCATGCTCCCGAATTTCATTTGGTTTGCCGTTCCCGCGCCAAATGATGTTTTGAGGTCGGATTCGGTAACGACTATAGTAGATACGGTGGCTTCGGTTTGTCAAGTCCTGACCATCGCATGCCTTTGTTTTGTCATCCACAAGGAAAGGAGGAAGCTGCGTTTTTCGCCTTTGGTCATCGCTACGGTGGTTTGTATCGTGGTTTATTACACTGGATGGGTATTGTACTATACTGGAAATGCCAACACATGGGTCATCCTCCTGCTGACCATCCCGCCCTGCTTGGCATTCATCTTGTTCGCCGCCGACAGGAAAAACATTCCGGCAGCCTTGTTTGCCACGGTGTTTGTCGTGTGCCATTTGATTTTTGCTATTGTGAACTTTATTGAATAATAGATGATAAAACTCGAAAAGATATTAACCCTATTCATCGGTATCGGCGCAGTGGCTGGTGCCGTGATGATGTGGATTGACCCCATGGGACAAATGTGGGGCGGCGAACCACTTTTGGAGATGCTGCGAGCAAAGATGCCTTGGCCGGATGTGTTTTTCAAAAACTTCATCCCGTCAGGCTTTGTGCTTTTGTTTCTAAATGGCATCACTCAGATTGTGGCGGCATACCTGTTGTTCAAAAAACACCGTTTGGCACAGCACGCCGTTCTCGCCTGCGGCATTATCCTGATGCTTTGGATTATCTTGGAATGGTGGGTGTGGGGCTTCAATGTCGTGTGCAACATCTATTTCGTGTTCGGACTGGTGGAGACTATCAACGCTGTAATTATGTTATTTCAAACAAGAAACAATCATGAATAGACCCAATCCAAACGAGACTTTCCCGAATCCGAAGATTCCAAGCCTATGCTATATCAAGAATGTGGTGCAACATCCGAACATTATCGTCGGCGACTATACTTATTACGATGACGTGGATGGTGCTGACCAGTTTGAGAAGCATGTCACCCATTTTTATAACTTCATCGGCGACAAACTGATCATCGGAAAGTTTTGTGCCATCGCCAAAGGAGTGGAGTTTGTGATGAACGGTGCCAATCATAGAATGGATTGCGCAACGACTTATCCGTTTTACATCATGGGTGGAGATTGGGGAAGTGCCATTGCGCCAGTAAAAAACAAATTACCGCTTAAAGGTGACACCATCGTTGGTAACGATTCCCCGAGCATCGGGGACATCGCTATGTGGGATTGCTATTTGAGGAAATCGAACGCTTTGCCAGGGAAGAGAAAGTGTGTCAAGTATATATTTCGACGAATCATATCGGGTTGTATGAGAAATATGGGTGCGAGTATCTGACGACAATGAATGATATGGATGGCGAGCCATCAAGGGTGTATGTTAAGAAGATGTTTCAGCCAAAACAAATAGGAATATGAACAGAGAACTATGGAAAAAAGTAAAGCAGTTTCTGCTTTGGTGGTTTTTGTTTTTAACGCCAGTTTTTATTGGCATCATCGTATGGAATATCTACGGTGCATCTGTGCATTTGGATTCGGAAGCAATAAAAGAGCAATTCTTCTCGAATCAAGGTTTGAGTTGGGCAATGGTAGTGGGCAACATGCTTATTGCCATCGTGTTTTTTGGCAAGCGTTATGTTAAGCTTTCATTTGGCCGCATTGAACGGCGTATGGTTTGGTCTGCGGTTGGCATATCTATCTTGATTGCTGCGGCTTATATGCTTGTTGAAAGCTCTGTTTTTACTTTGCTTGATGTCAATCATCTTTTTTCGGAAGAGAGTGAAAAAATGAACGAAGACAATCAACAGCTTTTTTCAGAAATTGCAGGAATACTTTATGGTTGCATCTTCGCTCCAATAGCAGAAGAGATTGGCTTTCGGGGTGTTCTTCTCGACGGCCTGCTTAAAACGCGGTGCCGTCCTTGGCTGGCTATCCTAATTTCCGCTCTTGCTTTCGGTTTGCTTCACTATTCAGTGCAGTTTGTCGGAGCTACGGTGTTCGGAATCATCGTTGGATGGCTCTACTGGCGCACAGGCAGCATTCTCCCGGGCATCATTATTCATATTGTCAACAATTCCCTCTCTTTCATAGATGTGAGTAGTCAATCCAATACCGTTTTATTGGTAATCCTTGTTGTCTGTCTCCTTTTACTGGCATATGGTCTTTGGTGGTTTGGGAAAAAGTGTATTTTTGCAGATGAATTCAATAAAACGTAGAAATAATGGAACAAAAGTTTTGTCAGAGCTGCGGAATGCCGCTCACCCAAGAGATTCTCGGCACCAATGCCGACGGAAGCAAGAACGAAGACTACTGCATGTATTGCTATAAAGACGGCAAGTTTACGCAGGACTGCACCATGGATGAGATGATCGAGTTCTGCTCGCAGTTTGTCGACGAGGTCAACAAGAACATGCCCAAGCCCATGACCAAGGATGAATATAAGGACATGATGCGGCAGTTTTTCCCGATGCTGAAGCGTTGGAAACAGTGAAAAAAGCCTATAACAGACTAATGTAAAGAGGTTTGCTTAATCGCATTCCTCCAACCACTTTTCCAGTATCTTGCAGTATTTGTCGGTTTGTTCGACGAAGCAGGTGTGGCGTGCGCCTTTGAAGACTTCCCAGCGACTGTTGGGGATGTTCTCGTAGAGTGAGGCAGCCACTACTGGGGTGCAGATGTCGCGGGTGCCGCTGCAGATGAGGCAAGGCTGCGTGATTTGGTGCAGACGGTCGGTGTATTCGAAGTCGGCCAGATTGCCCAAAGGTTGGTATTCGTTGGGCCCCCATCCGTAGAGGTAGGCTTCGTTGCCGGCACGTTTCGGGCGACGGATACACTCGGGCGAGTTTTCGTCCACGCTGATGACATAACGCTCATAATAATGCTCATTGGCGCGTAGGTAGTCGGGGTCGTCCCATTTCCCGGTGGCTTCGGCGTGGCGGATGGCCTCTTGGTCTTCTGCCGACATGTATTTGATGAGGCGGTGCTGCTCGCTGGCCCACAGCGAGCTGGAGGCATGGCCCGAAGAGAGGATGACCGACTTGATGCCCTTGGGCTGGCAGTCGATGATATAGGCGATGGCCTGCATGGCGCCCCACGACTGGCCGAGGAGGTGGATTTGGTCGAGGTGCAGATGTTCGCGCAAGGCGATGAGTTCGTTGATCCAAGTCTCTTGGGTCCACAGTTCGGGATGGCCGTCGAGGTAGGAGTTGCCGCAGCCGATTTGGTCGTAGGAGATGACCTGACGGCCTGTGTCGGCGATGCGGTCCAGCACTTCGAAATAGTTGTGCGTGCTGCCTGGTCCGCCATGCAGACAAAGCAGTGCGGGCTTGCTTGAAGGTTCACCGACAATGCGGTAGTAAGTCTGGTAGCCGAGATAAGGCATATAGCCTTCTTGAATGGGATGATTCATAGGGTGAGGTGTTTTGTTTGGGGCAAAGATACTAAAAGATAAGGTTTTTGAGCTATAACCCCTCAAAAAATCGAGTTATAGCTCGATTTTTTAATATGAATAGTATGCTTAATCGTTATTTTATCAAGTAGATAAGTAATAGAATAGTTTACATATTTTAAGCGAAATTATGACTTGTGACCATGACAGCTTTGACCAAAGGCTGAAACTTCAGCATTCCCGTAAAAGCAGTCATAGTCATGGTCATTGGTCATGGTCAAAAAGTCCCGTTTTCAAATAATACAGTTGTTTTTGAACAGTCGTTTATGGTTGCTTTTTACCACTCCCCAACATCGCCTCAATCGGCACAGTGCTGTCCATCAAGCCGATGCGGGTGTCGGAGGCGTGGCGGTTTATGCCAGTATATTCTAATGAGGCATCCTCGTAGCGGCGGAATTACAAGATGGTTTATCAAAACAAGTGCTGAGTAAATAATATTGGTGGATTTCCAATCAGTTGTATGTCAAATTTCAAAGAGTTCTCAATATATGTACTAGCACTATGAATACGAAAACTGATTTGCCAGCCTTCATCCATTATCATCATCAAAGTCGTTTCGGAGTTTTCTTTGAAATCTAATTCAATAATTCTAGTCGGCAGTTTTACAGTATCAGTTTTAACAATAGGTTTCTTTCCATTAACCGTTTGATTCAGCTTCCCTCCAATGTTAAAAGCTTTCACGACAACAATATTGTTTCTGTCTTCTTTAATGACTTTGTAAAATGGCTTACGTCCGATAAGATAATGTAATAGATTTGCGGAGGCTTGTGGATTAGATTTGGTGAGTTGTAGCATTTCTTTTCGGAAAGCCTTTAATAAGGGTACATACACATCATCGGTTTTTGCTTCGCCTAAATCTGCCCATGTTGTCCTTGGATTATCCAGCTTAATGCTCATCAAATTGTCAAAAACAGGTTTGATTTCTGAAAAATAGACAGCTGAACAAGGACACTCCATCCACTCTGAGCCAAAATCAATAAAAGGTGACAGCCTTGAATGTTTTACAGCATCGTGATTGTTCTTGGCCGATATGCCAAATTCCCATAAAGATGAATTTGGTCGCGAGAAAATCACATCACGCACGTCTCCAATGATACCTTCAGAATCAGCTGCTAATCTTATGTTCAAAAAATCAGAGTTGTTTTTTGCCGACACTAACCCTGGTTCAATAGCAATTATTGTTTCTATGGTTTTTTGTGCAGCCAAATAAAAGCCCTTCTGGCTCATAAGGTCTTGAATTTCATAGCAACTCTTTGCATGTCTAAAAGCATCATTGTCTTGAAGCCATACTCGTATGTTTTCAGACTCCAAAAAGTCGTAATATGCTTTTGCTATGGCATATTCAAAGGCCTTCCCATTTTCTACTTGAGTTGGCATAATAGTGTTATTTTATGCAAACCGACAATTGTGCACGAATTGCTTTCGCCATCTCATATGCAAGGTTTACTGGAACAGCATTTCCTATCATTTTATATCCCACAGAAATATTATCGTAAACAAAAATGAAATCATCTGGGAAAGTTTGAATCCTTGCGCATTCCCTAACACTTAGCCTCCTATATAAATGTTCCTCTCCTTTCTTAAATTCTCTAAGATTTTCGTGTATAAAAGTCATTTTCGGAGCTTGAGGATGGATTGGGGCTTGTCGAGCTTGAGCCTGAATTGTAAATGAAACTTCATCCCAGCCACGAACTCTATTACGTGACATATAAATTGAAGAGAAGCCACCTGTCATGTATTCATGATTAGGAACTTCAGGCTTTTCTCTATCTTTAATTAAGCCGTTTGCAACGGGCAAAGGATTTTTGGGAAGGTCACCTATAGCAGTTCTTAGAGTAGTCTTTTTCTGTAAAGGATCTGGAAATAGAAATTCATAATCAAAATCATTCCTCAATCCCACAAAAAAGACCCTTTTCCTATCTTGTGGAACTCCATAATCACAAGCATTCAACATTTTGAAAGACAGCCTATAACCTGCATCTCTGAATGCTTGCTGAATCCCTTTCAAAGCTTCTTCGTGTCGGTCAAGAAGCATTCCCGAAACATTTTCCGCCAAAAAGAATAGTGGTTGCTTTGCTTTCAGTATCCTTATATAATCATAGAACAGTTTGCCTCGCTTGTCGTTTAGTCCTCTTTTGGCACCACCTTCACTCCAAGATTGACAAGGTGGACCGCCAATAATTCCATCACAATCAGGAACTTCATCTTCGCTAATGTCTGTTATGCTTCTTGTGTCAAGAATGGTCGATTTGTGATTGAGCCTATATGTCGCCCAAATGTCTTTATCATACTCATTTGCCCAAACGATATCATAGCCAGCTTTTTCAAAACCAAGGTCAAGGCCACCACAGCCCGAAAACAATGATACAATTTTTATTCTCTTTCTCATTTGATTTGCCTTATTGCGCTCGCTCATCATCCAGCTTACGGGTTTCACAAGGCACTAAAAAAGCGCGGACTTTGTCTTATCCACGCCTTTAGGCCCTGAGAATTGCCCGTAATAGTTGATAAGTCGCCGCCCACGCTATACGCAGGCGTTCGCAGACCTATTCGCAACTATTACTCTTTAGAATTTCTCAGGTTCAAAGGCAGTGCTGAATAGCGGCAAACGCTATGATTTATAATATGTTATTTCAGTTTTTCCTGTATATGATTAACTAGTTTATTTAACAATGTTGTTATTTCGATATGGTATGTGTTATTTGTCATTTATGGGTGCAAAGATATGTATTTGTTTTGAAATGAGGGATTCTTTACGGCGTTTTGATCACATCACCTTCCCAATAAACCGCACAGATCTCTCAATAAGATTTATTTCTCTATTTCCTTCACTTCAGCATCATCGGCTGGGAGAAGATAGTCGGAAGCCTTTTCGGGTGAGATAACACTATGTCCGATTTGCCTTTCAATGTCTTTTCGGGCAAGTTTGGCAGCGTTGCCGCCGCTTTGTGCGACTTGCTTGTTCTCGGCCATCGTCTTTGGATTGCGGTGGCGTGAAATCTCTGTGGTGGCAGCTTCGGCCAGCGTATTCAAGGCCAGTTCCAAAGTGGTCATGTTGTCGCGAAGGTTTTCCTTGGTCAAGCCTTTATAGGTTTTGTACTGCCCTGTGGTCATGCCGCTCCAAGCCTTGGTGAGGATGTTGGTCAGCATGGCATAGTCTTTTTGCTCGGTCACGCCCGAGCGTTTCCATTCGTTGGTGAGTTCGTTGCGCGTGCGGATGGACTTCATGCGGTTTTCAATCCATTTGTCGGAATAACCTTGTCGGCGGTAGTCCTCAACGGCCATTTGGAAAGTCAACTCAGGATCAATCATCTGGTCAATGCGTTGCTTGCCTATCTCGGCAAGCCATTGTTTCAAAGGCTCAGCCTTTTTGGAAGGAATGGATTGTATGACACGGAAAACGCCTTCCAATGAAGCGGCTTGAGTCATACGGTATTTTCCGTCGGGGGCCAACATTCGAACAGGGGGACAAATTGTCCCCCACTTGGATTTTAACTCCGGGTCGCGTTTTAGCATCTTCTTTATGTAATCTCGGGGATTGACTGTTTCCGTCAGGACTTGCACAATATCCGCTATCGAGAAATAGTATTCCTGTTCTTCCTCGTTCCAGACAATGCGGACATTGATGCCCTCAAATATTTGAATGATAGACTCGTTGCTCATGGTATCCCTCTTGGTTTTAACGATGCAAATCTACAAAAACTTTCGGCAAATTCAAACTATTTTGCCGATAACAAAACGCATTATTCCATCATCCTTCCAATTAACTGCACAAACCCTTCAAAACATCCCACTTATTAGTTTTTGCCGTTGCAAGAATACGCAAGCGTTGATTACTTCACCACAAATTTCACCGTCTCACAAATGCCTTCTCCCTTGACCTGCAAGAAATAAAGCCCCTTTTCCAATCCAGCCACGGAGATGGTTCCAGCTGAGTAACCTGTAGTCACTTCCTGGCCTAACATATTGAAAATGGAAAACTCTACCTTTTTGCAAGGAAGGTTTTTAATAAAGAGGATATCGGAAACGGGGTTGGGATAAACTTCTAACGGCTGTTGGGCGGTGGACTCGTGAACGGCCAAAGGTCCATCTTTAGGAATAATATCCAAGATGATGCCTTCCACCTTGGTCATGCCGTAATAGAAATTCGGGTCAGGGATGTCGTACCAATTGTCCAAAGTGCCACCGTAGCCAAAGTTGATATGGAACTTGCCATCCGATTCGCGATAGCCATCGACCACGACATTGTGTCCGACCGTCCCCGCGGGATTCTCAACAGCCAAATGGGCAGGATAACCGGCTTGCAGATTGGAAATCAAGGTGGCGTACATTAAAGAATCAGGCTCACGAAACAGCACACAGTCTGTAAAGCCAAAGCGTTGGTAGGCCTCAAAGGCTTGGTCTACATAAAAGGTGCCGGAACTTTCCGAAGTATAGACCTGCGTACAAGCCGTGCCGCAAGCAAAGACCACAGCGGCGCACAGCAGGTCAGATAGTTCCTCTCCGCGCTGGAAAGCGGCATCGACGGAATCCAACATTTCGTTCAATTGCGGGAAGGACGGGAATTTCAAGGACATCCAATCGTCATCAATAACATAACTACGGCCGGCATAGTAATGGTTATAGTCGTCATCGTCGGTAAAGCGGGTGTCTTGTGTCGTGCGCAAATAGTTGATGATCTGTCCCATGGCAATGGCAGGACAGCCTGCCACGCTGTATGCATTGCCATTCACTGGGTCTCTGGGGCAAAGCTGGTTGTAGGGAAAATTCTGTGTCCAGTGTGAATGAAGCAAGCCATCCGCGCGAAGCGTTGTAGTAGCCGCAACAGGTTTTTCAACAGTTTTCAGAAGAGGAGTTTGCGCCCAGCTGTTCAAAGCGCAAAGCGCAATTAGTAATAAGGAAAGAACTTTTGACATAGTATGACTTTTTTAATTTCTATTGGTTCGTTGGTTGTAAGCTATCAGCCGTCAGCTATCAGCTTGGTAGCACTATAGCTGACTGCTGATGGCTGAAGGCTGACAGCCAAACAGCTATTTTCTCGTACCTACAAACTCATTTTGCTCAAAATTTGATTTACACCGCAAAACTACAACTTTTTCATTATCAATGGTGATTTGATTTATAATGTCCACGTAATTGTCCACATTTGGTTTTCGTTTCGGAACGGATAATACCCTAATTTTGCAACCGAATTGATATGGACAAAATGGCACATCTACAATGAAACAAGAAATCAACCCACAAGACACGAATCGGGCTCAGGCATTCGAGTTATGGATGAAGTCGCCCATGCCGATGGTGACGCTTACTAAGGTCACCTTACCCATATCCTTCCAGTTCCATCATGTGCAGATGGATGGTGAATAGGCCGCACAGTTTTTGGACGAACTGCAACCAGTGATTAATTCAATCAAATGACATAAAATCATGTGTACAAGCATAGTGGTGAACAAGAAAAAGACTATTGTCGGGTGGAATCTCGACATCATGGATTTTGAGTATCGAATCCGCCCCACTGACGATGGCGTTTTCATTGAGATTAATGACGCCACCGAGGGCTGGATGCCGCTGTTCGGAGCCAACCGCAGGGGCGATTTCGTTGGGATGCCAACCTGCTGGCCGCATAACGAGCGCAGCAATCCCGCTGGCGGCGACACCAATGTTATCATGCTGAATATCGACCTGTTGATGATGAAAAAGACCTTGCAGCAGGTTTGTGATTTTGTGCAAGATAACAGGGTTTGCAGCGTTCCTGAACTCACATTCATGTCTTCGTTGTCGGACAGCAACGGCAATGTGCTGCACATTGTCCCAGGACTTGGGTTCAAGTATTACGAAAAGCCCGATTACAAAATCATGACCAATTTTCCGCCCTTTGTGCCGAACCCGCTACAGCACCCGTGGATGGGACTCGACCGCTATCGGAAGGCGGAAAGTCTGCTCGGTGCCGCAACCGACGATTTTGATGTGGACGACTGCTTCCAAGTGCTCAATGAAGTATCACAAACCGTCTGTCCCACAGTGATTTCAATGGTTTTCGATGTTACCGATAAAGCCGTCTATTGGTGTCACAACCGCGATTATGGTCAAATTGAGACTAAAAGATTCTAACTGGATGAGCCGTCTGCCGAATATCCTGTCGTTGTTCCGGATTGTTGGGGGTATAACTCTGCTGCTATGTGATGTTGAAGGAACAACTTTTCAGAAAAAAACTGAAAAAAACTCTTGACTCGTCCCTTGGGGCATGATTTAACTTTGCAGCCGCTTAAGCATTAATATCGTACGATGAGCAACAAAACAAAGTTAAAAATCGGAGAGTTCTCCAAAATGATGCAAGTGACTGTGAAGACCTTGCGCCATTACGAGCAGAAGGGACTACTCCTGCCTGACGAGGTGGACGAGTGGACGGGCTACCGCTACTACAGCATCGAACAGATGCAGACGCTGCAAGCCATCCGCGACCTGCAACGGCTCGGGTTCTCGCTGGATGAAATCAAAGAACTGTACGAAGACGGTTCGCACACACCCGACATCCGGCAGATGGACGAGAAGATAAAGGAAACGGAAAAGCAGCTAAAGCAACTGATTGCCCGCCGTGACCAACTGCTCAATTGGAGGGACTCTCGCAAACAAATCACTAAAATGGAAAAATTCAGCATCCAATCACTGCCCGAAATCATCGTGGCAAGCCATCGTGAAGTCATCCCTAACTATGCCGCCCTTGGCCCACTGTGCGTCAACGTCATCGGCCCCGAGATGCAAAGGCTCGGTTGCAAGTGTCCACCGCCCGGCTACTGTTTCACCATGGAGCACAACAAGGAGTACACGCCGACAGACATCGACATTGAGTATTGCGAACAAGTTGAAGAGATGGGCCAAGATAGCGACATCATCCAGTTCAAGCGTCTGCCCGCCGTGCCCAAGGCACTCTGCATGAAGCATGTCGGTCCATACGAACGTTTCTACGAGTCGTACACAGAGGCCTTCCGCTATATTGAGGAGCAGGGCTATAAGGCGGTTGGGCAACATCGTACATGCTACATCGATGGAGTATGGAACCAAGAAGACCCTGAGAAATGGCTGTCGGTGATTCAGATACCAATAGAGTAACCCTTAGAACGATGAAAGCCGAGGCCAGTTAGTGGTCTCGGCTTTTGGTTTCATCTTTCCATTTGCAATTCTGGCTTGTTCCTAAATGTCTACATCATTGTCCACATAAGGTTTTCGTTTCGGAACGGATAATGCGCTATTTTTGCGGTCGATTTGATAGAAGCAAACAATGAATTTGGTATTGAACACATTAGGAGCAAGCATTGACAAAGAAACGATTATCGCTCTGCTTCCTGACAAAGAGGTTGAAATCATCGACACCGCCGACATGAACATTGCGCATTGTATGGGCTGCAACCAGTGCTGGCTCAAAACACCTGGCATTTGCGCCATCAAGGACGATTATGAGAACATTCTCAAGAAACTGGTGAAGGCCGATAACCTCTGGCTTGTCTCCGACACACGGTTTGGCTTTCTGGATTACAAAGGCAAACGAATGATGGATCGTATTATGCCTATGCTGAACATGACCATAGGTTTCCGCGACGGCTGGATGCGACATGAGTTGCGCTACCATGCGCTCAACATCGGTCTTTTGTATAAAGGTGCCGCTGACCAAGCGCTGTTGGAAGATTGGTGCAAACGTACCTCCGCCAACATCGGTGGACATTCGTTGGGTGCTATTCCCTTGGATGCTATTTCCAGCATGGTTCAAAACTCTAAACACTCAACTCTAAACTCTAAACCAACTCATATCGTTATCATCAACGGCAGCCCAAGAGTGCAGAAATACAGTAACACCGACAAAATCATCCACACCTTTGCCAAAGGTATGGAAGAGGGTGGTGTCACTTGGGAGTTTCACAACCTCTCCAGCCGCAAGGAATGGAATGAGGCACGCGAAGCCTTTCTCAACAACGAACGCATCCTCATCGCGTTTCCGCTTTATGTGGAATGTGTACCTGGCTTGATGTTGGAATTCTTGGAAACACTGCCTAAGGAACGTAAGCAGTCTGCCGAACTTTCCTTTATGCTTCACGGAGGTATGGATGAAGGGAATGAGTTCCGCCTATGTGAACGCTTCCTGCGAGAACTACCCGAACAATTTGGTTGCAGTTACGGCGGCACACTCATCCATGGCGGCAGTTTCCGTATCCGTACCGCACCAGCCGATCAAGTGGCCAAGATGGTGACTCCCTACATTGAAATGGGTCGCCTGTTTGCGCAAAAAGGTAATTTCCTCTCTCCCGAAGCTGCCAAATTTACGGGCATGGAACAATACCCTTGGCTGATTCGCAAAATGGTGAGCTTGTTGTTTTTGAAGAAAGTCAACGAGGAGTTTGAGCAGTTCGCCAAAGATTGGGGCTGCACTCGCCCGCTGAAGGATCAACCATATAGTGAATAAGTAGATGAACAAATTTAGTTTACATATTGGACGCGAGACTAAGGGACTAGACTTGTGACTATGACTATGACCACTTCAACCAAGGGCAGAAACCTCAACATTCCTGTGAAAGCGGCCATGGTCATGGTCAATGGTCATAGTCTTATAAGTCCCGTAGTCTCATGTCCCTAAGGTTCTTACAGTTTTAAAATCAAATTGTCATGGAAATATCAAATTGGTTTAAAGGGTTCGAGAAAGGCATAGCACGGCTTTCTCCAGAGCAACGGTCAGTTTTCTTCGCGGAATGTGGAAAGAACTGTGTGAAAGGCGGTACGCTTTCGGTTTACCAAAAACTCTATGAGGACGCTAAAGGTGACATGGATGTTTTCTTTGAGATGGCCAATGATTTGCCCGGAGTGAAAGGTGAGGTCGTCGAAAAAGGTCGTGTCTACCGGCTGGTCTTTTTGGAATGCACTTGTGAATTGTGCAAAAAAGGATATGTCACAACACCTTTGCTTTGTGAATGTTCGCGCCAAAGCGTGATGTATTCGATGCAAAGTTTGTGGAAAGGTAAAAACTTCAACGTAACGCTTTGTCACTCCATCTTGGGTGGGGGAAAGGATTGCGAAATGAGAATAGAAGTTGAAAAATAAATTCAAAAAGATGAAAACACTGAAATTAATAACTCTTACCGCTGCACTGCTGATAACGGTTACAGCATTGGCTCAAAACCAAAACTTAGTCGGGCACATTACCGATGAAAACGGCGAACCTATGCCCTTCGTGAATGTGATGCTGCTTACGCTTCCCGACTCGACCTTTGTGCAAGGAACGGTGACGGATGAGCAAGGTTCATTCCTCTTGCCGACCGACAAAAAAGACGGCCTGCTGAAAGTGTCGTGCGTGGGCTACCAAACCCAGTACGCAAAGGCTATCAACGGCTTGACCATCCAGATGACGATGGATGCACAAATGCTCGGCGAGGTGGTTGTGAAGAGCCAGTTGCCACAAACGCGGCTGACAGGTAACTCTATGATTACCACCATCCAAGGCTCGGTGCTTGAGGATTCGGGGACGGCACAAGAAATGCTGACCAAAGTGCCTGGAATGACGGGCAGCGAGGACGGCCTTGAGGTCTTGGGCAAAGGCTCACCTATAGTCTATATCAACGGGCGGCTGATGCGTGACGACACCGAACTGCGCCGCCTGCGCAGCGACGACATCCGCGATGTGGAAGTCATCAACAACCCGGGAGCGCAATATGATGCCACGGTGAGGGCTGTGGTTCGCATCCGCACCAAGAAACAACAAGGTGACGGCCTCAGCCTCGACCTGAACCTGACCGACGACCAAGATTTGCAGTACGGCTTCAACACACCACGAGGGAAACTCGGCTTGAACTATCGCAAAAACGGTGTCGATGTGTTTGGGTCGGTGTATTACAGACATACGGACTACCGCCAATATAGCAGTTTGGAGGAAATCGCTAACACCACCAAAGTGTTCCGCCAGGCAGGTCCCTACACCATGACTTGGAAAAACGACCAACTCGTTTATACCGCTGGCGCCAACTGGCAAGTCTCCGACAATCATTCCTTGGGCATCCGCGCCGACCTGACGCATTATCTCGGCGGCGAGAATAAGGTCATCTATGATGAGGATGTCTTTGAAAACGACATCTTCCTCGACCATCTCTACAGCGTGCAGACCAGCAAGGAAACCAAGCCGCTCGGCATCCTCACCAATGCTTATTACAACGGCACAGCGGGCAAACTCGGCATCGACTTCAACTTCGACTTCCTGAACACGGCGACCAACACCGACCGCG
>JAEEGI010006499.1_pt1 | contig 26371 bp, 30 predicted proteins | sample 8958751 | NCBI WGS metagenome assembly JAEEGI01 (sample SAMN16246545, study PRJNA631951) | gut metagenome | biome: gut microbiome; feature: rumen; material: KS-attached | host: Bos | place: Iran: Karaj | collected 2018-10 | reverse complement strand
ACATAAAACAGGACTGTTTCGGCAGTCCTGTTTTTATTTTGGTAAGTGCTGTTTTTATGTTATAATAAAAGCAAATTTTGCACATATTATACACGGAGGCGATCATGAACGGACAGATACACCGGAACGCCGGTGCGTTTTTCCTGCAGGGCAGCAGGGACGCAGGCGTATTGCTGGTTCATGGTTATACCGGCGCTCCGGCTGAAATGCTAATGTTAGGTCACTATTTGCAGGCAAAGGGCGGTTATACTGTGCAGGGCGTCTGTCTGGCCGGGCACTGCGCAACGGTAGAAAAGCTCGAACAGACCACTTGGCACGACTGGTATAAAGCTGTGGAAGACGGAGTGATAAAATTGCACCGACACTGCCGCCACATCTACATAGCAGGGCAGTCTATGGGCGGTCTGCTGGCCGTTAAAGCTGCGGCAGATTTTTCTGTGGAGCGTAAAGCGGAAGGGAATTCCAAAGGGTTCATAACTGAAACAAAGGCAGAAAACATTGCAGAGGAATTGACAGGAAAAAAGAAATGTCCCCGTATTGAAAAACTGGCGCTGCTAGCTACACCGATTTTTTTACAGGACTGGCGTGTTCCTTTTGTAAAACTTTTGCGTTATTTTATTCCGCGTCTGTACACAGGTCAGCACAGTTACAACGTGCCGGAAGAATATATGCAAGGCTACACGGAGATGCCGACGAAACCGGTGCCAAGCCTTCTGGAACTGATAGAGCTTTGTAAAAAAGAATATCTGGGGAAAATAAAAATACCTACCCTGATTGTGCAGGGGAACGCGGACCATACAGTAAAACCGGAAAGCGCGACATACATTTACGAACACTTAAAACGTGTTCCGGATAAGCAGAAAGAACTCCTCTGGCTGCCGGAAGCAAGGCATGTGGTGACACTGGACGATGCACGGGAAACGGTGTATGAAAAGTGCCTGGAATTTATTGAAAAGCAATTTTGAAACAAGGAGGCTGTGCCGATGTTGTTTGATTTGATTGCTCCCACACCGCTGATTCCCGGAACCCGGATTTTTGTAGACTGGGCGGAAATAGAAGAAGCATTTCTAATGGTGGCGTTGCTTACCGTGCTGATAGAAGTTCCGTTATTTTATTTTTGCGGTTACCGCAAACCAAAAGAACTGGCAGGCTTTGCTGTCGTTAATATTATCAGCAACCTGCTGCTGAATGAATTTTTGGAGCAGGATCCTTTTGACTGGTTTTGGGTGGCTGTTGTCTTGGGAGAACTTGCAGTGATACTGCTGGAATTTTGCCTGTGCTGTTATTTCATCCAGGGTGACAGGAAGAAGCTGTTCAGGACTCTCGTGTTGGTGAACGTGTGCAGCGTCGTGCTGGGTGAAATTCTGTTTTGGTTTTATTATTAATCGGTGATTCTTTATGTTTCTGAATGTGAGTCATTTTCGCATCGTTATTTGATACAACGGTTTATTCTATAAACTTTTTAAATAAAGAAGTAAAAGAAAAGTACAAAGGGGGATTTAACATGAAAAGACTTTTAACATTATTTATGACAGTTCTTTTAATGGTTTTATTTGCTTTGCCTGCAGGCGCTGCAAACCGCGCGGAATTAGATGCTGCGCAACGGGACAAGCTGGACATCTTCTTCAGTAATTTTGCGGAAGCGCATGTGGGGAGTTTTGTGGTGAACAACGAGATTCCCATGGATACTTTTGTCAATTTCGGTATAAGACACAACCTGATCAACCGTAAGTATGACCTGGTGAATGTAAACGACGGGTACTGGGGCGTGAAGAAGGAAGCGGTAGAGGCTGCTATTTATAAATATTTCGGCCGCAGCATCCAGGCTGCTTCGTCCCGCCAATACACACTGACGAACGATCTGTATATTGTTCCCAAAGCCGGTGGGGAAGCTTTTACTTTTGCCCAGGTGGCGGATTGGAACGAAAGCGGGAATGGCGTGTGGACAGGCTTGGCCAATGTTTACACCGCTTCTTCCGGGTTTACCGGAAATGTGCACGGCACGGCTGAACAATGGAGAAGGGAAGCGCCGGAAGATGTTCCGGCACTTACCGGTCGCTATATGTTTACCGTGACCCGTTCGCCTGCTGATGCGGAACGCTATGTGTTGGTGGACTGGCTGGGTCAGTAACCGGATCCGGCAATAATTGTATTGGTACTAAATAACGGATTGTCTGGAAAAAACAGAAAGCCTTCGCTGCCATGGCCGACAGCGAAGGCCTTGTTTATTTTGCGGCTGAAACCGGGAAACAAATGAATTCTGAATTACAGATCCGCGTTACAAATTATGAAGGCGGCCTGATATTTATTCTTTCACACTCTGCAGTGCGTTTATAATTGCATCGCGCTTTGTTTCATTATACACTTTTTCCTCGTAACCGTGTTCAATCTGGCGGAAGTACACGTTACGCATGTTGTTGGTGCGGGCAATGCTCTTCAGCTGTACATAACGGTCCTTCGGGTCGGTGCTGGTGAAAAACAAAAACTTTTTGTTGATGACTTCCAAAGGCCGAAGGTTGTGCGCAGTGAAGATTAGCTGGCCTAAGCCTCTATCCGCAAAAATCTCCAGCATTTCACCCCAGATATATTCAAAGATTCCTGCGTCAAATTCGTCAATGGCAAGAGTGAAGGAAGGGTCATTATAAGCAGCGGTAAAAAGGCTCAGCATGGAGATAAGGCGGCGGACCCCGTCGGATTCGTCTCTCAGAGGCAATACCACCCCTTTGCGGTGGGCAATCGCTTCCACCATTTGCCCGACAGAACCATCCTTCATGACAGGCTTGGCGATGGTGCGTAGCTCGATGGACAGGCCGGGGATTAACTGCTCAATGACTGTATTCACCTTGGAGATATATTGGTCAACGACTTTAAAAATATCCTGAGGCATGGCAGTGGGGCGGTCCATCTGGATAGGGAAGGAACCTGCCGGCGTGTGCAGCAGCAGTGCCAGATTCAGACGGATCAGGCCGGAGGAGCGGGTGTTGACTACAAAGAAATAGTTTAACCCGTAATAGTTCAGTTCCAGTATCACTTGCAGATATTCAGAATAATCAGCGCATTCTTTCAAATACTTCAGTGTTTCCGGCATGAAGATGAAAGACTGGGAACGTTTGCTGGCCAGCCTCTTGTTTACTTCGAGATCCACTGCCTTCTGGTTATTTTTATCCGGGCCAATCATGAACTTATGGCGTGATTTAGGTCCGAAAGGACGCTCGTCGCCTGTGGTGTCAATAACCGGATTCATGCGCTGGTCGCTGCCATGGAAGGGACCGGACATACTGAGGACTTCGTTAAAGATACAGACCCTTTGGCTGGAAAAAGGAAGCGTGTTGAAATCAGTGGAGTCGCCAAGCCCTGATTCTGTGTCAACCGCATTCTCTTCTGATTTCATACAGAACTCATACATGGCTTTGCGTATGCGGCCATCCTCGTATTGCAGTTCGAACTGGAAAGAAAGCTTTGCGGACTCCGCATTCTTGTTGACACATTCAGAAAACAGGTTCTGCACCTTGCTGCCCCGCAACAGCTGTTTTAAAATGTACAGTGCCTCGATCAACGCCGTTTTGCCGGAGCCGTTCTGTCCATACAGACCCAGGATGTCGGATTGGGTGCCGTATGGGACGAAATATTTGCCGCAGTTGAAATCTATTTCGCCAAACTCTACGTTCTTGAAGTCCTGTAAAACGATCTTTGTGATACGTACTACAGGAAGACGTGCGCCGTGCTCATCCGTGATTAAAATGTTTTTTGATTTAGATTGCATCTGTAATGACAGTTTCATAAAATCCTCACTTATAATAAAAAATAAAAACAAATAAAAAATAATAATTGGCAAATAATTCCTTAAAATATTCTAACACAAGTTTGGATTCAAATTCAATAATTGATTTCAAAATATAAGTTTTAGTATATTATAAATATGATCAGCGTTAGGGAAAAAGGGGGAATTGTATCAAAATATGTGGTAAAATATAAATAACAGGACAATTCTGCAAATCCGGACGATATAATGAAAAACGAAGAAAGACTATGCCAGATTGCGAAGGAAATATACAAAGATTTCGTTTGTTAGACCTTAGCACATGACATGTGAGGCTGGAAAGGGGCGTCTATGTTTATCAAACTGGATGTAACGACAAAAAAACATACAGAGATGCAGGATATTACCCGGCTGATACAGAAAGCTGTCACAGACAGCGGTGTGAAAGAAGGACTCTGCACCGTGTTTATCCCGCACACGACTGCTGCGGTCACTATCAATGAGAATGCGGATCCTGACGTGGTGAAAGATTTTACGAAAGAAATCAATAAAATCGTTCCCTGGGAAGACGGCTACCTTCACATGGAAGGAAATTCCGCAGCTCATTTGAAATCAAGTATGATTGGTTTTTCGGAACAGATTATTATAGAGAATGGCAGACTTGTCCTGGGAACCTGGCAGGGCATTTATTTCTGCGAGTTTGACGGGCCGAGGCATCGGAAAGTTTACGTTAAGATTATAAATTAATTTGGAGGCTTTATGAGACAGAATTTTACCATTGCCGGACCGTTTGGCAAGTTAAGTGGCGTGATCAATTTGTGTGAGGAAGAGCTGGGACGGCGTCATGTGCTCGTAATGGCCCATGGATTCCGGGGTTCGATGGATGGAGCCGGACGAGCTGCCGCATTGGCGGATGAAATCGGGGAAAATATTTGCAGCGTGGTCCGTTTCAATTTCAGCTGGTGCACCATGCTGAGCAATCAGGTTGCGGAACTGAAAGCCGTTTTGGATTTTGTCCGCGAAACGATGCGACCGGAAAAAGTGTTCCTGCTGGGACGCAGTTTCGGCGGGGCTACGTGCATTGTTACAGCCTGTGGGGGTGAGGATGCGTATCGACCCTACGGCATGGTATTGTGGTCTGCGCCCAACAGTCTGAAGCAAACTTTTATACAGGTGCTGGGGGAAGATACATTTCAAGAAGCGTTGCATGGTAAGACCATTGTGTTGGACGATGAAAGGGGACACGATGAAATTCCGGCAGCGTTTGTTACAGATCTGTTCCATTATAATGTGGCGGAGCTCTTAAAAAAATGGAAAAAGGGTCCATTGTTAATCATCCACGGGGAAAACGATACCACTGTCACACCGGACCAGGCAAAAGAGAATTTCGAAATTGCCGGGGGCGAAAAGCAGTTGCATTACATGGAAGGCGACAATCACCATCTGGATCTGCGCTTTAAAGAAGCCGGTGAATTGGTGAAAAGTTGGCTCAAGAAAAATATCTAAAAAGATGAATTTAATATCTAATAAAACCAAATGACGCAACAATAAAGTCTAAATGACGCCACAAATTATTCGAATAATCGAACTGGGTGAATGATAAAATTGGGAGGGGAACTGATATGGGAGAAATACAGAACCAGGTTGTAACGCAGCACTTACAGATGAACGAAACAGAAAAAAAGCTTCTGGCAGCGGAAGAGGAAAAATATGGCGAGAAGCTGGTGGAAATGTCGAAGGACCAGAAATACGGTATGTGTTTTGCCTGCGGGGAGCAAAATCCCATAGGACTGCATTTACATTTTTTCTGGATTCCTAACGGCGTGCTGGCATTTTTTACGCCGAGGCAGGAACATCAGAGTTACGACGGACGGATGCACGGCGGTCTGATTACTGTACTGCTGGATGAGATTATGGGAAATTACATTTTTAAGAAAGAAGGCGTGCCTGCCTATACGGCACGCATCGACCTGCGTTTCCGCACGCCGGTAATGATTGGCAGTACTATACGCTGCGAAGGGCACGAAGTAAAACGAAAAGGTCGTCTGGTAATCATGGAAGGTGTTATAACCAATCCGGACGGGACTGTAGCAGCGGAGGCCACCAGTACTTTGATGCTGGAAAGATAGACAAGGGTGGAGCGTGAATGGCCTCGTTTCATAGTTTCGTTGATGCCCTTCCGCAAGGAAAATGAAAGAACAGCTGAGAATATAAAAAAACAGCAAAAGGATTATTGATTATGGCTACACTCTCACTGAAAGATAAGATTATGGCGTTCATGCAACGGGAAAGTTACGCTCCCATGACGGCGGAGGAGATGATATTCGCCATTCCCGTCAAAGAAGAACCCATGCACGAATTCTGGGATGCCATCATGGAACTGGAAAAAAACGGCTATGTGGTAAAAACCCGTTTTGAGACTTACGGCCTGCCGGAAAAGATGGGACTGGTGGCCGGGCGGTTCCAGTTAAGCAGTAAAGGGTTCGGTTTCCTCATTCCAGATAATAAGGGAACAAAGCCGGATGTTTTCATTCCGCCCCGTAAGCTCCACGGCGCCATGAACAATGACCGGGTCATGGCCCGTATCGACAGTCATGCGCCGGGGCGCCGGCCCGAAGGGGAGATTATCCGTATTATTCAGCGGGCCAACACCAGGGTGGTGGGCGTGTTCAAACGCACCATGGATTTTGCGTTTGTGATTCCGGACGACAAACGGATCGGCAGCGATATTTATATTTTACGCAGGAATTTTGGCGGTGCGGCCAATAATCAGAAAGTGGTTGTGGAAATTACGGACTGGCCCACGGAAGAACATAATGCGGAACGTCGCAGCGCAGAAGGCCGGGTAGTGGAAGTGCTGGGCTACGTAGGAGACCCGGGACTGGAAATATTGTCTATCATCAAGCAACACGATCTGCCTCTGGATTTTCCGGAAAATGTGAAACGGGCGGCGGCCCGGATTCCGGAAGAAATTCGGGAAAAGGACTGGCAGGGCAGGGAGGACCGGAGGAACTACCCTGTCGTGACGGTGGACAGCGAAGACGCCAGGGATCTGGATGATGCGGTGTATGTGCGGCGTCTGGATAACGGGCGTTACCTGCTGGGTGTTTACATTGCAGACGTCAGTTATTACGTAAAGGCGAAAACCCTGCTGGATCAGGAAGCGCAGGAACGGGGCACCAGCGTGTATCTGGTGGACCGGGTGCTGCCCATGCTGCCCCAACGGTTAAGCAACGGCATTTGCAGCCTGAACGAAAAGGAAGACCGCCTTGTTATGAGCTGTGAAATGGAAATCGAAGCGGAGACGGGCCGGGTCGCAAAGTATAAAATTTTTCCGGCTGTGATCCATTCCCATCACCGGCTCAGCTATAATCTGGTGCGTGCCATTCTGGAAGAGGGGGACAAAAAGGCCAGGGAAGATTATGCGGACATTGTTCCCATGCTGGAAGAAATGCGGGAACTCTGCCGCGTTTTGCAAAAGAAGAGAGCCCGGTGCGGCGCCATTGAGTTTGACCTGCCGGAGCAGAAAGTAATATTGGATGAAGCAGGTAAACCGCTGGAAATTAAACAGCGTATTCACGGACTGCCGGAATCCATCATTGAAGAGTTTATGCTGGCGGCCAACGAAACGGTGGCCCGGCATCTTTCCATGCTCCAGTGGCCCTGCGTGTACCGGGTCCATGAGTCTCCGGCGGAAGACAAGATGGAAGGACTGGCCAAACTGCTGCAAAGCTTCAATGTGAAACTGCGCATTCCCAAAAACGGGGAAGTGCGTCCCAAAGATGTGCAGGCAGCGTTGGCGGAAATGAAAGAGCGGCCAGAAGAACGGCTGGTGAACACGGTGGCCCTGCGCTGCATGCGGCAGGCCGTGTACCAGACAGAAAACATCGGACACTTCGGGCTGGCCGCGGAATACTATTGCCACTTTACGTCGCCCATCCGCCGTTATCCGGATTTGCTGGTTCACCGTATTTTGCACGCCTGGCTGAAAGATCCGGACCTGACGCAGCATTTGTCTGCGCTTTCGGAAGACAGTCTGGAAAGTATGGCGGAGCATTCTTCCGTACAGGAACGCAACGCAGCGGAAGCGGAACGGGAAACCGTGGATTTAAAGAAAGCCGAATACATGCTGGAACACATTGGGGAAACCTATGAAGGCGTGATCTCCGGCGTGACCTCCTTCGGTATGTTTGTGGAACTGGCCAACGGAGTGGAAGGGCTCGTCCACATGTCCAGCCTCACGGACGATTATTATGAATTCATTGAAGACCGTTACTGCCTGACAGGAACCCACACCGGCAACACCTACCGGCTGGGTGACACGGTAGAGATTGAAGTGCTGCAGGTGAATATGGAAGACCGCAGCATTGATTTTATTATGGCCGGGGAAAATGATGCCATGCGGGATTATATTAAGACACAGCTTGGCAGCACCGGGGACCATGGAAGACCGGAACGCAGGGGCAACGCCCGGCGTAGTGGCGGCAGAATGAAAAAGTCCGGAGGCATTGCAGGGCAAAGGGCAGAAGGTTCGGGTAAAACATATAAATCCGGCCACAGCAGCGTGGCGGTTTTACTGGAAGAAATCCGTCAGGACGCGGCCCAGGCCACCGGAGGCGGACACAGGAAAAACAAACGGCGTCACGGCAGCCACGAACAAGTCAACGGTGTGACACGTCCTTATGCCAAGCGGGGCAAGGGCGGCATCGGCGGTAATAAATACGCGGGCATGAATAATAAGAAAAAGCGGAGACGGAGATAAAGGAATTTTTGCGTTTTTGGTGAATATTATTTAGTAAAGCAAATAATGCAGCCAGAAAAAAACGTCGCATTATTTCACATATAGCCTTTTCGTATTTTTTCAGGAGTTACTATGGCGGAAACAAAAATCAAAATCATTACGGAAAACCGGAAAGCCCGCCACGATTACAACATTGTGGAAGCGATGGAAGCCGGCATGGAGCTGGTTGGCACTGAGGTGAAATCGCTGCGGGCAGGCAAGGTCAACTTAAAAGACAGTTTTGTACGGATTACCAAAAAAGGGGAACTGGTTGTGATGAACATGCACATCAGTCCTTACGATTTTGGCAATTACAATAATCACGACCCATTGCGTACCCGGCGTCTGCTGATGCATCGCAAGGAAATCGACAGACTGCTGGGTAAAGTGAAGGAAAAAGGATATTCCCTCATTCCCCTGAAGCTGTATTTCAAACACGGCTTCGTGAAAATGGAACTGGCGCTTTGTACTGGTAAGAAGATTTACGACAAACGCCGCGATATGGCGGACCGGGACGCAAAGCGTGAGATGCAGCGGGTGATTAAAGAGCGGAATAAGTTTTAATATAGTATTTTGCAAAGCATTGAAGAGAAGAAATGGGCAAAACATCGTGTACGGTTTTACAAGGTTTTCTCTTTGGACATAAAAATATACATATTCCATTAAAAAGTGAGGAACAAGTGAGACTAAGGCCAAATGAAGTAGAAGAACATCAAATCGGTGAAATTGAATATCTGTTGCAGTATAAACGGATCCGTCGTATGTACCTTCGATTAAGGCCTCAGGAGGCGAAGGTATTTGTGACGGCCCCCTGTCATACGCCTCTGTCTGAGGTGGAACAGTTTGTTTTCCGGAACCGGGAGTGGATTCAACGGCAGCAGCAAAAGCAGGAGCAAATGGTACTGAAACCGGTTCATCATTTTGTGACCGGGGAACAGGTATATGTCTGGGGAAAAACCTATGAACTGCTGGTGCTGACAGATTCGGAGATGGTTCTTCAGCTGTGCGGGGAAGAAGCGGCGGAAGCGCTGCAGAAGCATGGCATGGCAGCGGTAAAAATTGAAAACGCGAAAATACTGTTAGCCTGTCCTGCAGATTTTGATGCATCCAAGAGGGAACGATGCCTTGACTTGTGGCTGAAACGTCAGATGGAAGCGTTTCTGCCTGCCATCTTCCAGGGCTGCGGCTCCCTGGTGGGCAAGCGGGAGTCCAGTTGGTATGTGCGTAAGATGAAAACCCGCTGGGGAACCTGCAATATCAAGACGGGGCGAGTTTGCATCAATTTGAATCTCGGCCATCTGCCGCCGGAATACCTAAGTTACATCGTGACTCATGAGCTGACCCATTTGTGGGAGAAAGGGCACGGCGAAGCGTTTAGGGCGCGGATGGACCTGTATTATCCCCAGTGGAGGGAGAGGCGGCAGGAGATCGGAAAACTGGCGTACATGTTGTAAGGAAATACGTATTAATCATCGTTTTCAAATTATCAGCTTACTGGCGCTGTAAGTATTGACTGCAGGAACCGGAATCCGGCTTGTAAATAATCCGGACTATGCATTTTCCAACGTCAGGTTCTATGATATAATACATGTATACGATGAGTTGGTTGCTTATCTGTAGATATGGTATATTTTACTGAGGATTATTCAGAAAGGAGCAAGAACATGAAAAAATATGTATGTAATGTATGCGGCTATGTATATGATCCCGCGGAAGGCGATCCGGACAATGGCGTAGCGGCAGGTACTGCCTGGGAAGATGTTCCGGCGGAATGGGTCTGTCCGTTATGCTCTGCCCCTAAAGAAGATTTTTCGGAAGAATAGATAACTTGTGTTTTTGCAAAGCAGAGGTGACGTGCAGCATGAAAATGAAAAAAGTTCTGTTAGGCGCATTGCTTTTGACGTTCCTGTGTTCATGCGTACACGGAAAGGCGGTTAACGCTATGGAAAGCAAGAAAGTGGTTATCAATCCGCTGCCGAAATCGGCGGCAGAAATCAAACCTGCAAATACTCCGCAGCAGACGGCCGCATATGCCATTGCCGCATTGGTCCGGTATACGGAGAATGCAGAGGCGGGAATTGCCATGCTGGATGTACTGCGAGGGCCCCGTCCTTTGAATAATTTCAACAAACAATTCCTGCGTGATCAACTCCGGGGCAAGGAGTATACAGCGAAATCCTATTTTGACGGGGCGAACCCAGACAACAATTACACGCCGTCCGTGCCTTATACACTAACGGTTTCTGAAACTCCGTACAGCTATCAGAATAAAGAGTATGCCCAGCTGTGGGTAAAAAGCGGCGGCGCAGATAATCCCAGGCCGATTACCATGCGGTTGAAACCATCCACCGGGGAGTGGTATTTGTGGGAGTATGAAGGGCTACTGGCGGGGATTCGTATCCCGGCAAAAGATGATCCGTGGAAATAAAGTCAAAAAAGTTGTTATAAAAATGGCTTGGGTTTAAGGAGAATAAAATAAATCAGGGTTGCGGCACAGTGCTGCAGCCCTGTTTCCTTAACTTCACAGTTTTTGGTATTTATTTTCATGAAATTACAAAGCCATTGTGGTATAATCAATGAATAATAACACCCGTATTGTGTGTATTATGTATGCTGTTTTGCAGTTTTTGCGGAATGATTGGAAGGAGGATTTTCTATATGAAAAAGTTACTGTTGATGTTGTGTATGCTTTTGACTATATGCGCTTCGGCTTTCGCTGAGGACATCGACAAGTCGGATGTTGCGCCGGATTATCAGGAATTATTAGGCGGCGGCAATGCCAGTGTGGAATTGACAGATCGCACCGTGATGGCGGCGGTAGCGAATTTAAAAGTATATCCGAAGCTAAATGGGGTCATGCTGCCTTCCGGTCTGAAAAACTATTTTGTGATTCGCACGGGCAAAGAACAGGCATTTCTGATTATGCCCCACTATAAGAGGACACGTATAACCGTAAGGAAAGCTGCAACCGGTAAGGCAGAAGGATCCTTAAAAGGCGAAATGGAAGGGCGCTCCCTTGTGTTGTTCTGCAACAAGGGCGATGCGATGATTGATATGTTGGTCCGCAGCGGTTATGGTATCCAACTGGTGAACTTTGTGCCGGAAGCGGAAGAACTGCAGGAAAACGGACAACCGGGCGGTATGATAATCCCGGAACGCAGGCAACGTTTCCTGAAAGATGTTACGGGCCGGATTCGTCATGACGGAGAAATAATCAAAGTGGAATAAAATTCTAATAGTTAATCAGTAAGTTTTTAGACAGAAGGGCATACGAACAGGTCTGTCGCTGTCTTTTTGATATACTTTTCGAAATGAGGTGAAGGATAAAAATGCCGACGGTTGCAGAGCAGAATTTAACCCTGTTGACAGACTTTTACGAGCTGACAATGGGGAACGGGTATTTTTTGAACGGATTTTATAAAAAGCAAACTTATTTTGATGTGTTTTACCGCAGCGTTCCGGATAATGGTGGCTTTGCCATTGCCTGCGGACTGACGGATATTATTGAATATGTAAAGAACCTGCATTTCAGTGAAGCGGACATTGAGTTTTTACGAAGCAAGGGCATCTTTGATGAAAGATTCCTGAAATACCTTCGGAAGTTTAAGTTTACAGGGGATATTTACGCAGTGCCGGAGGGTACGCCTGTATTTCCCCACGAGCCGATTATTACGGTGAAAGCCCCGGCGGCGGAAGCCCAGCTGATGGAGACTTTCATCCTGTTGTGCATCAATCACCAGTCCTGCATTGCTACGAAGGCAAACCGCATCGTGCGCGCCTCGGAAGGCAGACCGGTGATGGAGTTCGGTTCTCGCCGGGCCCAGGGTGTTTCCGGTGCGGTGATCGGGGCCCGGGCTGCTTATATCGGTGGCTGCGTGGCTACAGCCTGCACACTGACGGATGAACTGTACAGCGTTCCGGCAGCGGGAACTATGGCCCACTCCTGGGTGCAAATGTTCGATACGGAGTACGAAGCCTTTAAGTTTTATGCAGAAACCTATCCCAACAATGCGGTATTGCTGGTGGATACTTATAACACGTTGAAGAGCGGTGTCCCCAATGCAATCAGAGTATTTAAAGAATATCTGGCAAGTGGAAAGACGTTTGGCAATTTCGGCATTCGTCTGGACTCCGGCGATCTGGCCTACTTAACGAAAAAAGCCCGTTTCATGCTGGATGAAGCGGGGCTTGCTGACGCTAAAATTGTAGTTTCCAATTCTTTGGATGAATACCTGATCCGGGATTTGTTGCAACAGGGCGCCAAAATCGATTCCTTCGGTGTTGGAGAGCGGCTTATCACCAGCAAGAGCAGTCCGGTATTCGGCGGTGTATACAAGTTGGTAGCGGTGGAAAAGGAAGATGGAACTATTGTTCCCAAAATTAAAATTTCCGAGAACACCGCCAAGATCACTAACCCGGGATTCAAAAAGGTGTATCGCTTCTACGATAAGAAAACAGGAAAAGCCATTGCGGATGAAATCTGTCTGCGTGAGGAAGTTGTGTCTGAGGCACTGCCCCATACTATCTTTGACCCGGAAGCCACTTGGAAGCAGCGGATACTGAAGGACTTCATCATCCGGGAACTGCAGGTGCCCGTTTTCAAAAAAGGCAAGCTGGTGTACAAGCAGCCCGGCCTGAAAGAGTTGCAGGCGTATTGCGCCAAAGAGGTGGCAGGTCTGTGGGACGAAGTGAAACGGTTTGAGAACCCTCATAAGTACAACGTGGACTTGTCCAAGAAATTATGGACACTGAAGCATGACATGCTGGCTGCGGCCGGAAAACGGGAAGAATAAAATAGGGACTTTACAGAAGTCCCTGTAAATTTTAATAAAATATCAAGTGCACAGGGTTTAGCAAAACCGTACGTGCTATTCCATGGACTTATGTGCCTGTGGCTTCGAAACTCGGGCTTCGCCCTCAAACTGTCTCGCCACTGCGGCGCATTTCGTCTCATGGAATGACGCAAACACTCCCGACGTTTTGCTCAATCCCTGTGCACTTGTTTTTTAATTATATATTTTCTTAAAGCATCTTCAGCAACAGTTCCGTAGTCTGTGGCAGGTCAGGAACAACGGCTTCTTCCAGTTTTCCATTGTCTACCGCCTCTGCCAGAAGCGGATCCACCGGCAGCTTGTCCTGGTAGATAACGCCATGAGCTGCTGCGGTTTCTGCCAGTCTGCTTTTGCCGAAGAGAGGATGTTCCTTACCACAGTCCGGGCATTTGAAATAGCTGAAGTTTTCCACGATGGACAAAACGGGAATATCCATCATCTTGGCCATATTACAGGCTTTTTCAACTATCATGCCTACCAGTTCCTGGGGAGAAGCGACGACAATGATGCCATCCACGGGCATGGTCTGGAAAACGGTAAGGGGAACGTCTCCGGTTCCCGGGGGCATATCCACTAACATAAAATCTATATCGCCGTAAATCACATCTGTCCAGAATTGCTGGATGGCTCCGGCGATGATGGGGCCACGCCACACGACGGGATCCGTTTCATTCTGCAGTAACAGATTGATGGACATAACCTTGATACCCATGCGGGTCTCCATGGGGAACACGCCCCGGTCTGTCATAAGAGCCTGTCCGCGAAGGCCAAACGTTTTGGGAATGGACGGACCTGTTACGTCCGCGTCCAGTATCGCCACCTGTTTGCCTGCCCGCCGCAGCGCCATGGCCAGCAGGGAAGTGACCATGGATTTGCCCACGCCGCCTTTGCCGCTGACAACACCGATGACTTTTTTAATATGACTTTCTTTATGGGCTTGTTTTTTGAAGGAAGCCGGATCCTGCCGTTCACTGCAGCTTGCTGAGCAGCTGCCACAGTCATGATTACAATTTGCCATAATGATTCGTCTCCTGAAAATAATTTACTAAGTCAGACAGAGTAAAACCTTGTTGAGCCGCGTTTTGTATTTTTATATCTGACTCTGTTTCTATTTCGTTACAATTTTGATAAACAGCAACACCAATACCACAATGATCAGCGGTTTAACGATTTTATTGGCCTTGGTCAGCACCATGCCTGCTCCGATATACGCGCCGATGAAATTGCATACGGCGCCGGCCAGGCCCAGTTGATAATCCACATTGCCGCTGAGGATGAAAGTAATCAGCGCCGCAATGTTGGAAGTCAGGTTGGCGGCTTTCGTCAGTCCTGCCGCGTTGCGCACATCTATCAAGGCCCAGCCGGTGAGTGCCAGCAGTAAAAAAGTTCCGGCGCCGGGACCGTAAAACCCGTCATAACCTCCTATGAAAAATGCAATGACAGCAATCCGCAGGGGCGTTTTGTTATCTGTTTTATCCACATAGGAGTTGGGGTCTTCGCTTAACCCCTTGTTGCGCATAACATAAAAAGCGGCAATAGGTAAAACGATAAGCAGCAATTTGTTGAAGATTTCATCGCTGATGAGCAGTGTCAGCCGCGACCCGATAGACGAGCCGATAAACGCGCAGACGATACAAATTAGGGCCGGGCGCAGCTTGATAAAACCGTTCAGGGCCAGGCGCGCGGTGGAGATGCTGGTGCCGATGGCCGAACTGAATTTGTTGGTGCCCAGTGCCAGGTGGGGAGGCAGTCCCGCCAGCAGATAAGCGGGCAGGGTAATAAGACCGCCGCCTCCGGCGATGGAATCCACAAAGCCGCCCAGAAAAAGCAGTGGGCAGATGATCAGGTATTGTGTATAAGAATCCATCACAACATTCCTTACTTATTACTCCGGCTGGGCAGGCTGCTGATGACTTCACCGCCGGCCCAGGCTACCGCTTTTTCCGCCAGTACTTCCGTGGCGTCTACAAAGCAGCCCTGCAGTTTGTACATCTGTACGGCAACCGGCACTTCCGTGCAGCCTAGAATGAAAGCTTCCACGCCCCGTTGTTCCATGGCACGCAGCACGTTTTGGGCCGGTGCAGCGTCATAGTAATAGTTCGTAGCTTTCACACCGTCGTAAATCATTTCGTGGATGATTTCCTGTTCGGCTTCTTCCGGGTGGAGCAAAGTCATACCCAGCGTTTCAAATTCCTTTTTATAAATGCCGGAGGCACAGGTGCCTGCTGAGGCCAGTAACCCCAGGGTACGGTAGCCTTCTTCCGCACAGAACTTTGCTGTTTCCTCAATCATGTTGATAAAAGACGTTTTAACCTGTTTCTGTACTTCCGGAAGGAAGTAATGGGCTGTGTTGCAACCGATGATGATCACGTCTGCTCCCATAGCGGTGAGTCGTTCTGCAGATTTTACCATCTCCGGAACAGGGCTCGGTCCTTTGCCGAAGATGCATTCGGAACGGTCCGGGATGTTAGTGTTATTGTCTATGACTGTGTGGATGTGCTCCTGGTCTTTGATGGCTTTCGTTGCCACGATGACTTTCTGCATCAGATCTACGGTTGCCATGGGGCCCATGCCCCCCATAATGCCGATGGTTTTCATTCGTATCTCCAATCTGCCGCTGCGTTGGCGGCGCAACTAACTGTTTATTTATATAATTATTGTGTGATTAAAATTATACCACATAATTCCCGGGAGATGAAAAAAATCTGCGAACCGAAAAACCTCGTCCAGTAAATAATGCTGATACAACTGTAATATCAGAGTTGTGATATAATTTATAAAAGAAAACCGGTGAAAAAACAATCCGGTTTTCCATAATCCTGACACACATTTTCGATATATTCGATATAATTTATTAAGGAGGTACGAACATGGCAAAAACAATTACCACTACAAACAAAGCACCCGGAGCGATCGGACCCTATTCCCAGGGAATAAAAGCCAACGGTTTTTTGTTTGTGTCCGGTCAGCTGGGTCTGATACCGGAAACAGGAGTATTTGCGGAAGGCGGTGTGACAGGGCAGACCCGTCAGTCCCTGACGAATGTAAAGCATGTGCTGGAAGAAGCTGGTTCAGGTCTGGAAAAAGTTGTGAAAGTCACCGTTTTTCTGAAAGATATGAAGGATTTCGCGGCGATGAATGCGGTGTATTCCGAATTTTTTACAGAGGATTTCCCGGCCCGTTCCGCGGTTCAGGTGGTGGCCCTTCCCAAAGATGGTTTAGTAGAGATTGAAGTAATTGCGGTAGTGTGACGGAGGCTGACATGAAACGGAAATTCATTGCGTCGTTGCTTGTTATGATGACAGTGTTAACTTTTTTCTGCAGTGGTTCGTCTGCAGCGGAACGGGACAGTATTTCTGTCAATGGGCATGCCAGCGCGGAAGTTGCGCCGGACATGGCGATGCTGTACGGTAATCTGGAAAAACGGGCAACCGTCGCAGAGGCGGCGAGGGAAAGCCTGGCAAAGGATATGGCGTCGTTCAGACATATGTTGCTGGGCCTGATGATTGCCGGGCAGGATGTCCAGACCGTTCGTTATACGTTGCAGCCGGAATACAGCTATGAAAAGAACAAACGCAGGCTCACCGGTTATGTTGCCCGGGCAGATTACAAAGTGAAAATCAAAGATCTGGAAAAGCTGGGTGCGGTGATCGATAAGTCCATTGGTTGCAACTTTACTGTTGACAGGGTGGAATTCGGGCTGAACAACCGCTCCCTGTTTGAAAACAGCCTGCTGGAGGAAGCGGTGGTCAATGCCAGGAGCAAGGCTGCCGTGGTTGCCCGGGCGGGCGGGCGTACTCTGGGACGCCTGATACATGCGGGCTTCAGCACATCAGGTAACGTGACACATACCATGAACCGCAATATGATGATGGCAAAAGCAGCCAGTCTGGATACGGCGGAAGTTGCACCCACCGAACTGGATCCGGGCGTCATCACCGTAAACGCGAATGTAGATCTTGAATTTGCGCTGGAATAATGCTTAATCAGAGCAACTTAAAGAATTCACATTTCGTTTGATTGATTTTGTAATTGACTTGTGCTATAATCCGTTATGCACGAAATCTGTGGCAACGGTGCTGTTTTAACAACCTGTTCTGACAGCGTGGTGTAACGGGTACAATCCGGTATCCAACTGTTATTCTTTCCTGCCATGAGCAGGGGCCTTTAACCGGGGGTGTAAAGGCTTCGACGGGTATAGGTGGTGTACGATAAGCGAGCCGTGGTTCCATCAGCACGTTAAACGGTGGACGTTTAAATTTAAACGCAGATAACGAATTAGCACTGGCTGCTTAATTAAAGCAACCCGTTCTGCCAATCCGGCTCCCGCAGGAGCGGTAAGAACGTCACTTGGCGGGATCGTCCGGGAGTAAGGTTTCGTAGCTCCGGACTAAATCTGACGAACTAGCAACGGTACAGCCGGTCGGCAGGCGGTGCCGGAGCGAAACACAATATGCTGTCTGCGCTCGGAGAAAGTTGTATAACAATATGTTCGGACGAGGGTTCGACTCCCTCCACCTCCACCAGATTAAATTCCGCTTTTAACATATTTTAAGAGTGGCACAATATAAAGGAGATACCGCAACGCATCCGGTATCTCCTCTTTGTTTTCAGATTATTACCCTTGCTTTGGTAGTAAAAACGGCTGCCTTTCAAATTAAAACGTGTATAATCCCTGCGGTATGTACGTTTTATTTTACTTATTAATTAAATTCAAAGCTCTTCAGAGCGGCTTTCCGCAGAGCAATACGCTCTTCCGCAGGCAGCCTGCGGAATTTTTGCGCCAGATTGTATTCCCAGTCGCCGTACATGGGATTGGGCAGTAAAATAAATGCGGTTCCGAAAGATTTTTTGTGCGCGTCAATAATCCGGTTGCGGGTCGCGTTTTTATCCCGTTTCAGCATGGCCTGAATATCCAGCGGCATTCCGGTCTTTTGTTTTCCGCTTTGCATATCGGTTTCAGGTATGCCGGACGTATTGTCAGCAAAATCTTTTTTATAAATGACAGGGTTTTCGTCCCGGGATGCACCGATGGGGAAATCTGCAACGTTATCTCCCAGGTAGCAGATGATATCATAACGTCGCGCCAGCTTTGCGAAATAATTCATCTTTCCGCCGCTTCCGTCATTCATCAGAAGATGGAATCCATCCGGGAAGGGGAGACCTGCTTTTTGCAGGAAGTCTTCGGTTATCCTTCTGTCCTGGGGGCCACGGCCCGTTACATAAAACACCTGAACACCTTTACTATCAGCGTATTTCAGAAAATCCGCGGCGCCGGGCAGCAACAGTCTATGGCTGGAAATCCACTGCCTCCAGGCATTGTAGTCTGCTTTTGCTTCAGGGTGTTCTGCATAGTAAGCTTCAAGGGGCGCATGGCAGGCGATTGTGTCGTCAATGTCCATGACGACAGCCAGAGGAAGAAGGCGGTTATGCGGCTCTGGGAGTTTTTCTTTTGTTTTACGTAAGTTTTTTTCTTCCTTCCTGCGCTGTGTGACGGCTTTGTCTACCTCCCTTGCTGCCAGATTGTATGCCTGGTAACTCAGGCCGCGGAATTCGGCAGAGCGTTGTACCCATAAAATCGCCATCAGGTTTTCTTCTTCGGCTAACTCGGAAGCGGTAAGGTACAGCATTTCTTCCTGCGGAGGAGCAGGGAGTGCAGCGTCGGCATCAGCAGGAACTGTTGAACAGAAAAGGCTGGCAGTAATTATAAACAAAGCACCGGATACGAGGGACAAACGACGGATAATACTCATATTCAGACCTCCCGGAACTTGAAAGTAAATCTGCTGAAATGTTTTATCTATACCGTTATTATAACACGGCAACTTAGTTTATAATAGTTATACAGGAGGGTCACAGACTATGAGAAAACAAGTACAGGCTGTCATCTTCGACATGGATGGCATAATCTTTGATTCAGAGCGGTTGGTAATCGAATGCTGGGAAGTGGTCGCGGCAAAGCATAACATCCCGGATATTGTGGAAATCTGTATGCGGGTTCAGGGAAACAATCGGGAGGAAACGGGGAAACGTTTCAGGGAAAAGTATGGAAAAGAGTTTCCCTATGAAACGTATAAAAAGGAAGTGACCTCGCTGTTTCTTGAACGGTACGGCGAAGGCCGGCTGCCGTTAAAACCCGGCGTTATTGAAATATTGAAAGAGCTGAAACACCGGCATGTGCCGCTGGCTTTGGCTTCTTCTACACGGTCGGATATTGTGAGACAGGAACTGGATGACGCGCATCTGCTGCCATATTTTGATGCGGTTCTGGGAGGGGACATGGTGTCCCGCAGCAAACCGGAGCCGGATATTTTTCTGGCTGCGGCAGCGGCTTTGCAGGCTGAACCGAAATGTTGTTATGTACTGGAAGATTCCCATAACGGCATCCGGGCAGCGTACCGGGCCGGAATGCATCCTGTCATGGTGCCGGACATGCAGCAGCCAACGGAAGAAATCCGGGGGATAGCAGAAGCGGTTGTGGAAAATTTGCTGGCAGCATTGGAGTATCTGCAGGCAAAAATGTAAACAGCTTTACGTGAACATACTGTTTTTTGAAATTTCAGGTTGACTTTGGCATTTTGATTTTGTATCATTAATTTATGTAATTATATTAGCGAAAGAAGGTTAAGTTTATGTTTTTTAAAAGCAAAAAGTTATTGGCAGCCGGTATGCTTTTGTCCATGATGGCCTTTGCTGCGGCCGGATGCGGAGGCGGAGATAAAAAAGCGGAAGCTCCGAAAAAAGACGCGGCCAAAATATACAATGTAGGCATCGTCCAGATCGTACAACATGAAGCACTGGACGATTCCCGCAAGGGCTTCATCGAAGGCATGAAGAAAAAAGGCTTCGTGGAAGGCAAGAACGTAAAATACGATGCGCAGAATGCACAGGGGGACCAGTCCAATCTGCAGACCATTGCCCAGCGTTTTGTGAATAATAAGGTTGACCTTATCTGCGCCATTTCCACACCGGCAGCCCAGACCGTGGCCAACGCAACGAAAACCATTCCGATTGTCGGTAATGCTATCACCAGTTTTGAATCTGCCAAATTGGTCAAATCCGATAAAAAACCCGAAACCAACGTGACCGGCGCCAGCGATATGGCTCCGGTAGCGGCACAGCTGGATCTGGGCCTGAAACTGAAACCCGGCGCGAAGAAAGTGGGGCTGATGTTCACTTCCAGTGAAATGAATTCCCAGATTCAGATTAAAATGGCGGAAGAGCATCTGAAAAAGGTGGGCGTTGCGTTTGAAGAAGGCAGCGTAAACACCGTTAACGATATTCAGGAAATTGCCCGGAGCCTGGTAAGCAAGGGCGTTGACTTCATTTATGTTCCCACCGACAACATCATTGCTTCTGCTACGCCGGCGCTGGTCGCCATCACCAATGAAGCAAAGATTCCTGTTATTGCGGCAGACGCAATCCTGTTAAAGAACGGTGCTACTGCAAGCGTTAACATCGAATTCTTCCAATTGGGCGTTATCAGCGGCGAAATGGCCGGCGATATTCTGCTGGGCAAGGCGAAACCCCAGGATATGCCTATTGCTTTCCAGAAAGAGTTCATCCCCAGCATCAACAAAGCTCAGGCTGAAAAGCTGGGTCTGAAAGTTCCGGAAGATATTGCGAAATTTGCAAAATAATCTGTTGCGGTTTCCTGTTATTTGCGGAATTGCCGATTCAAGCTTGCAAAGCAAAACATAAAAGATAAGTTTAACTGTAAGGTGAAATCCCGGTCCTGAAAACGGAACGGGATTTTCTTTTCAAAAATTATATTGTAGAATATTATTATAATTCATCCTGATAGTGTATAATAAGATGAAAGAAATACCGTAGTGATGAACTTTAAAGCTTATGAATTATAATGAGATGAAAGGCTTTGGGAAGAAGGGGTGGACCATATGGATGCGCTGACTTTGATTAAGACACGCCACAGTACACGCAAATTTTCAGATAAACCTGTAGAAAAAGAAAAACTGGAACAGGTCATCGAAGCGGGACGCTTTGCACCCAGTGGCGGCAACAACCAGACCACACATTTTATTGTGATTCAGGATAAGTCAGTGCTGTCGGAACTGGTCCGTATTACCCGGGAAGAATTCGCAAAGATGAACTTGAAGCCTGATACGTATGCGTCGCTGGCCACGTCTATCAAACTGAGCAAAAAAGGAACGTATGTATTCCATTACAATGCACCGGTGCTGATTCTGACAGCGAACCGGACCGGTTACGATAACAACATGGCGGACTGCAGCTGCGCAGTGGAAAACATGATGCTGATGGCCAATGCGCTGGATCTTGGCAGCTGCTGGATCAACCAGATTAACTGGCTTAACAGCAACCCTGCCATGGTTGCCTATCTGAAAACCCTGGGCATGCAGGACGGGGAGACGGTCTATGTCAGTATGGCGCTGGGGTATCCCGATTCACCGGACGGGCTGCCTCTAAGACGGATTGTGGAACGGAAAGGAAATCCCGTAACGTATGTAGGGGAGGCATAATTATGAATCTGTATATCTGGCGGCATAATAAAACTTATCACAGCCACAGTATGATTAACGAGCCCTGTGTTGTGAACGAGTTTTATCTGGACGCGCTGGCGATCGTGGAAGCGGAAACGCTGGACGATGCGCTGAAACTGCTGGAGGAACGGAAAGAAGGCTGGAGGGTGGAAGACCTGCGGGAACTGGAACCCATTGTGGTGCCGCTGACAGGGGCAAAAGTAATCTACACCCACATCCGGGGTTCTATCGATCATCTGTAAAGGAGTGAATGACCGTGCGGTTTGATTATACAAAAATAGAAGAAAAGGCTCTGCCGCATTTTAAAGGCGGGGAAAAAGAACTGAATGCTAAATTGTTTGCAGATGCGAACAATAAGATCCTTCTGGGACGTCTTGTGCCGGGAGCGACTGTAGGCGAGCACAAACATGAAGGCAGCAGCGAGATTATTTTCGGTTTATCCGGAAAAGGTTACATTGTCTGCAACGGGAAAAAGGAAGATCTGGAGCCCGGCGTGGCCTGCTACTGCCCGGAAGGCTCAACCCATACGGTAATCAATGACGGTACGGAAGATTTAACGTTTTTTGCCGTTGTGCCTGAGCATGGAAAGTAAGTGACGGCATGCAATCTACGGTTTTTCTGTACGGTTCACTGGGATTAGGCGTATTGTTCCTGTCTACATCAGCGATTTTTGTCAAAATGGCGGAAGCGCCCTCCGGTATCATTGCGTTTTACCGTCTGCTGTTTACGTTGTGTTTTCTGATTCCGGCTCTATTGTACAGGAAAAAGGAACGGGAACAATTGTATCAGCTTGACGGGCGGCAAATCAGGCTGGCCGTTATCTCGGGGGCATTACTTGCCCTTCATTGGGTGATGTGGTTTGAATCCCTGCGGTATACATCGGTGGCCAGTTCCACGGTGCTTGTTTCCCTGCAACCGCTTTTTTCCATATTGTGGGGAAGTACTCTGCTGCAAGAAAAAGTTTCCCGACAGGGCATGATTGGCGTGTTCCTGGCTATCACAGGCTCCGTTATCATCGGCTGGGGGGATTTCCAGGTCAGCGGTGCGGCGTTCTGGGGTGATTTGCTCTCTTTTGCGTCTGCAGGGGTCATCAGCCTGCACTTTCTCTTCGGCCAGATTCTCAGGAAAGAATTGGACGTACTGCCATATACGACTATGTGTTATTCAGCCAGCACTATTTGCCTTGCTGTGTATACGCTGGCTTCAGGCCAGACTTTTATCGGCTATTCCCTGCAGACTTGGGGATGTTTTTTAGGCCTCGCTTTGTTTGCTACGGTTGGCGGGCAGTGTGTATTTAATCTGTTGCTAAAGTATCTTCCGGCTACGGCTGTCACCATGGGGATTTTAGGCGAACCGGTAGGAACAATCATTCTCGCGTTCCTGATTTTTGGTGAAAGTATCGTGTTGCAGCAGGGGCTGGGGATGCTCTGCATTTTAGGCGGGCTGTGGATTTATTTTAGTAAGAAGAAGTGATTTTCCTCACGGATTCATTCTGTACGGAAGCGAGAACAGTCTGACAGGATGATCATAAAGAGTAAATTAAAAAACGAAAGGCTACGTTTGAAAGATGGCGGAATTAGATAAAGCCGGGATTGACAAAGACAAAGTGGAAAAAGGTGCTGTTGGGCAGCAGTTTGATGAAAAACTGCCTGATAGCGTCGAAGATCAGATTGAAAACAGAATCAATGAGATTCGTGACGGAATTGGCAGCCGGATCAACCCTATTTTTATGGCCGCAAATAAATTTTCCAGCAATGTGCGGCAGGCGCTGGACCTGGAGACAGATCCGGGCCTTCTGGAAGAACCAGAGTATGGCGATGTGATATGTGTGCACCGCATCGGGTTTGAACATTACGGCATCTATGTGGGCGATGATAAGGTGATTCATTATGACATCGATCCTTCCGACCATTATAAGATTTGTATTCATCAGGCAAGCATGGAGGAATTTCTGAACGGAAGCCTTGTCTACAGCATCTGTGAATTCCCGAAGGTGTACGGGCGTCCCACGGAAGAAATTCCTTTTGCAGAATTCCGAAAAAAGTTTGCCCACCCGGAAAAGGCGCAGACTCTGTGGGACGTGCTGAAAATTAGTAATTACCATCTGTATACGCCGGAGGAAACGGTAATCCGTGCCCGGGAACGGATTGGGGAGACGCAGTACAGTTTGTGGACGAACAACTGCGAACATTTTGCCATCTGGTGCAAGACAGGGATTTCTGAATCACATCAGATTGAAGATTTAATGAGTGCTATGTCCGAGACGGGCCGCCAGATCAGGGAAGGATTAAGAGCAGGTCTGTCAGTGGCTGCGGATTTTGCGGAAGAAGTGGGCAAGCGTATCGAAGAACGGGAAAAGGAACAGACGAAGCGGGGAACAAATTCAGTATAAATTTTTCCGGATTGTTCCGGATGAAAGGAAAATCCAATCCGTTTACGGGTTGGACGTGGTAAGCATCATGAAATTTGCGGAAGTACAAGTGGGCGTGCCTTATCCTGAAAAGATTTTTAAAGTAACAGAGGAAGCGGTGAGAGCTTACCTGGCAGCGGTGGAAGATGATACACCGCTGTACGTGGATGAACAACTGGTTCCGCCTGCCTATGCTGCTGTATATACCCGTTGGGAAGCGCTGACTGGTGAACAGCTGGAGGACGGAACCGTCCATGCGAAGCAGGCGTTCCGTTACCTGAAACCCATTCGCTGGGGGGACACTCTGACGCTGCGGGGCCGGGTGAAGGAAAAAATGGAAAAACGCGGCTTGAAATTTGTGGTGCAAAAGGTGGAAGCCTTTAATGGTGCAGGGGAACTGGCAGTGGAAAGCGAAATCACCATTATTTTGCCGGCGTAATGGATTTATGTTTCTTATAAACAGCTTTAACGAGTTGTTATGAAATAAGCATTTATAAATCGGGAGTGCGTCATTTCGGTTAATTAATACTTGATGGCGGGAAGAGGAAAAGCATGAAAGAAATCAGTAAAGGCGATGTGTATGTTCTGCCTGCAAAAAATGTAACCCAGCTAATGATCAACCACTACGCGGATGCGGCGGAAGATCATAACCCGTTGCATGTTGATCTGGAATTTGCCAAAACTACGCGTTTCGGGGGAACCATTGCCCATGGCATGTTAAGCGTGGCATTCATTCAGGAACTGATGGTTCGTACGTTTGGCAGGGACTGGCTGGAAAATGGCGTGATTGAGGTAAGTTTTATGGCTCCGGTGCGTCCGGGAGAGGTCATCACTGCAGAAGCAAAAGTATTAAAGGTTGTACCCGCAGGGGATCCGGAGAATAAACTGCAAGTCAGGATGCAGGTAGTGTGCCTGAACGGGAAACAGGAAAAAGTAATAAAAGGAACAACGGAAGTAATAGTTTCATGAGCATACAGTTGGTTATCACGAAGCTGCTGGTACGTCTGTCCGGGAGTAAGCGTATCACCGGCTTGCCTAAGGACAAGATGCTGAAACAGATACGGAGGCGAAACAAGCTGAATCATTTCTTTCTTCCGAAAGATGGGGAATTTATTTATCGGGATGAAAGAGTATGGGTTATTGATTTGGACGGCGCTGCCGGAAATAACAGGCGGTCTGTTTTTTCAGAAGGGTTTTCCGAAGAGTTTCACTGTCTGGCAATCTGTCATAAAAATAAAGCGAAAAGGGCTGTCCTGTGCGTGTATGGCGGAGGTCTTTTGTTGGCGCCGCCACGGATGTTTGTTGGCTTTGCAAAAAAGATGGCGGCTAATACGGGAGCAGATGTGTGGTTTCCCTATTATCCGCTGTGCGATGAGTATACGATCAGGGACAGTGTCCGTATGCTGCAGCAGGTGTATGCTGCCATGTGCCAGGAATACGAAGATGTGCGCTGGTATGGCTATTCCTCCGGCGGGGCATTGCTGCTGTTGCTTGGTGCTTACCTTAATGAGAATAACAAACCTCTTCCAATGCCGGAAAAACTAATTCTGATTTCCCCTGGCGGGATACCGTCTACGGAGGAAGAGTGGGAGAAGATGAAGTCCCTGAACAGCAAGGACATCATGCTTTCCGCACAGTATATGAAAACGATACAACCATTGCTGTCACACGGTAATACGACGATACCGGAGTGGATGCAAAGTTGTGATGGGGCGGACTTTTCTGGTTTTCCGGAGACATGGATTTATTACGGGACATCGGAAGTGCTTTCTGTCAAGGCTGCCGCCTATGACGAAATGTTGACGAAAGCAGGAGTAAAGCACCATCTGAAAATGGCAAAAGATATGCCGCATTGTTATTGCACCACGGTATTTTTCCCGGAAGCAAGGGAAGATTACGAAGAGACGATGCGGATTTTGCGGGAATGAAATAGAAATTACGCGTTTTTACTGTAATAGACTGCGAAGTGGTATTAATTTGAGAGCAAAAAGAACGACTCTTTCTGAAGCGGTAATCCGGATAAAAAATACAGCCAGCCGATTTAATTCGGCTGGCTGTTTTATTTAAAAA
>JAEEGI010006489.1_pt1 | contig 26396 bp, 22 predicted proteins | sample 8958751 | NCBI WGS metagenome assembly JAEEGI01 (sample SAMN16246545, study PRJNA631951) | gut metagenome | biome: gut microbiome; feature: rumen; material: KS-attached | host: Bos | place: Iran: Karaj | collected 2018-10 | reverse complement strand
CACATACAAAGATACGAAAAATTACGCACATCTGCAACTTTATTTAGTTAACTAACGTATTGATAATCAGATGTTTAGTTAAACTTTGTAACAAATTATCACCACCCAAATTGACGCAGAACCTTTTAATCTGACACATCTGACACAAATACTATGTGGCACATATAAGTGCTTCATTATAAATGGTTTATGACTAATCACCAGGGTGATTCACATCTGCATCACTTCTGTGTCACATTATAATCTGACACATATTACCTGAAGACGCGGAGGGGTCAGGCACCTCTGCGCCAATGAATCCGTCCCCTCCAATCTACACTTTTTTGTTGTAACATACTCTTACTTGATTTACAAACAAATAGGTTATCATCAATACCATCTGTAATATAGCATATCCAATAATTAATCTAAAAGCAGACATATAGTGATAATAGTTAAAATATGCTTCAGCAATTACCTTTGTATCAATATAATCTTCTATTTTATCAAATTTGGATTCATTTATGTAGAAAAGAAAAATAAATAAAACACATATTAAAAAACTCACTAAATATGAACGAAAGTTGAAACTAACAAATAAATAACGTAATATATAGTAGGAAACAACACTTTGAAATGTAAAGATGAACAGATAAGGGAACCATCCAATCTCCCAGTTACTCATTGGAGGACTATAATAGAAAAGATACATTATCGTTATTGGATTAATGATATTATTGACTGTAAATAGAGTAATGTGAACTTGTATTAATACTAAAAATACTAATACAAATGACTTACATATGTTCTTAATAATAATCATCTGAACCATTACTTAAGTCGCTTACCGATACAAACGGGGCTCCTGTCCTATATAGTTTCGTCCTTCGGTTGCAAAGATATGAACAATTCCTGAAACTTGCAAGTATTTGGGACTGTTTTTTTGATTGACTCACTTAGGACAGGAAATGTTCTCTTCATAATCATTTTACTTCAAAATCGACGGTATATGTTTTACTAATATTATAAATATTAAGAGTGTATTTGGAATAGTATCTGCCAAGGGAGAGGGGAACACTACCCCATGGCCATATTAATTGGCTACAATATTGTTCACCCGGTTCTATTGTTACAGAACGCATCATGGCATTGGAATTTGGAATCGGGTTAAACATTTGACCTTCAGAGTTATACACGACAAAAGCATCATTTACTATCATTCTCCAGTCATCAAATTTAAGAGGTTGATCTGTAGAGTTCGTAACAATTACTTCAAACAACATCTCGTCGCCGTAGTTAATTACATTAACTTTTTGGCCATTCTTGTCCAAAATATGGTATATGGCAGATACATCGTCGTCACTGCTGCAAGCCATCAACACAGAGCCTATTGCCAGCACCAGCATGGCGACCATCAAATAGAAAAAGCTTTTTCTCATCATCCTTCGTTTTAATACAAAATTACACCTTTCTACTTTAATAACTACCCAAAGGGGCAAATCTTGTAAAGGAATCGTCTTTATTTATGATTCTTTAAAACAAACGGGGCGAATATAACGGTCATTAACTTTACTTTTGACAGTTTGACACATTAAATCGTAAATTATTCACGTGTACCGCGCGGGGGCATGCGCGGTACACGTGAGGAATCCTCAGAAAAATGTGTCAAATGTGTCACAGTCATTTAAACGGCCCTTGTTGCAATTTCATTGCAACGGCAATTGTACAACATTTCAAAGAACGCAACGGCGGCAGGCGGCAGTAAGCGTGCGCTGTGACGAGGCACGTGGGTCGAGGTGTTCGAGGTACGTAGCTCGCGGCCGTCGAGCTACGTGCCTCGTCACCTCCGAGCCTCCGCCTCATCATTTCATAGGCAAAGGTACGACATTTTCGAAGGCCATTTCCCGTTTCCTTCCGTTTCCTCCCGTTTCCTTCCGTTTCCTCCCACTGCTTTCCGACACTCGCATCAAACGACTTCTGTTACAATCTCATTGCAACGGCAAAGGTACGTCATTTCAAAGAGCGCAATGACGGCAAATGACGGAAGATGACGGCACACTGATCGGGTGGACCCCCGGATCAAGGAATCGTTATGATTAACGTGCAAGACGTTTCTTACCATTTTGGATGACAATGCCCTTATAAGACATATCGACCTTCTGACCTGCGAGGTTGTAGATGGCATCCTCGGCATTCGTAGCCTTCACGGCCTTCAAGTCAATTGTGTTGCCTTGTGCATCTGATCCGAGTTTCTCGGAAACCTTACCTTAACCTTACGGTAACCTTAGGGTAACCGTAGGGTACTCCATCGGTTCTACTTTATTTTGAAATTCACTTTATAATCCTTTCTTTCCATATGACCGGACCCTCCAACATTGGTATTATACATTATGGAGAATTGGGTGTAATAGTTCCCTGGTTCAAGTTTTGCATCGCCATCTTGAGTGCTCCATTTATAACTGAACACATACGGACCTACAGCTGTCTCAAAAGCAGAAAAATCTATTCGATCAAGTTGTGGCTGACCCACTTTTTCTCCATCTTCCCTGTATATGGTGAATAAATTCTGATCTGCTATCAGATCACCTTTTTTCAAGTCTTGTGATAAAATGGGATTTCCACGAAGTGAATATATTAACTGAAAAACTAAAGGTTCTTCTGTTTCAAATTCCAAAGATTCTCCACCATACTCATGGATGATATTAAACGAAACCCACCCCAACACTTCCTCATCATCGCTGCAAGCGCTGAACATTCCAAGCAATAGCAGCATGCTCATCATAAATGCCATTTTTATCTTCATAATCAAGCCTTTATTTCTTTTGGTGGAAGGTATATGTGATTTGAAGCATTGGATAATAACTTTCATGTGCCGTATAAACATTAAGTACTAGTTTATTGCCATCTTTCTGAAACTCAAACCAATGGTAAGGCATCCTACCAGGAATCTCCTTTTCTGTTTTAACAACCGTTATAGCCAATACTTCCTCAGGGAGATTATCTTTAGAGTTTATTGTACAAGAATATTGTCCTGATGGCAAAAAGTATTCATCAAAGTAAGTAGAGGAATTGCCTTTAACATTAATCGTCTTTCCATCTTTAAACTCAACAATGGACTCATCCTTATTAATCGAGAATTGACCAAAGTCTCCTCCATAAGCAGCGGGATTGTAACAATGCTCCAACTCCCATGTACCAGATAACTCTTCGGTCGCAAAAGAAAAGTCATCGACCTTATCACCAGCAAGGTCGTTTACTTCATCATTTGAACAACCACAAAACACCATCATAAATATGGCGGTCATTGCGAAACAAATGTTCTTTCTCATAATTACTTATATTTTAATACTTCCTTTTATAATAATAAACCCGTGGAGTTGGAGCCACGATATAAACTACTCCGCGTGGCTCAAAAGAAATCATAAGTATCACTTTGCTTTTTCTATTTTTGTCAGTTCTATCTTATAAGTCTTACCGTCATATTGGGAATCTGTAAATTCCTCATAGACATTACCAGATATGATGACATTCAATCCTTGAACTTTGAACTCATCACTTAATTCTACGGGATAATATAGGTTTACCATGAAATAATCATAAATATAACTTATACACCATTTACCCGTGTTGAAATCCGTCACCATACCCGGCATGTCGGAAATGGTAAAAGGAGGATTCCCTCGATATGGTATTTCTCCACCACCTTTTCTTTTTTCGATTCTCGTCAGATAAACAAAGAAAAACTGCTCTGTTCCATCATATTGCCATAAATTTAGCGACTTAACTTCTTTATCACTCAACTTGATGACTTTTCCAGAATATGAGACATCTACCGATTCTCCCATTTTTACCTTAAACTCATCAGGAAGGTTTATCGGGAAATAATAGAAACAAGGATAATCATAGTACATGCCAGAGGGAACAATAGTCCACCCGTAATGGAAGTCGTAATACAAAGTGCCTTTGTAGTCGTTTTCAGGGATAACCTTTACGCTATCTTCAAATAGTGACAATTTGCTATCCATTAGAGTACTCATCTCGTCGTCATTACTGCACGCGCTGGACAATCCCAATGCCAGCAGTATGCCCATTAAATATGTTACCTTTTTCATACTTTTCTGATTTTAAGTTTATTATTATCATTAGATACTGTCTAAGCAGTCTTCTATCTACTAAATCCATTAAAGACGAAAAACTTGCATGAGGGGGTTGAGAATTAACAGACTTTAACTGGGCGATTATTTCAGGTTGAAGCGAAGGCCGAAGCTGAGGTTGAAGTTCAGCGGATGATCCTGATAGATGGTGGGGATGGAACTGCCGTCCTTAAAATAGTAGCCCAAGCCTGGCTCGGCGTAGAGGCTGAAGAAGTCTGTCAGTTTGTATTCGGCTCCTGCGGCTCCGTTAAGTGAGAACTGCCAGGGACTGGTATCCAAACTCTTTTCTATCATACCTCCCGCCGAAACGTAAAGGCCAAAACGGCGATTCTTCCAAAGATCGTAACTGATGTTCAACGGCAGACCGATGTAGTTAAGCCGCTGTTCGGTCACGGTGGCTTTATCTTCTACTATAGTTGTGATGTCAGACGACAGACGGGTGTAAGACAAACCGCTCTCCACACTCCAACGGTCATCAAGCCGATAGCGCAATGAGAGACCGAAGCGCACTGGTTGACGGTGATGAACAAGCTGGTCTATCGGCCGTTTATCCATAGGAGGCCATAAATAGGAACCACTTCCCCCCTTAGAAGACTCCGCATGCATCCCTATATTAAAATACTCCGTCTGTCTCCCTGCCATTGTGCTGGACAAATACACCTTAGCCGTCAGGCGGTTATCCAAGCGACTGAGCTGATGGAGGTCAGAAGAATAGATGACAGGGGAAGTCCTGTCTGTAGGCTTCGCACTCTCTTTCCTATCAGTATGGGGTGGTTCGTTTTCGTCAGGTGGAGTTGTGTTGACTGTGTCTACTGGGGGAATGGTGGCAGCAGCTTCCGATTCCGGAACAGACGTTGATGTGGTACTGGAGGTTTGTGCTGTTTTTGCGAGAACCACGGGGACAGGTTCTTTACTGTGCAAAGCGGCAGAGCTGAGCGCATGAAGTTGACTACCGGCCAGATTGCGCGACTGGTCCCCATGATCCATGTCCTTTGGCTGACTGCTGACCGAAGCCGTCGTGGGACGCGCCGACTCAGCATCATCACGCATGAAACGCCAATAGCCCACACCGGCAATCAGCAGGACAACGGCTGCCGCTGCCATGCGCCGCAACCAGAGCAGACGGGCCTTATGGGCCTTACTGGCAGCCACAGCACGGTCTATCTCATCCCACGACAACTCTGGGGCAGACCTTCGGTAGGCTGCCATCTTCTGTCGCATCTCATGTATCCATTGTTCGTTCATCGTCGTGGGTTGTTATTTTCGTTATACTTCTTGATCATCTTGGCCAACATGGCTTTCGCCCTGACCAGCTGCGAGGCCGAACTGTCTTTCTTGATGCCGAGCAGACGGGCTATCTCCTGATGGCTCTTGCCTTCGAGCACATAGAGGGTCAGTACCATGCGATAGCCTGTCGGCAGACGGTTCAGCATCTGCTGGAAGATGTCGGGCGGAATGTCGCTGAGCGACAGGTCGTCGTCGGATTCGTCGATAACATCGTAGCCCGGCTGCAGCAGCTCATGCTGTCGTCTCGTCCTCAGGAACTTCAGTGACTCGTTGACCATCACCTTTGTGGCCCAGGCCTCCAAGGAACCGTCGCCGCGGTACTTGAAATCGTCGATGTGGGAGAAAATGTGGACGAGTGCATTCTGTATCACGTCCTTCAGGTCTTCCTCATCAGCGATGTAACGCGCACAGACACTGGCAAGGCTGTCTCCATAACGGGCATAGAAATCCCTCGCTGCAGTCTTATCACCTTCCTGCAGCCGCTTCACCAAGCGTTGTTCTTCGTTCCCGATAAAAGACACGTGTGGCATTTCTGCGTTAATCTCTATCTACTAAATCCAGAAATGAGGAAAAACTTGCATGACTGCGCTAAGAATTAACACAGTTTAACCGATAGGAGAAAAAGAAGTCCGACAAAGACAGAAAGGACTACCGGCGGGCGGAGGTTTCGCGGATGATGACCTTTTGGGGCACGATCTCACGGTAGATCTTGCGGTCGCCGCCGATGTTCCGCAACAGCAGCTGGCAGGCTGTCTGACCCATGATGCGCGACTGGTCCTCGATGGCCGAGAGCTTGGGTGTGACGTAGCGGGCATGTACATCGTCGGTGAAGCCGATGAGTGCCACATCGTCGGGGATACGGAGGCCAAGCTGCTTGATGGCCGTGAAGGCGGCGAAGGTGATGATATCGTTGAAGGCAAGGATGGCGTCAGGACGCTTGTCGCCCTGCAACAGTCGGATGGTGGCCTCAAGTGCCCAGTCGTAGTCGAAACGGTCGCAGACCACGAGGTCGCGGTCGATGGGAATGCGGTTCTCACGCAGGGCCTCAAGATAACCGTGCTTACGGCGGCGCACCATATCAAGGTGGTTGGGGCCTCCGATGAAAGCGATGCGACGGCTGCCCGTGTCAATCAGGTGCTGCGTAGCCTCCTGGGCGGCCACATCGCCGTTGGCAGTAACGCTCGAGAACTTCTCAGGCAGACAGGTACGGCCAAAGAACACGAGGGGGATGTCCATCTGCGAGATCTCCTCGAAGTGGCTGTAGTCGGTCGTGTTCTGCGACAGACAGGCAATAATACCCTCCACATGCAGACTGATGAAGTTGTCGATGGCCTTGACCTCGGCTTCGCTCTGCTCGTGGGTATTGGCACTGATGACCGAGTAGCCCTTTTTGGCGGCCTCCTCCTCGATGCCGTCGAGTACGGCAGCATAGTAATGGGTCACGAGATTGGGCACGACTACACCAATCACGCGAGGTGCCTCCTTGCGCAGACTCTGTGCGAAGGGGTTCGGTCGATAGTTGAGCCGACGGGCCAGTTCTTTCACACGCGCCTGCATCTCCTGGCCTATCTCAGGGGAACTACGCAGAGCCCGGCTGACTGTAGCGATACTGACGCCAAGTTCATTGGCGAGGTCCTTCAAGGATACACGATGCTTTCCGTTTGCCATGATCAAAAGAATTATAATGGATAGTTGATAACGACTGCAAAGGTACGTTTTTTATCTGAATATCGCAAACGTTTACGTGTTTTTTTTGCATTTTAATTCCGCTTTCCCCTCACCTCTCACTAATTTTTTGTACCTTTGCACCGTGATTAAGAATGAGTAATGAATAGTTGATAATAAGTTAGTTAGAAAATAGCCAAGACTGTCGTGATGACACTCTTGGCTTTTTTATTTCCATTGACTAATCTAATTCTTCATCAGCCTCATATCCTCCCATTTCACGAATGGCGTTCTTCAGCATCGTATGCTGACGGTAGAGGTGGTTCACGGCCTCCTCGCCCTTGGTGTAGTCATGCATCGGCGACTTCAGGAAGAAACTGAGGAAGGACTGTATACCGCTGCGTCCGGCCCGGGCAGCCAGGTCGATCAGCAGACAGAGGTCGAGGCATACCGGCGCGGCGAGGATGCTGTCGCGGCAGAGGAAGTTGATCTTCACCTGCATGGGATAGCCCAGCCAGCCGAAGATGTCGATGTTGTCCCACGACTCCTTATTGTCGTTGCGCGGCGGGTAGTAGTTGATGCGCACCTTGTGATAGTACTGCGTGTCGTCCTCGTTGCCGTGGCCGTAGAGGTCGGGCTGGTCCTCTGGCTTGAGGATGGTCTCGAGTGTGGAGAGTTTCGACACCTCCTTGGTGCGGAAGTTCTCCGGCTCGTCAAGCACAAGGCCGTCGCGGTTGCCGAGGATGTTGGTCGAGAACCATCCGTTGAGTCCAAGGCAACGGGTGCTGATGATCGGGGCGAATCCCGACTTCACGAGCGTCTGTCCCGTCTTGAAGTCCTTGCCGGCTATGGGCATTCCCGTCTTCTCCGCCAGTTCCCACATGGCCGGGATGTCGACGGTGGTGTTAGGAGCACCCATGACGAACGGTGCCCCCTCGGCGAGGGCGGCATAGGCATAGCACATGGAGGGAGCCACATGCTGGCGGTCGTCAGCCCGCATGGCGGCCTCAAGGTCGGCGAGGCGATAGTGCACAGTCTGCTCAACGGGAACATAAATCTCCGTGGATGCCGCCCAGAGCACGACGATTCGGCTGCATCCCTTCTCCTGCCGGAACCGGCGGATATCGTCGCGGAGCATCTCAACCATCTCCCAGCGGGTCTTGCAGTCTTTCACATGGTCGCCGTCCAGGCGCTTGACATAATTATGGTCATAGGCGGCCTTCATCGGTACGATCTGCTCCAGTTCGTCACGCACCGCCTCGATGTCCTTTGCCTTGAGCACATCAGCATACATCGCACTCTGGTAGGCATTCTGCGGATAGACATCCCAACAGCCGAACACGATATCGTCGAGGCTTGCCAGGGGGACAATGTCACCATACTTCAGATAGCACTTCTCTTTCCCCTGTCCTACGCGTACCTTGTCGTACTGCGTCATAGAGCCTACGGGCTTTGCCAGTCCTTTGCGGACCATCAGAACACCTGTCATGAACGTGGTGGCAACGGCACCGTTGCCAACAACCAGAATTCCCAGCTTCCCTTCTGCTGGCTTAACTTTTGTTTGATTCATTTTTCTTATTTCGTTTTCATTCATTATTCTCCAATAACTCGTCCAGGCCATATATCACGCGGTCAGCCTCCGGTGCGGAAGCGTCGTGAGCCGTCCATCCCTCACCCTGCAGCCATACCGTCCGGCATCCAGCCTGTCTGGCGGGTATGATGTCCTTCTCCAGACTGTCGCCCACAGCCGTCACGCTGTATGGCGGCAAACCCAATGCCTCGGCTCCCAGAAGGAAGATGCGCGGGTCAGGCTTGCGCACGCCGACGACGGCCGACTCCACGACCGCCTCGAAGATACCATCGAGTGCGAACTCCCGAAGCACCGTAGAGAGGTTGCCGTAGAAGTTGCTCACGAGCACCAGCGGGCAGCGCTCCTTCAACTGTAGCAGGATATCCCGGCTCCGGGCCGTCTGCTGCACTGCCCCGGCATAGACATCATCCAGCAATGGCAGAAGGGCGTCATCCCCTATCCCCAGGAACGCCATCTGGAGTCGGAGCTTCGTCTCCAGTGTCTTTCGGAAAGTATCAGTCGGCTTGATAATGGGGTTCTTGCCCAACGTGCGCTCCGCATGGACATAAGCCTCCCGGAACTGCTGCTCCGTGACTGCTATGCGATGGCGCTCATAGGCATGCCACAGCACCTTTCCCCAGTGCTGCCCGCCCGTGTCGAGCGTTCCCCCGTAGTCAAAGATCCAACCTTCCGTCATGCCTTAAGATATTTTTCGTTCAATGCGCCACACAGCCTTTCGTGACTGCGGTGCATATACGCGTACATTATATTTAATATAATAACCTCCACCAACAGATAGACCCAAGGACAGTCCAACAGACACGTCACATAGATCGTGATGGCACGGACATTGAATGTCAGCATGTTTGTGTACTTCATCAACGGCAGACTACCCTGACGGAACTCCTGTCTGAGCGTCTGAGGCATATCCCCGACATTGGGCCACTTTTCCTTCACCTTACTGAAGAAGGTCTGGAACTGGGGCGTACGCTTCTCCTGACTTTGGCAGTAACTAGCGTAGTTGATGCGGAACAGACGCTCGAACCACTGACGCCTGGACAAAGACTTGAGGATCTGACGCTGTTGGGCACTGCTGTCCAGTTCACTGCCTTCACGGCCAAGTAAGAAGTAAAGGTGTATCTGACGATAATAGTCGGCCAGCGAACTCTGAGGTGCATGAGAGAGGAAACCTGCTGCGGCAGCCAACAGGAAGCCCCAGATGCCCCACTCTATCGAAGTGCCGGGAATCTGCTGGGGCCACAGACGTACCGCGATACCCACATAGATGAAGAAGAACCACACATCACCGGAGAAACCGTCGAGTACGCGTCCCAGAAGTGTCTTCTTGCCCGAGAGACGGGCCATCTGTCCGTCGGTGGAGTCACAGAAGTTGGCCACCATCAACAGGGCAACACCATAGAGGTTATGGCGGAGATCGGTGTAATGGAACATCCATCCAGCCCCCGCACCGACAAAGAACGACACGATGGTGATGACGTTCGGGTGGATGCCCAGCCTGTTCCACAGGAGAGCAAACACCAATCCTATAGGACGCGTGAAGTAGACATCCAGCCACTCCTCCGTGTCCTCAGACTTGAACGATACCTTCAACAGTTCTTTAAACGTTGCCATCTCAATTATATACTATTCACTATAAAATTAACTTGACTATCTCCTCTGCGGCCTCCTCACGACAGCGCGAGAAACTCGGCCAGTCGTTGAAGTCTATCAGGCAGAACGAGCCGTCAGCTCTCACAATGGCGTCACCACCATAGATACTGACGCCCACCGCCTCAGCCAGCCGCTCGGCTTCATGCCGCAGCGCCTCCTCATCGAAAGGATAGTGGCAGGCCGTACCATTACGATACTCATCACCGAACTTCGACGCTCCGTCATCCGTCGGGTAATAGTAACGGAAGAACCGCCCCTCTCCCACTCCGTAGAACTTCACGAGGTCGCCCACGACATGGGCACTCACCACGAAATCTGTCATGCCACGGTCTCTCATTGTCTGTACAGCCATAGCCAATGCCTCTTTGTCTGCGGCAAAGACAACATCATCACTCGTCTGTGCGGCAGCATCGCCTCGCTTCAGCCAATAGCCATCGTTACCCTCTTTCGGAGGAATGGGCGTACCGATGCGCTCCATCATCGCGTGGAGCCTGCTTCGGGCACAGTTCTCAACACCCTCGGGTGTATTGACAACCTCAACACCGGAGTACTTCAGCCAGGCGAGAGTCTCGGGCCGACGTCCCATCGTCAGGATAAGATCCGGAGACTCTGGATAATCCGGGTGATCCGGACTTGCCAGACTGTCCTCACTAATGATACAGACTTCGCAGCCTCTTGTTCGCAGACGGTCGGTCACAGCCTCCATGATCGCCCTGTCCTTTTCAACGGAGTTAGGCGAAAACCGCTCTGCCCTTGTGATAGCCAACACCTTCATGCCTTCAAAAAAGCCTCCGCCTTTTGAATATCACTGGCATGATCGATATCGAGAACCTTCGAGAAGGGCCAGGCCTTCAGCCGTAACCCGTCACGGAGCATGGCCCTCTGGAAGTTACGCATACGCTGTTCTCCACGTTCCAAACAAGCCTTGAGGGTATCAATACTCTTTGGGGTAAGACCATAGATACCACCACTGACATACCGGGGCGCATCACACTGGTCCAAGAAGGCCGTGATCCGCATCTCTTCATCGGTGCAGACATAGAGTGGCTTCTCATCGTCGATATAGTCGGTCACACCCATCAGCCCGTCCACCTCATCATGCTTCAGGGCTTCCTGGAAGTCGGACACATATCGGGAAAACTCCGTTTCCTGAAAAATAGTATCGACAGTGGTAAGCAGGAACGGACCGTCGTCAAGCCACCGGCTCAGTTCCCACAAACTATGCATGGAACTGGGCGTTGACTTCACGACAAGCCTCAACGGCACGCGGCAGGTCTGCTGTACGGCAGTGAGATGCTCTCTCACCTCCTGCATCTGCTCATTACAGATGACAACCACCTCTGATGCTCCATGAGCCTCAAAGATTCTCAGCAGCCTGTCAAGCAGCCTCTCACCGTCCACCTCCACCAGAGGTTTAGGGGTTCTGATGCCTTCCTGAATAAGCCGCGAGCCTTCGCCCGCGGCAATCACTGCGTACTTCATTCGGTTTCCCAATACGGTGTTGCCTCACAATAATTCGGCAAAAGTAATCATTTATTATGAGAAACCGAAAGATTTTAATAAATTTTATTTTAGTATATACAATTTATCGACATCGATGTCGCCTGAACCTGACTTATACTGGGAGAATTTTTTCACCTTCCCTTCAAGGGTGATATCACCGGAGCCACGAAGGTCACAATCCACCGCGCCGCAGTCTTTATTGAACTCAACCGTGATATCGCCAGAGCCTTTCAGCGCCAGACGGGTGTCATCCACTTTCTGCAGGCAAAGGTCAATGTCACCCGAACCAATCAGTACGGCCGACGTTTCCTGAGCCTCCACAGAAGCTAAGTCGATGTCGCCAGATCCTATCAGTTCCACATGACAACGGTCACAAATCAGATCGTCGACCTGAATGTCACCTGAACCGCGAAGGGTCACATCCATGTTGTCAGTATCAATGCGCTGACGGCTGATGAAGTCACCAGAACCGTTCAGGCTGATGCTTGTCAGATCGGGAGAGGTAACATAAACGGCCAGTTCGTCATCCTCACCCAACTGTAGGTTGAACATTCCGAACTTGCCTTTATTGCGTATCACCAACGTCTTGCCATTCATCTCTGTAATAATGTTCTCCACCTGACTCTCCGTACCTTTCACCTTCACAGAAAAGCTATCAGCCTGATTGTAATGGACCGTAGGAGAACCGCTGATCTCTATCTCCTCAAAGCCTTTCAGACCGCGCCATTCAGTGACATACTTGTCTCCGAAAAGAGTATTTTCCTTCCAGACGCCCACACACGACGTCATAGTGACTGCTGCCATCAACAGCATCATCCCCGACATTACAATTTGTCTTGTTTTCATAATCCTATTCTCTTTAAATGAACTTTCTTTTCTGCCTGTTAGACGAGGCTAAAAGAAGAAAAGTTGCAAAAAGCGACAAAAAAAGAAGCGTCGCAAATCAGAGAGGCATATCGACCCAGAAGGTAGAGCCTGCACCCAACTTAGAATCAACCCCGATTGTTCCGCCAAGACTCTGAGCATGCGACTGGGCCACAGATAAGCCAAGACCCGTTCCAGGAACAAACTCGTCGAGTTTGACAAAACGTTCAAATATCCGCTGCTGATCGATATCAGCAATACCTTTTCCAGTATCCTTCACCCAGATATGTACGCCGCCATCGTCCTTCATATCATAACCAAGAGTAATCTGTCCTTCGGTCGTGAACTTAACGGCGTTTTGTACCAGGTTATCAAGTATTTCAAACAGTTTATCGCGGTCACTCTGAATCAACAACTGATCCAACTGGCACTGGAGATTCATCGGTACATTGGTTGTCGGCTGATAAGTATCTATCATCTGCTGTAGCAACTGATTAAGATCGATCTTGGCCATCAGCAGACTCTTGGCACCGGCCTCAATCTTCGACATGCTCACCAGACCGTCAATGATACGCAGCAGTTTCTTGTTATTATCCTGGATCTCTTTAATGAGCTGATTACGTTCTTCCTCGCTCTGCACAATGGGCAGCAAGTCTGAGAAGCCTACAATGGCATTAAGCGGTGTACGGATCTCATGTCCCATATTGGCAAGGAAGGCGGTCTTCAGACGGTCACTCTCCTCAGCCTTGTTCCTGGCTGCCACCAATGAAGCCTCCAGTTCCTTTCGCTCATCAATACGCTGGGAAGTACCAACGATCTTCGTCGGCGTACCGTCAGGCTTACGGTCTACAATAGTAGCATAGCTTTCCTCCCAATAAGATGCGCCGGTCAATTTGTTCACCACCAAATACTCCTGATGGTAAAAGTCTGTACGCCCTTCACAAATATCCATAAACGCCTTGTTCACATGCTCAACGTCGGCTGGCGAAATAGCGTTCAAACTATCATTGAAAGTCTCGCCCGGAGCAGGCGTATAGTTGTTAATGCCTTCACGATTGTCCTTCTCATAATAGAAAGACATGGTCTCTATATCGAACCTCCAAATGGAAACCTTCATGGCCTTGAGGACAAAATCGTTCTCCAGATTGCCTCTTCTGATCTTGTCAAGTTCTTCCAACTCACTTCTTAACCGCTTTCCAGTACGTATCTGTACAAAGACCGAGATAATCAGGAACAGCAAGAAAAGCAAACCGAATCCCCAAAGCAAGGTAATCGTCAGCGTACTTTCTGTATGGACATATAACACCAAAGCGTTCATATCAGAGATATTTTGGGCAAAATTACATATTTTATTTGAAACTCATCATAATTCTATGACGAATTTTATCAAAATACATGGATTTTCATTTGATTAACAGTAAAAAACAATGTTTTTTGACTAACTTGTATTAACTTTGCAGGCAGAATTCCACACATTGCCCGTCTGAACGGGCATGCAAGAAACACTATCAATGGAACAGAATTTCGAAATGATCGCCAAAACGTTTATGGGACTGGAACCTGTACTGGCGAAAGAGCTGACCCAACTGGGGGCTAATGATGTAAAGATCGGTAGACGAATGGTATCGTTTACAGGTGACAAGGAATTGATGTATCGTGCCAACTTTCAGTTGCACACTGCCATCAGAATCCTGAAACCCATCCACCACTTTAAGGCAAAGAGTGCGGATGATGTCTATGAAGAAATCAAGAAGATAGACTGGACTACATATCTGGACGACGATAAGACCTTTACCGTCGACTCAGTGGTATTCTCTGAAGAGTTCCGTCACTCGAAGTTCGTCTCATACAAGGTCAAGGATGCCATCGTTGACCAATTTAGGGAGAAGACGGGTAAACGTCCGAATATCTCTGTGGCGAACCCGGACCTTCGGCTGAATATGCACATCGCAGAGGACCAATGTACCTTGAGTCTGGACTCCAGCGGTGAGTCCCTGCATCGTCGCGGTTATCGTCAGGAGAGTGTCGACGCCCCGCTTAACGAAGTCCTCGCTGCCGGTATGATCCTCCTCTCTGGATGGAAGGGTGACACCGACTTCATCGATCCAATGTGTGGCTCAGGAACGATCCTCATCGAGGCAGCCCTCATCGCCAAGAATATGGCTCCAGGTCTGTTCCGCAAAGAATATGCCTTTGAGAAATGGCCAGATTTCGATGCTGACCTGTTCGATGAGATCTATAACGATGAGAGTCAAGAGCGAGAATTTAAACATCACATCTACGGTTACGACGTCGATATCAAAGCCGTCAATACGGCCCTTCTCAACGTGAAGGCGGCTGGTCTGACCAACGACATCACCGTGAAGCAACAAGACTTCAAAGACTTCACACAACCGAGCAACAAGAGCATCATCATCACCAATCCCCCTTATGGTGAGCGTATCTCTACGCCCGACCTTCTGGGTACCTATAGGATGATTGGCGAACGACTGAAACACGAGTTCAAGGGCAACGACGCCTGGGTTCTCTCCTACCGGGAGGAGTGTTTCGAACAGATTGGTCTGAAACCCAGCATCAAGATTCCGCTCTATAATGGCAGTCTGGAGTGCGAGTTCCGCAGATATCAGATGTTTGACGGCAAACTGAAGGATTTCCGTCATGATGGTGGCATCGTGAAGACCGACGAAGAGAAGCGCCAGATGGCCCAGAAGCATCGTTTCAAGAAAGAGCGCGAATTTAAGCAGCGCCTTGAAGAGACCGAACAGAACGAAGAAGGCGACATCCGGTCGTTTACCTTCCATCACCATGACCTGACAGACCGAAAAATCCCAAATAACCGGAGAGAAAGGGAAGACCGGGATGACCGGAAATTCAAGAGAGACCGAAAAGACCGCTTCGACAAGGGAAAAAGGAGTTCAAGACCTGGTAATTCCAGGCCAGGAAAAGGATACGATAAGAAGAACAGGAGGTTTAACGATGATGAAGATTAAGATTCTATTAGCATTCCTGATGATGGCAGTTCTCTCCACATCCTTGTCTGCACAAGACAAACTTTTCACACTCGAAGACCTGAACTTCGGTGGTACGAATTATCACCACATGCAGCCAAAGAATATGTGGCTGACATGGTGGGGTGACCAACTGATACAGACAGACGTAGAGGTATGTTACACCATTGACACGAAGACAGGCAAGAAAACGACCCTTTTCACGCTTGATGAAATCAACCAATGGGCTGACAGTAATGACGATCGTTATGTGCGTCACCTGATGAACGCTTCCTTCCCCTACCTCGACAAACCCATCGTACAAGTTGGCAACCGCAAGGCCGTCATTCTTGTGGATTTCAAGCAGAAGAAGATTGTGTGGCAGGACAGTATCGCTGAACAGACGGCAAACGACTGGAATGCGGCCTCCAAGGCTACAGTCTACGTAGACGGGCACCAGCTCTTCGTGGTCGATGCCAACGAACAGAAACACCAACTCTCTACCGACGGCTCGAGAGAGATTGTCTATGGACAGTCGGTTCATCGTAATGAATTCGGCATTGAGAAAGGAACGTTTTGGAGTCCTGACGGTCAGCGCTTGGCATTCTACCGCATGGACCAGAGCATGGTGACCGACTATCCTCAAGTGGACGTTTTCCCTCGTAGCGCCTCTTATGAGCCGGACAAATATCCTATGGCTGGTATGACGAGTCACAAAGTGACTGTAGGCGTCTATGACCTGCAGACCGACAAGACGATCTACCTGCAGGCAGGTGATCCTACAGACCGCTATTTCACCAATATTGCCTGGAGTCCTGATAGCAAGACTATCTATATGCTCGAGTTGAACAGAGCCCAGAACGATTGTCGGTTGGTGTCCTACGATGCCACAACAGGTAGTAGACTTGCAGAACTGTACCGTGAGACCAGCGACAAATACGTAGAGCCCCTACATCCCATCCAGTTCCTGCCATGGGATGAGACGAGTTTCATCATGCAAAGTCAGAAAGACGGGTACAATCATCTTTACCTCTTCAATACAAACGGTAAAGAGTTGAGACAACTGACCAAGGGGCCTTGGGTTGTCTTGGAGGTGCTGGGATTCAACAAGAAACAGAAGACGATCATCTTCAAGGCGAACAAAGAGCATCCCCTGCAACATCGTCTCTACAGCGTCAGCATGAAGGGGGAAATCAAAAAGCTGGAAACGGTGGATGGTGTCCATAATGGCCAATTATCACCCTCAGGTAATTTCCTCATCGACAGATTCTCTACACCTACAAGACCACGAGTCATCGACGTGGTAGACATCAACCAGAAGACACCCCGTCATAAGACGCTCCTTGAAGCTGAGGATCCGTGGACAGGCTACCAGCAGCCCATTTTTGAAAGCGGCAGTATCAAGGCGGCAGACAGTATCACAGACCTCTATTACCGGATGGTGAAACCTGCGGACTTTGATCCTGAGAAGACCTATCCGACAGTCATCTATGTCTATGGAGGTCCTCACGCCAACAACATACAGGCATCATGGCACTGGGCCTCCCGCAGTTGGGAGACCTATATGGCACAGAAAGGCTATATTGTCTTTATCCTCGACAATCGTGGAAGCCAATACCGAGGCCGCGACTTTGAACAGGTCACCTTCCATCAACTGGGACAGATAGAGATGCAAGACCAGATGAAAGGCGTGGAATACCTGCGTACCTTACCCTATATAGACATGTCGCGCCTGGGGGTCCATGGCTGGTCATATGGGGGATACATGACCATCTCACTGATGACCAACTACCCCGATGTCTTCAAGGTAGGCGTGGCAGGTGGTCCTGTCATCGACTGGAAATGGTACGAGGTGATGTATGGTGAGCGCTATATGGGTACCCCCGAGAGCAACCCCGAGGGCTATGCTAAGACCTCACTTCTCAGCAAAGCTGGTAACCTGAAAGGCAAATTGCAGATCATCACAGGCTACAACGACAATACGGTGGTGCCTCAGCACTGTCTCTCGTTCCTAGATGCCTGTATCAAGGCTGGTACCCAACCGGATTTCTTTGCTTACCCTGGTGAGGAACACAATATGCGTGGTCATGCCAGTGTTCATCTGCATGAACGTATCACCCAATATTTCGAAGACTACTTGAAATAATTAAGAATTGAGAATTAAGAGATATGAAGATCTTATTGTTAGGCAGTGGCGGACGTGAGCACGCCCTGGCATGGAAAATCGCTCAGAGCAGCAAATGTGAGAAACTCTTTATTGCCCCAGGCAATGCTGGCACCAGCAACTGTGGCGAGAATGTGGCCATGAAGGCCGATGACTTCGACGCCATCAAGGACTTTGTGGTGGCTAACGGTGTGAATATGGTCGTCGTAGGCCCAGAGGATCCCCTCGTCAAGGGTATCTACGATAACCTGAAAGCCGATTCCCGTACGAAGGATGTACCAGTGATTGGCCCTTCTAAGGCTGGCGCCGTTCTCGAAGGCTCTAAGGACTTTGCCAAAGGGTTTATGCAACGCCATAACATCCCCACAGCCCGTTATCAGACTTTCGATGGGGAACATTTAGAGGAAGGATTGAAGTTCCTGGAGACGCTGGAAGCACCTTATGTACTGAAGGCCGACGGTCTTTGTGCCGGTAAGGGAGTATTGATCCTCCCCACCCTCGAAGAAGCCAAACAGGAACTGAAAGAGATGCTGGGTGGTATGTTCGGCAATGCCTCTTCTCAGGTGGTCATCGAGGAGTTCTTGAGCGGCATCGAATGTTCTGTCTTCGTCTTGACCGACGGTCAGCATTTCAAGATCCTGCCGGAAGCCAAGGACTACAAGCGCATCGGCGAGCACGACACAGGCCTGAACACCGGTGGTATGGGCAGTGTCACACCAGTTCCTTTCGCAACAAATGAGTGGATGCAAAAGGTGGAAGACCGTATCATCCGTCCCACGGTCGAAGGTCTGGCTGCTGAAGGCATCGACTATAAAGGTTTCATCTTCTTCGGGCTGATTAACGTGAAAGGAGAGCCCATGGTGATTGAGTACAACTGCCGCATGGGTGATCCGGAGACAGAGAGTGTCATGCTGCGTCTGAAGAGCGACATCGTTGATCTCTTCGAAGGTGTGGCTGCTGGTGACCTCGACAAGAGGACAATAGAGTTCGACCCCCGTGCTGCCGTCTGTGTGATGCTCGTCAGTGGCGGTTATCCTCAGGCCTATAAGAAAGGTTATCCCATCAGTGGGATCGATGATGTTGAGGGTAGTATCGTCTTCCATAGTGGCACAGCCCTGAAAGACGGAGAGGTGGTCACTGCAGGCGGACGTGTCATTGCCGTCTCTTCTTACGGCAAGGACAAGGCAGAGGCCTTACAGAAATCGTTTGAGGAGGCTCAGAAGATACAGTTCACGGATAAGTACTTCCGTCGTGACATCGGTGCAGACCTGTAAAAAGGTAAAAGGTAAAAAAGTGGAAAGGTGAAGAAACGGATTCAGAATATCACTGCTGAGAGCCGTCGCACCCTCCCTGTCGCCATGCTCTACGGCACGGCCATTTGGGTGTTGGCAGGACTTTTCCGGGAACAATGGTGGGTACAGTTCGCCTGCTTTGTCCTTTCTGTCATGATGGTCATGCGGATCAACAGCAAGAACCTGCTCATCCGCATCTACAGCCGTTCTGTATCCGTTGCATTCATCCTTCTGTCGTGTGCAGCCATCTTCCTGTTCCCGTCATGGGAAGGAGTCCTCGTACAAGTTTGTTGCATCGCTGCCCTAATGCTTCTTTGTGACAGTTATCAGGACAACACCTCTGTCGGCAGAGCCTATTATGCCTTCCTACTTGTAGGTACCGGCAGCATGATAGATGCCCACACCATCTTCTATCTGCCCCTGCTATGGGTCATGATGAGGGTGATCGTGTATGCACTCTCCTGGCGTACGTTCCTGGCTTCTTTGTTGGGAGTGGTCACACCCTACTGGTTCATGTTCGGGTGGTTGATGTGGCAGAAGAATGGTAATATCCACGCCATCGCCAGTATGTTTGACGTTTCGGACATCCTACAGTTTTCCTTTGGTTTTGAGTCCGTTCCCCTGAACAATAAGCTTTTCATCGCCTTCACCACCCTTCTACTGATCATCGGCAGCCTCCATTTCCTCTATAGCAGTTCTCGTGATAAGATCCGCGTTCGACAAATCTACTATGGTTTCATCTTACTCGGTTTCTTCTCATTGGCTCTCCTGATCCTACAGCCATACAACGAACTGGCCTGTCGTATGCTCATCCTCTCTGCAAGTCCGCTGATTGGTCATTACTGGGCACTGACTCATTCCCGTATCTCCAACATCATCTTCTGTATCCTGACGCTCGCGCTCTTCATCCTCACAGCCTTCAATCTATGGATGCCATCATCGCTTTCCTGACGCAATACGGCTATTGGGGCATGTTACTGGCGGCTTTCTTGGCTGGCAGTTTCTTTCCCTTTTCCAGCGAGGCGGTCATGGTGGGACTGATGGCCACCGGCCTCGACCCTTGGATTCTGATGGTCTATGGCACCATCGGCAACGTCTTAGGTAGCATCGTCAATTACTGCGTAGGGCGAATGGGCCGGATGGAGTGGATAGAGAAATACTTCCATGTGAAGAAAGAAGATCTTGACAAGGCACATCGTTTCATGGCAGGCCATGGAGCCTGGATGGGATTCTTCGCCTTTCTCCCTGTCCTCGGCAGTGCTATCACCATCGCCCTTGGTCTGATGCGTTCAAACATCGTCATCACTTTCATCGCCATCACCCTCGGCAAAATCTTCCGATACATCGTTCTCATCTATGGTACCGGATTGTTCATGTAACGTTAATTAATGTAGAGCGGCAGCAAAATCTCCACTTTCCACTTCCCACTTTCCACTTTTTTTCGTACCTTTGCAGCGCATAAACGCATATAACGTTAAATAGTATATTTATCAGATGAAACAATTTAAGTTGGTGGACAATGTCCTCGGGTGGCTCTCATTCCTGATTGCTGCCTTCGTCTATTGTTCCACAATTGAGCCGACAGCCTCGTTCTGGGACTGTCCGGAGTTTATTACCACAGGTTATAAGATGGAGATCGGACATCCCCCCGGGGCACCATTCTTCATGCTGACAGCGAACCTGTTCTCACAGTTTGCCAGCGACCCCACACAGGTGGCAAAGATGGTGAATATCATGAGTGCACTGTTGTCTGCAACCTGTATCTTATTCTTGTTTTGGAGTATCACCCATCTCACGCGTCGTCTGCTCATCTCCGACTGGGGTGAACTGACTCTGCCAAAACTCATCACCATCGAGGCAGCCGGTCTGGTGGGTGCTCTGATATACACCTTCAGCGACACGTTCTGGTTCTCTGCTGTGGAGGGTGAGGTTTATGCCTACTCCTCTGCCTTGACGGCCATCGTGTTCTGGCTCATCCTGAAATGGGAAGATGTAGCCGACGAGCCACACAGTGACCGTTGGCTCGTACTCATCATGTACATCACCGGTTTGTCCATCGGTGTCCACCTGTTGAACCTGCTCTGCGTACCTGCCATCGGACTGGTGTACTATTATCGTCGTTTCCCTGATGCGAACCTGAAGGGGTCATTGGTGGCCTTAGGCATCTCTGTCGTCATCCTGGCAGCGGTACTCTATGGTGTCGTGCCTGGCATTATCACCGTGGGCGGCTGGTTCGAGCTGTTCTTCGTCAACACACTTGGTTGTCCGTTCAATACGGGTGAGATCATCTATATCATCCTGCTCATCGCTGTTGTCATCTGGGCTGTCTATGAGACACAGACGCAGAAGCACAGCGTGAAGGTGCAGAACATCGCGTTCATCCTCTCGCTCGGCATGCTGGGCGTTCCTTTCTATGGATGGGGATGGTCGGCATTCTTCATCGGTATCGTCGTGTTGGCTGCTATCTGGTTTGGACTGAACTACAAAAAAGATAAACAGCTGTTCGTGACTGCCCGTGCCAAGAATACCATCCTGCTCTGTATGCTGATGCTGATGGTAGGCTACTCCACTTACGCAGTCATCGTGATCCGTTCATCTGCCAACCCGCCTATGGACCAGAACTCCCCGGAGGATATCTTCACGTTGGGCGATTATCTCGGACGTGAACAGTATGGCCAGCGCCCACTGTTCTATGGTCAGGCATACACCTCACAGGTGGCACTTGAAAGCGATGGCAAATACTGCCGTCCTGTGATGAGCAAAGGCAAACCCGTATACCAGCGCAAGGAGAAAGCATCTGCAGACGAGAAAGACTCCTACTTCGTAGTCCGTACGAAAGATGAGTACAAGTATGCGCAGAACATGCTCTTCCCCCGTATGTACGATGCTGGCCATGCGTCTGCCTATGAGTCGTGGATGGGTGGTGTCGACGGCACTGAGGTGCCCTATGACCGTTGTGGAGAGTCCATCACAGTGAAGGTGCCCTCACAACTGGAGAATATCCGTTTCTTCCTCTCCTACCAGTGTAACTTCATGTACTGGCGTTACTTTATGTGGAACTTCGCCGGTCGTCAGAACGATATCCAGGGTAATGGAGAGATGGAGCATGGCAACTGGCTCACAGGTATCCCCTTCATCGACAACGCCCGTCTGGGTGATCAGGATCTGCTCCCTGACGACTTGAAGACGAACAAAGGCCATAACGTCTTCTATTGTCTCCCGCTGTTGCTCGGTCTTCTCGGTCTCTTCTGGCAGGCATGGTATACTCGGAAGAAGAAGGTCATGGTCAATGGTACTGAGAAGACGATCGATGACCCCATTGGCATACGCCAGTTCTGGGTAGTCTTCTTCCTCTTCTTCATGACAGGTCTGGCCATCGTAGTCTATCTGAACCAGACACCTATGCAACCTCGTGAACGTGACTATGCCTATGCAGGCTCGTTCTACGCCTTCGCCATCTGGTGTGGTATGGGTGTAGCTGCTATCATCGACTGGCTGCAGCAGAGGCTGAAGAAAGAGAATCTTGTACTAGTCACACTCGTCTCACTGATCTCACTGGGAGTTCCCATCCAGATGGCCTCACAGACTTGGGATGACCACGACCGTTCTGGTCGTTACACCTGTCGTGACTTCGGACAGAACTACCTGATGACACTTCAGGAGAAGGGCAACCCCATCATCTTCACCAATGGCGATAACGACACCTTCCCACTCTGGTACAATCAGGATACAGAAGGAGTACGTACCGACGCCCGTGTCTGTAACCTCTCTTACCTGCAGACCGACTGGTATATCGACCAGATGGTACGTCCTGCCTACGACTCTCCATCTCTCCCCATCACATGGAAGCGTTTGGAATACTGTGCAGGCACAAACGAATATGTACAGATCGATCCCTCATTGAAGGAACAGGTCACCCAACTCTATCAGGAGCATCCTGAGGAGGCTGCCGAACAGTTTGGCGACGAGCCCTTCGAATTGAAGAACATCCTGAAATACTGGGTGCGTTCTACCGTGAAGGACTTCCACGTCATACCCACAGACACCGTCTATGTCACCATCGACAAGGAGGCTGTCCGTCAGAGTGGCATGATGATGGCAGCCGACTCTATTCCCGATCGGATGGTCATCTCACTCAGAGGCAAGAGCGCCCTCTATAAGGGTGATCTGATGATGCTCGAGATGGTTGCCAACGCCAACTGGACACGTCCCATCTATGTGGCCCTGACCGTAGGCCAGGAGAACTACATGAACCTCGGTGACAACTTCGTACAGGAGGGTCTTGCCAACCGCATCACACCGTTTACGACGAAGGGGTCTGGCGCCAAGAACTTCGACACGGAAAAGACATACGATAACGTGATGAACAAGTTCAAGTTCGGTGGTGTCGACCAGAAGGGCATCTACCTCGACGAGACTGTTATGCGCATGTGCTACACCCATCGTCGTCTGTTTGCCTCGCTGGCCCAGAACCTCATATCTGAGGGTCAGACCGACAAGGCCAAGAAGGTACTTGACAAGTGTGAGAAGGAATTGCCCGACTATAACATTCCGCACGACTACCAGAGCGGCTCTGTCGATTTGGCTCGTGCTTATGTCAGCACAGAGCAGCCTCAGAAGGCTCAACTGCTCCTCGATCAGCTGTGGCTGAAGTCCTGCCAGTATCTGGTATGGTATCTCTCCTTCGATGGCACACGCTTCTCCAGCTCTCAGCACGACTGCCTCATCCATTTCTACATCCTCGAGCAACTGCTGAACGTTCAGGATACCATCAGTCAGGAACAGGCTGACAAGAAGGAAGAGCAGTTACGGAGTCTGATGGGTATCTACCAGTCAAAAGGTGGCACCACCGATGATTAAATCAGTGTAAGACGTGTTTATAGAGCAACCCGCCATCTACCTCCGTTGGCTTTATCCGAAAGCCTATTGGAGAATGGACCGTCACGAGAAGGCCGTCTATCTGACCTTCGACGACGGTCCCATCCCGGAGGCGACCCCTTTCATCCTCGACACCCTCAAGGCGTTCGGGGTCAAGGCTACATTCTTCATGGTGGGCGACAATGTGCGTAAGCACCCAGAACTCTACCAACGTATCGTTGACGAGGGGCATCAGGTGGGCAACCACACCCACAACCACATCGTCGGCCTTAGCCACACCATCAAGGAATACAGCTACAACGTGGAGAAGGCTAACGCCTACATCCACAGTCACTATGTGCGCCCCCCTCATGGTTGGATGCGCCTGGCACAGTATGCCTGGCTTAGCAGGAAATACAAGATTGTGATGTGGGACCTCGTCACTCGCGACTACTCGAAATGGTTGACGGCTGATGATGTGGTTAATAATATAAAGAGGTACGCGCGTAACGGTTCTATCATTACCTTCCACGATTCTTTTAAGTCCATCGACAAGCTGCATACAGCCCTACCCCAGTCGATTCAATGGCTCCACGACCAAGGCTACGAATTCAAAACATTCCCATAATATTTTCTAAAACCCAATAACAATGAAGAAATTACTAACAATCGGCTTATTAGCAGCCACGTTTACAATGACAACAAATGCTCAACCCAAACTCTCGGAGAACAATATCGACGAGGTACTCAAGGCGATGACCCTTGAAGAGAAAGCCAAACTACTCGTTGGCGGTGCAAACAACTTCTTTGGTACAGGAGCCGTCGTAGGCGGTGAGGCTGACCTCGTGGCAGGTGCAGCAGGCACCTCCCCTGCCATCCCACGACTGGGCATCCCTGCCACCGTACTCACCGACGGTCCTGCCGGTGTACGTATCGATCCCACCCGTAAGGGTACTGACAAGACCTACTATGCCACAGCCTTCCCCATCGGCTCATGCCTTGCCTCAACCTGGAACACGGAACTGGTAAGTAAGGTTGGTGAGGCCATTGGCAATGAGACCAAGGAGTATCGCTGCGACGTGATCCTCGGTCCGGGCATGAACCTACACCGTAATCCCCTCTGCGGACGAAACTTCGAGTATTACTCCGAGGATCCTCTGCTGACGGGAAAAATCGCTGCCGCCTATATCCAGGGCGTACAGAGTCAGGGGGCTGGTGTCTCGGCCAAGCACTTTGCTGTAAACTCTCAAGAGACCGACCGTACAGCTGTCGATGAGCGTGTCAGCCAGCGTGCTGCCCGTGAACTCTACCTCCGTGGCTTCGAGATCGCTGTCCGCGAGAGTGATCCCTGGACCATCATGGCCTCCTATAACCAGGTCAACGGCCAATACTCAATGGGCAACCACGATCTGCTCACCAAGATCCTGCGCGACGACTGGGGCTATAAGGGTATCGTGATGACCGACTGGATTGGCATCCGTGAAGGCCTCAAAACTATCGACGAAGTGCCTGCAGGCAACGACCTCATGGAACCAGGACAGCCTGCACAGGTCGAAGAGATCATCAAGGGCGTCAAAGAAGGTCAGCTCGACATGGCCGATGTAGACCGCAATGTGCGCCGTATGCTTGAATACATCGTCAAGACCCCCAGCTTCCACAATTATCCCGCCTCTAACGCACCCGACTTTAAGGCCCACGCTGCCATCACCCGTCAGAGTGCTGCAGAGGGTATCGTCCTACTCAAAAACAACGGCACCCTCCCCTGGAACTTCCATCACAAAGCACTCAACGCACACCTTCCAGGCCTTCGTCCCTCACCCCAAATTAGGACCGTTGCCCTCTTCGGTGAGAACTCCTACGACTTCCTCTCTGGCGGTACAGGCTCAGGCTGTGTGCATCCTCCATACGTCGTCGACATGCTTGAAGGCCTGAAAAACGCAGGCATCAGTTCTTCTGCCACCCTGACAGACATTTACCGTAAGTACATCGAATATGCCCGCCTGAAGTTCCAGGCAGAGCGTCACCCAGCCAAGTGGTTCCAGACAGAAATGATGGGCCAGCAGAAATATCCGGAAATCGGTCTCTCGCCCATCGCCATCAACAAGGAAGTGGAAGGCGCTGATGCCGCCATCATCACCATTGGCCGTCAGGCTGGTGAGGGTCTCGACCGCGACATCGACACCGAGTTCAACCTCATCCCCGAGGAACGTGCCTTAATCATTGACGTGTGCAACGCCTTCCATCAGGCAGGCAAGCCCGTCATCGTAATCATCAACTCCGGCTCCGTCATCGAGACAGCCTCTTGGAGTGGTTATCCCGACGCGATCCTCTGCGCCTGGCAACCAGGTATGGAAGGAGGAAACAGCATCGCAGATCTGCTCACAGGCAAGGTGAATCCCTCTG